>Ga0179593_1530650_pt1 | contig 21531 bp, 24 predicted proteins | sample CZODoug2_1_08_16_FD_185931 | JGI IMG/M metagenome (GOLD analysis project Ga0179593, IMG submission 185931) | Vadose zone soil fungal communities from Angelo Coast Range Reserve, California, USA - CZODoug2_1_08_16fungal (PacBio error correction) | ecosystem: Environmental > Terrestrial > Soil >...
GGAGGACAAGTCCTTCAACGATGAATCATAATGCCAGGCTTAAAGTAGAAGGAAAGTTGAACGGACGAGCAGCAGGAGCGCAAGGGAGGATGAAGATAGTAGAAATGAAAAGTTACCTCAAGGGGGTGGAAAAAGAGGAAGAGAGTGGAAAAAGGATGCAAGGAATTGGGGAAAAAAGAAACGTTTCCGGAGAAGCCACAGCAGGACGAAAAAAAAGGAAGGAATAATATTGCGGTAAGGTACGGGAAAAAAAAATGGGGGGGGAGGATTTCTGAATTTGAAAGTAATAAAAAATGATTAAGGACCCTCTCCGCCGAAACGGGGAGGATGCCCTCGCTTCCGGAAGGAAGCATGATAAGAAAGGACCTTTCAACTAGAAATCAGAGGAGGAAAAAAAAATCGACGGAGGGAACCGAAAGGGGAGGGAGAAAAAGAGGGACGTGCTACGATAAGTTTACACTTTCTGGAAGGTATGGAAGAGGGGGGAGGGGGTTTGCTGAAGTGAAGTGGAGAAAAAAAAAAAACAGAGCCCCTATTCTATTGGAGAGAATGACCGAAATCGTAGGGGAGTACACGGTTGAAGTAAGAAAACTAGGGCGCTTGGTCTGAACGTCTTAAAAGGAGGACAGAAAGAGATCAAATCGACCTTCCAGATCGAAGGTCAATGGGATCTGCGAAAGTCGAGGAGACAAAAATATTCTGCAAAGTTTCCTAGAGAAAGAACTGTTAGGACGGGACGGGGGGGATGTGTTGGCGGCTTCGGAATACCCTCAAAGAAAGAGGCTTGAGAAGTTGAGAAGGGGGTGAAGGTGCGGAATGACCTGCTAAACGGGACAGCGCACCGATACCCTTGAGTTTGAACAGAAACGCAACTGGCGGCAGCTCTGGCAGCAAGAAGGCTACGGGCGCATTAAAGCAGGAAACACAAAGGGAGGGAGAAACAAACTTAAGGTGATGCTTTAAAAAAAAGCTGCGGAGCGAGAAACAGAAATTTAACGTAGGAAGGTCCCTGGGAGATAGAGAACGTAATGGGGGAAGTTGGGGAACCGATTCTCAGAACGAGTTAGGTAACTCACGGGAAAGACCTGGAAAAACAGAAGATCACTTTAACCTAGCGGGGGCGGACCTTTTTCTGAGCCTGCGTCCAATAGAAAAGTTGTAAAAAAAAATGTGGGGGAAACCAGCGGCGCTTTGTAACCTCTCGACCGTACACGCTGCGCCAGGAAGTGGGGAAGAAAACATGTTCCAGGGAGTAAGGCATATAAAGGAATCGGGGTGGGTTTTGACGAAAAGGGAGGGAGGGCCATAACTGATGGAGAAGTAGACCAAAGCAAGGAAGGGGGGGGGGAAACGCCCGACGCGTGTGTTTTAGCGAGGCCAGAACTGGGAAGGGAAGTCGGACTACGCGTTGGGGGTGGAGGTCGGCTGGGAAGCTTCTTAAATAAAACGAGGAAGAGAGGTAGTGGGCAATCGGTTGAAGATGGTCTTACGGAAATGATAAGGGGGGGTCAAGGGAAAAAACGTATACCGAGTGCTGGAAGATCAAGTGCGGGTGTGAGGTCGGGAGCCAAAAAATGGTGTTCGAAGGGGGAGGCCCGAACTGGTGCTCTCAAAGAGGCCGTTCTCAACCAAGAAATAGGGGGCGGGGGGGTAGCTGAGGGAACCGGAAATGCAGGGACCCGTCCTCAGAGCCAGTTCTACCTGCGTATAAAGGAAGGAAACGACGAAGGGGGAGATTAAACAGAATGGCTCGCGCGCCAAGGTGGACTGATGATCTTTTTTTGGGAAAAAGGGAGCACCTGAAACCTTCGTGTGGTCAATGCTGGTGAAACTGGTAAACTTGGAGAGGGAGGGCTGGTGCAGCGCCAGGGGTGACGTAGGTACGTGACGCACAGACGTGGTGGGAACTGTTCTAAGGAACGGGACCACCGCGATAGGAAGTGCCAAACGCAAAACAAAAGAACGCTCTGCTCCTGGAACAGAATAGTGACTCGAAAAAGGGAAGGAACCGAAGCGGCTGGACCTGCGAGAAATCTCGAGCGAGGCGTGTTCTCGGGACATTTTAAACTTCGGAGGGGGGTTCGGGGGGAAAACGTTCGTAAAACACTTTGCACGACTCAAGGTCGCAACAAAATGAGGAAGGTGGTGAGCCAAGCGCGGGCGTCGCCTTCTCTCACTTTAAAAGGGGCTGACCGGCCTTTTCACAACTGCGGGGAGCAAAAAAGGGTTTTCTTCGAGGAAAAATGCAGAGGAACGAAAAGCTAAAAGGCTTTCGGCCGCCAATAGGCGATAGGAGGGAAGTCACTTCCGTCGGATCGGAGCCGGTGATGAGGGGGCTAAGAGACCGCGATGTCCATGATAAGCGGGCTGTGTTGGAGAAAGGCGTGGCCCTTCAAAAAAAAGGACAGACGGCGAAGTTGGGGGGAAAAGCCAAACAAAGGGGCCACCATCGCAGTTAGACCGGGGAGAGACGGTCGTCTGGTTGGCCCGGCGCAACGTCCAACCAAGGAGGATGATCCCGTACCGGGGTGAAAGGTTGGAAACAAGAGATGATCAGGTGATGATTCTGGCCCAAAGCTATCAGGGGAAGAGAAGATCCACGCCGGCAAAGACCTGGATCTGGACGACTAACAGAGGGATAACCGGAAATAAAAAGAGTTGAAAGCAGTCTAAGGTGTCCTGGTCTATCGTTCAGAGGAGGAACTAGTTTCCTAGTACGCCGGGCGGATTAGAGGGGGGGATTTTACACTCGGGTCGGTCCTTTCTCCTTGAGGTCGGAAAGGTGGGAGAAAATGGGCCAAATCCCGCGCAACAGCCCATTAGGATTAGAAAGCTTCCTCTTCATCCCACCTTCAGTGAAAGTTATCTCTCAAAAAAAAATGAGGAAGGAATATCACTAATCTGCAGTTGGTGGCTACGTTCCGGTTGGTCGGGTACGCCGTGTCTCCTGAAAGGAGTGCACCACGTGCAAAAAAATTCCTCATTTAAGAGGACCTCCGGTTCGAACGAAATTCTTCACGGGGAGCGGGGGCCTGTCGCGGCAAGGAAGGGGGGGCCGACGGGAAACGTCTATCGGGTTCAACAGTGAGCGTCTTTTATCCGATGGCGTCGTCATTAAGGACGGGGTCGGCGATACCGATCGCGGGGCACGGCATGTCAAGACAGTCCTTACAACACCTTGCAGCGGGTACGTTCCTAATCACGAAAGGGTAGCGGAACACATACAAAGAACGCATCGGGTCTCACCGAGTGGCGGCGTGGGAAAGAATGGGACCCCACTTCGCCGTCGGTGCCCGGAGGATTACGCGACTCTGGTTCTTAAACAACTAAGAAGTAGCAGGAAGAAGAGTAGACGCCTCTTAGGCCACAATAATGCAGTGAATAAAAATGAAGTGGAACTCCGCGATCAGTAGGTCAAGCCGAAGATCAAATTCCATCCGTAGGACAGGAGGGGAAAAAAGGGGTCTTCAAGGACTAAAGAAAGGTGCAAGTATGACTACTCCAAAAAGAGGGGAGTCAGCGACAGGAGAAGGAGAGGGGGAAAAAGGCGTGTGATTCGTCCGTTGCCAATTAGAAAAGTGCTTGGGAAAAGGGGTAAAGAAAGTAAAGACATCTACCTGTCGTCGCCCAGAAAAATAAAAAAAGGAAAGAAAGGCAATTTTCACAGCCTGCGGGCGGCGGCATGATTCCAGAGGCTCGCACTAGCATTCAGGAAGAAGAAAGATCGTTCTTGGTGCCTGTTGGCAACTGAAAGGGGAACGCAGGGGAACTCCTCATGAGGAAAAGAACAGTGGATCGGGGCTTCTCAAAACCACGTCCAAGAAATCGCTAAAAACGAAATTCAGATTCAGGTTTCCGAAAAAAGAAGGTCAGGAGAAGGACAACAAGCGGTAAGAATTGCACACATCAAATTCTTGAAAGAGTCAGGCGCGATCTACGAAAGGATCAAAGGACTACCAGGCGGACTCCTAACATGCCGGGTCACTGGATAGGATAAAAGGGGGCGGAAAACGGGACGAAATTCCTGCCCAAAACGCCAAGGTGGGCCGGGAAAGAAAACAACCGGGTCTCGGCACGACGTGGTTCGCAACGGAAACTCAGTAACGGGAACGTCATGTAACTGAGGCCGCGAACAGATGAAAGGTCGGAAGGCGGTGAAGTTCCGACTACCAACGACGGGGACCAAAAATGCGTAGTAAACTGCGTCCGGAAGGGGGGCGAGAACACCGCGAGGGCGGAGGAAGGCGCGGGTCAACCTGAACTGGGGCTAAACTGTGAAGTCACCCCGAACGATTCACGGCCGGGGTGAAAAAAACTGGCAGAAAATGCGCTCGGTTTCAAGGCAAGGCGAGAGTTCTTTCCGGGGAGGGGGAAAAAAACATGGGCAATCAATTCACCTACAAACCGGGCGGATGGTGAGCCAAACAAGCTTTGAAACGCCGCGAACGCTCTGTTCAGGGGAAAAAACGGAAGGAAGCTAATCGCGTTCTGCGCTCGCGCACCGGAAAGAAAAAGTCTGGACGAAAAAAGGGCGCCATCAACCCCCCACACAACAACCACAAACACCCCCCCCCCCCCCCCCCCGGCAAGAAATAAGTAACGGTGTCTAGGTCAACGATCACCGCAGCGAAATTTAAGAAAAGGGGAACCAAGGAAACCGGGCGTCCGTGTTACTGCCAGAGGAGGTCGAGACATTTCGGTGCAAACAACAGCCAGGGGTAGACGTGCGCGGGGTCACGAAGCACACCTTCAATACGACCTACCGAAGAGCCGAAAGAAAGATTGACGTGCTTGGGAGAGGTTCGATGCGAGAAAAAACACCAGCCGTCGACGAGACAACGGTCGGAAGGGCTAGTAGGGCCGGGCAATTAGAAAAAAGGAAGCTTCTGCAGAATGCCTGCGCAGGGCCGGCCCTGGCTTCTTGCGCCCGGCCAGTTCGACCTCAGCCTGCTACCGTGTCAAACTCACTCGTCGGGGGAAAGTCTCCGCTTCGAGCTAGAGGTTAGGGGGAAAACTCAACTCGAACACCGGACCGCTTTCCAGACCTAAAAATGGGGAAAACGAGCGGCGCCGCGGGCTGAGAAACGGGGGACGATTCAAGCAGAAAAGGGCGCAGTTGATTCACGTTGACTTTTAGCGCGATAGTTTGCCAAAGGGCAGATAAGAGGAAAGGGGCAAAGAGAACGAGGCAAAGGAAGGCAGACGGTAGAATAGGGGGTGAGGTTATTAAAGAAGAAAGGACCGCATCAACCTCTCCCGACTGGCCCGGAGAACTCCTCGAAGACTAGTGTCTAATCGTCCTCCGGGGGGTGGAGGGAGTGAGGTCCTAACCGGCCACGGAAACATAAGTACAAATCTCAGGGGGTCACAGAGGGGAGACAGCGGAGGTCCATGGATTTTCGTCATTACAAAGGAAAATGGATCATTAAATCAGCCGGGCGTCTCGCGCTGAGGACTACTACCAGCGTATCTCTAGTTAAAAAAGAGCCTGAGCTTTACGATCTTTGAGAGCCAAGCTCTGGACAACTTTAGGAGGAGAAAATAGATAGATTCTGGAGGCTGACAGCTTTCCCTGCATCAACTGCCAGCTTTACTGACAAGGGGGAAAGGAAGTCGAGCAGGCGCGGGAAAGAAGGGGTTAAAAAGAGAGAGGACCGGAATAGAAATCCGGACATCCCGTTGAATGAACGAATCAGGCCCGCATGGGCTAAGCGTGCCATTCTTAAAGAATGAAAGGGATGCAGGGAGGGCGCACACGCGAAGCCATGAGGACTAGGAACAGAAAAGGAAAAAATGGTAGACTTACAAGGCGGGTAAATCAAGGATGTGGGGGGGAAGGAAGGGGGACGGTAAGAAAAGAACTATTCGACCGTCCCTAAAGAGGAACGGAAAAGAAAATCGTTCGCCCGTTGCCTTATCAAGGAAGGAAAAAGAAAAACATCCGGGGGGCAAGGGGAATTGGGAAAAGTCGAACTCGTTAGGATCGTCGAAGGTCTCCAAAGGAAATCAGTCCACGTCGTGAGGGAGAGAGGCCGGGTGTTCGATGGAAAGATTTGGGAGAAGCGAAAAAAAAAAAGGCCAGGCGCTTAAAGCGAATGAACCTCGAGAGCCAAGAAGACGAGTTGAAAAAAAAAGGAGTAATACCAATCTCAGCTTGGTCGTACCGGCTGTACGCAGCGGGACGGACGTCCGGAGAGCGATGATGATGCGATAAATTTATTCTCCGAAGAGTCTCCATTCTCTTCGACGTGTTGATAGTCCCTACGTGACTGGGGATCGCATAGACTCAACAGCAATCAAAGGGATGGGGGGGCGGAGGGCGTAGGGCGCGTAAATTCTTCGGGGAAAAAGCGGAACGCATGAGGGGGGGAAAAAAAGACCTGGATACAGCCTCGGGGAGAGGGAAAGGAAAACACCTAGACGCCCCGGAAAGCTTAGAAATGTAAGGTAAGAAATGGAGTGATGTAATTAACTTTAAAGACCCTTTGCCAGTACGGAGTGCTGTCAGAAATGAGGGTAGTAGGGTCCGTGCGCCGAGCGAAGGGGGGAACGTTGAATAACGGGTGGTCCGGGCAAAGCAGATCGCTTTAACGGAGGGGGAAAGGGAAATGAGGAGATGCCCGGTGTAGTGAATAGAAATGGGGGGACCAATGAGGAGTTTAAAACAGCTCGCACGGGCCTGCGCCACTTCCACTGAACCGAGACGCCCCCTTCAGTAAGTAAGGGGGAAAGAAGCACGTGTCCGGTGACTAGAGTGTGAAAAGGCAAGCAGTGGACGCACGCGCGAAAAGAAGCTTCGAGTGAGGCCCCGTCAGCATTTAAACCGGTAAAACTTTGGGGTGGGCGGCGGGCAGAATGAAGAGTAAAATCCGATTTTCCGATCAGTTAGTTGCGACATTCGAGGCAAGGCAGGTACTGACGGGACTTGACTAGGGCTGGGGCCGTTTCAGGACGGAGTCGCCGCGACCATAAGGGGGGGTTATACCCGTCTTTGGGGTTCGGGGGGGGGAAGGTTTCGGTCCGGGCCGCCACGAGCCGGGGAGGGCTGCCGGGGAAAGCGACCATTCATGTTCGTAAGTATAAAAAAATAGGGGGCGGGCTCTGCGTCCATTGAAGGACGCGAGTAAACCTGATAGGGAGAGCAAAGGCGCGTTAGACTAAGGTGAACGGGAAACGGGGTGAACACTTATCTCAAGGGCCAACTACTGGGGTTCGGTGGGGGAGAGATGAGGTCCTGGGGTACCGTCGAGGGTGAGGGCCGTTGCGTGGTTCCGGAGACCGAAAAGGGGGTGAAGGTTCTTTCAGAAAGGGAAAAGGCCCATTAGTAGATTTGAAGGGGGGAACAAAAACAAAAAAGCTCTGCTCTGGAAATGGCGAGTGAGCTCCCGGGGCCGCCGAAGTCTGGCGAAGTAGGAGTCCGAAATTGTGGTCGCTGGAGGGACGGAACATGATAGTGAATGTTTTCGCAACCCACACGGGCGACTCGGGCGCAAGATCGAAGAACACCGACCGAAAAAAACCAGAAGGAATCGATCGGTCGCGGGGAACTGGAAAAACCTTGGCGTACGCGAGCCAGGGGGCACACCTGCCTGAAAGGCAGGTAAGAAGCCACTGGGGGATCACGGGACATGGCCCGTCAAACGGATGGCTGAGGGATCTCCGCTCGGCAGAAAAAAAAATCACCATGGTAATCGCGGGGGAAAAAATGCGGGTAGGGGAAAGAAAGCATTCGGGTGGGACCAGAAAAAAAAAAAGGGGGATGATGATTGCCGCTTTAGAGGGGTTGGGAACCATATAGGTCCCTTACGTCGGCCAACCAAACGTCTACTTTGGGGGAAAAAGGTGATTGAAAACAGCCGTCCACGTTTGGAGTGGGCGTAGCGGTTGGATGTAGAGTGGGGGGGGGGGGGGGGAAATCGGCGTCCCTCCAAGTATGAATCACTTCCAAAGGGAAGGTGGTCTGTCTGATTAAGAAGGTTTATGAATTCACGAAGATCTCGAAGAAGGACTCCGGGAGAAAGGGGAAAAGGCGGACTTGCAAATAACGGCCTGACGAAGCCTGTGAAAAAGTCCTGATCCTGACTATGGGAGAAACTAATCTTCCCTTTGAGACGGGAAGGTTTACTAAAAGCCAATCGGCCTGAGAAGTTCGGAAAGAGTGACTCGTTCCTTTCCCCCTGGTATGCCGTAACGGGTATACACATTGTCCTTAAGAGGAAGGTCGATTGAAATACTTCCCTCTAGATCAAAAGAAAGAGGACTGTGGGAAATCAAAACAACACGGAGGGAGGAAAAGGAATATCACGAGAAAAGTTGTTTGAAAGGTAAGATCGACCCGTTGAGCTCTACTTCAAGGCTACGACGACGGCATCCGGTCGAAAAGGCCCTCTTATCTGCCGTTTCACGAAAGGGCGAAGGCGGTCGCGGCAATAAGTCACGGGGAAAGCGAGGGCTGATCGGCGGAACGGAGGGGAGGGCCGTCTCGTTCCAAGGGGGGAAATAAATCCAGGTGTACTATGCAAAATGGAGAAGAATGCGGGGACCGGCATTCACAGGATTACAGGCGGAACCACCTGACCTCAGGGGGAAAACCAAATCACTGACTTTACTCGGGTGATAAACCTACAGCTCCGCAGAGACGGTCAGGGCTTCTTTGAAGAAACCAACTTCAGCGGTCAAGGCGTGGGAAAGGACCGCCTCTGGTTCTGGGGGTCACAACGTAGATACTTAGGCAGAAGAGGTATGCGGCAAAAAATTCCGGCGAGGAAGAAGATCCGCCGCTATTACAGCGGGGGAGGGCGCGAAGGGAAAATCGCAGATGAATCGAAAAGGCGGACGGGGAAGGGGGTCCTCGAAGAACAAGGGTCTTCGACTGGACTAGAAAAATAAGGGCAACGGGACGCAAGGCCAACGCCTTGGGGAGGGCCGAGAAAGTTTTCCTCAATGGTAATCACAGCAGGGAAGGAAGCGAGCGCGCCCGAATATTTCACTTTTAACGACGGGGGAAAAGCGCAGGAATGGTCTCTACCAAGGACCAGAGAAAGCTCTGGAGCCTTTAAAAGGGCGCCGCCCGCTCGTGCGTTAAAATGGAAAATTCGGAGACAAGCTTCATTGAGAAGGGCAAGGCATAGGGGGGTGTGTGCCGGGTGGCAACGGGAAAAGTCGGCGGTCCATCCGGCCGAGGGAAAATAAAAATTTTAAAAAACACGTAGGCCTCAACCCGGCGCGCACAATAAAGATCGCACCAGCATCTCAGATTAAAAATTAATAACTGAAGGGAGCGGTCAACACACGCTTAAGAGAAGCCGGGCGACGCGCAAGGATGGAATAGCAATCGACGAGGGGGGGGAAAAGGGACGATCCGCGAAAGTATCAAGGACCCTGGAGGCGGCTCCAAACATGAAGGAGCTGTGGAAAAGAGGGATCGGAAACCAGTTCGGGACGCGTCTGGTCCCGAAGGAAGTTCCTACAAAAAAGAAAAAGGAAGCGGGGGAAACCGTGTTCGGCAAAGAAAATACCTCAGGAACAACTGTGACAAAACGCGCATGCGGACTAGAGCAACTCGCGTGGGGCGTGAAGAAACAAACATCGTTGACAGACCGAAAAGCGGCGTATGCGTCGCTGGGGAAGAACAGGTGGAAAAAGAGACAAAGGGGAGACATCTGCGGCGCGGGGGGGGAACCTAAACTGACGGGCAATCAGTTAGGCAAATTCAACCCAGAACGGATGCACGAGGTCCGAGTGATGGAATGGGCGGCGGAAGGTGCAGAGAAGGAATGCGAAGGGGGCGAGGCTCGATTGGTTTAAAAACGCGCAGAGGGAAAATCAGGGAAAAAAACAACACAACCGGGCGGGGACAGCAGGACTTCGACAGGCGACGTTAGCACGGCGACGCTTTGGAAAAGGGAAAACCACGTTAACGACGTCACGCGCAACGACGCAGGGGGAATCAGAAACGGACAACGAACCCTTTCAGAGCGACTAAAAAAAAACCGTACTGGCAGTGGGAAGGAGCAACGCCGCGGCGGAAATGGGCAATCTGACCAGCAAACCGGGGCGTCCGTGTGAACCGGCTGTATGGACTCCAGAGGGGGATGGAAAAAAGGGGATGCGGAGGTCACGGACGTTCCTTACTACAGACCGCGAGAGAAAGGCCACGCAGCCATTCAAGAGATTCGGATTCGATGAAAAAATCGGAAGAAAAACACGCGATCAACAACTTCGTCAACGATTGATCCTAGGGAAAAAAGCCTACAAAGGTGACGAGAAGAGGAGGAAAAGCTGCAGGGCCGGCCGGGCGTAGGCCTTCCGTTAAACCTCACGCTTAGGCAGGTCTATAAGAGCCGTGTAATCACAATTCGGCTCTGAGGTCAGAAAACTAACCGCTATAGTTAGCGGGGGGGGGAACGACTGAGAAATTAGAGGAAACCGCTTTCAGGAAGACTCGAGTTCAATACGCAGTGGGCTGAGACCGATTCTCAATCCAAGTTAAGGGAGGATCAAACGTTTTGCGGAGGAGGGGGGTCGTTAGGTCATGGAAGTAGTGACGGGGGGGGAAAGGCACTGAAACTTGGTAAGGGCGTCGGGAAGAGAATAATGTCCCTCCCTTCCATCCAAGCCAGCCGGAAAGCAGTAACTCTGGGTAAGCCTCTCGATCTCTTCCTTGGTGAGGGGGGAAGAAAGGATCCTCTTGTGGCGGAAGCCTGAAAATGAACCCTAAAGCAGGATGGTCAGACTTTTCACCGAAGAAGGGTGATTCGTTCGTTAAATTTATTGAAGGATTCCGGAAACAAGACCGGGCTCGCTCTGCGACTACGAAAACAAAGACGGCGAGCTCGAACGTTTACCACGAGAGGGAAGGAGCGCGGAAACTGGAGGCGCCAAGATCTCTCAACAAAAAAAACTATTCGGGGAAAGAAGGAATTGAGGGTCCAGCTTTCCGAAAAGCTAAAATCTTCCCCTGGTACAGTACACGTCGAGAAATCAGTCGGGGGAGCAAAGCGACGGGGGAAAAATTTCGGTATAATGCCCATCCCTTTGAAAAAAGAATCAAGGCACAGCGACCCGGTGAACAGTCCGCAACCGGGGAAGGCGGCGGACCGCAAAAACGCAGCAAAGTAGTCAGGGCAAGAGGCGATGGCTGGGAGAGACGGGGAATGCTTGAAAGGCTGGTTGGCGTGGGGGGCCGGTACGGTAAGAAGAAGAACCTATTAAAAGTGAAAGGAAGAAGAAGGACACCGTCATCCCCTTCCCTCTGCTGACTATCCCGGTTTAACCTGAGCTGGCAACGCTTGAATCGAAGACTACAAGGAAAAGAGGGGGGGGAAAACGAACCGTGATTGGGAAGAAAAGGGTCTACAGGGTGGAACACTACGCAAATCGGACGCGAAGGTTCTGCTAAGCTGTGCCGTTGGTAGAATGGGAATTGTAGCAACGACCGATACGCGGATGAACCCGAAGAGCCCTCGATAACGTCGGGGATAGACTTCCACGGGATAGGGTCGACGTCGGAATTCCCGCGCATCTAAGGAGGTCTGGCCATGAAAAATCGCTCGTCACGTTGGGGAATGAAACGCCAATTCGACGAAAAAAACGTGTTGAAGTCAAGCGGGGTTCGGTCGGATCGAATCGAAAAAAAGAGAACGGAATGAAGGAGGTAGGTAAAAAAAAAAGGGGCTCAGGAAAGAGCCTTGACCGACATAGAGAAAAAAGTGATGATTGGAAAGACACCGCACAGGGGCGTCAAGGTAACAGAAAAATCTGGCAAGCGGCAAGAGCAGTTAATGGACTCCTCCAAGGAAGGAGGGGGCCCATGTACGGTTGAAAGGATAGATGCGGTTCGGGGTGAATCAGGAACACCGGGAAGAAACCATTGGTTGTCCTGGATTGCTGGAAAAGCATAACGTGATAGTGTCCCGTGAGGGGAAAGAAAAGGAAGGAAAGGCGGTAAACAGTGTTTGGGAAACGCAGCAGGGGAAAAAAGGAAGAGCGTCACAGCTCTGGGGGACGAATGTCCAGTCTGCGGTAGAGGGCCCTTTGGACAAAAGGGGGAATAAATGGAAGGGAACCAGCTCAGAACAAGCTGGAGCCGGTTAAACAAGCGAACACTGCGGCTCCCTTAGGGGACGGCCCAAATTAAGTCGGGCGGCACCCACACGTGTCCGGGGGGGGAAATCGTTTCGTGGCAAAAAAAATTGAACAAGGGGTCAGGTGCTGAAAAAAAAACGGATGTCGCTGCCCTCGACGCTGTGGTGGGGAGAGGAGTTCATCAGGACTCAGAAAAGAAACGGCTCGGGTTGGGGTTCGTGTCCACGCCCGGTTGGGGTCTAGTAAGGGCAGGGTTTTGAAAGGAGTTCGTCGTTGGGGCGCTGGCCTGAAAAGGTACGGCAGACGTCACCAGGGAGTTGATAAGTTGCAGACACTCGTACGCCGCTAAAACAGGCAACGGGGTGGGGATTGGGATATCCCACACAAGAAAAGGGGGGAACGGGGCGTACAAAGTGTGGAACTCCACGATTGCAAGTCTAAGAACGGAACTCCCAGGCGGTTCTTAATAGGGGCGAACATGGGGTCAAAAGTCCCTCTCCAGTGGAGGAAGATATCTAAACCGCTTAATAAGTTCGGATGAAAAAGCGTCGCGAGGTGAAAGGAAGAAGCTGTTTGGTGGAACATAATGCGAGGAGGGGCTGAATGCTTTGAGACTTGAATGCGGCCTGGTGCAGGAGATGGATGCTGGGCGCGCTTGCGTAGGTGGATGAAAATTACCCCCACCCCCCCCCCCCCCCACAACAACGGCAGAACTTTTTAAAGAGGTCTTTCTGACGGAGTCCCAGCCTGGACCACCGGCACCCAAAGGCAAGAAGAGAGGAGAATGGGGAATGAAGAGAGTCTATGCCTCTGGGGATGAACGAGCAGCGTCTGCGAGGAAGCCTCGAAGACTTCTGTTCTCGGGGGAAGAAAGGCGGAACTTCTTTATGAAGGTTCGTCTTGCTTAAACACAAGGCCCGACTGCTGCGCAAGCGGGGAGTCCTAAAGAAAAAAAAAAATACCGCCGGGTGCTCCCGAAGAGGGGGATTCACGATAGTTCTCTAGGAGGACAGGAGTGATCCCCCTTCTGAAAGAAAAGAAGAGGAGTAATGCACACCTGCGATATTCCAGGGAATACACCTTTTGGATTCGAGGGGTCAGACGGAGGCTTCCTGCATACGTCTCGAGCGTAGCACCTTCACGCGGGACTCGAGTCTGGGAGGTGGAGTAGGGGGAGGAGGGGAAAAGGGTGGACAGGAGGGATAGCGGAGTTTCGTTTCTTCGTCTCCTTCCTTCGTTGAAGAGCGACTTCGGAGAGGGGGTTCGTTGGGGTTTCCGGGGGGGGGCGCTTGACGGCTTGTTTTTTCGGCCCAAGTAGAGGGGTCATAAGGGATCTTTCCCCGATAGGGGGCGATTTTCCGGCTTGACAACGGACCGCCACAAGGGGGAGACGTAAGCGGAGCTTGGATCCAGGGGCTGAACAACAGGGGGGGTCCTGCGAGGAATCCGTGGGAAAGGTTCCGAAGGGTCACTGAGCAGTTTAGTGCCGGCAGAAGCGGTCTCCAGGGATCCAAAGGCAGAACGTCAGAAAGGATATGCGACACGAAGCGATACCACCGGCCACTCCAGCCTCCGCCGCCTTTACGAGATCCTAAGTTTAATTTCTGAGATCGTCCTTTGCCTTCGGGGTCCGGAGGAAAAGAAGAGAGCAGGAAAGTTATTTACACTTCTTCGGATGACAAAAGGAGCCGGTTGATGCGGGCAGTGTGGAGAAAAAATTGCCTTATCCAAGGACCTTAACACCTTTAGCGTTAGAAGAGACTTCACTCTGCATCAAAAAACGCTTATGATAGGTCAACAACAACAACTATTTGAAAATCTAGAAGAGAAGGAATCTTAAGTTTTTGGACTAACGTATAGAGTCCTTTGTCGGCTCGTCAAATGGCCTCGATTGCGCCGAAATCCAGCGGCAAATAGGGGATGCATCGATTCAGAAAGATGCAAGAGCGGCGGTCTCCAACGGGAAAGGGCGAGGTAGGACATGAACGTAGGATCGGGGGCGTTTCAACGGCGGGGGAGTTTCCGGCTCCAGAGGTCTTTCATAAATAACATGGGAAAGGGGGGGGGGTGGGGGGGGGGTCTATTGAATGGGGAGGTGTAAGGATACAGAGAGGGGGCCAGGCAACATGATTCCTAAAGGCTGCAACAGGGCAGAAAGAGAGAGGCACGAGGACTTTGTCGCAGGGCAAAACCTCGCCGACGCTTCCAATCGAAATGGGCGTTGATCAATAACTGGACAAAAAAAAAAGCCGGCGACGGAGACCGCCTCTGGTTAACTTCACCACGTCATAAAGAGATAAAACAGGAAAATCCTGTCATCGGAAAAAAAGAAAGGCCGGGAGACCGACGAGGTACGTACCTCCAGAAGATGGAAGGGAGAGACGGCCTCTAATAAGAAGGGGGGCCATAGTCTGACGGGCCTGTGTCCAAGAGAAATTTTGGGTAGAACGTGAATGATAAGCAGGGTGTTCCAAGGAGAGAAAAGAGGTTACGCAAGGCGCCACAAGTTGCCGCTACAGGCTAAGATGGAAAGGGAGTCGTGTGAGGCACAGAGCAGGCGCGCGTACGCAACGAGTCGGGCACTTGGGGAAAGAAAAAAACGAAAAAAAAGGTCACGCAGCCTGGGAGTCGCCAGCAACCATCAAGCTGCAAGGAGATAGCGACATCCGCTTCGGCGGCATATGAAAAGGAGAGGAACGCATTCCTGACAGTAGCAGAGAGTCGGGGGGGGGTGTCCGTTCAAATGACCGGAGGAGGGGCCACGTCGGCTCGGGGGACGAAAAGGGGCACAAGAAGTTGTCGGAGTCAGTGAACGTCAACGCCGCCACTCAATAGAGAGACAAAGGCGCATAAAAAAAAGAGGTTCAAGGTCCGGGACCTTATAGAAAAGGTGCAAACTAAGAGTCATTTCACCGGACTGGAGGACGAGGGGAGAAAGATCTACTCTCATAAATGGAGGAGGAAAAATGCAGGTTAAATATACGAACATGAATGTGCTGTGGACTCGTGGAGAACTTCCCATCGGGGGTGGAGGGGGCGAAAAGAGGCCCCGAAACCCGGGGGTTTACTTTCTATCACTACAAGGGACCCACGAAGGGGAGGATAAGTGTTCAGAACGAAAAACTCCTTCAGGAACAAAAGAAATACCTCGCGAAAACTATCGAAAGGAAGGAGGGGAAGTTACAACTACCAACCTGGTCTTTGAAAGAAAAGAAAAACCGCGGAGTCGACGGGCCTCCTTATTAAAGGGGGTCAAAAAACCAAGGCGGAGGGCCAGGCGCTTTGGAAAACCTGGAAACTTCGCAAGCTCGGGCAACTCGAAGGAAATGGGTAGCCTTCAAGTAATAAAAGGAAAGGGGGGGTCGTCGGTAAAGCAGTAGGGGGGCGAAGCGAGGGGGGAGGTTCTATCTGGTTACAACTCTTCTTGGGGTCTCAGGCGGGCTGGACAGAAGTAGTCTACACTTAGAATTAACACGGATCTGGACGACTTCTGGGAAAAACTTGACTTAAACGCGCTCTCTTGCGAAAGAAAAAATACTACGGGCGATAGCTAACTAGGTAGACAGGCAAAAAAACCCCCCCCCCCCCCCCCAAAACCACCACCAAGCGACTTACGGGACGTGGAGATTCAATCAAGGAGGGCTCACTCGAAAGAAAGGGGCATCACGGCCATGTGGGGCAGGACGGGGTAGGACTTTACTTTCCTTCGCGAATAAATAGGAAAGGAGGCGCCATTAGGTGATGGAATAGACTTGTAGAGTTTGCTCGCAAGGGAGAAGTGCCGGAAGAGGAGACCTACAAATTCCTAAGATTGAAGCGGGGAAAGTCTAGGATCGGAGACGAACACACAGCCGTCGACGATCACACGTCGCGACGAAAAAATCAGGGCGGCGAAGAAAACGTTACTAGCGAGTGGCGAAGATAAGCTCTTCGGAAGCTTGGGGGATGTCAGGCCTTTCAAAAAAGGGCGACGAGCCGGGGCAGGTGATATCCGAACGTGTCAAATAAGATATGAGCGAAGGCAGCGCTTCAAGAGAAGATCGTATGAGGCGTGTTGCGACTCTACAACATCACAACGGAACCGCTTTTCCATCAGACCGTCGAAGGGGAAAGGCGCCAGAAGTCGAATAGAGCATCCACGTTTGGGGGGTGGTTGTGTGGGGGGGGGGGTTTTTGATTCGACTCACCGTTTACTGGGAATAGCGGAAACAGAGGGCAGGAGGGAGGAGGAGGGGGCAGTGAAGAAGGAAGTCCTGAGAGAGACGTTTAAGAATCGGGTGCGAGGGAAGGGAAAACGCCCCTCCCGCAAGCTGCAAGGTAAGCCGCCGGGTCAAGACGTCTCCAACCTCAGGGGGGATGGAGAAAAGTCCTCCTGGCGTCTGGTAAAGGGCAAGGCAAAGGGGGACACCTAAGTCTGAAACTGGGGGCACTCCTTCGCTAAGGGAGGGGGGGATGCTTCGGGGAAAAAAACATTGAACTGTATGGATTCATGTAGAAATGCCCCGTCGCAGATACTAAACGACAACTCCGTGCAAGACTCTACTTGTATCACGGAAATGTAGATTCGGGAGCTTTAAAAGGAAGGCAGAAGAACTAGCTCAAACACAAAGTAGGAGACTGGAGACGAGTTCCTAGGACTCATCCTCTGCCCCTCGGGAAGGGAAAGCAGTGTGGGCGGTAGTCGAGCGCGGTCGAGACGGGCCCGAAAGGATTTCGGTATTATCAATTGAACAGGAAAAAAAAGAAAAGTTAAACGTCTTAGAAGGAGAAACAGGCGGGAATGAGGAGGGTTTCCCTCGGGCGGCGGAGAAACAAGAAGCCGGGGAGGACTATGAAGAAGCAGGGGGCATGAAGGAGGAGGGGGAGTGAGGGACAGCGGAAGGAAGATGGTCGGATTTGGAGGGAGTGCGGGGACGGTAAGAAAACGAACCTATCGGTAGAGAAAAGGCATTACTGAACCGTTCGCCTGAATTCAAAGGGAAAAAACTTCAAGATCGAATAAAAGTCGAACGGGGGTGAAACGGCAAATGAATAGAGAAGACACGCGGCGAAAGCTCGTGGTCCACTTCTAAAGGGGGAGGAGGGGGGAAGCGGGGTGTTTAGAGGGGAGGAATGGTTGTAGAAGCCGAAAAATTGAGCCAGATAGGGATTTAATCGAATGACTAGAGTGATGGGTTACACTTTCGGGGGATATACAAGGAAAAAAAGAGCGTAACAAGGCAGCGCTCAGCCGGCCTATCGAGTGAATTCGCGCGGGAGGGTTGTTCATCGGCAGGAAAAGGATGCAAGGATCGCGGATCGTTGACGGGGTGTTTCGGCGGATCGAATCGAACGCAAAACACCCGCCAACGCATCGGAGGGGGAGGCAGACGTAAGGGTTCGGGAAAACGGAGAAAAAAGAAGCACCACCTGCCTGGTGGGCCAGCACCGCAAAAGTGCTTCGGTATAAAGCTAAGGGCATCTTCTGAGAGAGATGGAATCAAGGAAGGAAAAGGCCGTGACCACTGTAAGGGGACAACGCGCGGGAGTGAAAGAACCGTGAAGTACGGGGGGGTACGGAGGAACGCGGGAAAGGGGTAGTTGGGAAGTGGTCGAGCAAAAGAAAGAAACGGGGAAAAGGGAAGAAGGAATTTTTTCCGAATCCGGTAGGAAAAAGAGAGTAAGAGATTTCGCGTGGGACGAAGTCCTGCAAAAAAAAAAAAACAATCGCCCCGGGTCGGTAGAAATGGGGGGACCGGGAAAAAAAGCGAGAAGACACTCGCGAGGAAAAATGTGAAATGAAAAAAAAATTGAGGCGTACGGCCGGAGAAGACGTGCAGGTAACGGTTGAGGAGAGGGAAAAAACGGATTGCAGTTTCTGTTCTACCGAATCGAAGAAGAGGGAAAAACGCGGGGGGTCTCGCCAATTGGGTAAATAAGGACGTCGACTACGCTTGGGGTGGTGCCCGGGGGGGGCGGATGCTGGAAGGACCGCCGGGGAGGTTTAAGAGATGTTTTCTCAAGGGTGTGCAAACGACTTCTGGTAACCGGAGGGATTGGAAATTCCGAACAAAGGGGGGAAGTACAGCCCATGCGGGTGTCGTGGAGGCAAGCACACCGGGGTCGTTGCAACGGAAGTCAAGAACTGGGGACCTCACTAGGGCTGGCGCGACTGGACAATAGAAATTGAGTTCTATGTTAGGCGGACAAGGGTCAGCCTAAAGTCTCGTCAGGATAAAGAAAGGGGCGTCACGCGATTGATCTTTGCCAAATGGGGAGCGTCGCGCAAGTGGAATACGGGCAGATGTGTGTGGAACAGCAAATGAGGGACTGAGTTGATCTGTAACGGCCCGGGGAAAGAAGGGGAAAAGTGATGGAAGGTGAAACGTAGGACTGAACGACCCGTTGAAAAGGTGAGGAGGGAGGAAAAACTGCACCCCACCGATGTTTAAGTTTCAAAACCTGGACACAACACGACAGAAATCCTAAGAGAGGAGCTCGTAGCTCCTCCTTGAATACATGCCAAAGCGGATGTAGAGATAATCCTACCTCTGAGAAGAAATGCTTTTCGTTGTAAAAGGAGACTGCGGAAATCTTTTCAATCGAAAACACCTTGGCCGAAACGTGAGCCGAAGACACAAGGCCTCCGTGCTCCCAAAAGGAAGGTCGAATCGGACGAGAACTTGTGGGGCACCGGACGCGATCCTGCAGAGTCCAGGTAGGACCAAAAAGGGGGAGGAGATGGCGAAGACGGATGATTTCCTATCAGAGTCATCAGGGCGCGGCTCGGGCCGGCGGGGGGGGTACGCCACGGCAGAGGGAAAGCGAGATGACTTTTGTTGGGGGAGTCGATAAGGATGATTGAAGTGCTTCTGAAATTGGGGGGGAAGAAGGAGCAACGAGAGGGGGCGCCCCGAAAGAAGTTGGTGTCCCATTGGTCCTCCACCACCGGGGTGGAGGGAGAGAGGTTGTTGCCAAACCCAAGAAAAAAGGTTCACAGCTAGGTGGGCCCGCCTGTCTTGTTGAAAAAAGGGAACAGATATCGGTCATAGACGAGTAAAAACGAACCGGAGAACCTGTATTGGGCAGACGACTCTCCGCTGAAAAGAGCCGTCATCGGGACGGAAAGCAAGAAGACGTTGAATTTTGGGCAATAGACTGCACGTTCCTTGGTTGAAAAGGCGAAAACAGGGAATAATGGGGGGGACTTGTCCAGAAGCTAAGATCTCTTCCGGGACAACCATTCTCTGAATTTAATGTCCTCGATAGAAGTCGCGTGGGGTACTGGAAACTTCAATCACCATCGTGAATGAGAAAAAACAACAACTTATTTAGGAAAAAGAGGGAGGGAGGAACTAATCAATGGGTCTTACTAGGGGGACTTCGGCCGAATCGACAGAGCTAAGTGACCGGATCCCACCGGCCAGTCGAGCAGGAGTGTCAGCTCAGGGAGGGTCACACCGAGTCACTGAAGAGCGTGCTTCAAAAATGAAGAACCTGGCAATCTAGCTGGAGGATTAAAAACTGCTCTTAGTGGAGGCTTTTTTGCGATCATTGTCAGTACGAATACCATTTGACGAGTTCCTGGAGAAAAGCTCAAACTAGAAACTCTCGGGGAGGGCAAGGAAAGGGTATTCCTAAAATGAGGGGACAAGAAGAGTTAAGGGGGGAATTCCTCAACCGTAGCCGCGGGAAACAAACCGAGGGACGGAACAGAAATATACAGTTCTCAGTGGTCAGGACTTGAAAATCATAACTGGAAAATTCGAAGAGGGGGGACTCGGGGAAGGAAAAGGGAGAACAAAAATTGGGTCCAATAAGAGAAGGTCTTCAACCGATCAGGGAGATCCGAAGGGTTGAATTCCTCCTCTATTACAGAGGGCAGGAAGAGAAAAATGATCTAAGACATACGGAAGGAGGGGCCAAGAAGCGAATAAAAGGGGGAGTCTAATGGACATAATCGGTTTGGTCAAGGGGCTACGCCGGAGGCAACGCAGTACCGAGACCGAGTCTACGATACCGAGGCTTGGGCACCGTGGGAAGACTCTGGAAACCAAGTCGGGAATAAGTGGGAACTGAACTCTCGAAAAAAGCGCAGGAGGAATTCTTCTCCCTCAAAGAGAGGAAATCTAAAGTTCTCCACCGAGTCAGCTTCATATTCCGTAGTCGCTCCACGGGAAATGAGCAAGGAGGGGGGGGGGTACTCTTGGCAACTTCATAGCGAAGGAGGGGGCCTCCGCGATAGAAACTATTTTCAAGGCTGTCGTGCGTCAGTTAATACAGACCCGGAGCGAAAAGAAGAGGAAGAAAGGGCCGCATTCAACAGGAAAGATTTCCAAACGCGTAATGAGCTTACGTGGACAAGCACAAGCGCAAGGGAAGTCATTCGCGATCCCATTATGGCGGGAGGAGAATTAATCAAATGGGAGAGGGAGGCGAATAAGGGAGGCCGAAAATATACGAACAATAGCTGGGGGAAAACGGCGAGTATGACGGCATCGTGGACAACCAATGGGAAGAAAAAGTTGTGAACACCGACATCACAACCCTCAGACGAGTGGAGCAACTGCAAGGGATCCTTCAGGTAACGGAACGGACCTGCCGAAGCGAACAATGCGAAAACGAGGTGGGCAAGCAACACAAACTCTTTACCGACAGCAAAAACAACCTCGGGAGAGAGGCCGGAGTGGACGATAAACGGGCTTCGGGCGGAAGACATCTTCGGAGAGGTGTCAACTACGTCTTATAAGGAAAACTATCTTCACCGAAACGATGCAGGCTGGGGAAATTAATGAATTGTGAAAAATCGGGGCAAATAGGAACGCGGAGGTCTTTTCGGGATGGTTTAAACCGACGCAGCTGGCAATAATTTTAAGGGGGAAGGGGGGACAGAAGACTTCGACGCGACGTTTCAAGCGCCAAACGCTAGGGGGGCAGGGAAGCGGAGGGGAGGGAGTAACGCAGATCGTTAGGAGGCTAACAACGGACAAAGAAGGAAGAAACGTCTAGCTACTGTAAAATACCGGGGCTTTTCAACCAAACCTCAAGCGAAGATCAAACATGGTGGAAAGGCTGAGTACTCTCCGGGCTCAAAGATGACTGTTACTAGCCAGGTTGAAAATCGAAAGTTTATGCGTTCAGTCAACGGAGGCAGTCTAACCTCGAAAGAGGAGGAATTCAGATATTGGGAATTGGGTTTAGAGTTCGAGGAGAGGAAGAAAAACAAAACGTCTACGAGACACCGTTCGGAAAACGAAGAGTGAAAAGGGGGGCGATTAAGACGATCGCAGAACCATACATATCGCAGAACGAGGGGGGGGGGGGTTAATTCCTTGACAGACGGTATCAAAGATGCCTGGGGGGTATATGACAGACCGGGGCGACTCACTCGTAAAGGGGAAGGGCGAATCTCTAGAATGTAGGGGTCGACGAGAAATATCTGAAACTTCAGAAGCTGGACAGAAA
>Ga0179593_1619743_pt1 | contig 21530 bp, 21 predicted proteins | sample CZODoug2_1_08_16_FD_185931 | JGI IMG/M metagenome (GOLD analysis project Ga0179593, IMG submission 185931) | Vadose zone soil fungal communities from Angelo Coast Range Reserve, California, USA - CZODoug2_1_08_16fungal (PacBio error correction) | ecosystem: Environmental > Terrestrial > Soil >...
GTGGGGGGTTCCAGGCACGTAAGAACTTCCTACAAAGGTGTCACCGCGCTGCTTCGCCTGAGGGTTGAAAACACGTGTTGAGGGGAAGCATAACAGAAGGAACAAGTACCCTAGGCAAGTATTGGGTCAAAAAACGATTGCAGGATTGGGGCGTGTAAAAGTACACTGCGCGAGATAAGGAATCAGGATCGAGGTTACTGGCGGTTGATTGCTTAAGACCAGAAAAAAAAGAAAGCTTTTCCCACGGGAAATAGGGGTGAAAGAGCATTCCGCAATACCTCGCGAATGTAAGCCGTCTGGTCAACCGGATTGCCGGAAAGCTGATCCGAGAGAATCATTTCATTGCGGACAAGAGGGGGGGAAGACGAACTTGGCCCTAGGCGGCATAAACTCAACCTCATGAAGCCAAAGAAAGGCTCTGACAAGGAGAGCTGACCAAGTCGGGCAGGAGAAAAGGAATGCGCGCAGTGTCGTCCGGGGAAAAAGGGGTACTGCAGGACGGGGGGGGGCCCGTCAGATTAGCTTCTGTGTTGGATGCGTATAAAAGACTGTTCTGTGAGGCTCGAAGGTGTTTTGGGGATAGAGTAAGGGGCCAGCCCCAATGGGAATCAGTACGCTGCGGCACTCAAAGATAGGAGTTTTATCAGCTGACAAGAAATAGCCGAGGTGAACTTGTGGTATTGCGGGGGGGGCAGAGGGGAACTTTCAAAAAGAACTTGAGCAGGAGAAAGGGGGGGCTATTGCCTCGAATTGCGGATCCGGACACGGGGGGGGGGGGAAATGAGCAGGACGAAACAGACATGCATGAGAAAGACAAAGGGGTGGTCAATGCGAAAAAGGGAAATTCAAGGACGAAAAAACCTATTCCAAGAAGGATTGTCCCTGGGGGTTGCAATCAAAGCTAAGAAGGCAATCAAGTCCCAGGAGAAGAAAGCAACGAAAAGTAGGTCGGGGCTTGGGAAATTGGGACCGGTAATGGTAGTAGGGACTTAAAAGGAAGAAGACGAGCAGAAACTATATGTAACCGGCGGATCGAAAGGTACTCAGTTGTCTACTTCAGGTGGAAGAATGTGAGAAGATCGCCATCATGAATGGTTGGAAGGAGACCTACAGATACAGTCCTCTGGGGAACGGAAAGTGAAAATCGGTATTGACGAACGGCAAACATTCGAAGTTGAAAAAGAGAACAAAAAGAGGAGATCGAGATGATGGGATTGGGGGGAGTCTGGTCAGGGAGGATGGCCTCCTCTTATCTCGTTGGGGAATTCCTGAAAAGAGGGGCACCATCGCGGGAAAGACCAGCGGCCTGGTGGCAGGAGAGAGAGAAAGAGAAGCGGCTGATGGAAAAGAAGGGTGAGAGTAAAGTCCGATTGGGTCGACAGTCTCAGGAAGGTTGCAAGTCCCGATCGTTGGAACGACACTCGAACAAAAAACAGTGACAGCGAGAGCGATCGAGAGAGAGGTCTGGACTAGAAGAGAAGTCACTTCTCTTACGGAATAGAGAAAAGCTTCGCGACAAAGATCGGGCTATGGTCGCTTGCATGTATAAGACTGAATGAGAAAAAAAAAAAAAAAAAAAAAACAAACACACAAAACCAAAACAAAAAAAAAAACGGACCAAAGGATCTTGCTTGTGGGGGTATGTTCAAAAACCTCGACGGGAAGGGCAGAGCGAAGCGGGAAGAGCACAGGAGGTACGCGCTTTTAAAAGGACCCCACTCAAACGAAGAAGAAGAACAACAACCACAAAGAGAGAGAGGAGTGTTGGGAATTTTTAAAAAGAGGAGTTCCGAGATCCCGGCGTCACTGAATGCAACGAAAAGTTGACCCAGTCGGGTGCTGCGTACCACAGCAGGATAGACTGACAATTAGGGGGGGGGGGGGGGGGGGGCGTGGGCCGGTGCTGAGAAGAGGGGGTGAGTCGGGGGGGGGGCGATTAAATCGAAACGCAGGTGGGGGATCGACTAGAGCTTCTAGAATTCGGAAGGGAGAGAATATGACGCCGCGGCGTGAGACCGCCCGTAGCTCATGCCGGTAATGAGGAGGGGGAAGCTGGGCGTCCAAGTAATCAAACCTGCTAGCGAGTAGATCGGCATCCACATGATTCATCCCACTGTAATCAAGGGGGGGGGGGGGGGGGTGGGGGGGGGGCGGGGGGGGGGGGGGGGGGGGAGGGGGGGGGGGGGGGGGGGGGGGGGGGGGGGGAGGGGGGGGGGGGGTGGGCGGGGGGGGGAGGGGGGGGGGGGAGCGCGGGGGGGGGGGGGGGGGGGGTGGGGAGCGGGGGGGGGGGGCAGGAGGGGGGGGGGGGTGGGTGGGGTGCGAGGGCGGGGGGGGGGGGGGGGGGGGGGGGGGGGGGGGGGGGGGGGGGGGGGGGGGAGGGGGGGGGGGGGGGGTGGGGGGGGGGGGGGTAGGTGGGGTGGTGTGGGTTGGGTGGGGTGTGGTTGGAGTGGTGTGGGTGTTAGGTCGGGTGGGTGCAGAACCCGTGGTCGTCTCTCCAGGTCGCAAAGTGGCGATCCAATGAAATTCAGAGTTGGAACTGGAAAAAGCTACTTCAACGAGAGAAGAAGCCAAAACGAATGAGTAAAGAAACAGAGGGGAAAAACAACCATACTCCCAACGCGTGGGTGGGGATGCACGGCATTGGAGAATGGGCGACCGTTCAGAGATCACGGTTTTAATGTCAGAGCAGTTTTCCCAGGTCCACCCAATAATACAGCAACCGCCAGACACGTGATCTTAGAATAGGAAGCAGGTGAACAAAGTTACATGTATAGCCGTTTATAGAAGAAAAGTCAAACGATGACCGGACCAAAGGTCCCAAGGGCAACCCCCACCATGCGTGAAAAGCTTGGTGGCGATTCAAGAGGGAGCTTGAACCTGTTGGCGCTTGGGAGGCGATAACACTACACGTACTGAATAGGGGGAAAGCTAATGGAATGTCCTGTCGCCTGAAAAGTACCTCAGTTTCAAAGACGGGAGGGGGGAGCAAATGTGGCGCAAGGCACGAGAGTCTCAAAGGAAAAGGCTTGATCCGCAGTTAACGTACAACGACAACTTAGGAGGATATCGGTGAAAGAGAAGAAGTCAGAAGGCGTTCAGAAGGTCAGCGAAAACGGCGTGGAGTGGCCTGAGTGGATCCCAAAACACGGTCGACCTAGAACCGGAGAGGTGACTACTAAAAAAAAAAATCGCTTGGAGGAAAAAATTGGAAGAGCAACGGGGCCCGACACTAACTGGGGCGAGAGATTTTCCGACTTGATATGGAAGCAGCGAGTATGGTTTTCCGGCGCAAGGGAGTAATGGAACCCAGACGTCGAGACCCCTATATGTCAAAGGAGTGGTCCCCGCCAAGCTGCAGGTCAAATGTCTCGCGAATTGCCGCCCTCAAGAGAAAGATAAGTGTCGCAAGCGCAAAAGGCTTACTTCACAGGCAGGCGGTGGCACATGGATCAATGCTCATTCTATATTAATAAAGGGGGAAGAAAGTTTCGAGGTCTGACGCATCCAAAAAAACACAGTGCATCCTGATCGGGACGTCAGGTCCGCGAAAAACCCTTCGCCAACAACAAAGAGAGGGAGGAATGCTTCGAGGGGCTTCGGGGATTGATCGGGTATTGATACCACCCTGAAGACGTAATCGCCGCCGCTCGTGAAAATAGGAATTCTTTACATTGCTGAACCAACGGAAAGTTGCTTGGGCAAAAACCCTGGGGAATTTCCTCTCAGCATTTTAGAAAAGGTCCTAACCAGGTGCTGAGTCAAGGGGAGTCATCGAGATTACGTGAACTACACAGAAACCAACAGATTGAGGGAGGGGAGGTGACATGAGAGGGCGGGTAGCTTTCATGGCTTCTTTAAAAAAAGGGATCTCCTCTACACTGGGATTTGCTGCGTTTTAAGGCGAACTGAATTGGTCATGAGCGAGGAGAGGGTTGACAGGCTGAGGGTACCTCCTGTCAAGTCGCAAAGCTCCGGAGGGGGTTTAGAAAAAGGGAAAGGAACAAGACTGCTAGCAAGACTATCTGGGGGGGGAAGGGGATTTTGTCAGCAAATGATCATACCTCTCAAGGTCTCAAAATAAAAAGCGCGTGAGGGAAAAAAGAAAGACGGACGATCTCTCTAACTCTAGAAAAAAGGATAAAGAGAGAATCGCCACGGTCTGGCGGCTAACAAGGGAAGCTGAACTGTGCTGAGAAAATTTATAGGAGGGAGCAGAAGTGGTGGAGAAACCGCCCCACCGGAAAAGATGATTGGGCAGTTGCTGCTTCAAGATATAGTGGGAAAAAAGAGATTGCGTGACGGAGGGAACCGCCGCCCAGTCAAAAGAGAGAGAAAGAATGGTCAAGTCCGAGAAGAAAAACGAAAAAAGAGATCCCCGCGGCGATTCTGCGCCGATAGGAAAAGAAAGGACCCTGAAAGACTACACCGACCTTCACCGCTTCCAAGAGGGTGTTTCGGACGTATAAAAAAAAAAAAACAGATCTCCGGCCACTTGAAACTCAAAGGGAGAGAAAGGGCGAAAATTATGACTGCTAGTACATGTGTGAAGACGCATGACAGAAGGGTTGAGTTGGGGGGAAAAAGTAATAACTGCCGACCAGTTAAAAAGAAAGGAGTGCGGCCGCTCTTTTCCACGTGGGGGGGTAAAAGAATAGAAAGGCAACCAGACGGCAGTATTCTCAGAAGACGAGGGAAAGGGCGGGAGAGGGGGGAGAAGTGTTTCGGTACGGAAAGGAAGGGGGCGGAAAGCTTGTGTGGCTGGCGGGGGGGGGGGGGAGGGAAAAGAAACAAAAGGGAACACTTAGAGAGAGGATAGAATCTAGGAGACGAAGACGCCAGAGAAAAGGAAGCGGAAGGGGAGAGAAAGCGGCATGAGGCGGCAATCCGGAAGAAATCTTGATGGGGAGAGAGGCACGGGAAGACTTGACATATATTCGGGGGAAAAATCCTGGCCCTAAGGAGGGGGAACCCGCAGTGGACATATCGATAAAGAAAAAATCGAAATAACTTTACCTAAAATAGAAGACAAGCATGCGAGAATGACCCGTGCTTCCAGCGGAGCAAGAGAAGGGAAGTGGATGAATAGAGGAGGGGGGGGGGTTATAGGAGAACGCCGCAGACAGGTTAGGGAAAAACAGTCGACAGTGGGTTTTGGGAAAGCGGCCCCAAAAGGCATGGGGCTTCGAGGGCACGCAACTCTTAGGAACGGGGTGATCCGCTGCCAATATGAAAAGGGGGGAAATTTCGCTTGGTGGAGGGAGGGGAAAATTGGCGCATAGCCGTTGGACTGCTTATATACACGAGGGGAGGAAAAGTCGGGGGGCTGAGAGAGCGGCTGTTCAACAGGGCTCAAATCAGGAAAAAAGAGGTAAACAGGGCAGGGCGAACAATGGACTAACCATGAGACGAAAAAACTCTTCAAAAGAAACGTTAGTGGCACTTTGGAGGAATCAGCCAAGCGCAGTACGCATCAGCACAGAAAGAATAATTTAGGAAAGAAGAGGAGGGGGGGCTGGTCAGGATTGAAAAGGTACTGGAGAAAGGGTGAACTTTAGTCTGACTAAGGAGGAAAATGGGGTGGGCAAACGAATTCACAGATTAAAGTGTTTCCTTCTCACGAGGAGCTAACGAAGTTATGGCGTTGAATGACAGGGGGGGGAGCTTCGGGGCGGACCCGCTTATCGACCTGAAGGTCGCACATTCGGTAGAGAGGGGGAAAGAATAAACGAGGGGGGGAATAGTAGCGGGAGATGTGCGTTTTGGGAAAGCTGGTTAGTAATTTCAAGTGGCTTGATCGAGGTGCAGGGTGGGGCCTCCAAGCACATCCACCAAGAGGAAGGAAAGGGAGAATACTCATGAGGGGAAGCGGGGGACGACCTGCTGAGAGGGGGGGGGAAGATCGGGAGGAGGAACCAAAGCGCGGTTCTGAGGAAAAAAAAGTCTACTTCTCCCAGAAGTCTAAAAAAAAAAGGAGGGAACTCCATACCAGAAGAGAAAAATCAATTAAGAAGCGCAGTACGTTCGAAAGCGGGACAGATCGCGCGGAATTGCCAGCTCAATCAGCTTAGCTAAGTCTCGACAGATTTGAAAGGGGAAGGAAGAGGAGGGATTCTCTGTCTCAAGGAAGAACCTTGAAAAAACGGCATTCATTATAGGGGGGGGGGGGGGGATAACGACAAATTACTAAAGGGGGGGACCTTTCAACTGGAGGCAAAAAGAGGAAAGCTGTAGTACTATCGGAGGCAGGGGGAAGGACGCTTTACAACGAAAAAAAAAACCTTGAAGAGACAACAAACAACACGGGCTGAGGAAAGGAAGAGTGGGTTGGAGTTTTAAAAATCCCGGGAAGTGTCAACTGTTCTATCTAGCGCTAAAGGAATGGCGCTGGAAGGAGCGAATTAAAGGGCGAAAAGAGGTTGTTGCGGCACCACAGAGAGAGAAGGAAAGCCGGAGGGAAGGCTTATTCAAAGAAAAGAACGCAGCAGAACAAAAGAGCTGGTGTGTCGCTACTATAAAAGGGTCGAGCAGTATCTCTCAAGAAAAGGGCCAGATCTGAGTCCCGCGTCAGAGTCGAAAAGGGGAGCTCGAGGGGAGTTTCGGTAAGGACCTGTCAGGTAAGGATAACCTTATATTCTCAGAGCTGAAAAGAAAAATAGTTTCCTCTAAAAGGTCAAAAAGTCACGAATGGAAGAAGAAAACCAGGTAGATTCCTTCAGCGTCAGAGGGCGAGCGAAAGCTGTAAATGAATGAAAGGGAGGAGGGAGCAGCCTAAAACTGACCAAGAAAGAGGGGAAGGAAGAAAGATTGAGGAAGAAAAGAAAAACAAGCAGCGCAGCACAGCAAAATGGTTTTGCACTATACCTGGATACCCGTTCTTCAGAAGAAGTGGGTCCGTGCAACTTCAGGGGGACCATTGCCGGTAAGGCCAAAAAAAAAAGTGCGAGGAGAAAACAGCCATAAACGGGAAGAATTAGAACAAAGAGAGTTCCGTGACAACCGACCGTTCAGGGGAAGATGTAGGAAGAACAGTTCAAACTGACCCAGTAAAAGGAAAAAAAGTTACCGCAAGCCCCACGAAAGAGGAGGCGCAAAGATTGTGCTTCTATGGGGAGAGGGGACCTGCCGACTTTTAGGGAGGCGGAAACAAAAGATACCTTGGTAAGGACTAGGCTGAAGTTTTTTCAGAGAAAGGGGGAAGGTCGCATGAAACAACTTTCGTTCAAGCCGGATGGGGCCTGCTTGTTGGATCACCAAAAGGAAAAACTAATGGAGTCGAACAAAAAGCCAGGGAGGTCATTGGAATCTCATCCCCCAAAGGGGAGGAAAGGAAAGGGAAAGCAACGAAAAGTAACACCTTTGCAGAGAGAGGGATGGGAGAAAACCTAGAAAATAGTTGGGCGGCTAGTAGAAGCTAAAAAAACTTCTTTGGGGGTTGAATTGAGGGGAAAACTCAAAAACAAGGGGAGGGGAATTGAGGAACGCTGCTGCGTTAGAACGAAAAGAAGAGTCATAGGTGGAAGGAACGGAAGGAAAGGGGGACACTTCCCTACGGGCAATCAGTGGCAGAAGGGTCTTGTGGAAAGGAGGGAGAGCGCGCAGCGACGAAGTGTTCCACTTCGCGGACTTGGCAGAAAGGGCGCGGGGATAGAAAATATTTCCCATTATTCGGGTAAAAGAAATCCCAAGAAAAAAGATGGAAGGAAAAGGTCGCGGAGTGCACCAGAAAAACGAAGATATACCTTGGGGGAAAGAAAGGGAAGCGGGAACAAGGTAGAAAATTCATAGACTTCCTGCTCTTTTCAGAAAAAACTGGAAAAAGAGGAGTTTTCGGGGCGGCAAAGAAACGACAGAAAAAAAAAGTCGGGCATCCAGGAATCGAGAAGAAAGAAAAAATCAAAACCAGCAGCCCGGGGGCGAGTGCTGCGAAGACTTGCAGGGGGAAAAGGTCTTATCGTGAGTGGAAACCAGGAAGACGAGCGAAGAAAGGAGCAAAGGGTCGGCATTCGACAAGAGGGAAAGCAAAGAAAATGACCGATTAGGGAAGGAGAAAAAACTTGTACTCAGGGACGCTCAGTGTTTGGAAAGGTGTGTCTTAAGGGAGGGCGTCTCTAGAAGAACGGTCCCGAACCCCCTCAAAGAGGGGAAAAGAGGTTTCGTTGGCTTAGGGTCGGGGGTTTGCGTTCAGTGTACTATCAGGTTCACTGTAGCGAAATCTAGAGACCTTCAGGAAAGACTTGGATTTACTCACTGCGTAATGGGTAGGGGGAGGCGATCTTCGGGGGGGAAAGGAGAGGGCCATCACGGGGAAAAAAAAACTCCGGGTCGTTAGAAAAAATACCCGAGGAAGCCACAGTAACATATCTCTTAAATTTTTTGAGTTAGTATGGAAAAGGTCCAACATAACTCAAAAAGGGGACAAAGCTTCACGACTCAGCGGGGAGGGGGGGGTTTAAGTCAGCATGAGAGGGGGGACGGCGTCGAGAAAAAAAGGGAAGAACAAAGAAGTATATTTCTGACATCCACGAGGAATTTTTAGCAAGTTTGAGAAAAGTGGAGAGGGATGTTGCAAGGGAGAAAGTGTGTGTGACAAACAACAAAGGGAAAGGGAAGGAGATGAGACACAGTTGCTGTCTGCCGTCGGGAGAAGTAAAAACTCCAAGGTAGGTAGAGTAACCGCCGCCTGCAAAAAGAGAGTCAAGGCCCGAAGGAAGGAGAAAACAAACAACTCTTCAAAGGAGGAGGACGGAGATTAGGTCCTTGAAAGTGTAACAAAGAGACCCCCTACACTAACCTAGGGAAAAGGAGGAAAAGAAGGGGGTGAGGACTGGAATATCGTCGGAAGAGGACCATTGCCCTCATCAAGGCTAAGGGTCGAAAACTTCTGATCGGAAAAAAGAAGTTTAACAAAAAATCGGGGGGGAATTATGCGGGATTAAAGAAACTCGGAGAAAGCAAAAAGGGGTAAAGAACGAAGGGGAGTCCTTCTGTCTTTGGAAAAAGGGGGTGTCATCAGGGAACCAATAGGACCCTCGGCATTATGTCGCAAAAAAAAAAGGGAGTACAGGGTTGGCGAAGGGTTTGAGTACTGGAGAGGATCGATCAGACATACTGGGATGGGGATTTGAGGTCAATACGCTCAACGAATAAGGGGAAAAAAAAGAGCTATCTTAGGACGAAAAAAGCTCAGAATAGGGGAAATACGAGCGGAGGGAGCAAAAAACTGTGGCCTATTGAAGAGCAGGGCACTCTATACCATGGAAAAGGGCAGGGGGACACATGCGTTACCCCGCAAAAAAAAGGTGGCATGATTGATGTAGAACCAAAAACTCCTTGAAAGAAAAGCTAAAAGCCGGCTCAGTTGGGACCTCAGGAAGCCGACTCATGAGGACAGAGACTCTGATCCCCAATGTCGCGACAGGAGGCCATTCTACTCGTAGAAGGTAGAATTCCTAAAAAAAAAAAGAGGGGAATATCTTCTGTTGTTGGGCAGTGAAAGAACTCAGCCTTTTGGTCATAGGGGGAAAAGTTGGGGGGGTCAACTGAATACCAAGCCCCACTTTGGGGGAAAAAGAGTCTACGCAAAAAAGAGCTTAAGGTGAGGAGCTTTGGTTGGAGAGAGACGCCGAAGTTTCCAGGGAAGGGGAGTAGAAATTGAACTTGAACGCGGTGCTCAGAGAGAAAAAGATCGGGGGAGAGGGGCACCGAATGCGTCGGGAATTCGGCATGTACAACACGGGGAAGATGAGGTTGTCAACAAGGGGGGGTAATTCCCAAAAAAAACAGGGGGGTAGAACTAAAAACCTTTCTATAGAAGGGAAGGTTTTGTAGAAGAAGAAAAACAAGCCGGCCGGGATTCAAGACCGATTGAAGAAGCCCAAGAAAAACGCAATAGGTGAAGGGGGGACCGGACTTTTTCAAATATTCCGTGAAATTTGGGGAAAAAGAAGAAGAAAACTCCTGGCTATGGGAAAACCATGGAGGGGTCACGATTCGCAGTTACGAGGGGGAGAAGCCAAGGAAATAAAAGGGGGAGGGGGCTAATCTCCATTCATACTGTAGAAGAATGGAAAAGGCCTGCTAACGGACTTACAAAAGGCTTAGAACGGTCGAAAAGTATCAAAAGAGGGGAGGAGAAAACTCTTTGAGAGAGGAGCGAAAGGGGAGGAATTTTGGGGAAAGATGATTTAAGGTCCATCGTTTCAGAAGGGGACTATGGAGTTAGCGACCAAGCAAAAAAAAACAACGGGAAGAAAAGATAGGAAGAAAGAGGCTGAAGGAAGATTACCTGAGGAAAAGGAGAACTCGTAACGGATGCGCTGGGTTTACTGCGGATCAGAGAGGAGGAAAAGATCCTCCGAGGAAAACCAGACCAGAAGACTAGGAACGAAAGAACTAAAAAATGTAAGGAAAGGGGATCACCTCGAGCTTCCGGGGCGGAAGAGAATAATTGAGAGGAGCAGACCAAAGCCAGCTTCATAGTAGAAGAGTTAGGGGGATCACGCGCTGCGGGCTGGAGAAGGAGGAAGAAGGCGAAAAATCAGTTTAATCTTTCTGGGTTGGGGGGGGGAAAAAAACGGTAAACGTCCTCGACTGGGAACTAAAGGGAATTCCAGCTTACATCGGAAAGCAGGAGAGGGAAAGACGTCGAGCTTTCATGGCAAAAGAAAAGAATCTGAAAACAAAAAAAAAAACTAGGAGGAAGTAGAGATATTAACTTGAGTGTTTTAAGCGAGCAGGACTTGAAAGGGCATCCGGGGAGAAACAAAAAGGAGAAGCAAGGGGGCGCGTGGAAAATCGTTGTTGGCGAATACAACAAAGAGGAAGGCTTGGAGGAAAAAAAACCCTCAGCACTCTCTATTCAAAGAAGGGGCGGGGAAGTAAATATGGAGAGCTGCGAAAACGAGCAATGGACCGCAGAACCGTCAAACTAGATCGCTACTGCGAGGAATAGTTTTCATGAATCTGACCAGCTCTCGGGCGTATAAGGAGAAGCTGATCGCATCCAAGGGACCAAGAGTGCAGGCAAAGAGATTGGGGGCCTCACTCAGACGCTCTAAAATTCCTACGCTTCACTCAAAAGGGGGGGCGGATCCCTTCTGTTCCATTCGGAGGGAATAGCGGGGAGCCACACGACTGCAGAGAAGAAGAAACGATGATAGACATAGGACAAGAAAAAACAATCCATATCGAAAAGAGTTTGTTAGAGGGGAAAATCCCTTCTCAGTGCAAAAATTGAGGTCCGATTGTTTACTTCCCGTGAGAGAAATTGGGCCGAATGCAACGCAGAGAGAGGACAGCAGACCGCCGGAAAAAAAAAAGAAGCAGTATAACAAAGCTGCGACGGAACCCTCCGAAAAATTACATTGTGAGGCCGTTGTATACGGAGGAGGCTGACTGGTGAAAAGGAAAGTAAGGGAGATAAAAGGAAAACGCCCCCCCACCGACCAGAGTGCGAACTCTTGTGGGGGAGGATCAATCGGGACGCGGAGTGCCTTACTTCGCTTGGGGGGGAGGGGGGGAAGGAACAAAGGACAATCCTGGGGACTTATAGGTTTGTTTCGTCGAAGAAGGGGTCCTTGTCGATGAAAAAAAAGCAAAAAGAAGATGTCCTGCTGGGTGTTTTCATCACAGGGGTTGCTACATGCACCGGGATCAGAAAAAAAAACGCGAAACACGGGATGTGGGCAGAGCAGAGGAGCACTGGCCTTGAGTGCACGAAGGGGAACGACTAGCAACAAAGAACTTCAGGTCGCTACAGCAGGAGATAACTAACTAAATCAAAGGAACGTGGCCGAAGAGTTACGCTATGGGGGCTTTTCCGGGAAAGGTCGTCAAAGGAAACACCAGACCGACCTTCTTACCGCACAGGAGACGGGTCACTAACTCAAAAAAAGAAAAAAGCAGAATGGCATCTTGAAGGCACGGAGGAAGATAGGCCCTGGAACATAAGCATTGTCTTAAGCCATTTCAAGGGGGAAAGAAGATCACAAAGAAAAATCCATCGACTATGTTAAAAAGAGCGGATTGAAAGGAAGTGAGGGCCAAAGAAAAAAGATGATGACCGCCGATATTCAGGGGGAGGGTTGAAAAGTCCTATTTCCCACGCGAAAGATTTCTCGCGAGGAAATCATCATCGAAAGGGATCCAAGGCCGCTTTCGAGAGGAGCTCGTCAAGCAGAATCTTTCACGAAAGGTCGCAGTGGAGGGACGGTGTTCTGAGGTCTTGAAAAAAAAAGAACAAACGCTGAATCCTTCGATCACCGCGCTTCATGTCGTAGAAGGACGCAATCGAAAAGCTCAAGCAACTGCTAATACTTGCCTATTGGTACTCATGGGGAGAGGGATAGAGGGTCTTGCTGACAACACGGAAGGCGAAGCAGGAGGGAAAAAAAAAGGTCTAAGTCTTACGGGAGGGGAGAAGCCGCAAGGGGGAGGCTGGAAAATTGTCGTCAACCTGGACTGGTGGATCCGCGCAGAAGTTTGAAAGGAAAATTCTAGGGCAGGGAAGTCTATCGAGATTAGGGAAGAAAACCAGTGAAGAAAGGCAAAGGGTTTCTGGGAGGCATTCTTCGGTGAAAAGTAAAGAAAGAGAGCACAAAAAAAAAAAAAAAAGCACTGAAGAGATTGGGGGGGGGGAACGGAGAGAGGAAAGCATCTTTCCAGAGGAGGTACATAAGGTAAGCAAACGCTCCGGAGTGCGGTATCCAATCTCCCAAAAAGAACTAACACTAGCGTCGTGGGCAAGTGCTGTTTTTCTACACCACGGATGGAAGGAAAGTGACAAAGTCAAAAGGGTCAGAAAAAACTCAACACCTCTCCAGCTCCGGAGTTAAATAAGCTACGTGGGCGAGCTCGAAACCCCGTATGATGCTGAAAGATAGAGATCGCCACGTCGATGGAGAAAAGAAAAGGAATACGGTTTGTGAGTTCAAAGGTTAGATGATAGTTAAGAAAAACCATCCACCAATTTCTCTCGTACTGCTCCAGGGTAAGGGAATCGGAGAGTGATAGAACTTTGAAACGGGACATGAGAACCGCCGCCCGGAAAAGAAGAAAGAAAAAAGTCTCAAACGCATCCACAATCACTTCCAATAGAAGAGTACAGGACGTCCTGACGATATGGTGGACAAGGTAAAGCGGGACAAAGAAACTGTCCAAGCGTCAGGAAAGAGTTGTCTAAGGGCGGCTATGAACGCCTTCCAAGGAAAGGAAAGGAGAATGTCGAAAAACTTCAGAAAGATAAAAGAGCAAACAAGACAAAGCGATTTTGGAGGGGGGGTTGTGATGCAAGAAAAAGAACAATCCCCATGGTCCCAGCAAGGGGGGTTCCCGTGTTGGGGAACCGATAATAGGCCCAAAGAAAGTAGAGAATGCGCGATTGCGGACCAGGGGGAGGATTCGACGCATGAAGAGGGTCTGAGTTCAAGACTTGCTTCTGGAGAGACCTGAAAAAAGAGGGTAGAAAGGACGAGAATAAGGAATATGGGAGCATGCCGCCGAAAGAGGGGAGACTAGGAGGAAGTCAAATGGATAAAACCTTATCGTTGCCAGAATTGCTTACTCGAGACATCATGTAAAGGAAAAAAGAGGCGGGCAAAACCGCCGGGGATATATGCGTCAGAAACAAGAAAGACATCAACAAATTACACTCTAACCATCGTCTCTTCTCGAGCCTTCATATAGGAAGAATGGGGAAATTACAACATGCATTAAAGGTTAACAGGGCCAGGGCGACTCGGCCCTTGCTAAGAGTGAATAGAGGATTTTTGGGGGTAGGGGAGGAGAAAAGCAGTTCCGGAAGCAGCGACCGTTTTTTTGGCGGAGAGAAAGACAAATAAACAGCCAGCAGTTTATAGGAAAAGAGAGGCACGAAACTCGGCGCTATTGAAGACGCTGCTCAGATAGCAAGAGGGGGGGTTGAGATTGGGAGGGTGCGCGTGACTTAAAAGTGGCGATACCATAGAAATCTTGGGATCCATTGGTCTCAGGGAGCAACAACTTGGAAAATCAACACGCAGCAAAGAAACTACGACGGTGGGGGTTAAAAAATGGAAATTAAAAGTTGACCTAACAAAACCTATTCGCTTAAAAAACGGGACTGGTGATCAAGGAAATCTCAAGGCCAAAACGGCGTAAAGGGAAAGGCCACAATCTTTCGCAACGGGTAGGGGGGCGGGACCTGTACTTTGGCAAGATGGTTCCTTGGAAACTCCAAAGAAAGCACTCCTAACCGTGCGATACAAGGGGGGAGGATTTCAACAAAGAGCGTGACTCATTGTTCTACTTGAGAAAGGTCATTCTAATGACATAAGGCTGGATACAGGCTGGTATGGAAGCTGCACGGTAAAGAAAGAGCGCGCACATGCCGCGGTGGAATCCTAAAAAAAGCGGTGGGATAGGAGGGGGGCTTAAAAAGCAGTTTGGAAGGATTGTGAGTATCGGCCGCCTCTGAGAGGCAGTTTTCCTCCAAGCCGCAACAAAAGAGGAGAGACTCTGAGAGGGGCAAAAAGGATATCTTCATTAAGATCCGTAGAAGAGGAGGAATACAAAGCGCGTGCCGTGAAAGAGTTCATCATCGCTAAGGAAAGGTATCCGGCCCTATAGATGGGAAGAAAATACAACGAACAGTGAAGTAAAAGCTCAGTATCTTCTGAGAGACTAGGGGATCCATTTGCGCACGGCGAGAAAGGCATGCCGGGACAGCTTCTACGGCAAGGAACTCGTTTCTATTAATAGGGGGGGAGAAAAGGAGGAGGAGAACAGAAGACCGGGGAAAAGGACGCAGGGAAATTATTGATCGTCTTGGGTATGAGAAGACAAAAATTGGGACTTTCGGTGCGAAAAAGAAGATGTAGACAGGATCGAAAACAGGGTGAAGGACGGGGGAGCTTGAAAGGCAAGAACACTCCACAGTCAAAGGAGAAAAAAAAAAAAGGGGAGAAATCGGTTCCCTTTGTAAAGCTGCAGACGAAAAAGTAAAGGTGGCCGATCGTCTAAAGCTTTCGATGGCCGACGGGAATCAAAAGGTCCGCGTACTGGGGGAAAATAAACAAAAAAAGGAGACAAACACACAGGACGAATTCTGTATTCTTCCGGATACAAAAGATAAGGAAAATAGAACAAGGGGCGCGAGGATAAGAAAGAGGGCTAAAGGCTTTATCAAGGCATCAGGACTGAAGTCCCGACAGGAGAATACTTGAAAAGGAAGGTAATTATTTTTCTGGAGGGTCTGAGGTAAGATCGCGCGGGAGAAAAGGAGAGAGCTCGCGGATGCAGAAACAGGTTTCCTCTTCCTCCCGGAAATTGGGGCACACTCCTCGCCTCAGTGGGCGTCTCAAGCGCCATTGCGAGCCAAGCTGGAAGAGAGAAGGGTTGCGAGGGCCCCAAAAAAAAAAAACCCCCCCCCCCCTGGGAGGAAAAGAGAAAGGCAATAAAAGGATTCAATACTTCATAATTGACCAAAACACCAGCACGCCAAAACTCGTTTGTTGTTAGGAATTAATCAAAGAGGAATGGAATTGCGAGCGTCAAGAGCCGGGGGAGGTCCCGTGCTCTATGAGAAATCCCATTTCGTTAGGGAAAAAGCCAGAAGCGATTAGCAGCACCGCCAGGGAGCATTAGAAAAAGCGCTAACCTGCAAGAGGTCAGCCGTACAGCCTGTAGTATGCTCTTAAAGGGAAATAAGAAAAAGTAACCGTCACACCAATTCCCCTTGACCCCCACAGTAGGCACATCTTGTGCTTGGTCGTGGACGGGGGTACGTAGTTACGACTCTTGGATTGCAAGGAAAAAATTCCACTAAAGTTGGAACTGTTTTTGGTAGGAGAGGGGGGAAGGAAATTGTCGCATGAAACGGTCCGTAGTTTAGGGAGTGAGCAAACGGGTGGAGATAGACGGAGAAAGAAATTCGTTCGGAAATCGCCACAAGGGAGGTAGGGTCACCGCATTGAAAGGTTCACTCAAAAAGGGAAAAGAACACGAACAACGGGCTCGAAACGGGAAAAGAAGGAGAAAAAGAGCAACCAGGTTGACTAGAGAAAGCTAAAACTCGGGGGGGGGCGGTAAATCGGATTGAAAGAAACACGGTCGACAGATGACCGACATGGCAGGAAAATTATGACGACTCAAAAAAAAAAAAAGGAGATGCAAGGGGAGAGGGGAAAGATAGCAAGGAACCATGTTACCCTAACTTAGCATGAGTCATGGTTCTCTTGGTAAGTATTAGGAAAGGCAAGGACTATGGGTCCCACTGAGCGGCGGAAATAATGGGACGGGGGACAGAGAGGAAACAATAATTTGAATGATGTTGCCAACCTGACCGAAACAAATGGGGCTGGACAAAGGCATCAGAAGAATCAGACAAAGGCAATTTAGAAAAGGAGAAGTTCTTAGCTCAGAGGGGGTCCCTAAAAAGGGAGCTTCAATGCTCTTTCATATGGGACTTAGAAGTTGGGAAAGAAATTGGACTTAGTCTCCGCACTCCAAAACACACAGTCTGGCGACTAGATCATGAAGAAACCCCTTCGCACCAGAGGAAAGGAGAAAGTCATAAGGAAGGGTAAAAAATCGAGGAGCTGTCTTGCTGACCAAAGAATGCACCGGAAGCGGCGGACAAAGGGTCGCATTTGAGGCGGGCAAACGGCAAAAAAAAGGACTATAGTGCTTTTTGCTTCACCGGGGGAAGCCGCTCAGTGGGGGTCGCGCGCACCAGAAAAAGTTCGCCAGGAAGGGCCATTGGGAAGGAGAGCGAATTTAAACAACCAAGTCCCGGGGGAAGGCCAGACGGGGAAGCTTCGAATTTGGGGCGTTGAGAAGTGAACGTGTACCATATCGAGGGAGAAGCCCGACTTGATTTGGTGGGATGCTTTTTATGGGACGGACAGGTTCAGGATCGATCTTTTGCAGCTGCGGGTAAAAAGCCTGTCACAGCCACGCTCCGGAGGGGGAGAAACACCTCTCACTACGAAGCCACGGCTGAAGCCGCAGAAGAGAAAGGTGGTGGGAGTGGATGGGGGGTCACCCACATAGAAGAGACAACGTCTCAAGCAAACCGTGCAAAATCATGGGCGATCTCTCAGAAAAAAGGAGGGAAAGATGGGGATCTCCACTTAGGGGGGGGGGGAGAATAAATACGGCGCTGTATTCTGTGGTGAGATGGGAAGGAGGTATGAGGGGAATGAAAAGAACTGTGTAGAACAAACATCAACTCCAAACTCCGGAGAAAACAGGGAAGAATTCCGCGGAGAGTGAGAAAAAAAGAACGGAGGGGGGGAACAGGAACCAAGCGCTCAGAAAAAACCAAAAGGCCACAAGAAAACAAATCTCACCAATAGGGCGGAGATTCGGGAGGGGTTCACCGAGACCCTAGAAGAACACCGAAAGAGGGAAGAGTTACTCGGGTGGAGGACTGAGAGCGATGCCTTCCCTTGAAATTAAAACCTACAGGGGGTACAAACTTCTGAGGGTGCACCCAGATAAAAATAATCATCGGGGGAAGATTGTTGTAATTTAACGGCCAGGAACAGGGGGAAGACAGCTGAGGGGGCGCCTTCGGTGTCCAAAAGGGGGGGTCAGCAATACCCGGAAGATCGAAGAGAGAGTAGGGCGGCACATGCGCTATGGAGGGGGAAAGGGTGGGAAGGGTTTTCGGATAAAAGGCAGCTTATAAAAGAGATGCAAGATGGGAAGGAAGACCAAGCAAAAACGAGAGGGGACCAAAATATAAGGAAGCGAAGAGAAAATTAGACGTGCACTCGCGAAAGTAGAAGGATGGGAAAAAACGGGGGAGTTGTGCTATGCAGTCCGCGAGCCAATTCAGGCTGAGACACTGCCGGGATACAGAGTAGGGGCACCTCCTAGTTGACAAGACAGCAAAAAGACTCCTGGGAACATCCTGAGAAGAAGGGTAGATCGTACGCGCGATATGACCAGTAAAATGAGGATCTGCGTCAAGAGGGGGGGGGGGATTCACGTTCTCCTCCGTAATTTCAAGACGGAGGCTTTTTGTTGTAGGAGAAAAAGCCTGGGAGGTATCAGGTCACCGTGTTTAGATCTGAAATCCGAAAAGACAAATTGAGCGGGCAGCAATCTGCTTCTTGGATCTTCATTGCAAGAAATAGCGCCGAAGTTGTTCGGGGGGGGGAAAAGAGAGATATTGCTGCGAAGAAGCCCGAATCTCTGTATACCAGAGAAATAAGGGGGAGATGGACACGTTGCGGAGGAAGAACGAACGTTATGCACCTTGGACAACAAAGAAAAGGATGGGGATAACGACAGTGGTTAAAAGGAAGGAAAAAAGTGTTAACACGAAGGATCCGACACGGTGGAAAGGGGGAATAGGCAAGAACAAAAACTCAGAAGGAAAAATACGTCAGTCCCCATTTAAAATGAAATAGGCTGCAAAAGGGGTCCTTGGCTTTGGGAAGGGAACTGAAGGGAAACTGGGAAAGTCCGTGACTTAGCCTTAAGAGGCATCCTAACCTGGATACAAGGAAGTAGAATGAACAAGTTCTACGGCGTCGAAAAGGGCTTTGCTGTCTCATAGGCCATAAGCGTGATTAAAGTGGTAATACTGCCGCTGCGAATTAAAGGGCTTGCCGACCTTTCGAGGCTAAAGAGGAGGGACTCCACACTCGGAAGGAAGATTTAAGATTGGTCTTGCTGCTTTGGGGGGGAACGTATTGAGTTCAAGGGGCCTCCTCGGGGAAGCGGTGGGGGGAAGGGGAAAAAAAGTCATCCCACGTCAAGAAGAACAGCTAGGCTCGCAATGTGATAAAGGAGAGCGAAGGAAGAGACCTAAAATTCTAGTAACTCAACTCGGGGCATAGTCTAGTAAAATCCAAAAAATGTGGGGAGGAGAATCAAGCGGAAAGGACGACAGGTATCGCCCTGTGGAAAAGACAACTACGAAAAGAAAAAGTAACGGAACTCTCATAAGGAGGAAAATGCGGGAGGAGCAGATCTAGGCGTCCAGTGAGAGCGAGCAAGTCATTGCATGGCCAGGCTTAGACGAGCGCGACGCTCAGGGGGCGGTGAATCGCGCGAAAGCTGTAGAAGGAAAATTGACCTGCAAGTACAAAGGTAGATTTTATTCCTCCCACAAATTTCAAGGTCTTTCGCTGCATTCCAGCGGCCAGAAAGAGGATAGATTGAGGGGGGAAAACGGACGAGATTCGGGGACCTACACCTTCATAGATCAAAAAAAAAATTAAATAGAAGTAAGGAAGGGGGGAGTTGGGGGTCATTGTAACGCTCTCCTTCCGCGAAATTTCCTGGAAAAACTTCGATGGCCGCGGGAATGGAAAAAAGGAAAGTAAGGAAAATCGTTGTTGGCGGAAACCAAAATCATACTGAATGCGGAAAGGGAAGGGAATGCAAAGTCAGAAGGACGCGATTCAAGAAAAACGATGTTGAAGTGGGGAAAGCGGGACTATCGTCGAACGGACGAGAGGCGCGGAAGGGACTGGATCCTGAGTAATCAGAGCTAGATGAAAAGGACGCGGGAGGAAGGTCGATTAACTGGAGGGGAGACAGAGACGACTTCTACCTTCTAGGCGCGAGGAATGGAAGCATCACATTTTCCTCGGAGAAGAAAGAACTGTGGGGTTAACCGGAAATAGTGAAAAAACGAGGAAGTAAAAACCCGAGCGTAAGAGAGAGGAAATTGATGTTTTTCGATCGTCTGGGCGGCAAAAAGGGAAAAGGATATAGGCCACGAAAACGATGGAGTAAAAAAAGGGAAAAGCAACAGAAAGCTGGGGAATTTCAAAAGGTCAGGGGAGTCAGCAGAAAGGGGGGCGGAATCATCTGCAGTATTCCCAAAGGTAATGAAAAGAAGCAAGAATTTAGCACAAAGGGCAGGGAAAGTGGGAAGGGGGGGCGGGGGGGGGGAATAAGGGGGAAGGGGGAAGAGAGGGAGGAGCGAAGGGAGGAAAGGGAGGGGGGGGAAAAAAGGGGGGGGGTGAGGGAGTGGGAGGAAGGAAGAAGGGGAGGGAGCAGGCGGGTCATTATAACAATCTTAAAATCTTGCAGAGGGAGAGGGAAGTTGAGAGCCGGCTGAATGACGAAATGACGAGAAAGGTGGTAAAAAAGTACCGTGTTCCCAAGCCCCCCAACTACTGGGATCCAGTGTGGGATTCCCTTCTTCAAAGGAAGTAAAGGTGCTCTTGGAGAAAAAATGCCACTCCCGGGAATCGGCTTTTTGGGGGTAGGAGAATAAAGGTGAAGAGGGTAGGACAGTGAACCACCTTCCGGGGGTTCGCAAACAAAAAAAAAAAGTTTTTGTTGAGCCGGTAGAAAGAGGCCTAAAAAGCGAGAAAATCGCACGATGGAGGAAAGGGGGGATCACAAATCCCAAATGGAGGTTCACGCGCAAAGTTCCCTCAATAATCAAACGAAGGAGAATTGGAAACCTCGGATCACGGGGGGGCGAAGAGCCGAGTGTAGCGAATATCTGACGCTAGGAGGGGGGGGGGGGGGGGGGGGGTGGGGGGGGGGGGGGTGGGTGGGAATTTCGGGAAAATCACCAAAAAAGGCCGGAAAATGGCTAACAGCTGCGGACCGTAGCTACTACAACCAAAAGAAGACAGAAGGACGGGGAGGCTAACGTGCAAGTTGAAAGGGGCCAATTTACCGAACTTTAGTCATGAGGTCGGATCAGCAAAAAATTTCTACTTTCTAGTATATAAGGCGAAAGACTATTGAAACTCGCTGGTCAGGAAGGGCTGATGAATGAGGGCAAAAGTAAAAGAACATTCTTTACGGGAGTTCCGCGGGCAAGGGCCTCAATAAATCATCCAAGGCACGGAGAAAAGGACGCTAAAGTCAACAGTCTTCTAAGGCCTTGGAAAGAAGAAGGGGAGCGGGGGGAAAAAGATTTCTCTGATCTTGCCTCCAGTGCCAACCTGGTTACAGCAAAAGCAACCTGAATCCTGATCGATACTCGAAATGAGAGAAAAACCAATGCGCAAAAAGAGGGGGACGCAAGGAGATATCCTAATACGCCGAGTTGATTCGATGATCGGGTATTTGCGACTCAAAAGTGAAAAAAGCGAGCCGCCGCACTGCAGTTCTTACGAGGCTGGGGAATCAAAAAAAATCCGGTGGGGCATTTGGGGAGTTTGGAAACGGTTCCTTTGTGATACCCGCTCACGAAAAAGTATCGCAGTGCGAAGAAGAGGGGAGAATCGGGGGGTTACGGTCGAAAACACCACCAGTAAAAGGACAGGGAAGGAAGGGGGGTAGTCAGTTTCTTCTTTAACCAAAGGAGGCAGAAGTCTCCGCTACAAAGAAAAGGGGAGAGGGGGGGGATCTGAGGGGGGGAGTTCATAGAGTTGTGGGGGGGTAGGGAGTGAAGGTACCCGCTCCACCCAACGGTCGATAACCGCCCGACGGAAGCCAGCAAAGGCTGAAGGAGCGGAAAAAGGTGGTACTTTCGTCATACACAAACAACGTGCGTTCACTGCAAGAAATCAGAAGGGGAGAAAAAAAGGGGAATAAAGTCTGGAAGTGGAGCATTCAGCCCATCGTAG
>Ga0179593_1569009_pt1 | contig 21529 bp, 30 predicted proteins | sample CZODoug2_1_08_16_FD_185931 | JGI IMG/M metagenome (GOLD analysis project Ga0179593, IMG submission 185931) | Vadose zone soil fungal communities from Angelo Coast Range Reserve, California, USA - CZODoug2_1_08_16fungal (PacBio error correction) | ecosystem: Environmental > Terrestrial > Soil >...
CCTCTCTGTTTCCAATCATCAAAGCAAGGGAGTCTGTTGTCTAATATCTTTACACTTGAAGAAGAGAGGAAAGGAGCGTAGAAGAGTGAACACACTGCAAGATGGAAAAGGATAAAAAAGGTAGCAAGAAAAGGGGAAAAAGAGGGAAGCTCAACCCTCCTCTCCGAGGAAGGAACAGAGCCGCGAAATATGCTCCGCAAGCCAGAAAGGGGGAGAGGGAGGAGAGGGAAAGCATGAAGATGCAAACGTCTTGTCGTGCGAGAAGGGCACACTGAGAAAGGAGGGGAAAAAGAAGAAGAAAATTGCGACATTTTCTTCCCTTAAATTTCTGGGGGGGAGCATCACCCTCCTATGAACGGTAAGAGGGGAAGAAAGACCAAAGTGGGCAACTACAAGACGATGAAAGGAAAGGGGAGGGCGGAGAGGCTTCTCTGAATTTTTTCTTTTTCGAGAGGAAAAAAGGAAGAAAACCGCTGAGATACCGTCCTACTTTTCCGCAGGGGAGGGAAAAAAAGAAGAAGGGGAGAGAAAGGAAAACGCGCGCATCTTATAACCCATAAACAGGAGGGAAAAAAGAAAACCGATTATACTTCAGATGACTCTCTTTGTGGAAAAAAGAGGAGGCGGAGTACCCAACGCATCTGGCCGCGGGGAAGAGGGAAAGAAAAGAGATTACTTGCAGGGGAAAGGGTAAAAAGCCGACTAGTATGTTGTATTTTTCGAGAAAAAAGGGGATCGTGATTCGCTCGTGTGATTCGGAGGGGGAAGCAGGTCTTTCTGCCTGCGCCAGTGAAAGGAAGAGGGAAAAGGGGAGGGGAGCTACAAGGTCTCTTCGCCCCATGATATTGAGACCAAGAGAAAAAAAAAAGGAAAAAACGCTGGTGCACGATTGATCACAGTACGGGGGAGAGGGGGAAAGAGGAGAAAGACGAGGAAAGATCTATTTTCAGCCGAACGAAAGGCAAACGCTCAAGGCAAAAGACCGACCATTCTCGTTTTTTTTCCGAAAAAAGAGGGGGGGCCAGCTATTCCCGCTCCACCGGGCAAGGAAAGGAAGGGGGGGGAAAAGAGAAAGCTGAGCGAGCAGGCAAGATAGAGGTGTGGGGACACAAGAAAAAAAAGTTTTGAAAAAAGGCGCAGCCTTGCCGCAGGGAGCCACATCACGGTTTATCTGAATTCAAATCAGGAGATAGTGGGAGGACAACATCTTCAACTCTTTAATGCGGAAGAAAGGCGAATCTCGGCACTCTCGAAACAAACGGGAGGGGAAAGGAAAAAAAAAGAAAAACCGGTTCAGTACCTTAATTATCTCCGTAAAAAGACAGAATTAACTACGAGAGAGGAGAAACGAGGAACGCAACGAATATCTTCCGCTCGTAACGGACAAAAGGAAGAGACCGGCGGCTCTTCAACCGGGGGGAAGGAGGGGGGACGTCAAAGCAAGACCATTCAGAACTACAGGGGGGGTAAAGGGGGGGAAGAAAAAGAAAGGCGATCATTCTCTCTTCTTCTCGCGAAAAAAGGGCGTCCTTCTATAATCCCTGAAGACGAAGGGTAAGGTTGGAAAAAAAAAGGGGAAAAAAGGCCTGCTCTTTCTCAGGAAAAACTAAAGAAGGAACAAGAAAAATCCTGCTTCTCAGCTCAGGAGGGGAAGGGGCGAACTCAGCACTTCTGTCTGATCTGGGGAAAGGGGAAATTTGAAAAAGGAAAAACCGCACAGTCCAAGGGGGGGGAAAGAAATCCGGAGGAAGGAAATCAGATCGCCGTGCCCTCGATAGGGAAAAAGGGGGAGAGGTGGGAAGTTCCCGTGTGGTGGCAGAGACTCGGAAGGGGTCGAGAAGGCCGAAGCCTTTTCCTTCGCCATGAGGAAGAAAACCCGGACATATTGTTCCGAAAGGGGGGAAAGAGAAGAAAAGGGCTGAATACTAAAATACCGGAGTAAAGCAAAGAAAGGAAGAGGTTTGATCATCTTTTTATCGCTGAAGAAAAAAAAAATACAATGAGAGAGAAGTAAAAGAAGGAGGAGGTGATCTTCTGCCTGCTTTACGGCCGGAACTTATAAAGCAAAGAACACAAAGATAATATCAGTCAGGAAAAGGAAAGAGGGGCAAATAAGGTATAACTCTCGAGAGCGTGAAGGGAGGGGGAAGGAAGCGATGTAAAAAGATTCTCACACCGGGCGGGATGGTAATGATGGGAGAAAGGGAAAATGGTATTCTTCTTCCTCTCTGAGGAAAAAAGGGAAGCACAAGCGTCGGGACCCATTTAAGAGGAAGATAAGGGAGGAGGAAAGAGGAACGATATAAACTTGCCACGCCGTAGAGTAAAAGAATGGAAAGGAACAGAGGGAGCGCCTTAAGAAAAGGTTTTCCTGCCATTTCCAGGTTGAGGGGGGGGAAAAAGGGAAAAACTTGTTCAAGCGTCCACCAAGATAAGTACAGCAAGGGGAAAACAGAGGGAGCATTCATCGCTCTTATCATCAGGATGAGGAAAAAAGATGGCGATAATGAGCGTGCTCTTACAAGGTGGAAAAGAGGGGGAAGTAAAGGAAGGGATCTCATTGTGTGGTATCGCGAGGAAAAGGAAAGGAGAGAAAGAAAAAGGATGTGCAATTGCCTCGAAGGGAAAAAAAGGGAAAATGGTCTCTTGACGCGCTCAGAGGAAAGGGTTACTATCCGCCGTCAGTGGAAAGTCAAGAATAAAGGGCGTTTTGGGCTGTTATAAGCCGTCGAGAAAGAAAGAATAGAAATGTCGCGCCATTTATGGTCTTTAAAGCAGAGGAAAAGGGGAAGAGAGGGGAGGAAGGATTTCGACTTTGTATGAGAGCGTCAAGAGCTGAAAGGGCAGAAAGAGGGGACGATGTCGACGCCCTGGGAAGAAAGAAAAAAAAGACTGAGATTTCATATCCACCTTGATTTGGCGGCGGAGGAAGAAAAAAGGGGAAAAGGGAAACGGGGGGGGCCAAAATTTGTGCTGATGAAATGGGGGTTTAAAAAAAAACGAAAAGAGAAGACAAGAGGAGAAGTGGACCTTCAATATATGGGGGGGGAAAGAGTAGCTTTCTTTCCCGCGGGGAAAAAAAAGGGGAGGGGCGCGAAGCTCTTTGAAATATTGGAGGTTCTACATAGAGGAAGGAAAGCAAAGGAAAGAGGGCACCATCGTTTTTCCCCTCACGCGAGGGAAAAAATGCTGTGGCGAAGAGAAGGGGGGGGAAAAAAAAAGAGGGGAAGGGGGAAAGTTCCTTAAATGATGTCGGTGGCCGTGAGGAAAATCAAGGAGGAACAGGGACGGTCTGGACTCTCTCACTAACATCAAAGAAGGAAAAAAAAAAGAGATCTATTTCCGCACCACATCTCGCCAGGAGAGGAAGGGGGAAAGGAGAAAAAGGGAGGTGGGGGGGGAGATTCACTCTCGCAGTGGCTTTGGTACTACACTGGAGGGAGGGGCCAAAAAAGTCAAACAGGTCAAGATTTTGTTCAGGAGGGGGGGAAAAGAAAAGAGCTTTTACACCTGTCGGTACCTAGAGAAGGGGGGGGGGAAAAGGAGGAAAAGGTATATACTTCGGTTATTCTTCAGCAGGTGGTCGAGAAAGATGGGAACGAATCCCTCAAACTTCGAGTACTTCGCCGGAAGGGAAAAAAGGGATCGGCTTGTCTTGACGGGGGGGAGGGGAGGGGGAAAAACGGAGGAACCTTCCGCAGAAAAAACTGGGGGGAGTAAACCAGCCTTTCATACGCACTGTCGAAGAAAAAAAAAGAAAAGGAAAAGGGAAGAAGAAGGGCTGATCATTCATTTTCCGTCTAGCACGACAATAATTGTTCAGAAGGGGCCGGAAAGAAGGCCCTTGCTTGATCTTTCCGCGCTGCTTGGGGAAAAAGGTCTGGGCGCGCGGCGGGTTTGCGCTTCGGACCACGGAGAGAAAGGAAGAAAGGAAGATGAAAAGGGTACAATCGAATCGCCATCTGAAGTGGGGAAACGCTCTACAACAGGCAAGGAACGGAAAAAAAAGAACGGGTACTCGGCCTCTAAAATACGCTTGCGTGATGAGGGGGGAGGACCGGCAAATAGTTTGTCCGTAGAGCGCCCATCATAGAAAAAAAAAAACGGAAAGGAAGGGGGGAGGCGAGAAGACAACTGATTGCCGGTCGACACAGCGAGGTGTGCCATCAAAACAAGGGACGAAGATCTGCCATCTTGTAACTGTACTTTCGGAAAGAAGGAAAAAAAAACGAGGGCGATTCGATTCTTATCGGCAAGCACAAGAGGGGGAGAATAAAAGGGGAAAAAAGACGAGGGGGGGGTACTCAATCTCCAACCCTCCGCACCTAAAGAGAACGGAATGCTCCATCACTCCTGCTTCCATTGGCAAGAGAAGAAAGGGCCGTTTAAAGATTCCCACTCTTAGAAGAGAAGGAAAAAGAAAAGAAGGGGAAAAGAAAAAATGCGAGAGTGCCGTCATAGCGACTGTTTGGAGGAGGAAAGGGGAAGCTCAAATCAACCATCTCTATGAAAGTAAGAAGGGACCAGCCGAAAGCCCCATTGCAGGAAAAAGAAGGGGGAAAAAAGTGAGGCGGAACTACTGGCGACGTCATAGGGCGGGGAGGGCTCGAGTATCCCGATAACATCTGTGGGAAAAAAAACTGAAAATAACCGTCTCTACTTTCAACGCGTGGGAGGGGAAAAAAAAACAGGGAAAGGGGACGAAGAAAAAAGCGATCTTCATCTTATAAAAAAGCTAACAAAGAAAGGGGAATTACATGGGGGGAGGGCACGTGTGGCCTGCAGTCCATTGCCCTTTCTTCGGAGGGAAAAAGAAAAAAGCGAATAGATTCTCCGAAGATAAGTAAGGAAGAGGGAAAAGACCGTAATCCTATTACGCCGAATAATTATTTGATTTTCGTCTAGAGGAAAAGGGGGTAAAAGGGGGTCTGTTTGTGACTCGGTCTTGTCTGCGAAAAACACCAACAAACAGAGGGGAAAAACCCCGTCATCAGTCTGGTGTGGATCACAACTGGCGACTCATCGAAGGGGGAAGAAGAAAAACGCTGGTGAACGCTTTTGTAGCACAGAGAAAAAAGAGGGGCCGTCCGTAAATATCTATGGGTCATAAGGAAGAGGGGAAACCGCGCTAGAGAAAAACCACAGCCATAGAAGGAGCAGGGAGGACCTCTTTTTGCCATCTATTCCGAGGACAAAAAAAAGAGGGGGGGGGTAAAACAACGACGCTTGGCGAGCCAGGCCAAGAGGAGGGGAGGGGGAAGACATCATCCGCAAACAGGGGGGGGGGGGGGGGGGGGGGGAAAATAAAGGGTCCTTATGGAGTTAAGCAAGCAAAGGAAGGAAAGGGGAATAAGTAAAAAGAAAAGGGGAAAAAATTTCTATCACCTTTCAGAACAAGAGGTAAAAAACAAAGAAAAAGGAGCAAAGGAACACTTAACTTCTAATCTCGGAAGAAAAAACGTCGAAAATGAACTTCTCTCCGCATAATTTCAGGAAAGGGGGGAGAAAAGAGGGATCTACTATTTAATGAGAGAAGGAAAAGAAGTCAAGGGAAGAGAAAACGAATATCGTCCTCTCTACCGGGAAAAAAAAAAGAAGCGCTGATGGCCTTTTAAAGAGGAGAGGACAACCTTGGATATCAGACGAGAGAGTTCAAAAAGGAAAAGAGAAGTTTCCCTTATATCTTCAACAGGAAAGGGAGAAGTCCTCTCTTCTTTGCGCGCGTTAAATGGGGAGTAATGAGAAATCCCTTATCTCGGCCTGTTTGGGGTAGGGGTGAAAAAAGGGGAAACTTAATATCACTCTCATTATCTCCATCGAAAAAGAGGATTCTTGTGCGAATGCTCCTCGCGCGAAGAAAAAAGGGGAAGATTGGTCTACTCGCAATGGATTCCAGATGGGAACGAGATGGAAAACATTAACCTCAAACCGGAAAGCAGTCCCTTCGGGAAGGGTAGAGAAAAAAGAAGGAAACGAAGGAGCGCTCACACTCTGTGCATCTGCATTCATGTGGGAAATGACCATGTGGGGGAGTGGCACTTTTGAGAGAAAAAAGCTCGCGAAGCCGTTTCCTTCTCCAGACAGGAAAAAAAGGGGACCCGGCGGAGGGTGCCGACCTGCGGAGAAGCAGAGGGACCATGCTTAAGATCAATTGGGGGAAAGGGGAGGCTACCAGCAGCTTTTGAGACAGATGGGGGGGAAGAAGGGGAAAGGATAACCTTCAACGCTCTCAATGCCGCATCAATCGAGAAAAAGCAGGAGAATTTTTCATCTCTCCTGGAGGAAACGCCGGACTGATATATCGAGAGAAAAGGGAAGGAAAAAGAGGATGAATAGAAAGGGGCTAATATTCCCCTAAGAGATAGAGGAGAACTCTCTCTATCTAGTTGAGAAAAAAAAAAAAGAGAATGAAAGGGGATTCAAAAATATCTCAAACCGACTGTGCAGGGAGAACCCCTGTGCTCTTGAAATGCTTAGGAAAGAAGAGAGGACAAATTTCTCACAAGCTCAAAATGGTAAGGGTCGGCTATGCTTCCCGAAAGAAAAAGAAAAAGAAAAAAAAAATTGTATTAACAATATTCGATGACAAGTGGGAGAAACACCTTCGATCTGTTGGAGAGCAGTCAGGGGGGACCGAAAAAAAGGTTTTCAATTTCCCACGTGGAAAGAAAAGAAAAAAGAAGCCATGCAGAGTCCGCCCATCGTCATAAAGGGGGGGGAAGGAAAGAGAGAGTATCATCAGGATGCTGACCAGAAGAGAAATGGGAAAGGAAAGGGAGTAAACATTTTTCCCTAGAATTTCAGGAAGAAAGGGCAGGCTTCTCTCCTAGCCATGATGAAAGGAAAAGGAAATGTAGAGATCATTTTTATTTGAAAAAACTCTAAAAGGAAAAACAGGGGGACGACGCTCTACTATATCCAAGGGAAAAAAGGGTAAACGGCCCTCAGCTGAGAAAAAAGTTGGGGGGGAAGTTTCTCGCTTACATATTCTGTGTGGGAAAAGACTCAATATAAATCTTCGCGAAAGAAGAAACGCAGATCACTTCAGTTCCTGAAAAGGAAAAGAAAAGAGGAGAAGGGAATTTCTACTTTGTTTCGTATCTTTACTGAGAGCAGGGAGAAAGATGTTGCGCATTCACGGATGAAAAAAAAAAGGCAGTGAGCGACTGAGAATTCCAGAGACAAGGAGGGGGGAAGGGGGAAATACTTAAACTGCAAAGGTGGCTGCGCAATTAGGGGGAAAATGTGGGAGGGAAAAGCTGGCCTTCTCGCTCAATCTGGAGGGGGGGGGGAAAAGGGAGGCACTTGACGCGGAATATATGGCCAAACAGAGGAAAAAAGGAGAAAAAAAAAAAGGAATATTTTCTTGACATGGAGGGGTTTTGGGGTTCGGAAGGGAAAAGGTGGAGGGAGAGAATGCCATTTCATCTCTTGCTATTCGAGAAAAAAGGAAAAAAAGGCACGCTCGGAGTTCGCACTTGATTCTCTTCTCCATATCCGGGGAGAGAAAAGAGGGGGAGAGAAGGGGGGAGGTGAGTTCAAGGAAAGATGTCGGTGGTCGTGAGCATGCACGACAGAAAAGAAGAAAAGGGGAAGGTCTTGACAGCGTCTAACCGAACAATAAGAGAAATGCTGCTTCCTATGATACGAGCCTAAAGGGAGAAAGGACTTCTGAGAATCTATTACGAGGGGGGGGGGGGGAAAAGCTGAGTTGGTACGCCTCAGAACGGGGAAAAGGGGGACTAGAAAAAAAGGAGAGAAGAGGTTAAAATTTCATGAACAGGTAAGATTTGGGAGCAGGAGAAGAGGAACGCGGGAAAAAAGAAATGCTAATTTTTGGATCAACCGCAAAGAGGGGTTGATCATCTTTGGCGGGGCAGAAGGAAAGGCGGGGAGAATCGCGAACAGAAAATTACAGTAAGCAAAAAGAGGTAAGGAAAGGGGGGGCCTTGTATCGCTTGTCGTTGAAAAAAAGGGGAGGAAAAAGGAACCGTCGCGCGCTGGTTGAATTTGCGCTGAAACAGGGGAGGAGGAAAAAGGGGGGAAAAAAGCAAGGAGGGGACATCTTCGCCTTGGTCCGCTGAAGGAAAGCTTCGAATAAACGTAAGAAAGGAGAGGGAGGGAAGAAGGGCATCTTTAAACTGAAGGAAGGGGAAAAAGAAGCGGCTGGCTGAGCCTTTCGCGGAGCTGAGTGGGAAAAAAAAAGGGAGAGGGATCTGCTCGCCGGCGTGTGGTGCGCTTCGACCAGCGGAGGGGCAAAACGAGGGAAAAAATCGATCGTCCATCTTCATTTTTGCACACGAGAAAAGGGAGGGGTCAAGCTGTCCAGATCTTCGAACCACCCGAATACAGACAAAAAAAGGGGAAAAAAAAAGGTCTACCGTCACTCGTTTGCACGAGAGGACAGACAATGACGCAAAAGGGGAAAGAGGAGAACAACATTGGAGAAGAGGGGAGGTGTCCAATCATCACGCACGCAGTAGGTCAGAAGTAAGAGAGGGAGGAAAAAGATTTCGTTCAATGACCGGCCGGCGAGCGGGCCACACTTCAGGAAAGGGAGGGAGGGATAGAAAAAGCCTATCTCCTTGTACTCGGAAAAGAAAGAAAAAAAAAGGGAGACGCAGATCAACGAGACGATGTTGCTGGTAAAAAAAAAAAGAGGGGAGAAAAAAAAGAAGCCTGCCATTGGCGAGCGCTCGAATTCGCCGGCATGAGAAAAAGAGAAAGACGCATCAGAAATAGTCCTTTATCACGAAACAGTGCCGTCATCGGCATTCTAAGTGTCGCAAAAGGGGGAGGCGGAAAGGGGACTCATAATGGCCGCGCAATCAACCAGGGGGGAAGGGACTTAAAGAACATTTTTCAACGACCAGCCTATAAAAAAGGAGGGAAATCATCGAAGTTTTCAGGGATTATGAAGGAATGGAAGAAAAAGGAGAGACAGATACCATCGTGTACGAGCGCCGCACAACAGAAGAATAAAAGAGAGGGGAACGCCGGGGGAAGAAAACCACATTCCGTCCTTAGTCCTTCCTTTTTAACAGCCGAAAGAGGGAAAAAAAGAGCAGAACCAAATCGTGACCTGTTTTCCTGACATTTTAAAGAGGAGGAAGGAAGGGAAAAGGAGGGGGGGCCGCAGTACAGTGTGCCGTTCTGCAGTTCTGAACAAAAAGGAAGAGGGAAAAATCTGGAAAAAAGACAGCTATACTTTCTTCCTGTTCTCAAGAAAAGGGGAAAAAATAGTATGTGGATTGTTCTTCTAGCGCTGGGGCAAAAGGAAAAGGTAGGGGGGGGGCGCTCTGTGTGTGATCTTTTCTCCAAAGGGGGGAGAGGGAGAAAAGAAGGATGCACCGTCATCAGTCTGTGTGAGCTAAACAAGGGAGAGAGAAAAAAGCGAAAAGGGAGAAAAGAGGGACGGACGTTTACCACTCTGTTAACTTTGAGCAACACGGAATCGAGGGGAGGAAAGGGCAGCGGGGGGGTAACAGCCATATTCAAAAAAAGAGAAAGGAAAAAAAAAGCCATATTTCCATACAATTCTCAGGGGGGGGGAAAAAAGAGAAGAGGGTTGGCCATCTATTCCGCGGCAAAAGTGACGATAATTTGGGAAAAAGGCAGATGGAGAAAAAAATTTCCATCATCCTCACACAGTGGGCAAAAAAACGAGCCTTGCCGTTTCCGTCGGATGTCATCAGAGAAAGGAAAAGGGAAGGGATAAGGCACAGGGATATCCCGTTCTACATCGCACGCCGGAAGCACAAAAAGGGGGAGGCAAAAAAGAATAACGTCTAACTGTAACTGCCTAAGAAATGAAATGCTCTGACCGGTAAAGGACCATAAAATTGCCGGAGGAAGAGGGAAAAAAAATAGAAAAAAGTCCTCTACTTCTCTCAACGCCAAACGAATTCTAAAACCTCAAGACGGAAGGGGGAGGCTCGGCAACCTTTATATCTTCGAGCGCGTAAAGAAAAAAAAAAAAAGGGGGTGCCGGAGTCCTGCACATAAGAAAAAAGAGAAGGAATAGAGGAGGGAGCTTCCATTCAAGGCGTCCTGAAGAAACCTGGAAAAGGGGGGGAGGGAGCTTTCTCGCAACTGGAAGAGGAACGGAAGAAAGGGGATCCATTCAGCTTTTCGCGAGGGAGGAAAAAATAAGCGCTCTGAAAGGAAACAATCAAAGAAAAGAGGGGGAGGAAAGAAAAGGGGGGCATTCCACGTTTTCAACTTGAAAAAAATGAAAAGAAAAGGGGAAAGGAACGTGACACCATTCTGGATGCTCGCAACAGATCAAAAGGGAAGGAATAGGGGAAATCCACGCTGTTCAGACGGCATGAGGTTAAAAGGAGTTTTTTCCGAGAAAGAGGGCAAGTTTTTTCTCTTCGTTCCGTATAGAAGAGAAGGTTGGAGGAGAGGGAGAGGGACATGGGGGTCCCTTCCTATTGTGCCGAAATTGGAATATCAGAAAAGAAGCACAAGTTGTGAAGCCATTCTTTTTCCGAAGGGGGGAGAAAGAAAAGGGGGGAATTTTGGTGAGCGCTTCCGGGAATGCTACCGGCACGCGAGAAAGGACGAGAGAGAGAAAAGGAGTTGCCGCTTGCTTTTTCATCGTCTTCCGAGCGGAAGGGGGGGGGGATAGGGAAGGAAATATATAGATAATATCATTCAGGAAGAAAAAAAAGGGAGGCAATAAGGTAGAACTCTCGGAGCGGAAATTGAAGAAAGAGTGAATGGAAGAGCTTCTTCAAAAAGATGACTCAAAACTTGATAGAGGGAAAGAAAGGGAAAATGGGATTCGTCTTCCCCTATGAGATAGAGGGAAAAAAAAAGAAGGACCACATGTACGATGCAAGCATGGCTAATGAACTGGCCTTCCGAGAAGAAAAAAAGAAAAAAAGAAAAACATTTAATAACGAAAAAGGAATATGGAGGGGAAGAAAGAGCGCGAAATGCTGCACTTTTCCTTGCCCTGGCCAGGGAGGGGGGGGGGGGGGAACCACCGTGGAATCGTTCCACAAAGAGGAAGAAAAAAAAAAAAAAAAAGGGGGGGAAAAGGGGTTTCATTCATCCGCGGGAGAGAGGGGGGCGGGAAGGGGGCTATAATGAGCGTTCTCTTCCATTTGCCGAAAAGGAAGAAGAGATCAAGGCTCTCGCCGTACCCTGGGAATGAGGGGAAACTGGGGGGAGGAGAAGAATGGTTTATGTGCAGTCTCTCTCGCAAAGGAACCGGGAGGGAAAAGGGTCGAAGGAAAAAAAGTTTACGTAGACACAGGGAAGGGGAATCACGAGCACGAGTTGTTCCTTGAAAGGAGGGGGGGGGTCGGGAAGACGTTGCTACTGAGAGCAAAGGGAGCAGAAGGGACGCGGCAGATCATTCATTCAGAAAAAAAAGGGGTGATTTCGACTTTGTATTGCAAGGGGGGGGGAAGGAAAGGGAAAGGGGGGCAGACTCAGAGTTAAGGAAACGGGGGAGGAGAACCCTGGACTGTATCGACTTAGAAGGAGGAAAAAAAAGGGGGGGCAGCTGCTTACCCAACGGAAAAAAGGGAAAAAGGGAAGGAAAAAAGGTGTTTCTTATGAAATTGGGTGGAAAAAGAGAAGAAGGGAGTAACCAATCTTAATTACTGTCTCCGGGGGAGAAGAAAACCATATGAGCAGGGCAGAAAGAGAAAGAAGGGGAAAATAGGGCGTTGTTTTGACGGAGTCTATTGGGGGGGAGTCGAGAGGGAAGGAAGCGATTTCGATTCTATTTCTCAAAAAGGAAAAAAAAGAAAAAGCAAAAGCTCGTAGTTTCGACGTGATGCTCTTCTCAGATACTGGGGAGGCAAGTTAAAAGGAGAGGGGGGGAGTCCGTGAAAGATGTCGGTGGGCGTGAGACAGAGCACTACGAAAAAGAACCGGTACGGTCCCTTGACATCTCTAAGGGAAAAGAAGGAGGTCCCTATGATACGAGTTTCCGGGCACAGCGCCGTAAGAGAAAGGAAGGGAGAGGTTTTTTTTTAGATTCACCGAGGCAAGTGAGTTGTGGAAAAGAAAGGGACTGAAAGGAAAAAAAAGGGACATGTTCAGAAACATGTTCCATATTTGGTTAGGGGAAGGGGGGGGAAAAGCGGTTAGGCTGTTACACCGTCCCTGACCTAAGGAAAGGGGGGGAAAAAACAGGGAGGGAAGTATAAGAACCGTGTTTATTAACGGCATCGGGAAGGAGGAGGTAAGAAGATGGTGGGGAAAAGGCGATACCCTCAACCTCTGAAATGAAATAAAGGAAAAAGGGGATGGGATCGGCTTTTCTTTTACAATGGGGTGAGTGGGGGAAAGGAAAAGAAAGAGACGCTGGTTGGTCTCGGCCACTTCTGGCTTAAAACGCCTGTCAGGAAAGGTAGCCGAGAAAGATTTTTCCGGCAAAAAAAAAAAAAGACGGGAGGATCGGAGTTGACCGGCTATCACGACAAGAGTGGGAGAGGGAAAAGGGGAGGAGCTCCCCCTGTTCAGCGGCCTTGTTCATTGAAAGGAGGGGGCTGCTGCTCTTCTTGTTTCGAGGTAGGACAAAAAGGGAGTCTAACCTTATAGGGTGTGCTTGAAGGATAAAGGGAAAAGGAAGAGCGTTCATTTGACTAATTACCGTTCATCTGTCGCATGTCGAAAAAAGGAGAGAAAAGACGCGGGAGGGGGGGGAAAAATCGTTTTCCTGATATCTTCCCATCTCAGATCAAAAAGAGAGATGTGGCGCTCTCCGGACAACTTTGCCTGTCGAAACCGAAGGGGGCAAAAAAGAGGTGGGAAGAGGACTGGTTTTCTATATCTGGACACTTGAAACGACTCGTAGAAAGGAGCGTAGGAGAGGGGGAAGAAGGGACGATTTCGATCTTGATCGTCAATCACCATATGGAAGAAGAAAAGCAGTGGACATCTCAAATCTCAAAGACACCGCAGAGCAGAGGGGGAAGAGGGAAGAAAGAATCTCCTCGAATTCTCCATCAATAATCAACATTGAAAAGAGGCAGGGGGGGGGAAAATTGTCGTTTCTCTGCCTTCAACTCCGCAGAGAGAGGAGAGAGGATTGAGTGCAGCAGGAAAAAGTCGACTATGGCGACAGGGGGGGCCGGATGAGGAAGGGAAGGGGAGAAATCAAACCATCGCGACATGACGTTACTGAAGGGCAAAAATTGTTCCCAACCTACAATCCGATAAAAAAAGGGGACGACGTCATCGAAATTGGTGCGGGCTTCAGAAGGGGAGGGGAGAAAAGAAAAGGGGCGGATCTGCCGCCACCTCTGAAGAATAACCGTTCGAAGGGGGGGGACGGTTTTCTCCAAACCACATTAATCCTTAGGGGAAAGGAAGAAAGAGAGCGCGCATCTTGATACCCCTTCCGAAAAAGAGGAAATGGGGAAAAAAGGGAGGAAACTTCATATTAAACTCGCGGGTTGGCCGCAGTACAGTTGAGAGAGGAACAAAGAAAGGGGATTCTCCTAATCATACGCGAAAAAGGAAAAGGGGGGAAAGACGTTAACCCCCATATGAATAGGGGGAATGGGGGGGAAGAAAGGAGGAGGGGGAAAGAACCTTAACACGTTTATCTTTATTTCTCTCAAGTGGTGGGGGGGGATAAGGGAAGGAAAAAGCCCAACCTACATCTTTCAGGGAAAAGTACGAGAAAAAGGGAAAGGGGGCTAACAAGGCTCCCGCCCCAGGATATGGAGCATAAGGAAAAAGAGAAGGGGGAAAAGAGGGGGGTGAACTCTGTTTAGCCCATCGAATCAGCAAAGGCAGTGTAGAGAAGAGTAGAGAAGAGGGGGAAAAGCGCTCAGCTCCACCCAGGAAAAAAAAAAAAAAAAGTCCTCCTGCACGACCGCTCACTGTGAGGAGAGGAAGGTACAAAAAGGGGGGTTACCAGGCGACAGCTGATCGAGTCAAGCAGAGGAGGGGGGGGAAGAGGCACACAAAAGAAAGGGAAGTTCTCAGCTTCCTTTTCCGTCCGGTAGTTAGAAGAAGGGGGTGGATTCTGAAAATAAAACAGTTCTACCATAGGAAAGGGAAAAAGAGGGAGAGATTCTGACACGGTAACTTCGATCTCGGAAACAGAGGAAAGAGGGAAGGGAAGGAAAAAAAGTGAAGTACTAATTTCTGCCTTTCAAAGGACAAGGACGAGACGATGGGGATACGCACACTTCCTCTACTGGTGAGGGAAAAAGAAAAAAAGATCAAGGATCTAACTGAAAGAGGGGAAAAGAAGGAAGGTGTACAATACCGGGGCGACTTAGGGGGGGGAGTAGAGGGGAAAAAGTCATACTACCTTTGGGATTTGGGAAAGGAAAAAATGCTACTGTCGGATCAGTCTCTTCGTGCGAGAGAAAAGGAGAAGGAAAGGAGAAGCCTTTTTGGTACGCCATTATTATCCTGTCCTGCTAGAGGGAGATCAAGGCCATCTCCATTCCGCTTGTGGAGGAGGAAAAAAAGGCAGCACGCGCTGAATGAAACCATCAAACATTATAAAAGAGAAGGGGGAAGATGGTGTACTATTCACTTTTTAATTGTAAAAAAACACCGGACAGGGAAATGTGGAAAAAAGGGACTTCTCTCACCAGAGAAAAGGGAAAAAAACTCGTATCACAACGCTTGCATAGCAGAGGGGGGGGGAAAGAAGGGGGGGGGAAAGAAGAAGTCCTTTGCACTTTTTCCTCTTAGTGCCCTCAGCACGTTGGGAAGGCGAAATGCAGGAAAAGGGGAAAAGGTCCGTACCTTTTTTCTATGTAATCGAAAAGAAGAGGAAGGGGGAACAGGGGTGAAAGCAAGGCTTTTTCACGCAGGGAAAGGGGAGAGGGGGGGAAGATTCCGGAGGCTATAACCGCAAGCTAAACAATGAAAAAGGAATCGGAGGGGACTTTTTCTCTTCTTCCTGCTTGGAGGAAAAAGGGAGAAAAAGGAGGAGAGGAAAGGAGATAGAAAAAAGGAAGGAAGGAAAGAATTCATAATATAAAATCACCGGCACATCAGAGAAAAGAGGGAGGGAAAAAGGGAAAAAAAAAGATGCTCCACCGCGCTTTGGTAAGAGGAAAGGGGGAAAGGGTACATCTTCGCAAGGGTAATTCGTCTGACAGCAAGGAAAAAGAGAAAAGAGAAGGACCACCTTTACTATTCAAAGCATGGCTAAAAAAAGGCGCGGAGGAGGCAAAAAACATGTGGAATGAACACGATGCAAGAAAGAAGAGAAGGCACGGCGATCTTTTGAGGGAGAAAAAAGGGGGAATTCACTGTTTCCTTCCCAGGGCACAGTAAGTAAGGTAGGGAAAAAAACAAATGCCTACATCCATGCAGAGAAGGAAAAAGAAGGGGGGGACAGTCAGCGCGCTTATCACAGTATGAGGAAAAAAAGAAGGAGGGGGGAATTATGATGGCGATAATTAGAAACTCGAAAAGGGGAAGAAAAAGAAAACAGGCCGCTTCCTTTCCTTCGAGAAAAAAGAAGGGAAGAGAGTGTATCGAAGATCATGTTTGATGTGGCCAGGGAGAGAAGGAGGGGGATGGTCTTCTTTACGCCTAGCGATATCCAAGGGAGGGAAGTCTGGAAAAGAAAGTCGCTCGTACGAATATTCGTTGGTCGGTGAAAGAAAAGGTGCGAAGTCGCGCATATAAATAGACGAGAAGGGAGGAGGGCAGAGGAGGAAGAGGGGGTCTTCGTATCGTCGTTCATTCGGGGACAGGGGCGAGCGTGAAAGAAAAAAAAAAGAATCAGATGTTTTGCGCATTCAAGGTCGGAGGGAAAAAGAACCCTTGGACTGGAGCGACTTAGAAGTCAGTAAAAAAAGGGGGGGGAAGGGGGAGGAAAATCCATACTTCAACTGGCAATGACTGCGCATGAAGTTGGGCACTTGGGGGGACGATGAACGTTGTGGAAAAAAAAGAAGCTGTCGCTTGTAAACCATCTGAATGACTTTGCACGGGGGGAAAAAGAGAAAAAAAGTGCCGGGTGGCAAAACCTGAGAGGGGGGGGAAGGGGGGAGATCGCGTTTTTAATATTGGCTTCGCGGAAAAATTGGAGAGAAAGAACATTCAAAGGGGAAGAACCCGTTGTCACCGCACTCTCTTAGGCGAAGAAAAAAAAAAAAAGAAAAAGAGAGAGTGGGTAGCTCAAAAAAAACAACTGATGACCGGGGATTGAATTTTAAGGGAGGGGGGCGTTCTCATCAGCCTACAAGGAGTCAAAATAAAAAGAGAGAAAGACAGGCAGACTAACAATCCACATCTATTCGGCGAAGAGGGAAAAAGGGGAAAAGGCCGAAAAGTATAGCTTCAGGTAAAAAATGGGGGGGGGAAGGGGGGTTTATATTCCGCTGCCAGTGCTTTGGTTACGCCGAAACTGGAAAAAAAGGGAGGGCCACAAAGAAAAAGAAAAGAACCAGGTCAATATTTGTTCTGGCATGGGGGGAGAAGAAAGGGGAAAGTCTGTTTACACCGTCCGGACATAAGGAGAAAAGGGGGCACTTCTGAAAAGTAGAGACCGGTTATTCGGTAAGGGGAGGGCGAGAAAAGAAAAACGAAACATAAATTCAGGCGAATCCCGCAAACTTAGAGGAAAAGGGGGAAATAAGGAAGACGCACCAGGGCCTTGTTAAGAGGGAGGGGGGGAAAAGGGGGTCCTTTTCTTCGTTCCCTACTTATGACCTTCTAGCCTGGGGTTGTGGAGAGGGGCCAAAGAGGGAAAGAGTCACACGACTTGCCGATTACTGCAAATGAGAAGGGGAAAGGAAGAGGGGGAGGAGTTGACGGAGAGAAGAAAAAGGGAAAAACTTCATCAAAGAGCCACATGATCGGATTTGCCTGTATCATTTCGACGGGATGCCAGAAAAAAAGAGGAGACGTTTATCTTCGTCGCGGGGTGTAATCTGAAAAAAAGGAAGTCGGCAGGAAAGAAAAGGGATTGCCGATCCAGATCTAATCTGCCATCGGGAAGTGGAAAAAAAAAAGGGGAAAAGGGAACGTTCAGCTGTCCATATCTTCGAAAACAAAAAGAGGGGGGGGGGGGGAGGAATTGACACGTCTAGGGTTTGTCTACGCGCAAATCGGGTCCAAAAAGAGAGAGAAACAACAAAGAGAAGACAACGATTTGCTGCGACAACCTCGAGGGGGAAGAAAAAAAAAGGGAAGGGCGGTCTGTGGGAGAAAGATCTTGACAGCTTGACTGGGAGTTCGGAAAGAGAAAAGGGAAAAAATGCCTATTTCGTTCTATCTTATCTCAACACCTGGATAAAAGGAAGCCGATATAAAGGGGAAAAAGAAACGATACTTTGTGCTTGATACCCAAGCAGGCGGAAAACAAAAAAAGGGATGCCATGGTCCAGCAGGGATCGCAGTTCGCCGGAAGGGGGGAAAGGAGAACCGGCAAATACGAGCAAAATATTACCTATCACGGAAGACACGTAATGGAAGTAGAGGCATTGTTTAATCCAGAATTGGCCTCGCAACTCAAAAAGGGAAAAGAGAAGGGAAGAGGATCGGTCGTGCCCGCTACAGACCCAGGGGGAAAGGAGGGGGAAATTGCGTTCCTGACACGACGGGCTACAGTCAAAGGAAAGTGTGGCGGGAAGGAAGGGACCAGATCCATCTTTTTACAGCGCTCCCCCCGAGAAAGAAAAAAAAGAGAGAGGAAAAAAAAATGGCGTTTCTCCACCCCATTCCGCCTAGAGGTAAGAGGGGGAAAAAGAAAAAAGGAAAGGGAAAGAGGAAACCCCTTCGAAACAAGATTGACATGGGGTCCGGGAAAGATGAGAATCAGAGGGGGGAGGGTGGCCCGGTCTGCGTCGTACCCAAGCACTGCAGAAGGGGGAAAGAAAGGGGGAGCACAGAAGCATACCGACAGCTAAACGGAGGAGGAAGAAGAGATAGGCAGAATATATTAATTTGGTATTTTGGATCGTCTGTAGCGGAACGGGAAAGGGGGGGTGATTCTGTTTTACTCCGTCTTGCGGAAAAGGAAGAAGAAAAAAGAAGGGTCCGAATCAAAATAAAAAGTCATCAGTCTGGGTGGTGGAGAGGAAGAGAAAGGGGGAAGAGGGGGATAAAGTCGACTCGATCGTGCGGTTACCACGATGGTGAACATGTAGAAGAAGCGGGGAAAATCGACGGAGAGGGGAAGCAGACGCCAATATCAAACCGAGAAGGGAAAAAACCGCAAGAAGAAGGGGGTTTTTGCCGGGCACTACCTCATCCTCTGGTGGGGGGGAAAGGGAAAGAGGGTGAAAGGGACTTCAATTGGTGAAACAAGAGAAGGAGAAGGGAAAGCTTCGATTTTTGGAACCAATTTCAGGCCGAGTGAAAAGGTCGCAGCCTTGCCGTTTCCTTATGGAGGGAAGAAAAAAAAAGAGGGGGGTGTGGGGGGGCCTGAAAGGATCAGTCGCTCCCAGTCCCAGGGCGAGAAAAAGGGAGGGGAAGAAAGGGGGAGGAAAGTTATTCTGTCTGCCAACGGACGGAGGAACGCATCGAAGAAAGGAAAGTGTTTCAGGAACTGAATTATCTGCCGGGGAAAGAAAAAGGGAAAGGGGGATAAGGCGCGACGTCCCAACGAAACAAAGGGGAAGGAGGCTCCGAGAACGAATTCTTCAGCTCAGGACAAAGAAGTTACAAGACCGGGGAGGGAGGAAGGAGGGAAATCGACGCTTCAACCTCCCATTGGAAAAGAAAGGAAAAGGGGGGGGAAGAAGAAAGCCACATCCCCATCTCTTCGGATTGATCTAAAGGGAGCGCTTAGACAGATCTCGCTTCCTTTTTACGGCAAGGGGGAAAAAGGAGAGGGTAAGGCAAAAGGGGGAATATCACGCGCAGAAGAAAAAAGAAAGTCCTCTTTTCGATTCTTGTCAGACGCCAGGAGCAAGCGGAATTAATTACGCTGGAAAAAAAAAAAAATCTTGGGGACGATGCCACGGTGTAAAGGGAAAACGGGAAAGGAAAAGGAAATTACCTTTCAATGCCAGCGGGAACGAAAAAAAAGAGCGACGTGAAAAAAGGAAGCTGCATCGTGTTCATAAAAGGTGGTTCCCACATATCTCCGAGACCTGAGGGAAAAGGAAAAGAGGAAGAGGGATCTAATCCGTGGTCCTTCATAAGGTCAAAGAGGCATGTGGAAGGGAGACCTTGTCTATGTATAAAAAGACAGGAGACGAATACCATGCTTAAGAGACAAGGGGGAAAACAAGAAAAATAAAATCAGCGGTTTGAGGAATCTGGGTTTGAGAGATTCCGGGAAGGGGAGAAAAAAAGCTCTCAATGCCGTCTCTCGAGAGTTAGAAAGGGGAGGCCTTTTGAATAGTCGGGGCCCTTCTTTCGGCCGGACTAGAGAAAAGGAAGACAGGGGGGGGGGAAGGGAAAGATAGATATAATATCAATTCCCGTCGTCAGACCGAAAAAAACACGCGGCAGAGGGGAACGGTACCTTCCCGAAGCGCTCAAAAGATGCATCAAAAGGAGAAGGGGGAAGGGGAGGGTTACACCTGGAGCTGAAAAGGTATTCGTCTTCGCGAGGAGGAGAAGAAAGAGGAAAAAAACCGTTACCACCTTACAAGGGAGAAAGGAGGGGAAGAGAGAAACCTTTCCACTCCTCATAGGGGGAAAAGGAAAAAAGAATTGCAGAATCCCAAGTGGAAAAAGAAAAGGAAGAAAGGTTTCTCTCCTGTACATAAGGGCATGCCCGGTTAGGGAAAAAGGGCCAAGGTGAGGGGAGTCCACCTTTTCACGGAAAAAAAAAAGAAAACAGCCAGTGCGATTCCGAACAGAGTCTAATGTGGGAAAGGAAGAGAGGGGCTTATCAGCATGATGCTTACCATAATAAAGAAATAGATGGCGAATAAGGGGAAAAAAAGAGCCTTATCATAATGTTACGTAAAAGGAGGAAGAAGGAGAGAAAGGGAATGGAAGCGACACTAGATGAGACATGGAGGGGGGAAGGGGGGGAGAAAGAAAAAATTTCTATGTTCTGCTTTAACGCGCTCGACTAGATCCAGTAACGAGAGGTAAACGTCCACTCATCGTAGCCTCGTTGGTAAGGAGGGGGAGGACGATAGTCGTTGCGGGGATAATCCGTAGTCGGCGGGTGAGAGTCGCGGGAAAAAAAAGGGGGGAGGGGACACTTCATTCATTCATTTCCTTAACGTGCGGCGAATCCGGGGGGTGGGAGGGGGAAACTGTGGAAGACTGCCCGTTGTGTCATAATCAGAAGTTGGAAGAAAAAGGGGAGAAAAAGTGAAGTAAGCCCCTGGGACTTTATTATACAGTAAGAAGAGAAAAAGGGAATTGTCGTCTGCTTTACCTCCATACGGAACCAGGAGACATGAAAGGGGTGTTCGGATTAAATTTTTTCAAAAGAGGGAAAAGGGGAAGAAAGGCGAGCTCACAAGACTGTCTCTTGTTAAACCAAAGGATGATGGAAAGGGGGGGACAAAGAGGATCTTTCTTGCCCTGCGGCAAACCTAGATGGTCTACGGGCTTTGGGAAAGAGGAGGCGGGGTTGGAAGAAGAAGAAGGCGATGCCATTCATCGCTTTCGATTCGATGTGAGAAAAGGAGAAAAGGAAAAGGAAGAGAGAGGCACGAGTGATTCTCTTCTCATATCCTGGGGGGAGAGAAGGGGAGAAAAGGAGGAGATTGATTGAATTCAATATGTTCGGTGTGCTTTCGGAGTCGGCAACGGGAAACAGAAAAAAAATCGACAGCTCTATACCTCACAATCCACTACTAGTAGGGGGGAAGAAGAGGAAAAGGGGAAGAAAGTATAGCTGTCGGTATGCCTTCGAGATCTATGAGAGGGGGGGGAGGGGGAGGGGGGAAAAACCGCATAACTGGCCACTTTACTGCTTCCACCACCTCGTCCTAGGGGGATAGAGGTAAAATGGAAGGGAGAGGGCGCTCGCTCTTTCTGGGAAAAGAATGGTGGGGGGAATAAAACGCAACTGGGAGAAAAAGAAAGAAAAAGGAAAAGGGGTTTTTCGGTTTTCTCTCGTACACAGATGTTCGGGCTAAGAAAAAAGAAAAAGTCAGGGGGAAAGAGGGAACAGCTTCAGCCTCACCGTGCCTTGTGAAGATGGGGGGGGAGGGGGGGGGGGGAAGGGAGGGCGTGCCCTACGTATTACCGTCATCGAGGGGGTTTATGGAAAAGCGCCACTTCAGGCAGGAAACGCACTCTACTTGCAAGAAAGAAGAAAGAAGAATACTAGTTCTGATCGGATTTTCCGCGAGCACGAAAAGAAAGGGGGAAGGGAAAAGGAAGGGAACTTCTATCGCTCTCCCATTGCCCCTTGGAAAAAGTGAGGCGGGAAAAAAACCCATCTTTCTCTTTGTAAGCAAAAAGGGAGAGGCGATGTCCACGAGATCGGAGGGGGACCAAAGGAGGGGGGAGGTAGATCCATATCGAATCGCCATGTTCAGTGTGGGGGAAAAAAAAAGAAAAGAAAAGTAAAGGGGAAAAAACCGGCCCTCGAAAAATACTCTTCTTCTGTATTTGGGAAAAAAAAAGAGGGGAAAAAGGGGGACGGAGAGACGCACCC
>Ga0179593_1575801_pt1 | contig 21528 bp, 26 predicted proteins | sample CZODoug2_1_08_16_FD_185931 | JGI IMG/M metagenome (GOLD analysis project Ga0179593, IMG submission 185931) | Vadose zone soil fungal communities from Angelo Coast Range Reserve, California, USA - CZODoug2_1_08_16fungal (PacBio error correction) | ecosystem: Environmental > Terrestrial > Soil >...
AGAGGGAAATTGAAAACCTTCTCTTTCCATAAGGAGTCTTTGACCGGGGTCTGAGAAAGGAAAGGAACCAACTTCTCCCTGGTGTGCGTCTAGTCCTCTAAAGGGGTTAAGAGATGCATCAACATGAAAAGGAAAAACCAGATGTAAAAAAAAAAAAGGGAACAGGGGGAAAAGTCAAAAAACCCACCTTCGAGTGGTTGACCCCGTTGGGGAAAAGCGTAATTAAAAAAAACGCGAGCTTAATCGTCTGGTAAAAAAAAAGAACCTCAAGGAAAATCTAGGGTACTTGGGGTAAAAAGGAGCGATCCCGGGTCTGGGGAAAGAAACCAGCGTAGGTTAGTTAAAGACTGCAGTCAAAAAAGAGGGTTGGACCGGTGGAGGGAAGTGGGGGGCGAAAACCTAACCGGAAGAAATTGTGGGGGTCGTGCAAGCCCTACTAACCATTTGCCGGCTCAAGTGTCAACGAAAAAAAAAGTTTTGAAAAAGGCGATGTTCATCCAAAAAGGGGAAAAAAAAAAAAATTTACGTCCAAAAGGAACCGAAAGTGCCCCGCCACAAGAAGTGAGGGTGATAACCTCAAAAGAGGGAACGCGGGGTTCGAGAGGACAGAGAAAGAAAACGTTGGAACGGTAACCCTCCCTCAGGGGCGTTGGGAGAAGGGAAAAAGGGGGACCTTCAGGGAAAAAAGGTGGGGGAGAAACCGGTGAGAGTAACCGAGAGGCAAGAGAAAAAAAACGAGGAAACGGCCTCAGCTCAACAACCTGAATACCAAGGAAAGGGATGAAAAAAGGAGAGGGAAGGGAACCGGAGTGGTCGACAAGCTTAAAAAATCAGGATCATCAGGGAAAAAAAGTGGTGTCAAAAATGTGATTGTCCGCCAGTCGATGACGGGCAGGGTCCATGGAGGTTCAAAAAAAAAAGGAAAAAGCCTCTACGCACAATCTTGACGTAGGGGTCGGTTGAAGGCAAATGTAAAAATGGGTAGGGACAAAAAAAAAAAACACAGCGAAAAGGACTGAGGGTTCCCAGGTGAACAGGTGTTACAAAGTTATGACGACCCAAAGGAGAAGCGGCTTGGACATCAAAAAAAAAAAAAGAAGTGCTGTAAAAAAAGACTTTAAAACCGTCGTTTCGAGGAAAATTGGGGTTAGAACACTGGGGGCGGGCTGAGGGGGAGGAGGTCTCTTAGCGGCTAACAGTGGAAAGCAGGGGGGAGGGGACACAACAGACGTGGGGGTATGTCAAAAAAGGGGAGGGGGGGGGGGGGGGGGGGTGGGGGGTGGGGTTGGGGTGGGGTGGTTGGGGGGGGGGTGGGGGGTGTGGGGTGTGGGGTGTTGTGGGGTGGTGAGGGGTGTGTCCGCTCGAAGTGGGGTGGGACCGTCAGGGGGGGGGGGGAGAAAAACTCTAGTGGCGGTTGGAAAAAAAAGTCAATTGGGGTGGGAATAAGGGGTATGAAAAAAAAGGGCATCCACGCCGCGCCGCTGAAAAAAGGAAAGCCAATAGGCAGGAAAGGAACTGCAGGAAAGGACCTCAGCCACGAAACGTAACTCATCTTGGGTCAAATCAGGAAACGGGGAAACCAGTAAAAAGGGGAATGGACGGGGCGACACCAAATAAGAAAAGGGGTACTAAAGAAAAAAACGGAAAAAGGAAAAATCAGAATCGCCGACCCGGGGGGTAGCAGGTATTCGGGGGGGGAAAATCTTAATGCTTTAAAAAAGGGGACCAAGAAACCAGCGTCTCTCACGACCGGAAAGCAAAAAAAAAACACGAAGGGGGGAGGTGTTATAAAAAAACAATCAGGTTCAACCTACGGAAAAGGAGGTACTTAAAAAAGTGGGGGGGAGTCACTGGCACGTAACGAAAAAAAAAAAAAAAACGAGGCAGACTGGAAAAAAAAGACCAAGTCCAGGAAGCCGACGAAGGTTGGTCGCCCAACCGCTCTTCAAATAAAAGTTGACAAAAGTAGCGGAAAGGGCACCGTCAAAGCGTAAAAAAAAAAGCACAACACCAAAAATTGGGTGAACGGGGGATCATAAGGGGCAGGTTGGCACATAAAAATACCAACTGGCAAGGACGAAGGCTTAAAGAAAGCGAAAACACGACGAAGCGCTGATGAAGGAAAAACGCAAAACGAGGGTGGAAGAGAGAGGTATTCAGGGTTAAAAATGCCATGGGGCTAATGCAAAAGAAAAGAACGGGAAAAGTGTCCGTATTGTGAGGGGGGGGGAAAGCACTCGGGTACATCAGGTTGTTCTCGATAAGAAAACGGTAAGACGGTTGTGTCAAGACGGAGAGCACAGTAAAAAAAACTGGCAAGGAAACAACAAAGACGGCACCGAGAAGCCAACATAGAGGGAAAGAAGCGACGCACGGCACGCATCAAAAAAAAAAAAAGTGGAAGGAGAAGAAGTAAGGGGGGGACAAGATCGGGGGTGGGGCACAGGTAACACCGATAAAAAGGACCTCACAAAAAAAGGTACAAGGAGGGCTGAAAAAAAGAAACTAAAACAACAAAAGGGGACAAGCTGCATAAAATGCGGAAGCCGGGAAACTGACGGGCAGGTTACGGGGGGGAAAAGTTCTGCCAGGGGAAGAAAATCTAACCGGGCCGGTTCGGAAAAAACGGGGAGATTAAGAAAAAGGAAGGCAAAAAATTTCAAAAGAAAAAGACTCTCCGCACGTACAAAGGGTAAGAGATGACGCGCCTAGAAAAGGAAAAAGGGTGGAATCTTCACATGGACAAAAGAAAACAAAATAGACAACTTGGAAAATTCAAACGCACACGAACTCACTCGAAAGAAAAAAAACTGGACTAATGTCCAAATGAAAAAAAGTGTTGCACAGGGAGGCTGACAGGGGAAAAGGAATGTCAAAGTGTGGGACTCAGGGTAGGAACGACTTACACGAAAGAGAAGCAGGAGACCGATGGGCTAAAAGAAAAAAAAAGTTCACAAACCACCAGGAGAAGTCACAGAACGCATTAGTAAAAAACGGTTAGTGTCAACCACTCGAAAACGACGCGCCATAGCCTGTCAAAAGGGGGGAAAGAATGCGGGCCGAGTAACGGTGGGGGGGGAGGGGGGGGGGGGGGGGGGGGGGGGGGGGGGGGGGGGGGGGGGGGGGGGGGGGTGGGGGGGGGGGGGGGGGGGGGGGGTGGGGGGGGGGGGGGGGGGGGGGGGGGGGGGGGGGGGGGGGGGGGGGGGGGGGGGGGGGGGGGGGGGGCACATGATTCAGGAAGGTCAAAAAGGAATATTGTGTGACAAGAGCCTGCCTTCAAGGCGGCAACGCGTCAGTGGAAAATCGAAGGTGGTCAAAGGGAAAAAACCAGTCTGAGCAGGAAGGAAAAGACAAAGGGGGGGAGGAGAAAAAAAAAAAAGAAAAAAAAAATCGTTCTCCTCCGGGCTAATCGAAAAAAGCAAGAAAACTTGAAACACTTAAGAATCTGAGAGACCTCATAAAAAAACCTCACAGGCAAAAAAAATAAAGGGGGGGGGGAACATTGGGGGAAGAGGGTAACTCTCAAAACTCGGACACAAGGGGGGGGAGAGAAAAGCCGAATCGGACATGAAAGAAAACCACCAGACTTGCCGCTGTTTACAAAAAAAAAAGGACAGGCGAAGAGAAAGGAGTGGGGAGACGTCACGGGGGGGGTGGGGATCATACTGTTGTTGGTCAGAAAAAAGCACAGCGGCGCAAAAAAAATAACAAAAGCAAATCCTATAAGAAAAACGGTGAGCACACAAGGAAAAAACTAAGTCGTCTCAGCAGTTCAAAAATGGGGAATGACGAGATTAAGCAGAAGGGGAGGCTCAGCTAGGTTCCAAGTTCCGGCAAACAGCAAACAGGGGAAAAAAAAATTAAAAAACAGCGCAAGCTGAAAGTTGCCCCTATTGTACAAAAAAGGGGAAACAGATAGTCCAAGGAAATAGAGGGGAAAAACAGGTTTTGTCAGAAAAATGGGGGTGATATTGCATACTCTATGGTGTGGGGGGGGGATGGGGGTTGGGGGCGGGCGACCGAAGGAAAAACGTTGTAGAATGGAGGGGAATAAAACATAGGGCAGCAAATAACGACAAAATTGGGTGTAAAGGGGCAGAAATATGCAACACCAGGGGGGAAGAAAAAAATTGAATGAGAAAGTCGGGGGGGGTGTAATTGGGGGACGTGTTATAGCTATAAAAAAAAAGGGGGTTGGCTTGGTGGGGGTAAAGGGGGAGACAAAGAAAGAAAAAAATGGGGGGGGGAATTGAGGGGGGGGGGGGGGCCATCAAAAAATACGGTGGGGAAGGGGGGAAAAACACAGAGTAAAACCAGAAAAAAACCGCTCGCGGTGGGGACGGCGGGGGGGACTAAACCTAAAACTGACAAGGGAGGGTGATGCACTCAAACGATATACCTCAGCTGATGACTCAAGTCCGGCGAAGGAACGAAGGGAAAAAATCTAAAGGTCGACAGCAACTGCACGATGGGGGAAAGAAAGTCCGGATGCAATCAAGCAATAAAAAAAGGGGGGTTAGGGACAATCGTAGGGGTTGTGAAGCCACCGTCCGCTCACGACATAAGCGAAAAAGGGTTAAGGGGGAGATTTGGAAAACACCGATCGACCAAAAAAAAAAAAAAGAGTAGTAAAGCGGTGGAAAAAGGTGTGGGGGGGGGGGGGGGGTGGCGGGGTTGTGCTTAAGGAAAATTAGGGGTAATGCGCAAAAAAAAGTGGGCAACCTGGGGAGGGGGGTTAGTGTGGTTGTTCGATGTACGTCAAGCGTGGGAAAAAAACAAAAGGAAAACCGGCACAGGGATCGGGAAAAGTGCGTTAGGGAAAAAAAAAGGTGACGTATACTCGTACCTCCGAGTGCGAACGAAGCCAATGGGGGAAGGGGGGAAAACCGTAAAAACTAAAACGCACGGGCAGGTGGAGGAGGTCGTTACACGGGCGAAGAAGGCGTAAAAGTGCAGGGTGAGGGGGGGGAGTGCTAGCCGCCCGGCAAATTAGAGGTGGGGGAAGGAGGGGTGGCATGGAAACTCAGGCAGGGGGGGGAAAAATCACCGTCAATAGGGTTGGGGGGGGGGGGGGGCGGGGTTATCGAGAAAAAGGGTTGAGCATATTGGGTGAAAAGAGGGTGCAAGGCCATGGGAAACCTAAAAACGGCAACCGGACGAAAAAAAAATGAAATGGCGGGGGGTGGGGAAAAAACTGGGACAGGGAAGGGCTGTGCGGGGGAAAAAAGCATTGACTACAAAAAGCAGCACTGGGAATAAAGGTCGTTACTGGTGTTTCATAGAGTAATCTTACCTGACATTTGTGTTTGCTCAGGTAAAACGGGGGGGGTTGTGGGAAGTGAGAAAAAAAAGGTGGAAGGGATCGCGGGTGGCCAATTTTAACTACGGTCAATTGCGAAAAGGGTGGTAGAAAAAAGCGTATGTTCGGCGCAAAAAACGGGGTTCTAGATGTAGATCGTCCTAAAAAAAAAAAAAAAAAAAAAGCGGGGGCAAGTTTGGAAAAGTGTCAATCAGGCCGGACTGGGGGGGTATTGGACAAAACCCCGCTCGGACTCAGGGTAGAACGTCTGTGGGCAGAGGAGGGAAAAAAGAGTGGGCGCCTGATCGGAAAGAGGTCATCTGGGAAAATCGGTCGTGTCCGGGTCGTCAGGGTTGGTGCCGAAGGGAGCAAATGCTGGATCGAGGAAAAAAAAAGAAGGAGGGGGGTAAAAAAAAGGGAGACACTGGGGAGAGCCATCTTCAAAAACACCAACCACGATCCGCCGGAAAACGGGTCAGGGGGGGGAGTCAAATACCCGCACACTTGTCCCTACTGAAGGAAAAAAAGGTTGGGGGACGGACGGTGTGCAAACGCAGCGCAAAAATTTCCAAAAAGGCACTTCGAAAGCCCTTAGAGGAGCTTTAAAAAAAACAATGCATCATAATCAACCGACTTAACACGTGGGGGGTCAGCGGCGCTGAGGGGGAGGACGCCAAACTGGGTGAAAACATGGCTCGGAGGGAAGAATCTAACGAAAAACTTTAAAAAAAACCACTGAAAAAAGGGGAACTGCCAGAATGGTCGGAAAGCGGGTAGTGGAAGGAGGCGAAAATCTCAGCCGCCGCAGTGAAAAAGAAGTCAAGAGGCAAAAAAAAGGAGGGGGCTGAAACGTCCGACTTGCTTGGGGGTGCTTCAGGGTTTGTGTAAAGGGGGGCCAAAGTTTTCGCACAAATTCACACGACGCGGTACAGAGGAAACCCAAAAAGGGGGGGCAAGGGGACCAAGGTTGAACGTCGGGAAAAAAAAAAGAAAGCTAAGACAAAGGGGGGAAAGGTCCCCCCAAGAAGGAACCAGAGGGACAAAAAAAAAAAACTATATGGGAAAGTCTGGCAAAAAGAGTTCAAAAGGTAAAAAAAAAAGGCTTGTGGCGCAAAAAAGGGCGGGGGAAGCCGGCCGCTGATTGGGAAAAGGGAGGGTAAGCTATAATCATTCAGATCGTTGTCCAAGGAAAAGTCATAATTTGTCATTAAAAAAAAAACAGAGGACGATGCAAGGGGGATGTAACTAAAAACCAGCAAAAGAGGTATGTGTTGGAAAGGGGAAAAAAGAAAGAAAAAAGGCTCTGTAGGGGGGGAAAACAATAAACGCGAATAATCCTCGTTAAAAATTGTATCAAAGGCCTGCCGATGTTGGGGAGCGCGAATGATTAACTCAAATTAGTGGGAACCCTGTCAAAAAGGGGGGCGCCAAGATTGTGTAAAGGACCTACGACAAAAGAAAAAGTAGTGTGTGTCGGGGGGAACTGAAAAGGGGAAAAGAAAAGGAGGCTTAAAAGCGCAAGAGGGACCGGTGAGCTTGCCACACAAATCAAAAGAAGGAACCCAAAGCCCTACGCACTTGAAGCCGGTCAGTATAAGAGAAAGAACATGAAGAAAGGAGGGGTTCTCACAATGGTCGAGGGGGTGCAAAACAAAAAAAATCTGAAAGACGAAGTTCGATTATCGCAAATTTCACACAGCATAGTTCGATGGAGCATTAGGGGGAAAGGGACGACTAGTCATCCTAGACGATAAATGTAACGCTGAAAAGGGGGAAAAGGTGCCGGAAAAGATTGGTTCCGCAGTTGGGAAAGCAAGAAAGTAGAGATCAAGATAGAAGGGGGGGGGTTGGGAGAAATTCTTATGGGAATGCTTTGAAAAAGGTCGGGTCGTCTGGAGGAAGATCAACAGGGACGGGTAAAACAAATCGACGAAAACAAAAAATCAAGAAGGGGGGTTGCTGTTGGGGGACATGGGTCGCCTCAAAAAAGGACACGACTCCACAACTTCTGGGGAAAAAGTAAAAAACGAACATGGGCCCATATAAAGGCTCTAGAAAAAAGACAACACGTAGGGGGGAAAAGAAGAAAGATATGCATGAAAAAAAAAAAAGCAAATTCGAAAGGCATAAACAGCAGGTTCTGTTGGGCGAGGGTCGCCGAAAAACACAAAAAACTAATAGTCCGATGTGGGGAGTGTCGATCCGCGTAACCAGGACAAAACATGATCTACGAACCTAAAGAATCGTCCGGAGTCGCCGGAAAAGCGATCAAACGCACAGCATCGAAGAGGTCAAACCCGTGGGTAAAAACCCAGGGGACCACGGTTGCGCCAAACGGAGAGCCCACGGATTTTCAGGGGGGGAGGCCAGCAAATAGTGTGCCGCCGAAACTGAAAAGGAAAAAAGGGTGGTCGCGGGTGGGAACATAAGTGCAATCACCTTTGGTTAACCGGCCGCAGCCTAAGGGGATTAGGGAGGAATCTGCAGAGGGGAGGGGAGGGATGAGGTGGTCGTGAGGGGGGCTCGTGGGGAAAAGACATACTTGGTACACCCGCTCGATGGTGGTCAGGGGGAAAAGAAAAAAAAAAAAAAAAAAAAAGTTTGCCGGCCACCGTTAAAAACGTCTCGTACATAGGGGAGGGTGAAAGGGGAGAAAAAGTGCGTCTGAAGGGGGGGCACAGGAGTCGAACTGAAAAGGGTTTCATCAACGTGCACTTACGATTGAGGTTAGAAAAAAAAGAAGAGCGGCAGTAAAAAACGGGAGGGAAAATGCTTAGCAAAGAATTGTGAACGGGAACCCGCAGCGAGGAAGGTTTTGATCAGGGAAAGTTCCTCTTGCGGAGACAGTACTGAAAAAAGAGTCCGGATCGGCATGACAAAAAGAATTCAACAAACGCAGGGAGTCAACGCAGCTCAAAGAAGAAGATGTGGCATTATTTGAAAAAAGCAACGTCACAGGGGGGGGAATGGAAAACTCTTGGGCACACGGAGCTGAAAAAGGAAAAAACAATCGCTCCAGGAGCATTGGGCGGGTCAAAAAAAGAAAAGGGACACTTGTCAAGAGAGGGACAAGGGTGGGAGGAACTGGGAAAAAAACAGTCGCACACAAAAAAAAAAAAAAAATGATGAAAAAAAAAAAAGTTGAACTATAGAAACGGAAAATGTCAATTTTCTAGGACGTGCGTTTGCTGAGGCAGGGGAAGGGGAGGGATCGGGGGGGTATTCAGCCTAAAAAAAAGGAAACGAAAACATGCCCCAGGGTCCCAGTTTTCAGGCATTGGGGGGGGGGGTGCATCCGTAGTCACAACGCGAAATGCGGACGTGCGAGGAAGGAGAGGCGCAAAAATCCTGGCCGTCACTGGGGAGGGGGTCGGGGGGGGGTGGGGGGAAAAAGAGGAGTCAGGGGCAGCGGGAAAAGAGGGGACGGAGGCTTTGCGAAACATAAACGTCGGAAGGGAGGGGGGGGGTTAGCTGCGCAGTAAAAAGGGGAAAACTTTAAAAAAGGTTTGGGGGATCCACGGGGGCAAACGTGTGTAAGGCGTGGTCAGCCGCACGAAAGTCACTGCGTCGAAAAAGAAAGAAAAGAAAAAAACGCTGCCGGAAACCAGAGGAAAGGGAAAAAAGATAAGGAAAACGCCCGCCAACAAAAAAAACGACACCCCCCAAAAACTCAAAAAAAACAGGTAAACTTAATTTCAATCCAATAAGGTTAAAGATCAAGCTTACCTTGTAGGGCGATCAAACAGGTCAGCGTCGGGGTCTGGGGAGGCAAAACAAACAGTAAGGCGCTGCGGGAAAACGAAGGGTAAGCCGATCATATTCTTTTGCAATGGATTAAAAACAAAAAAATTACCCTTCACATGACAAAACACGGCGCACCTATACTTAGAAAAAGAAAGACTTTGCCCAACAACAATTTGGGAAGGGGGGGGGTAGGTCTTATGCCAACCCAGAAGAAGGAAAAAAAAGGGGCACACTAGTAACAAAGCTAGGAAAGGAAAGGACCATCCAGCAAATTGGGGACTTTACCTAAAGACGTGAACGCATAATTAGAACACTGGGGGGGGAAAAAGAAACTGGCTCCTAGGGGGAATTCACCGCAGTTGTAAAAAAGCAAAGGCGTCATGGGACGCAAGAAAAAAAAATAAAAGTAAAAAGGGTTTGTTCGGGTCTGAGACAAAAAGCCAAATGGTCCACAGCAAAAAATTACTATCACATCAGTGGGGGGGGCAGGCAGGGGATGGAGAAACCAGAGAGAGCCGATCGTTTTTGAAAAAAATCAGCTTTAATCGAAAAAGGGGGAAAAAAAAAGGACTGCTCAGGTCATTAAGGGATCAGGTCGATTCAGAAATTAAAGGCGAACGCTATGGGCGAGGGAATAAATTTGGGGGTTAATCCTCTAGGGAAAGGGGTAAAGGCAGTGGGAAAGGCAAAAAACGAAAAAAAAAACAGGCGAACAAAAAAACCATAAACAAACAGGGCTCGCATCCGGACAACCGAGATCTGACGAAGGAACAGCGCCATCCGCACCAGTAGCAAAAAAAGGGTGAAAGACGTCATAGTAAAAGAAAGGGTACTGGTTTTTGAAGGTAACGGGATCCAGAACCACGGAACGAGAGAGGAGGTACAGGGGAGCTTCACCCAACCACAGAGGAAGCGAACACTCCGCTCTGACAAATAAAGAAAAGGGTAAACCCGGAAGGGCATTCGACGGGTAAGTCTACGAAAAAATATGGTCGCCGCATCTGTAAGGTCGGTTGTGTGATGGGAATGGGGGGTTGGGGGAGTCACTGGGGGGGGGGGCGGACGCGGTGAAGAAGAACCTTAGGGGTAGAAAAAAAATGTTGGCCGCACGCCAAAAAAAAAAAAAAAAAAAGAAAAACGACGTTGGAAAAAGAGACAACTGGGGACCTTCCTCAGAAGCCAGAAGACGCATCTGAAAAAAGAATTGCTCCAGGGGGAAAAAAAAAAAAAAATTAAAAAACACCTTGAAGTGTCAATCAAACAAGGGGCCACCGCCTAAACCAAACCGCAAAAGGGAAAAAATATAAAAAGAATGGCCGTAAACATGGGGGGAGCCGGAAACAGGGAACCGGAAACGGCATGGTGGCAAAAGGGAATCGACAAGAGAAAAAGAGTGTCCAAAACGAGGGGTCGCCCACACCCAAGAAAAAAATTCGCATGGGTGCCTCAGGAAAAAAAACGGGGGTAGTACGGCAGTTACTTGGGGACGCTTCTCAAAAAACGACAAATAACTTCGGAAGTACACAGGCACAGGTTCAAGAATCGGAAGGGCCGGCACTCACAGAGGAGAAGCAAACAGGGGAGAGGATGTTGCTCAAAAAGGAAACAAAAGCAGGGCAAAGTGGGATCTGAAAAGGAGGTGTCAAGTACTCGGCACTCCACATGACGAGGCCAATTGTCTTAGCTCACTCTGGAAAAGTGATATAAAAAAACCGCGTGCAAAAAAAAAAGGAAACCACACCCGTGGCCCAAAAAAGGGGAAAAAAACTACAGTCATGCGTAGGGGGAGGAAAAAAAAACTCGAAAAAAGACTGTGACGGGTGATAGATGTCGGTGGAAAGAGAGAAAAAAAAACTCAAAACAACACAACGAAAGGTAAAAAGGGGACCCGAGACGAAAACCGCGGGCAATGAAAAAAAAAAAAACTAACAATGGAAGAGGGAAACGCTACTATTTTAGCGGAGCCTGGAAGGGGATGCGGTGTTCCTAACTCAGGAAAGGAGAAAAGAAGAACAGCACGGCGACAAAAAGGGGAAAAATCAGGAGACACCCAACTTCAGCCGTTAGGGGGGGGGTTTAGCAGACCATCAGAGTCTTGAAACTGATGCTGTCGTCTGACGCCTAAAAATTAAAAAACATAGGGAGTCGGAGGGGAAAGCTTTGGGACCAAGAAAAACCACTTCTCTGGGGGATGACTCAGGCTTATTAAAAGGCTAGGACGCGCGAAAGTCTGGATTGTGGGGGGGTCGAATGAAGATGAAGACAAAAAAAAAAATGGATGTGGGAAATGGTGTTGAAAAAGGGCGACCCATGAGATGGGGGCTAACTGAGAGGGGGAATGGAAGTAGACAAACTCTGCGGGGGGGGAAAAAAATGCGGGACTCCATGGGACCTTACATATTTTAAAAAAAACCTCATTATGGATGCGGGAAGGAGGAAAAGGTTCAAAAGTTGGTGTAGGTTTCGGGGGGTGATGGAGGAGCAGCTAACCTGGCCTTGGGGTTTGTGGGGAAACGAGAGCATGGGGTGAAAAAAACGGGGAAAGGGGCAGGCCGTCAAGCATAGCGTAGAAAAAAACATGGGCGTCAAGACAAAAAAGGTGGCTGGAGGGACACTGGCTTCAAAAGGCGGGGGAAATTTCCTCGGAATCACCAAGAAGGAGAGACCCGCGCTTGGAAAAAAGAAAACGCGGAAGCTACAAGAATGCATTATTCGACATCAACTGGTTTCAAAACAAAGAAATGGTCGGTCACAAAGGAACTGGACCATCGTTGATTCAACTAAACTGGGGTGGGTTCAAAAGAAAGTAGGATCAAACCAAGGATGACAGGGATCTAGTTAAGTAAATCAACGGAAAGCTGAAAAAAACAATCGAAAATAAACTTGCCAACAGGGGGGGGGGTGGTGGCGGGGGGGGAGGGAAAACCTAAAGCTCGGATTGACAGAAAAAAGGGGGGTAGGGGAAGAGGTGTGTTTAGGGGGTCTGGTGGTCTATGTTCACGCAAGCACTTAAGGGGTGACTATTTAAACGTCTTAAAGGCGAACAGGGGGGAAACATAAACGGAGAAACAACCGGAGTCCGATGCTGAAAAAGGGATCGGACATCGAGGAGAAAAAAAAAAAAAAAAAAAAATAAAAGGGCGGGGGGGGGGGGGGGAAGCATCATGCAGGTAAACCCCCTAAGAGCAGGCTTAACAAATCTCAGGGGGAAAACCAGCGCCTCGTCGTGCGTTGGTTTACGGGAAAAGAAACCCGGCGAAAAAAAATGATATCCCATGGTGGGAGGGCAGACCAGGGTCGAAAATCAAGCAAGGGGGGTGGCAGCGAGGTTAAGCAAGCCGATAACGGGGAAGGGCGAGGGGGGGGTCAAAACATGTAGGAAAAAAAAGGGTAAAAAAAACTTCGTGGCACACGAAAGGGGGAATTGGTCGGTCGTTAGTCAGAAGGTAAAAACGGGCTGGTTTGAAGAAACAGACTCTCTCGCGCCTTGTCAAAGGCAGAAAAGGGTGAAATGGTGTGCAAAAACGATAGCAAAACAAACCGTGAGTGGATTCCGTGCTGAAGGAAAAAGCCGGGTGGCCAGCAGCCGTTAAAAAAAAACTGTGATTGTATTTGTCTCCAGCCATCAATGGGAGATGCACACTTCCGAAAGGGGCCGAATGGGAGGAATTGGGGTAACGCCGAAGCGGAAATGGCGAGTGGTAGGGAAGCCCGACCCGGTAAGAGACAGGGGTGGTTCCTGGGAATGCAAAAGGCCGCTCGAGAAGAGAGGGGAATTAAAGGGCGGGTCGGCAGGTGAAAAGGGGAAAGAGAAAAAGCGTCTGGGGAGACCTGTCATTGGTAAAAGAGGCTGCCGACGGACAACAGTCGAATATGCTGACTTAGGGGGGAAACCACACAAACCCCGGACTCAAAAAACAAAGCGTGCGTTGGGGGTGTACAAAGTCAGCGACATACCAAAAAAGCCCGGGCTGCGGAAGGGGGGGTGCACAAAAACTGGCGCCACGTTCACCAAAAGACTGCACTTAGACCGCATCTGACTGAGAGAAAAAAAAATGAAATCAGACCAGGAAGTAAGAGGACAAGCCCGAAACGGTCCGTGTTGCTCAGACTAATAAAAAGAGCATGAAACGCGCCGCATGGGGACACTGAGGGGGGAAAAGGAGTACACTCAAAAAAAGATTTGGAACATCTCAGGACAGTGAAGGGACGGACATGTGGGGGGACCTTGGGACTGTGGTCATTGGGGGGGAAAAGAAATAGAAGCTGCCGCTCTTCAAACGGGAAAGAATCAACGACTATTCAACGGACATCGTGGGAAACGTCGACGTCTGGGGGTCGTGGAAAAACAGTGAAATAGAAAAGGTGCTAGAAAAGGGGACCTCAAAGAGGGCGGAACAAGCAAAAAGAAGTTGGTGTCTACGATTTTCAAAATGAGTAAAAGATGATCCAAACTGTTGGGGGGAAAAAAAGGACCGGGTCGTCAATTAAAAAAAGGAGGCTTGTCTTTCAAAGAAAAATGGCAGCTTTGGAAACTTCAAAGTAAAAAGGGAAACAGCAGTGAGGACAGCAAAGATCGTCTGGAGATGGGGAAATATAAAGGGACTTCGAAAAAATGAAAAAAAGAAGGCGTGTCCGGAAGTCGCCAAAGAGACCGTCAGAAACCCGCAAGAAAGGGGGTTCAAGTTCACGGGGCGGGGACTACGTCGAACTTAACAACTTCTGACAGAAGGTGAGCAGGGGGGGGGGGGGGGCAAAAAACAAATAAAGCGGCCGGAGAGGAACCAGGCTGTGAAAAGAGAAAAAAGTGCCGAAACTTCAAAGTGTTTGAAAAGGTTGGGAAACAATTAGAAAAAAATAAACTCGGTAGCGGGTGGTGTGACGGGACCAGCGCGGCAAAGGCTGAGAGAAATGGCTCGAGCTACCTACAAAAAAGAAGAATGTAGGGGAGTTGGAAAAAAAAAGCAGCTTTAAAAAAAGAAAAACGCATACCAATTGGGAAAAAAAAAACAAGGGAAACGTCGTTGGAGGTCTTCATGGGGACAACATGACGAAGTAATCAAAGACTCAGGAGGAGGGAGTAGCTGTCAAAGCGGAGTCTCCCTGCCGGGTGCGTAGTCTCAAAAAAAATCAGGGAGCACTTAGGTGGCCTGGCGCCTACTGAGGGGAAACAATTCCGGGTCTGGGAAAAAAAACAGGGTCATTGGGGGGTTAAAATCTGGGGATATCAACAAAGGGGGATTGACAAAATTACGAGCTGTGTTGGAAGGAAAAGAAGCTACCTGCTAACTAAAAAAAAAACACGTGGCGTCTCGGCCTTGGATTTATAGAGGACGGGGCGAAAAAAAAAAAAACTTATCGGCCAAAAAAAGGAAAAAGAGCTTGGGGGGGGGGGGGGGGGAACAAAATGTTCTCAAAAGGGTAAAGACAACTTCAATGGACTGCAAGACCTAAGTTGTTAGAGCATCCCGGTCATATCCCAAAAAGAGAGAGTAGATTCTCGGATGTGGGGGGAAGAAGTCTAAAACCAGCAGATTGGTCGTCAACGGAACTCTTTCTAGGGAAAAAAAACACAAAACGCTAAAAGCTAGCAAGAGAAAGATCCTTTGGTGGGGGAGGTCGTGGGGAGGACGAGGCAAAAAAATTTACTCTAACCGTCTCATAAGGAACCGTCCGATGCGAAGAGTAAGAAGTAGCTCAAAAAACATGAAAGTCAGCACGCGTTTTGGAGAAAAACCCTAACACGCGGAAATTACGCCAAGTGAAAAAGGAAAAAAAAGGGACGTAAGAGCGCAGGGCCATCAGTCTCGGCGTAGGAAAGAGAGGGTAACGGTTGAATCAATTAAACAACCGCTGGTGAAGGAAAAAGAACAGAGGAGAAGAAAAAATGTCAGCTGAAATCTGACATCGAAAAGAGAAGTGGACGCGTGGTGGAAAAAAAATGGTCGTGTCCGGAAAGAGGGAATAGGATTGTGGTCATTACTGGAACGAGTCAATCTACGAAGAAGCCTTGGGCTGCGCAGGTCAAGCCCCGAAAAAAAAGGTCGGTGGGAGGGGTACAAGAAACAGAAACGCTCTCATAATCAGTACCGGTACAACGGAGTTCAGGGACACACTCTCGGACCCCGAAAAAAAAAAAAAAAAAAAACAAAAAAAAAGGTGATGCAACAGCGGACGCGACCTGGGGAATGTCGAGCGAGACCAAAAGAAAGAAAAGTTAAAGGTGAATACACTCCATCGAAGAAAAAGGGGCAGTATCTGTCGTTGACTCTTTTGGGGGGACTCTACCTCTTAAGTAGGAAAAAAGTCGCTGATCTGTTGAAAAAAGCCAGATGCAGGAAAAACAAAACCAGCGGTCGCCGGCGAATTCCTGGGGAATAGAATTGGGAAAGAACAGCTTGATTTCTTAGGGAAAAAAGAAAAAAAAAATCTTTTACCGATTGGCGGGAAGCTCGTCGGGAAAATAGGAGGAGGGACCCCCTGGAAAAAACACATCGGTGAGGGGGGGGGGGCTTCAGAAGTGAGGCGGAGGGGTGGCATGGCTACCTGGCCAAATTAAAAAACAAGAGGGGGGTCACACGAGTCGAGTAGAAAAGGGAGGAAAATTGAATTTTTCCTTGAATCGTCGAAAAAAAAAAAGAAGTGAAAGAGACTTGGTAGAAAAAACAGAACCCTCCACTTGCAAACACGAAGAAAGAAAAAAAAAAAAAAAAACGAAGGGGAAAATGTCCCTTGTATCTAGGTGGGCTTGGCGCTCTGAGGGGCAACCCTGGGAGGGCGTGGTCAAAACTCGATCGGCTGACATCGTGGAAGAAGGGAATGTTGGTGTAGGAGAACCGGGATAACCAATGGCAGCGGGGGGCAAGGACGGGAGTTCCAAAAATTAGCAAAAAAGAGGCCGACAAAAAGGAATTAAATGGGGGAAGAGGAGCCAGAAAAAACCGGAAGCAGTGTTGGGGAGTTGAGACTCCCGGGCCGGTCATCATAGCGAAATCTTCAGGGGGAGAAGTCATCTCAGATAGCCAAACGAACTGCACTTAAAGAAAAAATCTAAAGAAAAGACGGCTGCAAGCGGGTGGGGTGGGGGGGGGGGTTGGGTTGGGTTTGCCACGTCAACACCCCATCCCCTGGGAAAAGAAAAAAAAACATGTATATAAGCGGTAAACTGCGCATTCACCCATTCAGAAAGGAAAATTTGGGAAAACATACCCGGGCAAAAAAGCGCCACAAGGTACGGACTCCATTCTACTTGTCCCTAGAAGAATTCTTTTAGGAAAAAGAACAAGTGACCTGGGAGATGAAAAACACAAAAAACGTCTTGAATGGAGAAAAATAAAGGGAACGGATATTTCAAACATTCAAGGTACAGGAGTCGAAGACAAAACTCAGCTTTGAGAAAAAAAGGAAATTAAACGAAATTTCTCAAAATAAAGGGGCAGTCGGTTCCTAGTCTGAATAAAAAAAGCACGGAAAAGACAGACGTCGCAGAACAGAAAAGTAAAGCGAAACCGCATCCAGGGGAAAAAAAAGGGGGGAATTGCTTCCCTAACAGGAAGGGTTAAAGGCAGGCTTAAAAAACGAGTGGAGTTTCAAAAAAAAAAATCGGAACAAAAGGAGAGGAAAAAAAAAGCGCATGTGGCTGTGCTCTGAAAAGCCCAGTGAGGGGAAAACATCAAGAAAGGCGCAACCATCATTAATTCGCAGGGCATGCAATAACTAAAAGGCGACGATCCGATTTTGGTAGCAAAAATAGGAAAAAAAACATCGGTAGGCGAAGAGCTTCAAAAAAGGGGCCCATGCGATGCGTGAAGAAGGGGGCGATTTCGGAAGAGGGGCGGTTACCACGTCAGGACTCTGGGGGGGCAACACTGGGGCTCGCGGGGTAAATAGTTGGTTCACCGGACCGCGGGAAGACAGCAAAAACAACAAGAAGTAAGAACACAAAAAGCGCGCATCCGGACAAGGGCACAACGAGCTCTTAACGAAAAGAAAAAAAAAAAACCCACTCACTCACTTTCCCCACCACGGGGGGGGGCAATTGACAAATAGAGGGAAAGAAAGAGGTCAAGGGAGCGAGAAAAGCTCACATTGGGAAAAAAAGGTAAAAGCTCGGCCGAAGTTGGGGAAATGGAAAACGCACACTATGTTCACCGATGAGAAGAGAAATTTCAAAGGGAGAACAGGGGAAAAAAAGGTTGAGTAGAGCGTACGGTTGAACAACGCAGAGCATGCTTATAAAAAAAAATGCACTGGCGGAAATCCGGGGGGATTAGAAAAGAAAAGCGGAGCACACAAGAAAACAGTGAACGCCGCACAAGGGAACGACGCACGGCTTGGGGAAAAATGGTGACTTGACGGCGCTGGCAAGGGCATCTCTAAGGATCCAACGCAAAACAAATAGGGCACCAGTGGAGAACGGGTGAAAAATCGCAAAAAACCCGACACCAAACCACCCACGCGGGGAACAAGCGGTCAAAAAAAATTGGTAAGGCAGGAGGGGGGATTAGCCAAGGACCGGCATGGGGGGGCTGGGCACTCTGCGAATCAAATCAGAAAAAAAGGGCCAGGGCTACGCCCCAAATCACCTACCATGACCAAAAGAAAAAGGGGGGGCCTATCATACAAAAAAGGAACTAACTTGGTAAAAAGCCTTCCGACTGTAAAAGGGATACAAAATAGAAATAATAGGGAGTTGGGAAACGCACTCAGCTGAAAACTCCAGAAAAGGAAGGAAAGGGGGCTCACGGGCCTGCGCGCTCCAAAAAGTAGGAATCGAGATGGCAGGGTCAAGGGCCACAAGAGCCCGAGGGGCGATCACCGAAAACAGGTGGTCGCAGGTGAGGGGAAAAAGGCTCAGGGACGGTCGCATCGACAAAGGAAAGACCGAATCCCACTCTGGCTCACGATACTATCATCATCAAGGAGAACAAAAAGGGAAAAGAGTTAAAAGATGCAAGAATTCGGTTCCTAGAGAAAAAAAGGATTCTGGAGGAAAAGAGACTATAGAAGAGAAAAACAAACACTACGTCACCCAGTCTTAGCTTGGGCCTTGGGGTGTCCGTATGGAGAAGAGAAAGCAGGGAGGACAAAAATTGGAGTTCACGGTGGGGGGGGAGAGAAAAAAGGGGTCTGGGGGGAATGCGCTCGACAGCTGAGAACGAGCTTCATCATACTTAACCTGATGCACGCTCCAAGAAACGAAGACCAGGGGCGGTGGTGGACAAAAAGACCCTAAATAGGTAAAAGGCGGCAAATCCTGCCTCTTCAAAAAAAAAAGGTCGCACAGGGCTACCTTCTTCTAAGTGCTTGAAACCCGGGACAAAGGCCCAAAAACTAAGGAAGTGGGTCACTTCATAGGCCGACAGCGAAAAGAGTTGTGAACTAAAAGGGGGGGGGGAAGAATTTGTTAGGGCAACCCATTGGGGGGGGGTGCGGATGTACAACTCATTGGGGAACAGTTGCGGGATGGTATGTAGGTCTGCATTGTTGGGGGAACAATCGCGTCCTTTGGGGAAGGAAACCTAATGGGTTCCCTTTACTCTTCATTACCTGAAAGCACTATTGGGGAAAGACGGCGGGTGTGGGTAGGGTTGAGTGTGTGGATGACTAAAGAATTAAAATGTCAGGGGGTTGGGGGAAAATGCGGATGAATAGGTGTTTGAAACGCGGGGATCAGGGGGGAAAGAAGGGGAAACCGACTCGTGCCGTCAAAAAACGCCTGCGGGTCCCACGGGGAGACGGGGCGGGCGACTCTGGGGGTTGGCGTGCTTATAGTCACAACACAATTCCCAGTGGGGGAGAAAAGGACAGGCGAAAACGCTCATAAAAAACAGCACACTGCGGGAAGAACTTAAACAGGGGGGTTTTCACAGTGTGTAAAAACACAGAGACTGAGCATCGGTAACTTCTTATTTGGGGGGAGGGGGAAAAACGTCGTCCCAGCGTCAAAAGTCTATCGGGGGAAGGGTTGGGGGGTGAGCTGGGGGTCGGGGAATGAAAACTTCGTATCGAAAAACCAATAACTGGCTGATGATTGGTGAATAGCCCACTTCAGTGGGGGGGGTGTGGTTGTGAGGGCGGGGGGGGAAATAAAACGGCTCGGCAGCAGTCAGAGCACGCAAGGGGGTTGCCAGTCACGGGTTGTGGAAGGTTGGGGGAGGGGGTAAAAAGCACTGGGGTGGGGACAAACATCTACCTGAAAGAGGAAACGAGGAAGTTGTTACAAAGAAAATGAACTGACAATCGACAGACGAAAGCTTTCCGATGAAGAGAGGGGAATTAGGCCAGGGGGGTGAAAAAAAAAAACTGAACAGCTTATACTCTTTAAAAGAAATTGGAGACCCCTCGATCGGCTCTTCAGGAAAAAGGGGAGGGGGAGTGGGTAAGCGCAAGGAGGAACCGAGGAAAAGGGGGGAAAGGTTGGGGCTGTGAGAAAACCCAAGGGGGAAAAAGAAAGGAAAGACACACAAACAGACACAAGAAAACTCGGGGTGTGAAGAGGGGGTTGGACAGCGCACACAAAGCGGCAACAAAGGGTGTTGATCAAGCTGATGGGGTTCAAAAAACATCGAACGGGAGGGGAAAAAACCAAAGGTCGTGACGAAAAGGTATTGGGGGGACGTCTGTGAGCTTAGGGGAGGTGATCACTAAGAGGGGAGTCCCAGCAGGATATCGGGTGCTGGAAGCTTGGTGATGGTTCACAGAAAAAAAATGGTTGTGGGTGAAAGAAAAGGGGAGGGGACGACGAGCGTACTGAGTTGGGTGCAAAGTGTACGGGTGTCTATTGGGCGATAAAAAGCAGCCTACAACGAAAGGGAGGGGGACGCGGCCACAGAGGGCTCGAACTGGGCTGGGGGTGTTCAAAGTCGAATACGCTGTACTGGATGAGCACAAAAAAGGACCCGGTAATTATGGTCGGACAAGAGGGCGTCGAAGCAGCTGCTGACCGTTCTGCGGGCGCATGGGCATTTCCTTTCCTGAAGGAGGGTCCTGTAGCACATGCAAGTCGGAAAGGACGGTGCAAAAGGGGGGAAAACAAAAAAAAAAGTGCTTGTAGAAACAGGTACCATCTTCCAAAAAAACGAACAACACGTGACCGGGTTTCCTTTAAAAGACTACCACCTCTACCAGAAACTGCGAAACGCGGGGGTGGTTCCCAACGAAGGGAAAGACAAAAGGACTGGTGACACACAAAACTTCGAGGCTAAGAAGGGGGAACTAGAACACAAGCAAATGCCAGCTAAGATCGGCGCAGAACTGACACCACGACTTGGGGCGCACGGAGTTTGGAAAGCTAATGCGGGGGAAGACTAAAAAAAAACGCATGTCCATGCAAATAACGAACTCTGACCAGCCTGCGGGGGCAAGTGGACGCAAAGCCTCCTGGTCTAAAATCTAAACCAAAAAAAGCGCCGGGCGGCACTTCAAATAAATACACGGCATAAAAAACTAGGGAATCTAAAAAAAAACATTTTGCTGGGGAATCAATGGGGGGACCGTGTACCTTAATATGAATACACCGACCGGAAGAACGGAAACGTCGGGCAGGACAGAGCTATCAAAAGGGGGGGGGAACACCAAGGTGACAAGAGGCAAAGAGACTCGGCCGTGCACCAGTAAAAAAGCCAAAAAAGCACTGAGATGGTCCATTCGAATGGAAGGAAAGTAAAAGGCGGGAAACGCTGCGGAAGAAGGGGAAAAAAAAGAGGGTTTCCAGATCAAGGGACGGGAGAAGACAAGGACGGCATCGTCCTACAGAAAATACCATCCTGAATAAACCAAAAACTCTCTGAACCGAGCTTAAAGTTCAATCGGTGAGTCCCAAGAGGGGTCGAAAAACCTCGGGTCGCATGTCCCGTGGTGAAAAGTCAAAAACGAGGAGCGGTTCACACTAAGGCTCCCAGGAAAAAGGAAGGTCAGTTGGGGTGCGGGAAAAAAAGTGGAGGGGGAAAACATCGCGCTACGAAGTTAAGGTTGGAGGGGATAAACGGAAAGGTCTGAAGAGTCGGCGCCTACAAAAACAAAGACGGCCGGGGATAAGGGTGGCACGGCACGGTCAAAAAAACGAGCAAACAACCGGCCCAAAAGGGTCAAAAAGCAGTCTCCATAATTAACGAGACTAATCACTCGCGCTGCGGCGGCATGAACAAAAAAAAGTTAACGACAGTGTGGAAAAAAAAAAAGGGACAAAACACGATCAAACATAAGCCGGTGTCGCCGCGCGAGCCAGTCAATCAATGAAGTTTGACTCAAACCAGGTTTCCCACGAAGAGGGGCCACGTGATAAAGCGAGCGGACGGGAGTGTTGGGAAAGCTACATGCTGAAGGGAAGAGTTTTGCGAACTCTTGCTTAAATACGACGTCCTGGCAAAAAAGACTCGACAACAAAATGAAAGACATCGAAACAAGAGAGGGCGAGCGGATAGGGGGGGGTGGGGCGCAATCCCCAAGGAAACAGACGTTGGGCCGTGCAAGGGGGCCGATCT
>Ga0179593_1814517_pt1 | contig 21526 bp, 16 predicted proteins | sample CZODoug2_1_08_16_FD_185931 | JGI IMG/M metagenome (GOLD analysis project Ga0179593, IMG submission 185931) | Vadose zone soil fungal communities from Angelo Coast Range Reserve, California, USA - CZODoug2_1_08_16fungal (PacBio error correction) | ecosystem: Environmental > Terrestrial > Soil >...
GTCCCCAAACCTCGGGGACCCCAACTTTCGTACCGTCGCATGAGGGAGATACTTTGGCGGCCGTAGAAGTAAATCAACTAAACTCATCAACGGTGGATACCAGGACTGCGGCTAATGTCTCAAGGGGACAGCGGCCCGTGAGATTTACTTCAGAACGAAGGGAACCAATTTAAAATGAGGGGTAGTGCAACTGATCTTGGAAAATCAAAAAACAACCAGTTGAAGCTCTCCGCTCAACTCTTCAATCGAGGAGAGGTCTATAAAGGTTGTCTGACTTTTCTGTTTCGCGCAGAACCTTTAGACCGGGGGTTCTGTCTTAAGGAAAAAAGAGGAAGTCAAACTATAGGAGGTAGAGGAGCCCTAAGGTCTGCAAATTAGAGTCAGATGGTAAAGCATGGCCCCAAGCAGAGAGATCAGACTCTGCTGGGAAACCACCCGACAGAGGGGGACGTTGCGGGTGTCAGCTGTGACAACAACACAAAAGGGAGGAGGAGGGGAGACAACACCTCCTCCCGGCCAGAATATGGGGGGGAATGAGCGCGCTGGTTGCCACACGAAAGACAGGGAGGCCCTGGCTAGGGGGGACACCGAATCGAAGCCGTGAAGCCCCGGGTCGATCAGAAAAGAGGTGGAAAATTGTGCCCGGGCCGACGAGGTCCAAAGGAGGCAGGAGGAAACGGTCATGGGCTCTCCAAAACAAAAATAGAAGTAAGGAGGACCATGGACGGGGAATCGTCGGCCGCGCTCTTCCATTAAAGGTGTGTAATTGCGCGGAAGGTAACTTGGGCCGACGGCACTACCTAAGGGGTGCACGCGCTAGGTCTGGCAGGGACTAGGACTAGTGCCCGCATGAAGAAAAGCTCGGAAGAGCCGCGGTCTGGTCGTAGAACGGAGGTGGAGAGACGGACCGCGCCGAGAAACGTTCTCTGAATCTCCCTTCTTGGAGACGGTCGACCGTTGGGGCAAAAAAAAAAAAAGATGTCCTGTTGTAGGCCGGCAGGTTCGGCGGTCTAGAAATACGGGAGGTTAAGAGAGGTCGTGGTCAAGACGGCAAGCAGCGATGCTCCGCCGCAAAGTCTGAAAGGGGATTAACCTTAGGGGAAAGGAAAGAGAGCGTTCGGTGAAAGAGATCGCGCACATGTCGAAGCGATTACTCTTGCGAGAGAAGGTTCACAAAGCTGGGGGAGGCGCTCAGATAAAAAGGAACGAATGATCCGGTGTCGGCGAACTGGGGACAGTTCTAGAAACCGTAGGCTTAAAAGGAGGGGAGGTGGTAGAAGGGAAGTATAAAAAAGAGGAGCGAGAAACTTTACTTGACCTTCGAAAAAAAGGTTATCGGGTTAGTGGCAGTACAAAACGGAGATTGCATCTGTGGCTATCGCGGACGTTGAGTCAGGGAGGGGAGGGCTTCCTCTTCTCCGGTCACCTCTCTGAGAGGAGGGACAGATCGATGCGCATTGAAAAGAAATGCAGAACTCGGCGAGCTGGGAACCGGGCGAGTCTGTAATCCCCAGTGCCCCAGGGGAAAACCAATGCCATAAAAACTCGGCAGTCATGGGTCGAGTGGGTTTTGTTCATTGTCAACCAGGGAGCCATAGGGGGGGAGGAACTGTGCACTGGGTTGGAGTATCGAACATCGTATAGAAAAAGAGGGATGGCTGAGAATCAGCGATAACGTCTATCACAAGAGTCAATAAGAGTCATCTGAACGGGGGGAGACTACATCACCGATCTCCCTGGGCTCGGGCCCTCTCTTCGCTGAAAAGGGGATTTGAAGTTGTCATTCAATCTCTCGGGAAAAAAAAGAGAACTCGCCGACGAGTACGACAGGCCGTTCGGAGAAAAGATTCGCCCCCGACTACGAGAGCCAGGGGAGGGAAAGGCTATTCAAGAGAACGGGACGAGTTCCGCGGGACGCAAGCGGTCAGAGAGGACCCGCAGAGTATGACGGCAAAAATGCGCGCGCCTAATCAGGAAGCTGAGAAAAAAATCGCGTAGTCTCGATAGCTAGAAGGAGGAATGGAATGGAGTAGAGACGCGACTCCTACGATCGGGCCGATTTGCAGTTTACTCGTTTAGAAGATGGCAAAAAGTCTTTATGATCTTTTACTCTGTTTCCCACGAGATGGTTTGAGTCTCGCTAAAGGAAGGGGGTCAAGGATCCCAAAAAGGACACGCGGGGTGTCGGCGGGTGGGAAAGGGTCGAGGTCTTGCTCCGACTGAGTAGTGCCAATCAAGAATGAGAAGCCCGAACTGCAGACCCGAGGAACGGTTTCAAACGGTTGAACAGCAATAACACTTAGGAAGAAATATATTCACGGGGCACCTCAATAAATCTCAGTCCCTGGGGGGGAAATGACGGCGTCTGTGGAATATTCTTCACACTAAACACTGGACACCACGAGCGCACTCCGTGGAGTTTGAGCTATCAAAGGTGGAAGGGGAGATCGCCTCCTGACAACTCGATGCCCCTTCCCTCGACGAGGCGATCGGCGCTCAGACTGAAACCGCGTACAGGGGGAAGGGTAGGGGGTCGGCTCGCGGGATACGGCGGGCGACATTGGGATGTACAGGTGGTCAACTTTAGAGCATCGCTGCCGAAGTTTGAGGGGAGTATTTCGAGCCTTAGCATAGGCTAAAAGGCCGTTCGAAATGAGTGTGCCTAAGAGGGGGGCCGAGTCTAAACTGAGGGTCCCCTACTTAAATGGGGGCATGCCGAAGTGGGAGGAGACTCTGCAAAAAATTCTGAGACGAGTGGGTGACTTCTCGTGACTCGTCTGGCGGAGGGAGTTGAGAGTCGTCTCTCATGGAATTTAAAGAAAAAGGGAACCATCTCGGTGTCGGCATACTCACATCCCGCTAGAGTCGGCGGGGCTTGGAACACATCGGGGCCCAGCTTCCGCGACGAGTTTTAGGAAGGGTCTTCATCAAGGAGCAGCCCAGCCGTCGCGGGGCGCTTATGGTTCGAGGGCCACCTACTGTTCCGAAGTCTAGGGGAGAGCGGACCAGATAAAAGATAAAAAGATAGGTCCGCAGAGGGAAAGGCCTATTAGTACTCAGGTTAACAAAGTTCACTATAGGATCCGCAATATCGTCCCAAAGGAGATACCCTCAAGGGGGGGGCCAGTAAGTCAAGCTCTCTTCGATGGAATGATCCTAATAGGACAAAGATCTGTTTAGAAAAGGCTGCTATTATCCAACTATATCAAATACTCTCGGCCCTCCTTGAGAAAGAGCCGCGTTTTCGGGAGAAAGAACAGAAGTTCTACCGAGGGTCTCCTTTCACCTAGGAAATTACTAGGAGCCTCGTAGCTCTGACCGTCTACCAAGCTAAGCTGAAGAGCTTGTTAGACCCGTAGGAGAACGAAAGGTCTTGATTACGATGGATAGAATGAATGAAGGGTCGGGATACCTTCTCTAGAATCCTAAGTCACATGGCGAGCGACAATTGAGAGGGGATTAGAGTCCAAAGAATCGGTCTCTTCAAAATGGACAGTTCGTAAAAGGAATCATGTGAGGAGATTGGCAGTCTTGAGAAAGTCTTCGGAACCAAGAGAGGGTCATCTGGGCGGCTCGACATCCAGAAGAGGATCCCAGTCGGAAACCAAATATACCTGCGAAGCAAGAAGGCTAGAGAAGTGTTGGTCACCTCCAGGGTTCTACTTAGATTCAGTCTTATAAACCCTAGATCAATGCACGACTTCTGGGTCTCTTAAGTAAGGAATTGGGAATCGTCACAGAAAGACTAAAGGAAGAAGAAAGAGTGTCACAAAATTTCCATGGTGAAGATTGGACAACAGTAAGACGCCAGACATTACAGAGTACTCTATGGAGAAGAGGAGCTTCATGGAAAGAGAGAGATCGTACAACATTTGGGGAAAAAAAGACGGTTCGCCAAGAACTTCGGAAAGGAGAAGGGAGGCCGGTAACATCGTCCGCCCGGTCACAGGAGAAGATGGGAGGATATGAGCGGAAAGGTTCTGAGCTGCTAGGGGGGGAGAAAAGATTGGAAGAAATGGTCCACTACCATGAAAGCTCTCAAGAGGGGAAGCACACGGCAGGCGCGCCATCTATAATCGGAGAAGAGAAGGGGGGGAACACCTGTCGATCTCCACAACAAATTATTAGGGGGAAAAAGAGATATCCGAGCACCCCTTCCTACTCTTGAAATTCGCCTCAGGAAATAGGCTGACGATCTGAGTCCGCGGTGGGGGGGAGCTGGACCGCGACCATCGAGTCGAGACAAAATGAAGAGAATTCATAAGAAACGGAGTTTTGCACCTGGGGCCAACGAGGGGGTGACCTCAAGGGGATCGAAGTTCTAGGGGGATCGAAACATAACTTAAGAAAACCTGAGAGAAAATTGGCTCATAGGAGTAATCGAAGGGGGAGAGGGACAGCTGCGAGTACTCGGAAACAATTCTTTTACGTTCCTCTGGAAAGGTAAAGTCCAGAAGCACGAATTGTGCACTCGAAGGGACCGTATCAGATTGGCGTTCGAGGGAAAGGTCAGCTTTCAACTGCAAAAGAGCTCTGAGTCAAGAAAGGGTAAGCTCAGAGACGTAGGAGGAGAAACGTCGCGGCCTGGGGAGTTGAACAGGTACATGGGTGCTCATTTCAAAATGGAGCATCTGCATGAGTCGATAAGATCTGCCAAAAAGGGGGATGGGGAAGGAGTCGACACTATGTGCTGTGCCGATGCAAGGGGTTACTACATCCTCGCAAGTGGAGGGGAGTACTTCTTCGCGGGGGATTTGGGGAGCAACTGGGTGCTTATCGCAAATTTCGCAGAGGGAATTCGGAGGAGAGAAGGCCGCTGAATATCGAATGGAACCGGGGCTTCACTGACGTTGATTCTAGATCAATAGTGAGGAGAAAATGGGTTCGCAAGTCATAGATAGAGGGTCGCCTAATACTTACCTTGCAGGAAATCTTTAGAGTCAGGGATGTCACTACCAGGTGACAAAGGTCGAAGGGGAAAGGATTGAGCCTGCTTTACTTAAGAGGCTACCCTCCCCGGGGATAAAAACAAGTACTCTTGCCGTTGTTCATAGAGAGGAAAGTAGAGCCTTTGTCAAGTATTAGACTTCAGAGCTGGTATCTATGATAATAAAATCCCTCTCTTCCGTTTTAAAAGAAAAAGAGTTCTGAAGGGGCCTTCTTCTTCGTGTAGAGGGGGGGGGGAAGTTGATTGAAAAAAGGGGGCCCAATTACGAAAGAAACGGAACGTTTTCAAATCATCAGACCATCGAGCAAATGGTGTCTTTCTCAAAATGCGCTCAGAGATCAAGGATTCTGAAAAAAGAGGCCCGAGTGTTACGAACATCAAAAGAAAGAAATTTTATTTTCTAGATAACGAGATTGTCTAGTGTCCATCAGAAACCCCAAGCACTCTCACCAAAAAAGGGGAAGTAACGAAGGCAGGACCGAGGACTGTAGGGCTAGACGAGCGTACCTACTATCTCTGGGATGCCGGCATGTGGAACTTCCTTGAATGGGTAAAGCTTGATCTTTGCATCATTTATTAGAACTCCCTGGTAAAAGAAGGTTTTTAATATTCAAAGGGCCGTTGTCAGCACGTAAGAAAATATACGCGGAGAGCGGGCAAAGGCAGGAGGGGGCTCGTGTCTTCAGGGGTATTCCCTAAAGGATGTCATCTCCGGGGAAGGGGCTCGGTAGCAGAAAACGAGACTCCTAAAAGGGGCGGGGGGGAAGTTCTCCGTCGATGAGGGGGAACGAGCATTTGTCAAAAGCGGATTTAGAGGACCTTCGCCCTAAAGGAATCTATTCGTGGGGGAGGGGGGCATTCTCTGGGCTGGTGCCTTACGTAACTTCAAGAAATAGGACCCGGAATACTTAAAAAAAAGAAAAAAGAACTTTGTCCATTCAATAAGGATCTATCAACAAAACTTAGGGATGAGGAAGAATAGGAACGGCCTTTACACCTGGGGTCTCTGCAATTCCTCTTAGAGCTTCTTTTTCCTCTTCGGAGAGCGAAACTCATGGAAAGACCAAGCCGAGAGCTAATACATCGGGGGGGGGTAACATAACAAAAAAATCAAAGTAAAATCCTCTCTCTCCCACCTCCGGTGACACATTTCCTTAGATCCAACTGACCCAGCGGGAAATGACGCATGTTCTACCCGCTGAATACCTTAACGGCAGCTCGTGGTGCCCTCTGGAAGGACTTCCAAAGGGAAGGAACTAGGGGAATGGGGGAGACTAAACCTAATTGGGAGGACGGTCTATAATCGGATCTAAACACCTGGGGCCTTGAGAGAACTCTGTTTTCGCTAGGGAAGGAGTTACAGCCTCGTGGAAGCCGACGGGAAATCCTCACCAAGGCTCTCAGTGAAGGGGTAAAACTATTGTCGGATACTACTATGGGGTTTCTGTAGAGGGGGGGTCTCTACGCCGGCGCGGGCTATCGATTTATGTAAAGGTCAACGACTTTAAAAAAAACCAACGTCTGTCGTCAGTCACTAACTGAGGAGGGAATTGGAGTTCCAAAGGACACACTCTTGGAGCAAGGGAATCGATTTGATTCTCGCGGGGCCCTCCAACAGAGTTCAGATGGGTATTATTTAAAGGGGAGGTGGAATTACGCCGCAGAGAGGAATATCACCTTCACCCAACGAGAACGTCCGGGACTAGGAAGTCGTGAAAGCGGGAGTTATCTGAGAAAAGAAGGACAGGTCCGACCAGTAAGGCCAGTGGAGGAAACTGCTTCCGACGCCGCTCTGTGGACGACCTATCTCACGAGAGGTTATCGCTGCTACATTCTCCCTCGGGAAAAATCAATCACTCTCCGCTGAGAGGGGAAAGGTTTCCCTGGCGTTCAAGAGAGTCAATAAACCATTCAGCTTAAAGTCGGTGAAGTACGGGAGGAGCATCTCTTACTACTGCGAAAATAGAGACTACTACTTTTTAGAGGAAACCGGTGTGAGACGACCACTTCGGGTATTAAGAGTTTCAAAGAAATTTCTGGTGAAGGACCGAGCGTACAAAAGGCGAGGGAGACATGATGACGACGTCAAAGGACATAGTCAGTCAAAATGAAAGGTTACATCGGGTCGGCGCCGAATCCTAAAGGAACGGCTTCACCACGATCGAGTGGAGAGGAGAGGGCTCGACGGGAGATGCCCCCGCAAACCGGACATCGGCACAGGAAAGGCAAGCCTGCGCAGACGTGTGAACGGAGAGGCTCTGATAACTCTGGCGTCAAAAAACGCGCAGAAGCCGGCCGACTGACGTGGAACCGCGGAAAAGAGAAAGATCAGAAACTGCCAGACTATCGTTAAGAACTGGGACTTCGTCACGGATACTTTGAGCGGCCACACCCGCTTCCTGAAAGGGATCCCGCTGCACAGCGCAGCCTTGACAACAGGGAACCGCTTCCGAGAATCGAACAAATTGGAATTTTGCTGTTGCGCGCCCAGAGAGTGAGCTTCTGTCCGCCATCGTCATGTCACAACGCGCCTCGAAGAATAGGAGCGACCTCCCTGGTCTGCAGGAGACTCTATTGTCCCTGGTTCCTACGCCACGATCAGGGGCAACATCGGTGAAGATCTACAAAATCGTAAAAAAAAAAGAAAGTACGTCTTTCGTATCTTCTAAAAAAAAAAGGGAGGGAAATATAGAGATCGACAGCCACCGACGAGGGGGTTTTAGGCAGGGAGTGCCACGCCGGGATGAAAATCTCGTCCCGGGGGGAGGGGGGGGGGAAAAAGCTTTCCCTCATAGAAAGGACCTATCATCACGCGGGATCCTCGAATAGGGAGGGGAGCTCTTGGGTAGCTGTGCAGAAAAAGGTCTCGACGTTCTGGGCGAAAGAAACAATACAGGGATATAGGGGACGCGCATGGAGCGGCACTGCGAGAGGAGGAACGGACAGTGGTCGAGGGGGGTTGGTTCCTTATGTTTCCGAGAAAAAACTACAGGAGAGATATCGGGGCTAGCGGCAGCGGGGGAGGGTGTAACTAGTAACAATCTACCGGGAGGAGACGCTTGTCGGTCATGACGACCGATGGGGAGAAAGCAATAAATCGACTCGAAAAAAAAAAAAAATCTCGGCTGGGACCTGGAAGAGCCTTTCTAAACTGTTGTCGAGAAGGTTTTTCTGCGAGTATCCATACTAGACGAGTGAACAATAAAGGGGGTTTGAAATGCGAGAGATTGCTAACCGAGCCGCCGGATGAGTAGAAAATTGCTCGCCGCGTAAAGCGAGCTTTCACGGATCGATCAGCGAAAGTTGAGCGGCGCCGGGGGGGAACGGGTAGATCTCGAAGGTCTTAAGAAAACTGAACGCGCAAAGCATAATCAGAAGGGGTATCCGGTTACACGATCCGGGTCTCGCGGGAACAAGGCGTGTCGCGGGACGGCGCGATCTCTCAGCAGGAGGAAAAGAACGTTACTGCATCGTGAAACGGTATGACGGCGGGTAGTGACACTGACCGGGAAAGGAGCAAGCATTCGGCTGAGCGTTACGGGGTGTAGTCCTGGGGTCCTGAACGGAGTCTTAGCTGCTCGCGGGATTGATCTGAGGACGATTAATTTTCCGAATCTGATGTAAATACTAGTGAGAGATCCCCGGGTGACGGGGAAACCCAAGCCGCGTAGAAGGAAGGTGGCGGCAGTTAGGGTGCCTTTTCAAGATAATTGCCCCTCGCAAACCAGCCTTTATTACTAAACAGTCCAACTTGGGCCCGGTAACGGGGACCATCTATTCAGCGTCCTCCTCTAGGGGGAGTAAGAGGACATCTCGGTACTAACAGGAAATCTCTTAGAACGGTCTTTCCCGATGGGTTCGAATGAAATCACTTAGGAATAAGATTAGAAGGTTTGGTTCCTGGAACCTAAAATCATGTCTAAGTCTTTTGTCGTTCCTAGACGTCTAAAAAGACCCGATCCTCACGGGCTTAAGCTTCAAGCTAGCGTCCTAAGGTTCTTACCCCCTTGCCACGGACTAAAGAGCGGGCTTAAATGGCCCGGAAATATGGTCACGTTAAAAGAATCGGCTTATCGGTCTCAAATCGGTCTATAAAAAACTTGTTAAAGACACGTGAATTTCTAATTCTACGCCTGTGAGGACTAAAGATATAATCTAAAGCAAATATCTCGGCGGTCGCCTTAGCCGAACAAGGCATAAGTCAAGGTGGGTATCTCATAAAAAAGTGTAACTGAGATGGTGAAGATTCCTGTCGGTCGGGTAGAAAAGAAGCGAAGAATTCGTCGGAAAGAGGAAAAAAATTGATCCACTATCAATTCGGACTAGAGTCTAGAAACTGCTTTTAAAATGCTCCTATTCGTTAAATGGTCTTTTTTTCGAGGGTTTTCCATGTTGCTCTTGGAGGTGCACTTCCATGCTCCGGGCTCACTTCAGCACTGCGCGTAGGGGGGGGGGCCGGGGGGGAGAAAGGCGGTGCGTGGCCGAGCATAAACGCGTAGAGGGCTCAACGGTTTCAGCTTGGAACCATGCGGACCTATGCAGGGTAATTGTGTCAAGGCCTCATCTAAACTAAAACAACGGGAGAGTGGTAGAGGAGTGAAGCATGGCGGAGCGTCAATATTCGTCGTGCTTCTTGGCCGTAGGCATCCGTACGTACTCCATCACCCAGCTTCCAAAGCGACGGCCGGGAGCCTGGAATGAGAGAAATATCTTGAGGATCGTCCCACGATATGGGTAAAAAGTTACGGTCTCAATGACTGGCCTCCAGACAGAACTTACTCGGGTGTTCCGCCACCGTTGCTAAGCTAACTAAAAAAATGGAATGTCTCTCATTATCCCAAGTACCGCGGAATATCATAGTCAAGATTATTCCGCTGACTCTTACGCACCTCGCAAGTGATAAACGGACGAGGGCTATAAGAACGATGTTAGTAAGACATAACTGGTAGATACGGCTATAAACCGGGGACCCGTCATAGAAAAAAAGACAAGGCATTGGCCTCAGACTGTTGAATCGTCCTCTCGGGTGCAGTCCCTGACGATGCACAACTACTCAAGATATCGGTAAGTATAAGCTCAGCGGGAGGACGTGTGCTATACACCGCTGGGGGTCGTCTGGCTTTGAATTCTTTGTCGGCGGCGGAAGGGAGTTCTTTTCTAAAAAAAAAGAAAAAAATGGGTCCCCTGGATCGCAACCTACTTGCGCTTCCAGACTTCGTTCCATCGGCCTCCCTGCTGACTTTTGTGAAGGGGCAGAAACCTCGCAGCTGCGAAAGGTTGGTATTTTGAATCTAGCTTTCGTACCCATATGCTGCCCGATCGATCTCGTAGATGGGGGCTATTTACTTAGGGTGTTCTGTCGATACTAAAGATGCGGAGGGGTCCGACCGCACGCAAAAGGTCCTCCCCTCCTCCTATATTCACGAGGTGTCCCCAGCAGCGGTATAGAAGCTTCGCCATGTCTTACCGCTCGCCGAGTGGGGAAAGAAGGTGCTCCTCTCAGGAGGAAACGTACTCTAAGCGAGATACGTTAATAGGGCACTCCTTTATGAGACTATCCTCGAAGCTCCCCCTCCTTAGCTATTAGGAAAAAATTTCTGTCTCCTACCACGCGCATTACCTGGCGCAAGTGCTTCCTGCAATGGTCACGTTCTTTGAATGAACCTGGCAAGTGCTTAAGTACCCACTAACTACTACTTGAACTAAGTAAAGCAACATCGTTAAAAGATCCTCAGGATCTTTTTCCTTAGAGAAGTCGCACGTTTTGTCTGGGAAAGACTTCTCGGAATCCGCGTCACGGGAATTGCTCTAAAAAATACTTCAAAGTGGGCTAGCTCCTCGGAGAGGGGCAAGACAAAATCATCTCTGGGATGGGGCATCGCGAGCGAGCCACGACCTACTCGGACGATCGTCGGTCTGAGACGGGGCGAGGAAGGGTAACGGCACCTCCCCAATTGACAACAAAACAACCAACCATTCGCAGAAAGGCTTTGAAGCTCAGGGGCCGGATTGAAGAAAGGTAATACACCCCCCCACACCCCCCACAAACACAACCCCCAACCCCACACCCACCCCCAAAAACAACAAAAAACAAAACAAACCCAAACTTAGCCATTTCAAGACCAGAGCGCCTGGGACAGGGCATAGTTTACATCGCGTCCACGGGAAGATGTCCTGGTTGACAACTATGCGTGCCCAAGGGCGTTGCTACGTCAAACTTACTACGGTCCGCTGCCCGGACCACCCTCGTTGAAGAGGAAACCGATACTCCGGTCGCGCATAGGGCAGCTAACTGGCGAGATCGTCAACTGTCCGAAGTGCTTTTCGACTCGACAATAAGAAAAGAACGTAAATCACTTCGGCCGGTGCAGCTAAAAGTGCCACACGCAACTTCGATATTCGATCGGGAAAGGTGAGATAGCGTTGGGAATATGGGTTCCAGTCAACTACCATGGGGGGGGGGGCGCTTAGAAAATCAACAACGTCGCTCCATACTTTGGACCGGGTCTAGGTTTGCCTATTTAATAGATCAAAAAAGAACTATTGAGGGAAAAAAGATAGATCATCATGAATATCTCACGGAACGAAGATGAGAGTTCTTTTTGCAAGCCGTGCTCGTCGGGTCTGTCCAATTTTGACCAAGCGTAGAGTAAACCTAGCAGGCCCTTCTTTCTCTAGCCTTCAGGGGTCGACGAATTTTGTCACCGGACGAGTTCAATCTTTGTCACAGCAGATCAGGATACACGGGCAGTTTTCTCGCAAAATCGAAAAAATTGGAATCTCGACGAGGCATGAAGATCGTAGACGAGCAACGGCTCAGCAAACCTTGCTTTTGGTCCAAAAAAGGTCGCGTGCAATGTATAACGACGAACAGCACGACTTGGCCAGAGAAGGGGTCGTGCAGTACTCCGAGGACAGGCGGAACATAGGTGACCAAGAGAAGGCCTTCCTCTCGCGCGGGTCGTGAATACCCGATGTGTTCTAAAGACGACGAAGGACCGAACACGCTATATGATTCTTCAGGGAAAGGGAATTTTGAGAAAGGGATGTCCGGGTGGTCCGGCGTTTCCGCGCGAGTCCAACGCCGAGTTAAGTGGGGTGTCGCGCGACGATTCGGCAGACGACGATATGACCGTTACAGACCGGGCAAGGCAGGGGACTCGGAAGAGCTTTGTCGGGTGGAGTGTTCGAAGGAGGTCGGAAAAGAGTCGAGAGATCCGTTTTCACGTGTCGGGGTGGGCCGCAGGCGCTCATCAAATGCCTGAGACCCGGAAAACCCAGATTAATCCTAAACTGGGGGAAAGACCCGTCTGAACGGTAGTCTCGTGCGCTCTTCGCCTGTCGTGGACACGAAGCCGGGTGGATCGGCTCTAGCCTTTAAAGTTGGGGAGGGCATATTATGAAAGGCGGAGGGGCACGAAACGGGTTAACGGTCGATTTCTAATGTCTTGTCTGGTTCTGTACGGAATCTGCTGGCTGGGCCTCGGTGCCGCTAATTCTCTCACGAGTAGCGAGCGCAAACTGACGAGGGAGCATTGAGGGAAAGATGAGAGCGGGCGGAAAGGAATTCGCTATCCCGCCCTCGGGAACAAGAGGCAAAAAACGCAAATTGGGGGAGGTCGGGCAGCAGTTCTTTGCAAAATTGATCTGCAACGCGCCCATTACGGCTAAGGGCTGGTGTTCCTAAGACGAGACAATGCACTGACCGGGTATGGGGGCGGATCGTCGTCGCTCTCAAGCAAGAGATCCTAACTTCAATCGAGTGTGCGCCGAAAAAGAGAAACACTGCTCGAAGTATGTCAAATTCTTTCGAGGGATAGTGCGGGGGATACAGCAGCCAAGCCGCCTATATGACACGCGAGGGCATCTCTTCGTGAAAACGAGTACCGGAGGCGGCTGTGAGGCTCCTGCGATGGAAGCTTAGGAGGGTCTGAGCTGGAGAAGACGGAGTCCACAATCATGGGGATGAAGGCCCGTTGTGCGGATATAGCAAAAACTCCTTTATCACAGACTCACCTAGTCGTGCGATCGGTCACAGAAGAGAAAACTCCAGGTGCGTCGCTGACGGAATTCTATCTTTTCAGGTGGGGAGGGGTCTACGCGGGGCGGAGCGTGACTGAGTTCGGGAGAGGCGTAACGAGTGTGACTAAAAGGAGGAGTGTCAGGTTCGAGAGAGGGTGTGAAAATCGTGGTCGGAGAACCCTGCGTTGTCGGCGGGGGTTGGGGGGAAAGTCCTTGGCGACTGGCGGACGCTTATCTCTGAACACAATCGCCGGTCACACGTTCGCCTAACGCCCGCTCGGAGTGTCCCTTGTCACCTCCTCGATAACAACAAAAAATAGAAAAATCTCAAGATGCAATGGGCACACGTCTCGTGTCGTTCATACCGGCGGGAATTCTTGGCAGGATCGGGCTCACGACCGCGCAAATGCCACGAACACCGAAAACGTAATGGTCAGCGTCACAATTCCGGGGGCAAGGCCCTCCCGAAACCTTATCGGGACCAGGTCAACTTCTTCGGACCTCTACCTTAAGGTCGCGAAAGAAACTTACCTACAGGACACATCGGGTCGAGTAAGGGCCGAGGATCAGCCCGGCGTCAATTGAAGAGAGGAAGCGATTAAAGTATCTTTCTAGCATATCCACCACCGTTCGGGGGGCAAACGACAGGCTTGGGCCTGCGCGACCGCGGGGGGATACTCGCTTCATCAGAAAAGAAGGAAGGTCCTTTCCGGATCAAAGATCTTGCCTTTTTCAACGTTATGCTAAAGGAGAGACTTAGAGCTTTCTCTTCTCTTTCGTGTCGCGAGCTTATTTAAACGAAAAGTAGGCCCTACAGATTTTCGGGCAGAATACCTTCGACGGGAGCTTTCGTCGACAACAGAGGATAATGCCGGGCGGAGATGGGGATCTCTTCTCTGTGACTCGATACCCCAGCCGCGGCTACTAGATCATGGGGGGAAAGGATACTTATTCACTCACCTTGCCGTACGGGTGATGCTCTTTGGTCAACTGAAAGTAAGCCGAAGTTCCAGAACCTTCTCAACGGGGGAAAACGAAGGAAGGATTGGACTAGGGGCACTCTCTTTATCTATCTTCGCCATGGCTACAATAACTTTCTGTCCAAGCGAGTTCCGGAGAAGAGAGGAGAGTCTAGCACCCACCACCACAAGATGGGGGAGGGGGGGGGTATAGGGGGGGTGAATTCCGCGATAAACGTCCAGTGAACAGCGCACTCCTGGGCTCTCCTCTTTAGGGGCTTCCGCTATACCGTGAGCCAGGTCAAAAAATGAAGGATGTACTTCTTCAATCCAACTCAGCTGGCATTCACCAAGGCGAGAGATTATCTACTAGACGACAAAAAGGACGACCATGAGACTAATTCCGCGGGTGACTTCTCTAGCGCAGGACGGATGGTGACTGACTTCTCGATACGGAGGCTCTCCATTTCGAGAAAGGGCACCGAACTAGTCGGCTGCCAAAGGAGAGGCACCGGATCTTGTTTCAGCTACACAATCGTAAGTCTGCCTTGGTCACATTCTGGAAGAGAGAGGGGAAAACTCGAACTCGGCCGGAGGTTAGGGGGAGAAGGCCACAGTTGTCTCAGGAGAAAGGGATCTCTACGGGTGTCATGTAGTCGGAGGAGAAATAAAGGCGCATGCACGACATAGATATTCAATCCTGTAAAAAAGCTCTTTCACCTCCACTTACTGGTAATGCACCGAGACAGAATCTGAGTTTCTTGTCTGTCGAAAAATTAGGAATTTCTCGACCACCATGGCCCTGACTTGTACACGAACTCTCGAGAGGACTCGCGACCAAGCAATGCGCTAATCTTCACCGTTTTCCGTATTTTAAATCAGGACTACCTCCGAAGGAAGGGGCACATTCTGGACGGTAGGCCGTCGATATCTTCAGGAATACATGTGCTGCTCTCTGATCGATGGTCAAAGCTTGAAAAGGACACAGGCGGGCGCCGAGAAAGCCATTGGCACCAAGCCTAAAGATCATCTACAACAATCTTCGGGCAGGGAGCGGTCGATCCTCATAAACAAAAAGGTGAAGAGAGTCGACAGCGCACACTCCAAGGGGCACCGAGGGGGACGTGTTGTAGATTCCGAAGGCTGGGTTGCCAGCGAGACACCCTGGTTCCTTTTAGGACCAAAAATAGAATCCATCAAAGGGGAGGAGACTATCTCATCATGCTGCACTTTGTGACACCGGGGATACGAAGTGTGCATCAGGTCGGTCTACGAATGACTCCAAAAGCAGACCAGTTGATCGATCTCGCGGGGAGCGAGTCGGAAGCGCTGCGCGTCGGACAGCGCTGCCAGTAGTACATGACCCGTCTCTTACCAAGAATTTACTCAGCTACCGTGGGGGGCGAAGAGGTCGGCAGTAACGAGACAGGGGGCAATTAAAAAATAGTAGAAGCTAGGGTAAACAGCGCACTTGTAGTGGCTACGTCCGAGGTGAAAGACAATCAGGGCGTTAACAGGGCGAACCTTAGGGCTGCGTAAGTGGGCGAAATGTGTTGCTCTAATGTGGCCTTTGAGGAATCGGTCCGCGGAACCTCTGTCCAACTCTTGACTTCCGGGTCGAAGATGCTCCGGAAAGCACGAGGGAAAAGTTACTACCTGGAGAAACCGTCAGAGAATTACTCGAAAACCGGGGTCTTCCGTCACGATGTCGGCTTCTCGGGGAGGGTCCTCACCAACAACGCAGCTCGGCGAACAATTCCGTCGAAATCTGTCAGTGATTCAAGATCCGTTTAAAAAAAGGGGGAGAGGCGAGAAATTAGGGGACCTGAAAAAAACGTAACTTAGTGTCGCCGGGGGCTAGTCGAAGATACCGCATCCTTTCATGACCTCATTCGTCATCAGAAAGAGAGTCAGGGTATCACGGAAAAAGAAAGTACTTCTAGTCGAATCTATCTTCGTACTGGGAGAGGATCCTTACTCGGTCAACTCTATCACAGAGGATCTCATCCGATCAGTATGTGTCATGAAGCACAGAAAAAGAAAATCTTCTATCTTTTAAAAAAAGCTCCTAAAGATCTTAGATCCTCGCTTAAGAGGGGAGAGGGACGGAATACAAACATCTTATGTCTATTTCTCTTGTGGGAAGGTGAAATCTCCATCGAGTCAAGGCACTCGAAGCGGGGTAATTACTACTAGAAGAAATCTGGCGCATATGTCGGTCTGTGTTCGGGCTATTAAGCACGACTAATCTCTTCACAGGAGTCAAATTACAATTTTTATTACGAAATGGATCGCCGTATGGGAAGTAATGACTCGATTGGTCGGTAGTTTTCAGGGGGATAAATCGCCCGCGCCGCGCCCGACGAAATCAAAGGCTACAGTCATAAAAACGTTATCTAACATTTTTACCCGAAAAAGGAGGATAGAGCACTTGTTCTAGTTAAATCTAACTGGCATCGAGGACTTAGAAGGAGTGTCTAAGCCAGAGCGTTAGTCTGGAAAAGAACCACTTGGTTCGATAGGAAAAGCCGCTTGTTCATCCTCCTACGTACGAAAGTCACTATCGGTCAGAAGAGGAAACTTCTCAGGATCAGATGTAATGTCGGCCTAAGGGGATCATCTGTTCCGGCCGAGTCGGTCTGGTGCGATTCAAACCTGTAAGAGTGAGCGGTCTAATCTGAAGGGTTAAGGGTCTATCAGTTGGGGGGAGGAGAAGGCGTCGCACGTAAGGGGGAGACGACTCACACTAGGGGTAGTTTTGTCATTAAGAGGCGTCTGAACAAAAGAAATATATTAAGAAGCAACACGGAACTGTACTTCGCTCGAAACTGGGGGAAAAGATCTTTGACCTCAACACAAGAAATTAGGGTAGAACCTAGCTAGAGCCTTTACCCATGCTCAGTTCTCCATGAAACTGGTGCTTGTGCGATCGGAAGGACTTAATCCTACAAGATAAAAAGAAACGAGCCTTCAACAGCATCCTACACAGGGCTAATAAGGTTAAAGAAAATTGACGCGAAGAGGGCTGGCCTACAAATTCTGGGAGCCTCACTGTCTTAATCTAAACTACTCCTTCTTCGCATTTATACCCGAGTTGAAGGAGGGGAGCAGATAGGAATCTGGTGACTCATCGTTTCTGACGAAAAAGCCCCCCAAAAAAACACTGAAATTGCAAAGACGGAGATCAAGTTTGTCTAACTATCATTAGTCAATCCTAGCATAGAGAACAAGGGGCATTGAACTCCCCTTTTGGGGGCGCTGAGATCGTTTCGAAAGCTCCTCTGTCGGTACCCTAAATATACTTCCTAACATCTGCTGACACCTCACGTTCCTAGACTCACTCTTTCGAGTGCATCTTGATGGGAAGATTCCGGGTCGCGCTAAATTGGGGGGTCCTAAGACAGACGTTAAAATGCATCGCACGGGAGCGCGGTCGTAGGTGCGGGAGGGCGAAAAAAGCCAACACATGAAACAGTTCGCGCACTTAATGACTCGGCGCGTGCTGGAAAAGGCGCCCAACTTGGGAATTTCTCGAGTGGTGGGGAGGAAGGGTACTTCTTAAAGAGTCTATTAAGAGGGGAGGCGCTTGTGGTCAAAAGATAAAAAAGGGGGGGCGGGGATAAACCGACGGAGGGGCCGTTAAAGTGGGGTCCCCTAGGGCACTCGAGGAAAGAGCTTCTGAAAAAGCAAAAAAAAACCGAGTTCGTCCCGTCCTGGGAGAAAAAGAACTAGAATATGAGCCAGGTTCCCTTAAGTCGGGGAGAAGAGGCATGCGCCTCAAAAAATCAAAATCTCTAAAAAAGAGCAAGTCCTTCTTGGAAACTTTCGGGAAACCCCTCCTGGAAAGATTCCGCGGCAATAAGGGGGATAACACCGTGAGAGAAGAGTATCACTGCCTTGTACCCTACGACTAAAAGAAAAAGGTCTATAAGACCCTTATGATACCGGATCCAGAGAAGGAAGAGGTTATCGAGAGCGGAACTTTGGTAAAAAAAGGCTACCCTTCTCGATAAAGGGAAGGCAGAGCCAGAACATGGGTGCCGATCGGATTAAAAATTAGGCTCCGCTGCATGACCGGCGGCGCGGTCCGAGAAGTTCGGGGCGGCTACTAAAGAGGGATCGCCGGGATGGCACAAGTGGGCGGGAGCCGGCCGATGACCCGAAAAAGCGAAAGAGCCCCCATTTCGTAAGAGGAGAAACGAAGGGCAGAAGGCTGACAGGTGTGGGGTAACTCCATACTTCTATTCTCTGGGAACCTTTTACCCCCCGCAATGCACGACCTCTCGCGACCTTCACCGACATGGACAATTTAGGTGTAACACTCTGGTAAAAACACCAATAGTCCTCGGGGGTAGGGATGCTGCAATATCGGTCGTTGTTCGTGTCGTCAAGGCACGAGAGCCGCCAGGCAACAAGTGAAGGACAGAGGACGAGAGACTCCCTCTCATCGGAGCAAGAAGACGCGACCTATTATAAGAGCTCGGCGTCACAGACGCGGGGGTCTACGGTGAAATCTCGAACCGTGCGACTCCCAGACTTGGACTACAATATATCCTGCGGCGGTGACAGAGGATGCCTGCACAATAGCTCACTGAAACTTAGGCTATGGTAGGGAGCGAGGTCAGCACACTCAAACCTAGCTAGAGTCCGTGTATGGTACACTGAACTAGGTTAAAATAACGTAACGTGAAGCGCGCTGAACCCAAATGCAAAAAGAGAGGGGGCAAATCGCACATATCGGTGAGGGGGTAAGGGCTGCACAACCATGACAATCAGAAAAGAGAAATTTAGGACGGTTAAGGCACGGCACAAGCCCTCAACTACGCCGTGTTACGCTGTCGATCTCTAAACAGAAAAAATAACTGGGGGGTAGGGAAATTAATAGAAGAGCTCCGGCGGCACCGCGGCCGTTGTTGTACACGTCGGGAACGACTGGGGCAGACCCTTGGCGAATGCGGGGGACAAGACCTGACGAGTCATGAGAGAATAAGGGGGAGCGGGTGCCAGTGAGGGTACCGGCTTTATCATGGTCCGTAAGAATCCGGCCCAGCTGGTCTCTCACGGATCACAGCAGATTTTGAAAAGGAGACATGGGTTCAAAAATCCTGAACAGACGCAAAGGGTTACCCACCTGCCGCAGTGAGAAACCGGGTTCTTGGCGCTGAAGCAAAGGCGAGCGACGACACCCAAGTTGTCACTCTCACAAAGACTATTAGGACGCCCAATTATCTGTCACAAACGCCGGGCGCATCATAGAAAACGTGGAAGTCAACGGGAGTAATGCGGCAATCCTCTTAATCGAATACCGCATTAACCTCCCCGAAATTTCATTACTTAGGTGCTGGAAATCTCCCTCTTCGCTACCGTAAGACCACGTGGGCCAGTTAGCAAAACCTTGGGCGCGAGCCGCGTAGACTAGCTGGGCAGTAACCGCCGAGCTCAGCCTGGGCGTGGTGGCCCGAAGAATGTGCTCTCCTTTTCTTCGAGTTGTCCTCAGATCTCGGGGCAGCTCCAACCGAACGTGGCCTGCATCCTCTCAGATAGACAATTTAGTCGGGAAAATGCACTCCTGAGGGCTACCTGCTCTGCATAAGACTGTCCCCTCTTCTTTGGCGCGGACAATTCACTCGCGAGCCACTTTCCACACTTACATCTTGGCGCCTTCTTGTGAATAAGCCTGGCGATTGGTGAGGTCTTCGACGTCCATGCGACGGGAAGCTTCCTTGCCTTCGGCAATATGTCGTCGAAGTCCGAAAAACCGATAGCCGATATAACCGCTTCTCTACCCGTGTTTGCGAAAAGGGGTAGGGGGGGCAAACCTTTCGTCCTAATCTACTAGTGCTTCACGCCATTTCCACCGTTCTCTCGAGATGCCGTGATGCTAAATTACCCTCGAGCACTGCTTCTCAACGTCATAGTTGACGGTGGACCTTTGAACTAATAATGGACTAATGCATTTTTAATGCCGTGTTCGTCTGTGACGATCGCTGAGGTTGATTCCTGTACCGTCGAGCGCAGAAAGTCGGCTTCAGAGAGGATGGTACAGCTAAAACGGGCCTGTAGCAAATTAGCTGTAACCTCAATCGACTGGGGACACTCAAAGGTCAACAACACCAGCAAAGCTCAAAGGGGTTCTTCTCGGCGGGAAGCGATACTCCACCAGAGGGAGACCGTCACGGGCGGTGGGGGAGGAATCTAGCATACATGAATTTCCCTCCGATCGCCTTGTCCAGTAATAGTCTTAGACTACAACGATAAGGAAGGGGCCCAGCACGAAGTAATAGTTAACAAATTGAAGGAGGGCACCGTTTCTTTCCCTCGCTCATGACTCATTGAAAGTGTCCCGCGATGGACACTCGTGTATGGCAGAAATACAACCATGTGGAACGACGGCGATGTGAAGCAGGGAAAGGGCTTATGGGCTGTGAACATGCGATCTCCTACAACGATCTCGGTCCGTTCCCTCTACATCCCTCGGCCCGGGATAAATCTCTACCCCTCGGGGGGGGCGAAAGGGTGGAAAACTAGGAGACGGATGCGTCATCACTCGGAAGGCCTCGCATTACATTCTCACGGAAGTTCCTATTTCATGGCCTCGGCTATCACATGGGAAAAATAGGGAGAGAAATCTTCTGAGGGCCAGTTTCCCCTCCTCCAGTGTACAAAAGTCTAGGAGATGTTGAATAGACGGCTATACAGCCGGAACGGTCGGATCAGGGTGTCTTCGTCTGGACACAGAAATAGGCTGTTCTAAGAGTGGTCCGCTACTGAATAGGATGCGCCATCTTTCATGGCTAATTCTTAAAGACTCTAACAGGGTGGGGGCAAGACTCTACCAATCTGTAAGGGACTTATGATGGCTAGCTCGGTAATACGATCTACCTCTCTCTGTCAAAATAATAAAAGGAAGAGGTGGCAGATTGAGTAAGTTTCCCTAGGGTTGGGGGGTTTATCGCCAAACATCACTGCGGAGGACGCCGGGGGATTTAATGTCAGGTCACTTAACCCGTTGCCGTTCATCACTGACTTTCCCAGCGTCTCTACCTATTGGGATTGACCATCCATCGAAGGGGAGGAAACCAGTCCCGGGAAAAAAGGCGAAAAAAAAGCATTCACCCCTAACGCCCTGAAATCTTGTTTCAGGGAGAAAAGGGAGAGCAACTCGTTAAGGGGGGCCTTATTTCGCTTGGTAAAAGCGTATCTTTCCAGGACGCGAGAATCCAGTTTGTATTCACTAAGCGGATTGCTACCTTCAAATAGTGGCGAGGGTCTCTTCTCCAGCCTCTCTAGTTTGTCTCTAGGTGCAGTGCTGTCGATCGAGTCAAGTGAGCCTTCTTCCTCTCACTCTAAAGTGAATCTTAGGGATTTCTTGCAGAGGCTGTTCAGCTCTTTATCCTCGGCTAGAGAAGCTTCGATTTCAAAGGGAGGGGGGGGGAAGAGCATGTCCTGCTCTTATCGCTCGAGTTTTGTTAGAATAGAATCTGACCGGGGGAAAGGGAGTTGCCAGGAGGGTTTCATTCAGGGGTGCTGGAGGGGGGCCGACTATGAAAAAACAAAAAAAACGCGCGCACGGTCCTGCGCGAAAAAGGGTGGTCCT
>Ga0179593_1403370_pt1 | contig 21518 bp, 19 predicted proteins | sample CZODoug2_1_08_16_FD_185931 | JGI IMG/M metagenome (GOLD analysis project Ga0179593, IMG submission 185931) | Vadose zone soil fungal communities from Angelo Coast Range Reserve, California, USA - CZODoug2_1_08_16fungal (PacBio error correction) | ecosystem: Environmental > Terrestrial > Soil >...
GGGGCAAAGAAGGGTGGCGCGGGGGGGAATTAAAAGACGACAGAAGGCCGTCCCATTCAAATGGGCGGTCAATAGAAAATATATACACCTTCACCCATTTTTCCGATGAGGGGAAGGGGAAGGACGGGGGAAAGGACGTAAAAGGAAAAGACGCTGGGCCCGAAAGCACCCCCCGTCAAATACGGTTCCAGGGAAAAGGAAGTGGCTAAAAATCTCGTAGAAACACAAGAGGGGACCTGTACCGATGGCAGACGCCCTTCGATGCCTCAAACGGGCGCACGGAGGGGGGTTGATTCTGGGGGAAAAACGAATTAAGAATGGATTGGGGACAACCACGGACTGGGGCGGCCGGCATAGGATTTGGGGGGGAGAAACTCAAAGTGTTTGCCAGGGGAATTCGGAAAACGCTGCAGTCCACCAGCCTCTCCAGTGTTGGCACCGAAAGAGATGCAGTTCCCGGCGCAGGAAGCTGCACAGGGTCGGACAGGCGGCTATCTAGCCCCTGCGGGAATCGAAAAAGTTACTTCACAAAGGAAAAAGCAAAAGGACACCACTGGCAGGTACAAGCTCCGAAGTACAAAGTAAGGAGGGAGGAGGAAATGCCTCAAGATGGAAAATACCAGCCAAAACACGAAGAATCAATCGTGGCCAAAACATGAGAAGGGGGGGGGGAATGTATTCAGGAATTCGCTGAATGGGTAGCGACAAGTCGGGTATTCCTCATTCGATGACGAAGTACCCGGGAAAAGGGGAAACCGGATTTTAAGGTCAGATCGGCAATATGCGTTTTAGGAGGAAAGGGCAGTCTTTGTTGGGATTCAGGGGAGAGACTTTTTGTCACTGGCAGGACATTGCCTGATCTAAGGGGAAAACGCAGGGACAAAAGGAAAGGGGAGGAAAAGTGAAAAGGAATGGATACGGGACATGCCATACTGATCGGCAGTCTTACATGAAAATACACTAGGTCTACCGAAAGTGGCCAAAAAGGAAAAAATCGTCGAAATTTCGAAGGAGACAGAAAAAATTAGAAAGGAGAAAGGGAGGAGTTCTTAGAAGGGAATCCAGGATCGCGTGCCGCGCCACAGGACGTCAAAACCACTGAGTTAAAAAGGAGAACTGTCTAGGCCGAAGACATTACCGACACGTTACCCTGCAAGCATACTACCGGCCGCATAATGGAGGATCTGGGGGGATCCTATGATGGGGAACGTGCGGCAGCATTACCGAGAATTTATCTCAAACTACCATGAAAGGGGAAGGGAAAAGTATACTCATTCTTCTGGGACAGCCGAATAGAAGACACCAGATTGAGGGTAAAAGAAGCAATCCTTGCTAAAGGCAGGACAAGCAGAATGGAGGGGCGAACAGAGAGAAAATTAGGGAGGCAGGACAGATTTTCAAATATGCAACACGGAGACATGGAGGATGCCTTGGACAAGCGTTTAAACAAAAGTCAACAAGGAAAAGGAAAGAGGAAAGGACATGCGTCATAACATTCTAGATTGCGTCCTTAGGAGGGACGGCGACACATAAAAGAAAGTGTTTTTTTACTGAATGGAGACAAGAATAAAAATCTGGAAGGAGGGGGGAAAAGGCAGGGAAAAAGAGACTCTAATTGTAAGACGACGTCGGGAGCCGGGAGGCTCTAGGTAACTTGAGAGGAAAATAACCTCTTCTACGTGGCAAACCGAGGCCTTTCTGCCAGAGAGGCAGGTTTATTAATAAGGGAGGGGGAGAAGGGAGAGGTGCGAAACCAAGCACGGTTGACAAGACGCGAAGTGGTTGCTGGGAAACTAAGAAAATTTGACGCAACCGGTAGGGGTACACGAACGGGAGATCAGGAGCACATTTCCGCAAAAAGAGCCTGACGAATTCTCTGCAATATGATCGGAATGTGAGGGGGGTTAGAGGGGTAAGACTACTAAACAAGTTTGACGCAAGACAAGATCAGGAAAACACGAGGGGAATAGTCTCCCTTCGTGGGGTTAAAGAGGACCTTGTGGTACAACACCGTCATGATTGGCGTAAATGGGGTAGTGGTAAAGCGGGGACGGTACCTGAATTCTGTACCCAATGAATTTCGAAAAAAATTCTGAAAAAATAAGCAGTTCAACCCGAGAAAATAATAACTGGAACATGTGGAAGACTGGCGGGACAGAGGAAATGGCCGGAGCTAGAGGGCCGTGAGATACTAAAGGGGAAAGACAAAGTATGGTGCGAGGAAGTAGCGGGGCTTTCTGGTGTAGTACCACCGAACGAGTTGCGGCGAGTATGTCCAAGAAGGAGGAGGGAAAACGAAAAAGGGAAGCGAGCTAAGAGATCACAAAAGGACTGTAGTACGAGAAGGAGAGTGAAGAATTGAGAGGGGCCAGGGGGGACATAAACGAAACATAGGGCCGGTAAACAGGAGGACGGGGCTGGAAATCAAAAAAGAGTGGGACATTCACATAAGCGTCAGGGGCTAAAGCTCTAACAGGGACGTGAAGGGGAATAAGAAAGACCCACCGAGGGGACGGAAAGGGGGGAAAAGCTGTGTCTGGGTACTAAGGGGGGGGAGCCTCTAAGAAGCAACAAAGGCCATAGATGTCCAAGAAGCACTTCGAGTAGACGTCATGTTTTCTAGAAAATGAGGAGGATCGGAAAGCGAGGAAAGCGGAAAGGCAAAAAAAAGAGTGAGTTACTCAATTGTGCGGACCACTAAGCGGGAGGGAAGGGCCGAAAATCGGAGACGGACTACAAATAGATTATGATGGCATGGGGGCAAATTGTACAAACGGTGGGTTCGCTGGGTCAGCCCGATCATGGAGGAAAGCGTTGGGGCTCGGAGTAAAAAGAAAGAGAGAGATAACCAAGGGACTATATGAAAACGCATAAATTGGAATTAGGACAATGAAAGTTCAACTAATTGGGCTGAGAAAGGGAAGGGGGGTATCTAAGTAAATTGGGGGGGAGACCATACGGGTGTACTATATGGTGAGTAAGCTTGGGAACCCTATATCCTCACAAAAAACTGGAAAGGGTAAGGAGAGAGAGGGGTACGTCTAGAAAAAGAGGCACACTTCTACTTCGCCAAAAAGGGGGGGACAATCAGATTTTAAAGAGAAAATAAGAACCTCTGACATTTGACCTACGCAGTCCCTAATGCACCAAGTTGTTCTTATGGTTACTAGAAGGAGGAAGGGGGGAGAAGAAGTAATTTGGGGAAGCACAATGTAGAGGAGAGGAAAGAGAGGAGCGGAAAAATCAGGGAAACAAAACATTAAAAAACCAATGCAAACCTCCTATGGCTTCAGAAAGGTTTAAACGGAGCAACAGATTTAGACGTCAGATAATGCTGGCGAACAAATAGTAATTGCAGGAGAGCCGACTCACCGATAAGAAACAGTCAAGCGGAAGAGGGACAGCGTTATTGGCGGGTCAGGGGAAGTGAGAGGGGAACCATCACGACCGTGAAAGAGTCAATAAATAACAGAAGAGGGGGGATGTAGAGAAGGAAACAGTCATCTTCACCTAAAAGGGAGGGATGATCGCGAAGGCCGGAAGGGAATGAGAAGAGATTAAAAATAAAAAGGTTCAACTAAAAAGGAGTAAAAAAGGCCATTTCATGGTTCACAACTTCAGGGTCAGGGTACATAGGCAAGAGAGAAAGGGGGAATACTATTCGATCCTACAAAGGTGGATCTCGAGGCGAGACAAAGAGGCCAACGGGTGGTTTCCTGAAGAATCGCATTAAGGGAGAAACGGAGAACAATCCAGGCGAGTGGGAAAATACAGACGAAATAAAAGTAAGGACAGGGGAAAACACAGAAAAGGGTTAAGCAAAAAGTAGTTCTTTACGAATCAGAGAGAAAAAAGGAGCTAGCAAGAAATGACACCGAAAGGTCAATCGGCTGGGGAGTGGAAAAAAGGAAAAGTTGTTGACTGCAGCTTGATACTAAAAGTCCACGAAAAGAATTGGGGGGGATGTAAAGAGGGGGCCTTAAGACTGGGGTCCCAAAAAAGGGAATCGAGGAAAAAAAGCCTGGAAAAGACGTATGCTTAACTAGGGGGGTCGGGCCATGGTGCTGCGGGATGAAAATTAATTAATGAAAAACACGAAAAAACGATAAATAAGATTGGAAAGCGAAGGAAAACCCGGGGATCAAGGAGAGGTAAACTGCATCATAGAAAAAAAAAAACCAAACGGGGTGAAAGGGTTTTAGGCTGGACAACAGCAAATGAATATATTACTTGGGTGGCTCCCCCCCCCCCCCCCCCCCCACCCCGCAAAAAAAACAAAACACCCCCCCCCCCCACACAACACAAAAACCCAACCAAAACAACAAAAACAAAACCTCCCCCCCCCACCCCCCCTTCCACCCCAACCCCACCAACACACCACACAAAAAACCACCCCCCCCCCCAACCCCAACCTTAGCCGCGCTTCTGAGAACTGAAAGGAAGAGAAACGCCACTTGGCCTGGGCACGTCCGGACGATGGTTGAACATTGGGCGACCATAAAAAAGCTTTACAAACCCGGAACAAGGAGCGGCCATGACTAGCTTTGCCAGTCTAAAAAAAGCCTAGTAAGGTTGAATTAAGAGGGCCAAAAAAGCAAAAACACCATTTATTGGGGGCTGCAAAAAGGGACGAGACTATATACTGAGGCAAGCTTACCGCCGGCAGTGAGGGGAAGGGGGAACTCTGGGTCAAAGGAGAAGATCCAGGGACAAGCGGGAAAAGAGCGCCAAAAAAGCGGAAGGAAAAAATGGGAGTATTCGCCCCAATCCTGCAGCGAGGGTAGAAGGCGACTAAAGAGATTGCACTAAGTCTTGGTGACACCATCTCTGGTTCTTGGGAGAACTATCTGCGAAACTAGAAGAAAAGAGGAAAGGGGCAACCCTGCGCGGGATCCATGCCTGGAAAAGTTAAAGGGAGGGAAGAAAGAAAACACAGGCAGATTAACAAAGGAAAAACAATACTTCTGCAGAGAGGCCATATATGGATGGCGGAGAGGAGGATATCTCGCCGTCAGTAAAATGGGGATGGGGGGGCATGTTTTACAAGACAGGGTGTACAAGCCGGCAGGAGGCGAGGTATCAACAGCGAGCTCCGTTCGCCTCTGATCAGAAAGGATAAAAGGTAAAACTGTGCATCTGAACGACGGCAAAAGGAGAGGAGGAAATGATGGACAAACAGTATTCCTTGGTCAGCCTCTTAAAGACTGTTCCAGAGCTTTTAAAATAGAATTATATGGGAACAATACGGGGGGGTCAAGTAGACCGTTCAGTCTGCAATTCGCTATCTGCGGGAAACGTGTTGGAAATCGTCATGGGGAAGGTCCCACAGATGTGTGTAAGGGAGGTATGGGTTAATAGGGGAAAGTCAAAGGTCGGCGTCGACAGTAAAGAAAGAGGGAAAGTGGACTCCAGAAGGGGAAACCTAAACAAGGGTCAAGGTCCAGGGGTCATGGACCTCAGACAATGATTCCGATGTGAGGAATACATGGTGGCAGCGTAATGCGATCAAAGAGGAAGAGTTGTGGGTTGAAAACCTGTAGTACACCTTCCACGTCCGGGATACGATACAAAGGGAAACCCCGACCCGACTAGAATGTGTCGCAGCTCTCGGACAAGGGGAAGGAAGGGGGTGGGTATTTGAGGAGGATTGAAGTAAAAATTATACTGTGACTAGCAAGAAGGCGGATGGGGGTAAACAGACTGGGAAGAAAGGAACCACTGTGCTTATGGCAAAGGACACGGTAAGGCCGCTCGTCGAAACATGAACTGGGAGAACATGGAGGCCGAGACGGAAAATAAAGAATATGAAACCTGTGCACCTGACTGCGCACACCAACAAGCGAAATCTGCCAGGTGCGGCTCCGCCCAACGTGGGGGGGGTGGTGGGGGTCGTGGGGGGGAGAAGAAAATAAGACCGTGAGTCCTCTTGAAGGTAAGAAATGGCACTTCATAACGAACAATCCGTGAAAAAAAGGTGGCGACATTTTAAGGGAAGAAGTGACATCAGGGCTAAGGTCCATCAGGAATCACCCCCAGGCGCGATTCCCAACCACAGCAAACAAAGAAAAAAAACCAATGGGTGAAGAAGAGGAAAAGGCAGTCGGTCCTTGGATATTCCATGGCTAAGATGGTACGTAGATTGAAGGGTGGAAGGGAAAAGGAAATTGGCCGAACATGCATCAGATTGAAAAAGAATTGTGTTCCGGGGACATAACGCCGCGTGGAGTGTGAAACGCCATTGGGAATAGGGGGCCGATCAAATTGGGGGGATCCGGGCAGGCTGGGAGCGTGCCTTTCCGTGGGCCACAATATCGCTCAGAAAAACACACAAGGAGGAAGGTGTAAATATGGAACAAGGGTAGTGTTGAGACCACAGAGGGCCCCCATGAAGTCGAAACGATGCGAAAAGTATAGGCCCAATTTGGTAAGTAAAAGGGTGGCGGTGAAGCTGGCCATCCTCTACAAAAAGATTCCGTACACATCGCGACCGGAATAACAGCCCGCTCACACCGACAACGACGGTGTCCCTGTGAGTGGAAGTTCTATTCTGGGCCGAACAAGCGCCGGGTGATGCTGGTCCCGAAAAATGGAAAAAAGGGAAAAATCGGGACAACAAACTTTGTGGGAAGGAGGAGGGTGGGGTAATCCCGACTTTAACAGGCAGCACGGAGGCAATAATTTTTGGAAAAGAAAAAACTTGGGTCATGCCAAAAACCATTAGCTTGGGCGTCCGCTGGGATGAAATTATGTCGTGAATACAAGGGGGAAATGTGGAGGGGGGTATCCTCTCTGGAGACCTGACCAGGGTTGCCTGTGGGGGGCGCCCCAATACCACGCATATAAGCCTATTAGGAAGAGGCACTCGGAACTGACGTACACCCGAAAGTCATAGTCTCGGACGGCTTGCTCGTACCAGGAAAATTTTTACAACACAACAAACCACTAAAAAGAAAAAAAAAAGATGGAGCGGGAAGCAGCGCTACAACACTCCGGCGGCTATCAAACCAACGGTAAAACTGAAACTTATCCCAGGACCCACAACAAAACCCGCTTGACCAACGCGATGACGCTGCAATGCTATGGGTATAGAAAATTAGATATGAAGGCAAGGGCGCAGTCGAATCCCGGGAGACAGATGGAATACGAAAATGGGGCAAAACTGGACACGAGGGGATGGCAGTTCGGCATATGTGACACAGGTAATGTTGAAGACGGACGCAATTGGCTTGGAGAAAATAATCCTGAAACCACAACGAGTGGCGGACATTCCAAGGGCGGGAAAGGAAAACCGTTGCCAGATGGTGCGCGTGCGCACGCCGTAAAATAAAAATGCATATATCCAGGAAAAAGAACTAAGATTAACGCTGCGGCCGTTTTGAAAGAAATTGACTATACGGTAGTGTAGGAACTCTCCTAAGAATCATAGAGCAGTCAAGTGGGAGTAAGACGGGCAAAGTGGTACGCGCGAAAAAGAAGGAACGGTACCACGGCGAGATAACACATTCAATGAAAGGGAAGCGATCATTGTTCTGACGATTATATTCCTGTTGCACTGCCACATACTTAGACGCCGAAGGGGAGAAAGGTATGTTTTAACTTCTCAACAAATGGTGGGACAAAGGAAAGAAAAGGTCCTCGGAAGAGTGACCAGGCAAGTGATATCGCAGCAAAAAGGAGGCGGGTAAGTTCATTGAGAATGAGTCTTCAGGCCGCCATCTAGTTAGAAAAAAAAGAGAAACAGGGGTAAGTCAAGAAGGACCAATCATCCCCGGCGCCTTGAAAGTCGTAGAAACGTGACCCACGACGAAAGGGAATTTGAACCACACCGGAGAAGCCAAGGAGGAACGATCTGGGCAAAATATGGTGCAAAAGTGCAACTGGATGGCCTTGGGGAGTGGACAAGGAACGAAACGGAAACAGTGAAAGGAAACATTCCCGACGAATAGGACGTCTTATCGTCGGGAAGCCCCAATCACATGTTTTGGGAAAGGGGAAGGCGACTTATAATGAGGCGCGGGAACGTACTGGGGACCGGGAAAAGGAAACTATCATGATAACTATGTGTGGAGGATGGCCGTAATCTGGGGGGCAAAAGGTCCATCGCGGACGTGTGCCCGTACCGGGCATTGACCATGAGGTCTAGGGCGTCTAGGGAGCAGGAGGAGCACTTTCCCAACAAGACGGGAATGAATTGGCTGTGGAAGGAAAGGAACAAGGAACACGACAACACACGTAAAATCCCCGGCGTATCAAAAGCAGTCTCCCGGGCGAACGAGGCAGAGGGGGGAAATCTCTCTTATTATGGCGGCCCCTGGGGCCAAACACGCGCTAACTGGCCACGAAAGGTATAGACAATGCGGGGGGGAAAGAGAGAAGTGGGGGAGAACCAAGGTCGTCTAATCCAGGGGTAGTCTGTTATCAAGACTTATCAGCGTGAATGTGGGGGAGGGGAAATATAGACTTCAGCCGAGTGAAAGGGGAGTCGGGGGTGAGAGACCAATCATCCAACCGATGTCTACGCTATGGCCTGACAGGAGATCCAGGCAGAATCAAAAAATTGATGTGGGAGTGCTTTCGGGTGGGGTAGTTCAACTTGTTGTATGTGGCGGGCTAACGCTATTGGATCGGGATAGGAGGGAAAAGGGGACCTGGGATGTTTATCGTGCCAGCCTGGCTGTAGACGATGATCGAAGAGCGATGTCCACAGATAATAAACCAGAAATATGCGTGGTAGCATGGGAAAAAGGGGGGTTTGTTGGGGGAAAATTGGGTTGGTTGGGCATACAATCGCTGCAGACGCGGCGCGAAAAAGAAAGATAACGGCGTGCCTGGGTAAAAAATAATCCTTGGTAATCTTCTCATGTGCGGAGAAAAGGAGTGGAGGGAACGCGGAAATGAAAGCCCCCGCACAGGGATAAGATTCCGACGTCAAGCTTCGATACGTCTGGAGGACCACGGTATAGACTCCGCCATTTGGAAGGCCTAGGGTTTCGTCCAAGGGGAGGGGGGAGGGCCTCGAAAGAGGGGGGATAAAGAGGCTCTTTGCGACCATAAAGAGGGAGTGGGCTTGGTTGTTGACACATTTACGGTTCCGGAGTTCCAGCCTATGAGCGAGATGAGACCATGGCGAAGTATTTAAACGGCAAAATACGATATGGCCTATCAATAAATTGGGCTACCTGCGGGTCCGTAAAGGGCTGGGATCGAAGAAGAGGGAGTAAATGGGGAAGACAATCAAGTTGGGGGGGAGATTTTCGTAAAGATAATGAACATCTCGACGGTTAGTAGGAAAGGGCGATATAGGGGGGAAGTCTTTACACAGAGAGTAAAAACGTGCTTGTCGGAAACCTCTCTTTGAAAAAAGAAGAACAGAAAACGACATACCTAAAGGGGGAAGAGCAGTCAGAAGCCCAAGTGGAATGACTGAAGTAGATGATATCTGCCCGGAGGTGAAGGGATCAAATTCCATTCGCAGGGGCTGGAAAGAAAAAGTGTATGAAAAAAAAGGGACTTTATGACAATGACGTGGTATCCTCTCCTGGGTGTCAGAATCTGCGCGGCGAAACAGCACATGAACGAACCCTGGGGGACTGTGGAAAGGGAATTATTGGAGGGGAAGGAAAGAAGATATCGGAAATGATGCCGCGAATGATTCCAATAGATGGAGGGTCTGGACTTTCATAACATGTTTCAGCCATATACGAATCAAAAGGGATGGGAGAGCTGACAAGGAAGAAAAAACATCTGGATATTCTCGTGAAGTAGACTATATGACGAATATACTTGGCACGCCCTCGTAAAACCCTAACCTGTTGATTCTAAAAACTGTAGGGTACAGACGGAGGAGAGATGCTTCCGTCTAAAACATCATAGGCTGAGAACGAAGAGACCCAAGCGGGAGCTTCACAGCCTCGATGGAACGATTCGGATAGAGGTAAAGAAACCAGAAAGTCAGGAAAAAAGGGGGACAAGCTGGCGCCTGGTAGATGTTCGGGCGAACACCTGAAAGCTTGATAAGAGGAGTGGGATATTCAACGAGTACATATACTCGGTCGGGGAAGGATTATTTTCATATTTTGACGCAAAAGATTCGACGAGGTCCTACTAAACAGGACACTACAACTGAGCGACCGGGTGTTTTTTAACAAGGGAAAAAATGTTTGAAACGCGGACCGGAGGAGGGAACGTGACAATGGTCGTGGGCCATGGGAGTAGTTTGTCCCGAACCACACGAGAAGAGGAGCGTGGTAACCGCTGTTCGAACCCCCACGGAAGAATGTCCCTGAACGCGCGTCTGTCCAGGGTTGTAGCCACTGTTATTCATAGGCAAAGCCAAAAGAAAAAGGACTAGTGGAACCGATTTGTTGGACGCAAAGACGCAAGGAGCGAGGATATTGTTCAGTCTTTAGATCCGCCGGACGAAGGAACATTAGAAACAAAGGAACGAACGAAGGAGCTCCAGGATAGATTCAAGAAGGGGAAAGAAGCATCTCGGGATTATCGTCGGATACTAAAATCCCAGTGAAATGGTGGGGGAGTCGAACAACAGAAGCGGGCCTACTCGGGAGCTTAGACCTGCCTTTAATGGAAGACGGGCCAGACGGGATGTTACACAACGCGGCGTTCCAAGGCAATCCAACTCGGATTCGACCACGGAGGAGGAAAGGGGGGGTTTCAACCGGTTGAGGGAAAAGGACCTGCAGATCGTAACAAGGATGCGGAGGGCAACCATCAACACTCTAATGGGTCGCCGGAGGCAAGGGAAAAAAAGATACAAGAAAAAGAATGCTGCAGTGTGCGGCACCAGGAAAATTGGATGCAGAAGGTGACAACGGATGATGAAGCGAAAAAAAAGACACCTTTCGCTCTGGGCGAGTACCTTGCTTTCAAACGACTTAGGTTAAGGATCAGCAAGACGCCGATGTGAGTGCTGCCTGGGTGGTAATTATGAAACAGGAGTCTGAAGAATAGGGAAGAATGAATGCCGGAGCGAATTTAATCCGTCGGATAGGCATCTATCTTACTCGGATCGAACAAGAAATGGGAAAATAAGAATGGAGTACTAGGAAGATGGTCAGGAGCTTGTCCTGATATTCCATTGTGGGGCCAGTTCAGTCTCATTAAGCCAATCGGAACGAGTTTGGGCCAGCGTCAGGAGAGGACGGAAGGAGGAGAAGGGAATACAAACCAGCAAAGCACCGGCAGACTATAGGCCCATATGTACACTAGAAAATCAAAGTGAAAGCCCATGTTCCGGAAAGGTCAGCATCATCGACGGATTCCGCTTGCGCACCTGGGGGGAAAGGAAAGAAGAGGGGAATGGAACCAAAGGGACCTCACAAAGGAAAGGGGTGTGGGCAATCCTTCTCCGGGTTTTTGGCCTGGTGGGGGAAAATAAGGGAGTCTGGAGGTCCGTCTGATCGCCGCGGAATGTGTCGAATGATGAATACGGCGGGGAAGAACAGTGGGAGATGGGTTCGAGTTGCGGTCTGGTACTATCAGCCGACGAAAAGGGGGACAAAGCACCAAAGACACACCTCCGCTTCAAAATAAGACAGGACGGAGTAGCGCAATAAAGCAACTGGACCGGACCGCAGCCGGAATACCTTAAACCTGAAAACATCAACGTGGCGCACAATTAGTCCGTAAGAAAGCCGATGCAAGGGGGGGCCAAAGGTACCGTGGTGCAAAGAGTCTGAAAATGTAAGCCTTCGCTGTAGATACAAAGCCAATAACGAGGCATCAGATGGCGCACGGTTTCATAGGACAACCGCACGGGCGACGGATCGAACGGTGTCCGATAAGGGCAGAGGGCATGTGTAAGGACGTGAAAACAAATTGTAGGAGAGTCCAGGGGTAACGGAAGTCACACGAAAAAGAAAAAAATATAAAGGGGAAGGTAAAATAGCATCGCGCTAGTCAACTCAGGGCGATTGCGAAACCCAGAATTCTTGTAGTGGGGGTACGCGCAGAGAGACAACGGCAGGTAGGGGTGACATCATAACCAGGATTGATAACTAAGGGGGGAATTGGTGAGCGACTACAAATTCGGCGCCAATGCCCATTGCGGGTCAAAGGAATGACCAATTGGGCTCAGCCCAGGGGCACAAGGGAGGGAAGCACCGCCATCGGAAAGGGATCAGCTTTTAACGTGGAGAAGGAAAGGAAAACCAACGTTCCCTGGGATGCACAATGGGCGAATCACCAAAGTTGAAGGGGGGGACCACGTGCGAAAAGAAAAGGGCAACGAAAAAAGCTGGGCCATGGGCGTAGAGGGGGAACTAGCAAGAAGTATGAAAGAATACGAATGGGTTGGAAAAAAAAAAAAAGATGGTGCCGGCGCGGGCTATAAAGGGAACAAAGCATACAAAGGGGAATGTTAAAATCGCCACGTGCGGAGACCAACACGGCTACCAGAAGGCGGTTTTCTGTCAAGGACTTTCGCTCAGTCCGAGCAACCTGGCCGCAAACGCAAGAATATCTGTATCGAGGAATTCTCCTTGGGAAACTACGCAACCCCCACCCCACGGGCGCCCTACAGCACGGAGGAAATCGAGAGGGCGCAAGACGCCCACGATACCACCACAAACCGGAGAAGGCCATCACTTCGGGAATAGAGCTTTTAAGAATGCCTTAGGGGCTGGGGGTGCCAGGTGCGACGCAAGGCGGGAATCCCGAGGAGAAACCCAAAGGAGGCCGGCCAGGGGGGAAAGGACATTAAAGAAATAGGATTACGAACAATGGGGTGGGGGGGAGGCCGGCCGTCATACTTGGAAAAAACAGCGGGGGCCGACACGCGACTGACTCACGTGAAGCCTATTGTAGAAGGGAAAAAAGGGGGGGAAAGGGGTCAGGAAAATGGAATAATCCTCACAAGCTCCTGGAAACGAACGATGCATCTAAAGGGGAATCAACTGAGGCCACGAAATGGAACATGAATTTCGCGTCGTTCAGTGAGCAAAAAAACCAATGTGGGAAAAGGCAGGAGCTGAACAAAAGGAGTCCGTCTCGCAAGAAAGAGAAAGGGGTGCCACCGGGTAAAACGCGACAAAGAAAGCGTAGGCGAGACAATGAAGTGAAAGATAGGGGTCAGGGGACGCATAGAGGACTGAGAGATGGTTTACTTTGTCCGAATATTTTAGCAACAAAAGAAGCAAGTTTCCGATCAAACTAGAAATGGATCCAGCAAAGCAGTAGGAATACCTAGGGCGTCGGGGGGAACAAAGACAGAAGAAAAAAATTGGGTACGAGTACATAAGAATGGGAGGCTCATTGCACGCAGATTCGCACGACCGCGAGCGCCAAGTCGGGTATGCCACGTGTGCGTTGGTCGATAGATAAAGGAGTGGCAAGGGAGTCAAGGGCCATTGGAACTGTGCCCCCGAAAAATCGGGTCCGAGAGGGAAAAAAAAAAAAGATCCGTGCCGAATATGGCCTGGTTCGCCGCCACCGACCGCAGGGGTGGTTTTTTGTTGCAACGTAGGGGGACGACGATTCCAGCGTTGCGTACAACTTGATAAGAGCCGGGAGAAAGATTGCTGGCCGGAGAGTGATGGGGGAGCCAGGACCGCGTCCGGACGTACCCCCACAATGGAGTCAGACGAAGGGACCGAGAGTATGATGAGGTCCTACGCGCTTTGCGACAAAATGGAGGAGGTTTACATCGCTGATTGGGAATTGTAAGAAAAAGAAACGGAAACTAAACAACACGGACAGCAGGCGTTCCATGACATTTCAAAATCCAGGAGGACGAAAAAGGACAATCTGATCGGGGGGAAGGGGGACTGTGGGGTGGATTCCAGGGGACAAACCGACAAAAAGACAAATGACCAGACAAACATGGCTAAGTTGCTGGGACTCAACGGAGTGGGAAAAAGAAACCGGGTTTGAAACAAAAGGGTCAGGATCAACAGTTTGTGTCCCGTCACGGCTCGGGTAGAACAACGAGCAAGGGGGTAATCAAAGGAAGGTAAAAAGGGACTCGGTTTAAAGATTGCCTTGCCAGTCTCTAGCTGGCAGAGCTCCTGATCAAGTCCGACAAAACCGTATCGGGTCGTGTCCTGATCGGTCTCACAAAAGGGGAAGGACACTTCCAGAGTATGGGGGGGCGGGAACGTGGGGCGTCCAGGTGAAGCTATATGCGGAAAAAAAAGGGGTCTCTGTCGGGCCGTGGGAACGGTGCTGTAGACGAAGGACGTACGAAGCTCCGGATTGTCCAGAATGTGACCCCGAAAAAGCCGGTTGTTACGCGGGCGTAAATGTAGGAAAAGAAAGGGGGGAGGGGGGGAGTGAAGACCAATCCTCGCGGCGAAGCATAGTCTCAAAGAACCCTGATGAAGTGAGGAGACACTTCGAGTTTGAAGCTGAGAGACGGCGTTGGAGCGCAAGAGGGAACGCCAACGCCATAGATCCACTCTTTCAGAGTCCTTAGATAAAGAAAAAGGGGAAGAAGAAAAAGGAACCTTGTACCACACCAGGGGCGTTAAATTGATGTGGCGCACCGAAAGATGTGGCACAGGTGACTAGCACAAAGGGCGGCGACCACGGAATGTATTGCCGGGGGGGGGAAGTGTTTGAGGGTTGGGGGGGTCCGGACGTTTACCACCACCGATCCTGCCGAGAAGTAGGTGACTCTTTCGCAGAGGAACGGGCAATATAACCAAGGAAGATCTGGAGTAAACAAGGGGTCAGTTAGTCACAGATGGAGGAACGGTAAGAGTCCCTGATCGGAAAGACACCGTCATTCCCGGAAGGAACCGGGGGTTCCTAGTGGTAGGCACTAGACTTACCATCCCAAAACAAATGAGAGAGAAACTCGAAGAAAGAGGGACGGGAACGGCACCAACGGCTTGGAGCAAGGCTCTCTCTGTACGAGCGACAAAAAAGTAGGCAGTTGACTCTAGAGGTACTAGAAAACATGCTCATAACTGTCTGGGGTGTAGCGGAACCAAGAAAAGACCGGCAATGAGGGGACGGGGACTCTGACAGTCGGAAAACCGTACAACTAATCAGAAAAAAGAAAGGAACTCGTCTGACCTGTCGTCGGCTCAAATCAAAGGAGGCGGCTCACAGACATGGGGAAAAGAAAAGGTGGGTGCAATTGCAGGAGTCTTCCGCCGCATCCGATCACCCATGGAGCTTAAGACGAGAGAGGAAAAGGGTTTCGATTGGAGTAAAGAGCAGAATCACCGTTCGCAGCAACCGTTCAAGACATTCCATCAGCTGGATTTATAAAAAAGAGAAAAGGCATAACTTCAAACTATGGAGGGGCATTACGTACATCCCACGGGAATGATGCATCGCCAGGCATGCCCTAACAAGGGGGAACGAACTGCTCCCAAGAATATGGGGGCACTTATGACAAGCAGAATCGGCATAGAGGAAAAAAAAGGGCGTATCTTGACGAGACACCGAGCCCTTAAAAATATCGGAGGGGACGAAAGCCTCAATACAAAAGGAAGGGGCAAGTACAAAAAAGCGATAGGACACCGACCACTACTTTTTTGTCGGGCATGAAGGAGGAAAGTTTGAACTAAAAAGGAATAACAGGTCAGAAAATCGGTCCATTTCACTCTCGAACTGAAGGGTCGGAGGGAGAAACTTAACTTGGAAAAAAAAGATTCCCAAAACAACTGGATCCCTGAATGCGGGGGTCAACAGGAAGGCTAAAAAAAACACCGCCTTTAAAGAAAGGGATGGAAAAAGAGCATGTGCGGATGGGTGCGTGAGTGCCAGTAGGATTACCAAAAAGAAAACAGAGATTGTACCACTCTCATAAAAAAAGAGAGAGGTCCGAACGCCGCGTTCCGTGCCGTGTATTTACAAAAAGGGGGGGGGGTCTCGGCACAAAAAGAACGGATGTCCGGCTCGCACAGCAAAAGGAGCAGCGTACCTTATTCAAAATCATAAGGGATTCGTCACTCCAGAGAAGAAATTTGGCGAAAGAAAAAAATCTAGCCCACATCAGGATGCACCAGGGAAAAAAAAAAAAAACATGGATTCAGTATAAGGAAAAAAAACGGGGATGGTGCGGGCATAACTCTATTCGAGTAAAACGCCTGGATTGTGCGAGGGCCGTTGACGGCATTTGTCGCAGCGAAGAAACAGGCCATTGCAACTAGGGAAAGAGATTCACCACTACGCCAACCGATTGGCGCTCGCCCGAATGCAAGGAATTAGAAGGAAAGAATGCGGTCAGCGTGACAACCATCTCTTGTGGTCTCGGCTATCGGCAGTACCGAAGAAAAAGGTACACCTGGGAGGAGAAACGATTCTTCCTGGCAAGAGGGCTTTAACCGCCTCGAGACAACAAAATTGAGAGAATTACCAGATGACTCCGTTAGAGCAAAGGAGATGCTTGCAGGTCAAAGGGCGGGAGTCGGGCCGACAATGTGAAAAAGGGAGTGGGGATCTAGTAAAAGGTTGGTCTCAGGAGCCTAAGAATAGCAAGTAGAGGCTAACAATTGGAACAGAAAAAAGGGGCGTCTTCTAAGCTGTTCTGAACGAGTACTACATATTCGGTGAAAAGGTTTTGGGAAAAAGGGAGGAACTGGCAGTCGATCGTAGCCGTGACAGACGGTCAAAGAAGGAAGGCAAGTTTTTTTTTCAGAAACATGTCCTCAATTTCCGCCAGCGGCCCGGTGCAAGGAGATCGGGGGGTGCATGTCCAAAACTGGAAAGGACTAGGCCGGATAACAACCAAGTTCCGTATACAATCAATGCGGCAAAGGATAAAAAAAAAACAGGGGGTTAAAGGGTGAAAATGACGAGATAACGGGCGGGGACGAAACTTTCCAAGGCAAAACTGGAGAGAAAGATGAATAGTGGGGTGGCAACAGTGTTGATAAGGGGGATGAAGAGGTGGATGAAAAGTATGACGGCCGCCTTTTTCTCAAAAAGGGCAGAGGGGAACAGTGGTTGTGAGGGGACACGTGTCTTTGTACACGAGACAAGAATATGACAAAGTGCTGCACAACAAGCAAGTCGCGGACAGTGAAGCCGAGTAGCCACAAGGCAACGGGGATCCGGGGAAAAACGAATCAGGCCTAGAAAAATCAAGAAAATAAGGTGCATTGACACCAACACCTCACGAACAAGGAAAAAAAGAAAAGAAAGCAAACATTCTGGATCTCGCACAATGCTGACCACAAGTCCGTGGTGCTTGAAATCGTATACTTAATTAAAGGGAGGAAACAGGAATCACAAAAAAAAGGAAAAAAAGCTTTGAGCGAAATAGGGAGAAGGGTACATCTGGAGGCACACCACGTGAGGAGAGGGTGGGACCTATAAACAGAAAAGGCGGGCGGCGGACCCTCACGGCCAGCTACGGGGATGGGGATAACCGAGGACCCGTCAGGGCAACTGTCAACAAGGAAGAAATTGGAGTAAAACGCGGTAGGTGACCGGGGTGGGCATTGGCCGGGGATGTCGCTTCACTGGGCGTTGTGAAAGTCTCAACAAAAACGGGGAGAAAGGAAGCTGTAAAAAGTAACGGGGTGTGAAAAACGACACTCTAAGGGGAAAGCAGGTCCCATGGAGGGCAACTACGCAGTATACTTCAAAAGGGGGGGGGGGAAGAAAACAGGTGTAATGTTACCTTGACAAAGATAGCCGGCCGTACCCTCCTCGAAGATCAGAACCCAACTACTGTTGTCCAAGGGGTCGGAGCGTGTGATAGAAGAAAAATGGGGAAATGTTGTCCAAGGGAACGATGACCACGGCGACACTTCGGCTGCAACTTGTAACTGAGGAGGGGAGGGGGGGGGGGAGGGTACCCAAACGAAGGAAAGTAGGGAAAGCCTAACGAAACTGGCTCGCAGGTAAAGCACTGGGGGGGAAGGAAGGCTCCTACATTTGCCAGTGGTGGGAGGGAGTCGGGGGGAAGAGAGAAAACAAAGGAAAAAAAGTAAGTGTGCGACGACGCTGGGGTTCCCACAGTGTCCCAGTAGGGCGCAGCAGCTCCCCTATCTCCATGAGTTAGCGAACCAGAAGATTTTTAACAACAAAGACAAAAACTTTATGGGGGGAAAACACAGGAAATCTGATACATGGAGAGCCAGAGGTCCTCAAAAAAAGCGCAGACCAACACGGGGAGCCGAATGTGCTCCCATTCGGTGTGGCAAGCTGTTTCTCATTAGCGGGAACAAAGGGTCTCGAAACAGTAAGGAATCCAAGGAGTTTGACGACCCTGCAACCGGAGCGGGTCTTGGAATAAAGAGGGAGCTTACCTGTAAAGCGATAACACTGGGTTTGGACCCGAAAGGAGGTCACAAACAAAAAAGGAGGGGGGGATGCAGGGAAAGAAAGGGAACACAAGTTCGCCGATGGAAGAACTGGGGAAGGTGAAGGGGGCATATCCCTGGTTCACTGGAGCGAAGGCGCGCACAAAAGGGGGACCAAAAAAAAAACGGAAGAGAATTGATCGTTACAGAAGACGATGTAAGGGGGCGGGAAATACGGCCATGGAAACTTAGAAAACTACCCTCAAAGTGAACGGGTTGAAAAAAGGACGAACCAGCAAGCAAACGCGGGGAAGGAGGAAGCCATGGACGGCTTCGCTTGTGACCTCAAGCAAAGAGAAAAACCGTCAAAAATAGCTCTGGCAATTCTCCTGATGAAAATGTATGGGAGACAGGAAGGAAAAATTTGGACTCCTCCCACGCACAGGAAGGAACGTGGGACGCAAGCAAAAGCCAGCGGGGCCTTCATTGTCGCCTTAAAGGAGTCAAGGTAGTCGGCATAGACGACAAGACACCTAGATGGGACACGCTCGACGAATTCATGTGGCGACCATCCGGAAGCCCGCAGGAAGGCACACAATGCGTCAGAAGAAGAGGAGTGGACAAATGCACGAATGGACATGAGCCAAAAGTGGTAACTAGTGGGAAAACCGAACGGCACTTCTGACAAAAGTGAAGGCGGAACAAGGAATCAGGTTTATTGGGGCCCGAGAACCAGACTCAATGTCGGGGGGCACTCGGGGGGTGGGGGGGACGAGGATGGCGAAATAGACAAGAGAGTGATGATTGAAGCCTCTGGAGAGACGTAGGGGGACAGCGGGGGGGGCAATACCGCACACTTGTAATGATGGGGGGAAAAGTTAAAACCCGGCAAACGTTAAAGTTAAGAAGGATAAGGACATATGTGTACCGCGGCCAGGTAAAATGTTGCGAAACATAAAAAATGACACGCAAAGAATTGGGGCTGTGGGAAAATAACCACAGGGTGCCAGGGCCTACCGGGGGAAGGAAGGTACGGGGTCAAGACCAGACTCGCGCTCGCTGAAAAGGACGCGTTGAACCATAAGGAAGGTTCAGGGTGGAAGTGACCTACTGGGTAGGTCCCCCACCAGGAACATGTCAACACTGCAGGAATGTAGAGCTGCCCGCAGGTTAGAAAGGCCCACCTCCATCATCCCCACCTTTCAACCTTTACGGACACGAGGGTTGGGAAACCTATGTCTTTGCTAAAGTTCTTTGTTGGAGAGAGTACTTGGGAAAACCACCGCATGCGGGGACAGAGAAAGGGGGGAGTTAATCTGGGGAAGTCCTTCAAAGGGGGAAAAGGGGGAAATAATCAAGACTTCTAACCGGCGAGAGGTGACTGAAGGGAGGGGGGGGGAAGGGGTCCACACGCTTCCATTCCGAGGCCATCATCTATCTGCGTAAGAAGAGAAAGAAGGCAAACCTTAATGGTCTGTGAACCTGGCAGGGCGTTGTAGTTGCCCTAATTTTGTATTGGGACTAATATCAGGCAAGGCCGACTATGAAGAATACATCAGGGGCTATCGAGAGCCACCTGGAAGAAATGTGAGACGGAAATAGGATATGACCAAATAATTGTTTAGCACAGGGGAGGCGTGTTTAAACCAGACAAAGTAAGTGTGATGTTAGAGTAGGGGAGAGAATTAAAAAAACCGCGGCAACGTAAGGGCCGATAGGAGGACCCAAAGGGGGAGACTTTCTTGACATGTAGGTGCAGAAAACGATGGCTCAGAATCACCCCCACATAGAAAAAAATTTAAAGTTTCGAGAACGGAATAAACGAGGAAAAAGAAGCCACAAAAAGAATTACAAGGGAAAAGGTGGCAGACACCGCGAACATGATTGGGGATACAGCCAAGATTCGAGGGGGGAACTGGGTGGGAAGAGGGTGGGTCGTGGGGTAGGGGTGACATTGACGGGAGTGTTGGGGGGTGCCGTGGAGTGTCATCCCAAAACTGGATGTCGAGATCCCCGGCATAAAAAAAGAAAGACTTGGGCATTATAAGTGCAGTCAATAAGGGGTGACGAGAGTATCGGAAGAAGCCAAACAATAGGGAGGGGACCGACAGCAACTGGGTTGACTGTTGAGCGGCTCGCATAGGACAAAAAAAAGGAAGAAGAGAGAGATTGCAGTATCTTTAAAACGCACAGAAAAGTCGATTTGTAAAATGGCAAGGGTTGAAAGAGATAACCCAAAAGCGGCTCATTACCGGAAATCGCAGTAATAATGAATTTACGGAGAAAGGAAGTCCTCTTAGCAGAAGTAAAAAAAAGGAAGTGAAGAACATACAAAAGGGAGTAGAGGAAGGAGGTAGGGAAAACAGTCGAAACACCTTTAGAAAAACGAACCAGAAGTCTATGTCTAAGGCACGGGGGGCAGTAAAGGAAACTACACAAAAGGTCCAGACAGTAACCTGGGGGAAAGGGAAAGGACTTTGGGGGAGACTCAAATTTTCATTAGCGCCTAAGAATGAAAATCAGGATAGGAACACGGGACGCTGGGGGGGCTAAGCAGGAGGGGCGGTAGGGGTAGGAGCAATCCACGACCGTTGGAGACATCACACAATACGAGGACCTCGAAACAGGGAAAATCGGCACGCTGGTGGAAGAAGAGACGCTAACTGCAGCTTACCTAATGTTCTTATCCGAAGGGGACCATAAACCCACCGCCCGAGGGAAGGCAAAGGGGTGCACCAATACAGCTTAACAGAGGACTTAACCGGTAAAACCTTTTAAAATATGATAAGGGTTATCAACAAGGCAATAATACGCGGAGGACTATAGGAGACTCCACATGTGATCTATAGAGCATGAAAAGTAGTTCCCCTTCCTCCGGGCAAATTCAGAAGAAGGGAACGGCAATGAAAACAGAAATTGAACTGAAAAGAAGACAATGACAACAACCGAACCAAATACTTTGTGGGAGGGGGAAGGGAGAGCTGTAACCAGCGAACGAGAGAAAGGGATCTTTCAAACAAAGAAAAACAAGCGGGAGTTAGTGCATCCAATTTAAAGCAAAAGTCACAGAGAGAAAAAGTAACACAGTCGGTGGGGGTCAACAAAGGTAAATGAAATACACCGCCGGGACCAAAAGAGGGGGTTTATAAAAAGAGAAGGGGGAGGCCAGGTGCGCGGTGAAGTAGGAAATTAAAAAACTAAGAAAATCACAGTGGAGAACGTCTCAAGGGTTTCACGGTTAGCAAATGTGAACTTAAAATCATCGTGTAAAAACGCGGAGGCGGAAAAGTTATTAGA
>Ga0179593_1716303_pt1 | contig 21517 bp, 24 predicted proteins | sample CZODoug2_1_08_16_FD_185931 | JGI IMG/M metagenome (GOLD analysis project Ga0179593, IMG submission 185931) | Vadose zone soil fungal communities from Angelo Coast Range Reserve, California, USA - CZODoug2_1_08_16fungal (PacBio error correction) | ecosystem: Environmental > Terrestrial > Soil >...
CCATGTGGAAAAAAATCCTTCCCCCCTCCCGCTCCGGCACGCTCAGCAAGGAGGAAGGACGGAAACCATGTGTTCATTCCTTTCTTGACCCAAGAGAAAGGAACTGCCGAAAAAAAAACTTGGTTCTCTCCAACAAGTACAACCTACACGAGAGGTAGTACGGAAAGCTCGGTGCTCTTGCACGAGGAGGGAGGAAGGCCGAAAAGGGGGTTTTCGCTCGATGGGTCCCGCAGGGGCCCTGATCCATATTCCCTGAGAACCAGGAAAAGATCTCGCCAAAGGGGGGAAGATAGCTCTTCTCCTACTTTGGGGGAAGTTTGGGGGGGTTAGCTTACTAATCTAACTCCCTCCCGTCCTCAAAAAAGGAGATGGGATTTTAGTCTTTTTTCCGAAGAGGGAAAAGACTCGGGAAGACTTTATATTGGAAAAAAAGTAATAGAAGGAAACCTGATTGCCTTCTCCGCATAAGAGGGGAAGAGCTGTAAAAAAAACTCTCTTTTGGGGAGCAAAGGGGAAGACCATGCTCTAATCGGAAGAGGAGAGCTTTCTCTTATTGGCGTGGGAAGGAAAAAAGGGGGGAGGGGAGGTGGCGCCGGGGTGGATGGGGGGGGGGAGAAAAAGAAGCCGAAAAAACCTCACAAGGGAACGGTGAACATCGCAAACGGCCGAGTCACCAGGAGAGACCGCGAAAGGACACTGCACCACGTTCTCGCGCGCTACCGAAGAGGAGGCATGGGGGACTCCGGCTGCTGGCTCTTCACAAAAGGGAGGGGGGGGGGAAAAGCTAGGAAAAGGGGGGAGTGGCCCCTGGGCCGCGGAGTGGCGCCGCCGCGAAAGCGATAACGCGCACGGACTGTTTCGCAAAGGTTTTAAGGAAGGCGGGAATGACCGTTCTTCCTGGTCCAGATCGGGAGAAAGGGAAGGGATCCTCCAAAAAGAAGAAGCGACTGCCAAAAAGGGGGGGCGACAAGCATCGTCAACCTCGGGAAAAGGAAAGAACATCGAAGGGCACCATAAGAGCGGAGATTCTCTCAAGGTGGGAAAGGCGAACATCGTCATTCTTTCGTGTCGAAGGGAAGTGAACCATCCGCAGCTCCACCTGAAAAGAAGGAGGAGCTGCTCCGCCCCAGGGGAAGGGGCTGGGGGACGACCTTTTTCGAGACGATCTCGGGGGGGGGGGGGAATCAGAGGCGAATCATATCTTCTTCGCAAGAAGCCTGTAAAACGCCCCTGGTAACTGATCAACCCGCGGATAGGGGAAGGGGAACCGCGGAGGAAGGTGTTCTCTCTCCCCGAGGGCAAGAAAGGAGAGCTGGCATTCACTCGCGGGGCGATAAAGAAACGGAAAAGGTCTATCTAGATAGGGGAAAGGCGCTGGCATTAGCTCGATCACCTGGACGAGGGAGGGAAAAAAGGTGAGCGCGGGTGAAGCTCGGACTGCTGCTTGCAGGGAAGGGGGAAAACGACAAGGGGAAAAAAAGGAGCCGGCGGGCGATCGTCTTAGCGCGTGGCCTTAAAAAGGAAAAAGGGGGTGCGGTCCCCTCCCTCAATCCTTGATGGGGGAAGGTAGAGAAAGGACAAACCCCAGGGCCGATCCCGCTCGACGGCTGTCCCAGCCCCCGGGAAGCGGCCCAGAAAGGGAAACTGAGGTGCAGCCAAGCCCCTCGCTCGCCTGAAGGAAGGAGGGGGGTGGGGTCGGGAGGAGTACTGTCCACATCTCATCCTACCTCAGAGGCAAAGGGAAGGGAAAGGGAGTCAAGAAGGAATGCGCGGGCCTCACCGTTGAATGGCCCGATTTTAAGGAAAGAATAGTCACTATCAAGGAGGTGTTGAAAAAAAACGGAGGAGTATTAAACCATAGCATAGATAAAAAGAAGAAGGAAGAGTGACTCTTCTTGCTCTAGGGAAGGAAAAGAAAAACATTCCAAAAAGGGAGGGACGGGTTATTTTGATCATGCCCAGGCGCGGAAAAAAAGGGGGGCTGAAAGAGGGGGAAGAAACCCCCGGGAAAAAAGGAATGCGTGATCTCTGGGCGCTCTGGCTGCAGGACAGGAGGGAAGCACGTCTTGACTGTGTATTTTACACTCCGGACGGGAGGGGGAGGGTCCCAGGGGAAGGGACCGACTTCTAACCCTCTCCATCAATTCTTGGCGGAGGGGCCGGCGTCCCTACGAATAAACCACGCGAAAAGGAAGCGCCAAAAGGGTCACGTATCCGTACTTGGCCCTTGACGCGACGGAGGAAAAAGGCCGCGCTTCACCTCTCTCAGGGGGAAAGAAGGGAGCCGTCCATTGGATCGGAGAGAGCCCCTCCCGGGAAGAGATCTGCCCTTTTCTCGGCACGAAAAAAAAAAGAGGAAGTGATGCCGAGTTTTCGCAGAAAGAACGCGGGAGGAAAAGAAAAATTCCTCCTCTTTTTCCAAGAGGTAAAAAGAAAAAGGGGTTGATCCTTACGCAGGGGGAGGGGGGGGACCACGTCCGACTAACGCCCGCGAAAAAAATGATTCTCCTCTATTCCCCACAAAAGGGTATTCGTGGAGGGAACATGTCGTCCGCACCAGTCGAAAGAAAAAAGGGGGGCTTATCTCTTCCTCATGACGGGAGAGAAGAAGGAGGCTGGAAAAAAGGGACTACGACCGACGATTTACTATGTTCTGTCGATGTGCGCGCTGGGGGGGAAGAAAGAGGGAAAAAGGGGGGACCTCTTCATCCTCATGTGGAAAAAAAGGAAGGGATGAAAGAGCTCATCGCGCTGAGCAGCTCGCGGTGAGGGAGGAGGCGGGAGGAAGAGCATGAAAGTATAAGATCGCGAGCCAAAGGAAAGGGAGGGAAAAAGACGGTCAGGAAGAGCGACAACAGTGCGAACAGGAGGGAGACCCGTTGCATGTGCTTCGGAGAAAGTACGAGGAAAGGGGGCCCGCATCGTTTCCGCTATCCTTATCCAGTAACGAACGTGGGTGGGAAGAGACAAAAGCACTCCTCTCCATGACCAAATTGCGGGAGGGAAAAGGCGAGGGATAACAAAAAAGGGAGAGCGGCCGCGGATCTTCGTCGGTGCGAAGGGGAAAAAGGGCCGGCGGGTGTTGAAGTCCGATCCGGGTAAGGGGGAAAGGGGGCGAAAAAAACAGATCCACCCCTCTCGCCACCGCCGCCAAAAGGAACTCCGGAATCCCACTCCCATAAGATCACTCGGCCAAAGGGGGAGGAGTTGGGATACGAAAAGGTCGTACATGACCGCCTTGGGCTCCCAAAAAAAAATGGCGAGACCTGTCCCTTCTCCGAGAGAGGGGGGTAGTGAGGAAGAGCTGGACATGGCTCCACCTTGAAAAAGAAAGGGGGGGGTCATGTGACTCCTCATCTTTCTCGGGAAGGGAGAAAGGAACGAGAAAAAGAGGGGGACATACTCGAGGGCGTCGCTGTCCGTTCCGCGGGGAAGAAAAAAAAAAAAGGGACACGCCATCGTCAACTTCTTCGGAAGGACCTTGAAGGAAGGCGGCTGCCGTCCACTTGACTATTGAATTCCACTCCGGGAAAAAAGACGGTGACCCTCTAGCTCAAAACACCGGGGAGAAAAAAACCGATCGGGAAGGTGGCAGAGCACCGATCTTTTCGACTACCTGAGAGGAAAAGGTGGTGGGTACGTGTTTGCGACACCATCTTCTCTCGGAAAAAAAGGAGTTGGAGGGGGTCCCTACTCGGCCTGACACCGGGTCTCGACCAAAAGGGGAAGGGGGGGAAGGGACGGGGCCTTGTTGCTTCGATCGTGAACTAGAAAAAAAGGGGAAAGGACAACAACAAAGAGGGCCATGTTCGATTTCACGCTCGACGCCACCCGGAAAAAAAAAACAAGAAAGCACGTCGCGGTCGATACCCAGGGGGGGAAGGCCGGGAAAAAAAAAGTACCCCCAACGACCCTTCTCGTCGCGGCCGGAGAGAAAAGAAAAACCTACACGTGCGGCCGGGAGAAGAAAAAATCCGCGGTAGAAGGGGATCGGCCGCTGCTCACCGTTCGGGCGGGGGAAAGGGAGACGAGGGTCCTCCTTTTGTACGAGGAAGGGGGGGGGAAAAAGGGGGAAGGCCAGAGTAAGAAAGAGCGCGCCACGGAGATCCAATGGACGAAGGGGAGACTTGGAGATTGCTTTCGATCACGGGGGGGAGTGATGCACGAACGGGAAAAAGGGAAAAAAAAAAGGCGAGGCTGAGCCTTTTCCGCAAGCGAAAAAAGAGCTGGTCCAAAAAAAAGGAAAGGTGCGCCCATGTCCAGCTCCGGCGGAAAAAAAAAACTCGATCTCGGGGGGAGGAGGGGGAAGGTCGCTTCCTCCGAGGGGGGATCCCATTCTGGTCCAGGGAGGAGGAGAGGGGAGCGGAGAGGTCTTATGGGCTTTTGATTTCCCGGAGGGGAAAAGAGAGCGCGGGGGTGGAATCTTTTCGACTGAGACGAAAGCCTTCACACCCGACTTCCCGTTGAACATAAAAAGAACCGCGAGATCCCGCTTCCACCTGTCGAAAAAGAACCACCCGGTGAGAGGAAGCGACCAAAAGGAAAGAGCTTCTGTTCTCTCTTCTCTTGTCTCTGCACAAAAAAAGGGGGGAGGAGCGCGACGATGCGGGCCTCTGATTCGTCTTAACTCCTGGGAGGGAGATTTGAAAGAACTGCACACGTTATCCGCATGACGCGCAAAGGGAGGGGGAATGGGGTTCGCTCCCTCCTTGCCATATTGCACCGGGGGAGGAAAGGGGGGGGGGGGAAAACTGGGTCTGGGAAATGCATGCTGATCCTCCCTCCTCTCCTTCAACAGTAGCGCCAAAGGGAAAAGGAGAGAGGCGACTCGCATCGTCACCTCTTTACGGGAGAGGGGGGGGAGAAGTTAGGGGGAAAATGATCTGATATTCTAAGAAGAGGCAAAAACTCTAACAATAGGGGGAAGAAGGTCTCGGGGGGCCGCCATCTCCACCTTCTCGTCCTCGAAAGGAAGGAGAATCCGCACCCCTTTTCCTCTTTGTAAGAAGAAGGGAGTCACTGGGGAAGACGAATTCACTCGCAAAAGAGGGAGGCGAATCATATCTTCTTCTCCGGGAGAGGGGGGGAACGTCCCCTGTGTACGGGGGGGCGGATCTTGCAATCAAGCTTACCGAGGGGAAAAAAGAGGGAGGATGGGGGGGTTAACTTCTAGGTGAGCGCCACCGCGTCTGCATCACTCTCAGAAGGAAGAAGTCGGAAAAGAGACTCTCCGGCTTCCAAGGAAAAAAAGGGAAAAGCCGACACCTTACTTTCTTCCGATTGGAGGGGAGGACTTGCCTAAGTGAAGAGGGAGGGAAAAAGATGGAAGACGTGACGCTGAAGCGGCGGGAGGAGAGGCAGGGACTCCGGAGTTCTCTTTCCCCAAAGAGAAAAGGGTCGAAAGGCGTCTCGGTATTGACTCAGTCAACCAGGGGAAAAAACCGCCGACTGCTGTCCCTCCCCCGTCAAGGACGGCGCCGACGAGGAAGAAAGAAAGCCCACAGCTATCCCGCATTCAGAGAAAAACCTGAAAGGGGAGTACGGCCACATCCTCAAGATCTCCGACAGGGGGAAACATAATAAACGTCACCCGTCCCTCCTCCCAAAAGGGAAATCGGTAAAGGAGGCAGACCGCGAAGACCCGGATTGATTATTTATTCCCTAGAGAAAAAAACACGTAGGGGAAAAAAAGGGGATCGTGGGGACTCCGTTCTTCTCGATGCCTTTCACAAGAGGGAAAAAACCAGCGCAGCTCAGGGGAGAGGTACTTGTGAAGTTTTATCATGCCCCAGGGAGGAGGGGGAAGCAAGGGAAAAAAGAAAGTCCGGGACGAGGGCGGGCGCAGGCGCGCGAGGAAGAAAGAAAGAGAGGGGCAGGAAGGACCCGGCAGCTCTTCCTCTTCTCCCCGGGGGAAAGAAGAGGGGGATGGGTATTGGGGGGACGGCTGTCGTCACTACCGCGACTACTTCTAAACCCTGGGGGAAAAAGGGGAAGGAGAAAATAAGGCAGGGACTAATATCCCCTCTCACTCATGAGGAGGGAAAAAAGAGAAAACTACACGGGAAAAAGGGGCGCGACTTCATTTTAGGGGGAAAGAAGCAGTCCGCGCTTCAGGAGGGGAAAAGTGGGAAGGTCCCGGTGATTGTAATCACCTCCGCAGAGAAAGAGAGGGAAAGTGTACGGGCGACCCTCGCGATCGGAGGAAGAGGGGGGGTATCCGAGGAAACCTGCCGTAAGACCTCTTGTGATCGAGAGGTGAAAAAACGGGGGGGAAAGAGGTCGCTTTCTTTCACTATCCCGAGGGGGGGGGGGGGAATAGTACAAAAGGCCCACGCACGACGGCCACGCGCCGGCGAAAAAAAGGAAAAGGGAAAAGTGCAAACCCCCTTGTCGGAGGGGGGCTCAGAGACCGACGCACGTCGTCCGTCACCGGGCCAAAAGGGAGAGGGGGGGGGGCAGGGAAAGGGGCTACCTATCATTTTATACGGAGGGGGGTCCGAGGAAGGGGGACGATGTTTCGCGATGTTGGGAGAAAAGGAAGATCACGCTCTTTATGTTACCTCGGAGAAGAGGAACCCAACTCGGAAAAGAGAAGCGCGTGGCAGCGCGGCGAGCATCTCGCGTGGCGCTCCTGTAAGGAAAGAAGGGGGAAGATCGAGAGACAAGGCGCCTAATCGGGGGAAAAAGGGGAAGAAAGGGGTAACCTCGAAGGGCGAACAGTCCTGCTGCTGTATTCGGATCACGGGAAAAAAGAAAAAAAGGGGGGCCGAGGCGTTCCTCCTACATCTCGGAACGAGAGGGGGGGAAGAGGAAGGCTAAAGAGCGAAGCATAAAAAGCCTCGGCCTTACAAATGGCTGAGTGAAAAAAGAGCGGAGCAGTCGCGTCGATCGGAGGGGGGAGGAAAAAAGGGATCGGCGGGTTGCTGATGTGAAAAGCCGCCGGGAAGGGCACCCACGCGTCGGGCGACCGCATTTCGAACAGTATTCCACCCAAAAAGAAAAAAACCCAGAAGACCTCCGGGAATCCAGGGCTGGGGCTTCGGCTCTAGAAAAAAGAAACGCCTTTTTTCCTCCCCCACCTAGGGGAAGAAGGATGGCTAGGGAGGAGGGAGGACGCAGGCCCTCCTTCCTTAGTCTTTACATGGGGAAGGGAGAATCAGTCCATAACGTCTGTTTTCAAGGTAAAAAAGGGCAGGAAAAAAGAAACGCCATCGCATCGTTCCTCTCGAGGGCGTCCGCGGGAAAAGGAGCGCCCCCCCTCCACCACGGGAGAGGAAAGAAAAGAGGGCAATCGGGGAGAGCAGTGGCGCTCTCGGGAGTGAGCGTCGGGGGGAAGGGAAGAATGGATTCACGAACGGAATAGTCCACAAAAAAAAAAAGCCCAGATCGGTGAGTTTCATTCTCCTATCCCAAAAAAGGAAAAAGGGGGGAGCTTTTACGACTACCTTCTCTCCAGGACAGGAAAAGGGGGGGTGTACGAGAGAGCAGGTCTTGGTGGAATGTTCTCGCACGTCCCTTGGGGAAAAAAAAAGGGGGGATCGACCGCGCCTTTTCTGTATTCTATCTTGCAGGAGGGGAAGGGGGGAGGCCAGTAGGTGAGGGGGGGGGAGACCAACAACAACAAACTTATTATTATTAAAATAGAAGAAAATGGGGGGGAACAACCCTCCGGCCCCGCCCTCTCCTTCACTCTCTCCCTGAAAAGGGAACGAGCTGAAGTTCCCGGTCTGTACCCATGGGAAAGAGAAAGGGAAAAAAAAAGAAATTGCACAGCGTCTCTTCTCTACTATGGTGAGGGACCCCAAAAAGGAGGAATTTCTAGCATTTATTCTAAAATCTCTGTGGGGGAAAAAAGGGGGAGGGTTATCTTTCAGGGAGGGAGGCACTGAGAAGGTCATTTTGTTTTTGCTCTCTATTGGTCCCGCAGGGGGGGGAGGAAGTCAATAAGTCACTTTTCTGTCAGGCCGAAGGGAAGAGAAACAGAGGGGGACACCTCGCTCCTACTTTGAAAAAGGGGAAAGAAAGTGGGGCGGTTTTATCTTACTAAGAGGGGAAGGGGGGAACATCGAAGAAGGAAAGATTCTTATGGCGGTGGGAAGAGCCGGCACTCTCAGAGGAAAGGAGGGAAATGACCAAAGAAGGCAGGTGGCGCCCATGTCCAGAGAAAGGAGGGGAAACTGAGGCCTCATCCTCGATAGAGGGGAAAAAGGAAGAACAGAGGGAAAACTCTCGTGGGTTATCCAATGCGGTCATGTACGAAAGGAAATAAAAGAAAAAAAAAAGGAAGCGTTATCACTTATGTGTCGTTGTTATTCCCGGAGGAGAGGGGGGGGGGCTGGGAGAGAATCTGTTTTCGACTAAGAGGGGGGGAAGGGGGAGACACAACGTCCGGAACTTCTCTTAGAAAAACCCGAAAGAAGCGAATATCCGCGGCGCTCAACAAAAAAGTCTGCGCCTTAGGAGGAATCCGCCATTTGTTCATGCCGAGGAAGAAAAAAAAAGGAGGATGTCGCTGCACACCGTTCGTGGATTGGAGAAGGAGAAAGGGAAACAAAAGGAAACAGCACTTCGGGCCCCTGGGCCAAGGTAGGAAGGGGACGCTACCCTTCACACGTCTCTCATGACAGAGGAAAGGGGGGTTCAGGGGGGATCCCTCCGGCCAGATTTCCGGCTGCGGAATGACAGAGGAAAGAAGAGTCCCCAGGGAGTCTTCTACTGAGGAGGGGAACCACCTAAAGGGAAGCGAGCTTCTCTCCGCGCTGAGAAAAAAAGAAAAATCTTTCTAATCATCGGCGAGGGGAGAAAAGGAAATGACGGGGAAAAAGGACGTCAGCTCTCCAAATCGCTAACAGAGGAAGAGAGGGGAGAGGACCTCCAATCCTCAGGAAAAAAAAAAGACGCAAAAAAAAGGGAAAGACACCGTCCTGCGTCAGCGAGAAAAGTGGGGCCCCCTCTTTTTACGGAAAGAAAAACTGCTGGGGTGCCACGCCGCCCATTTTGTTGGACTCTGAGGGGACCGCCCGTCTCTTTTCCGGGAAGGGAAGGGGGAATGGACTAAGGGAAAAAGGGAAATTGACAACCTCTTATCTTTCCTCAATCGACAGAGAAGGGGGGGCTCTACGATCCCCTCTTCTACGGGAGAGTACGAAAGACGCGGCTATCGATAGGAGAAAAAGGAAACGGTCGAGCTCTCCGGCGGAAAAAAAGGCAGGGGGGGAAAGAAGGGAAGGGTCTCTCCTGGACCACGGGAAAGGGAGGGGGGAAGGAGTGCCAAGTGTAAGACTTCTCTCAGGGCAGAAGAGAGGGAAACGAGAGGGCGCGTTTTCTTCTTCGGGGAAGGAAAAATTCCCTCCATCCTTGCTGGGAAGGGGGGAAAGAGGGGGGAAACAACCAGGCCGATCCCTCTCGACGGCGGGGGAAAAAGGGGCAGGCATGACGAGGAATACTTTCCTTTCAGAAGAACGAAGAAAGCATTCCCCGCGTCTCCTGCGCGCCCCTCGTAAAGGGGGGGGGGGGTCGTAGTCGCTACTAGCCAGAAAGATCGCCAAAAGGGGGGGGGATGAATCAACATTCCCCGTCCTCCTCCCCGAGCCTTAGGGAACGTTGTTAATTTGCGAGGGGGGGGGGGGGTACGGGGGGCCCGGAGTCAAGCTATCCTGAGGAGGGGAGGAGTTATCTCTCTAAAAAAAGGGAGAAAAGCCGCATGATCTTGACTCCGGTAAAAAAAGGAAAAAAAAGAGGGCCGGTCACATCCTCCCCTTCCACAGGGGGGGAGGAACAGAGCATGCAGAAAGGAAAGGCCGCGCCAGGTCGGGCTTTAGTGATGTGGCGTACGAAGAAAAAGGACGGGAGGGGAATGGCTCTCCTGCGAGAGAAGAAATGAGGTATCAGGGAAGAGAATCCACGTCCCCTCGTCGGTTCCTCCGTCTTGACGGGGATGGGGGAAAAAGAGGGGGCCCAGGGGTTTGTCCGGCTCTTCACTAGCCGGGAAGGGAAAGGAAACCCTGGAAGGGGGAACCGCGACTTCGGCCTTCCCGAGAAAAAAAAAAAAAAGGGGGGGGATCGACCGCCGCTCCTTCGTCACGTCATTTCAAAGGAAGATGGGGGGGGGACAGGGCTCGACGGGAAAGGGGACCCGGCTGACTCAAGTGGTCCGGAATATGTGAACGAAAAAGGAGGGGGGGATATCATGGGAGCTCCGCCCTTTCCTGTAAAGAGGGAAGGAGACCCCCTCGAGATCTATCCTCCGAAAGGGGGAAAGGGGTGGAGACTCTACCCTCCTTAGAAGAGGGAATAGATACAAAAAGGGAAGTGCTTGCCCTATCCTCTGTTTGGGAAGAAATGGGGAAAAGCACCCTTTTCCCCACCTTAGAAAGGGACGAATTCGCCTCTATCCACCCCCGGGGGGAGAGGGGGATCGAACATTTCTCAAAAAGAGAGACGGGAAAAAGAAGAGGAGCGCTGCCGCTTACTTTCTATCCTAGCAGGGGGGAGGAAGGGGAGGATTGGGGATTCCTCTACCCTAACTATTGAACGAAAGTGTAGAGGGGTGATCCGGGGAGGGTAGTGTGACCTCTCATCCTGGAAGAAAAAAAGAACGGACAGGGATGATAACAGCCCTATTTTACTATCTTGAGGAAGAAGGGGTAAAAAAGAATGTTGCCGTCGCTGCTTGCTTGATCATCATGTAATTAGCAGAAGAAAAAAAGAGAAAAAAGGGTAATTCCACGCCGACGGCACTCTTTCCTTAGTTACGAAAAAAAAAAGGCGACATTCCGGGAGAGAAACCTCCCGCGTCCCAGGGGCCTACTTCTTTTCCTCCGAATCGGAGAAAAGGGAGGAGAGAAGGATAAGGTAACGAACTTTTTTCATCGACAGCAGCCGGAACCCCAGAAGAGAGGGGCAAGGGAACAAGAAAAGGAAGGAAGGTAGCGTCGAGCGGCCGCTTATCTTCGCGGTGCTCGGCGTGGGAAAGGGAAAAAGAGGGGGGAAGGCCGAGCCCGTTCCTTCCTTTTCCGTCGGGAGGAGAAAAGAAGAAAAAAAAAAATCCCCCGGATCCCCCGCCCATATAAAAGAGCATTTGCTGGATCTTCGGAGGAGAAGGAGGGTAACATAGATGGGCTCCCCCACCTAGAGTCCGAAGGGGGAAAAAAGGAAGGAAGAGAAGGGGGGAGATTCTTCTTTCATTCCCTACAGGTCAGGAGACTTTACAAAGGACCAATAACGTCTTTTTTGTCATGTAAAAAAGGAAAAGCATTGCGCACTCTAAAGAAAGAGATCAGTAAAAGGCCTTCTCTTAGAAAAATACCCCCTCACCACTGAGAGGAAAAAAAGCTGGAAGAGGAGCCGTGGCGCCTCTTATTGAGCGTACGAAGAAGAGGGGAAGGGGAATTCCACGCCGTTCCTCGTAAAAAGAGGAACCGAAAAATAGGGGACAGCGGCCTATCCAAAAAGGGGAAGAGAAAAAGAGCTTTTTCTACTACCGGGAGAGGGAAGCAGGGGGAGGAAGCACCAGCCGTTCTCCTTCGCCGCGAAGGAAAAAAGGGGGGGAAACGTCCCTTTTGTCTCTACCTTCCTTGAACAACAGGGGGAGAAGAAAAAGGGGGGGGGGGTCAAAGTTGCGGGGAAGGGGGGGGGGGTCTATCTTTAACTGAACATGGATCTCTGACTAAAAAAAAAAAAGAGAGGAATGTTCGAATTTTCACTCTCGACGCCACCTCCGAAAAGAAATAAGGAAGAAGGGGTTGCAAGGCCCTGTCGGGACCCAGGGAGCGTAGGGAAAAAAAAAAAAAAAAAGAAGGAGGCGACGCTGGTGCTCGCCAACACTTTACCAACCCGAAAGGAAGACATGGCAAGAACCTTCATGGGCTTGGGATCGGCCGATGCTCACAGGAGGAGGGGGGGAGGGGGGGCTTCAGAGAAAAAAACGAAGGACGGCGTGATTCCATAGTCACGTGGACGGCAAAAAGGGAAAAAGGAAAGGGGGAACAATGGACGCTCGCCGTGCCCGGACGGGGAGAGGGGGGGGGCGGGGGAGCGTGACTAAGCTACGGCCCGCGACGAAAGAAAAGGGGATGGAGCGGTGGCCTCAATCTTCACTCTCAGAGGGAAAGGGGGGAGGAAATGACAAAGGGATGCAACTGTGGCCTCCATTTCCAGCTCCTGAAGGGGGAAAGGAGGACGCAGTCCTCGCTCTCTTGCGGGGGAAAGGGGGGAGACAACATCAAGTAAAGCCCAGGCTTCATGGACGACATGCCGAGGAGGGAAAAGAAAGGCCTCGTTATCTTAGGGGGAGGGGGGGGGATCCCGTAGGGGGGGGGGGGTGGATCTGTTCTACTGCGTAAGGGAGGGAGAAAAGTCCTTAACTTCTCTTCCCTTCAACAAGAAAGGGGGGAAGGGAAAAACATCAGAGAAAGCAGGCCGCTCGACTCTACCTGCAGAGAAAGAAAGAACACGTTCTCGACGGCTAAAGGAGGGGGGCCGTCCGGCTTCTTTCTCTGCAAACTTTCGTTACTTGAAGAAAAAAGAGGGGGGACAAGGAGAAGGAAACGCCTTCGGGAAAAGGGGGTCCGACTGAGAAAGGGGACAAGGGATCCGCATTACCTCTCACTTATACTGGGGAAAAGAAAAAAGGGGGGAGAGAACATCCTTCCATATTTCCTTCTGCGGAGGAAGGGGGAGAGTAAGGGGGAGGGGGGCAGGATAGGCTACTTCCAATTGCTTATCCGCCAGAAGGAAGAAAAAGCCATCTGCTCTCCTCCTTCATCGAGGGGGGAACGAGGGGGGGCCACACCAAGCACGGGGAGTGCAACCTTCCTTCTTCCTATTTCACAAAAGGGGGAGGGAAAGAAGATGAGCTTCCATCTCTCCAAAATAGAGAAACAAATCGTCAATCTTTCTTTCTATTCCGAAAAAAAGGGGGGAAAAGGGGGAGAAAGCCGAGAAAACTTAGGTGGAAGAGGAGGAAAAGAAGGAAACCCTTTCCTCTTTTGAAAGAAAAGAAGGTGCGTCGGGATAGACTATTCACTTAAAAAAGGGGAGAGAGGATGAATCATATCTTCTTCACCGACAAGGAGAGGCATGGAGTGGGGGGGGGGGGGAGCCCTGGTACTTATCAAACCAAAAAAAGGGTCGTGCAACAATCTACCTCTTGGGAAAAGAGGAAGGAGGAGAAACGCTTAACTTCTAGTGGGGGAATAGGAAATCACTCTCTCTTAGAAAAGAGGGGACAGAAGGGCTAGCTCTCCGGCTTCAATTCCCTTTCTTCGCTTGGGGGAAGGAAAAAGGGAAAAGCGTCAGCCTTCCTTTACCACTTGAAGAGGGGAAAGGCTCTGAAAAAGGGAAAAGGGAAAGGACGGATACTTGAAAGTAACTTTACGCCTGAGTCAAGGAAAAAAAAAAAAGGGGGAAGGATCTTCGTACTAAGGGGGAGGTGCCTCGGGAGAAAAGAGGAGGAAGGTCGGCGCTTTATTTGACCAGAAGGAAAAAGAAAAGATGTCTCCATCCCCCTTCACTACTTGCGGCCCGAAGAGGAAAGAAAGGGAGGTCAGTCAGAAAGGGGGAAATACCCTCATTCCCCTCGGCCCGCCTGCACAGAAAAGAAAACGGGGAGGGGGTGGTCTTCTCTTATCGGCCAAAGAAGAAAACAAGGCCAAAAAAAGCGCCTGGGCATGATCAACCTTCAAAGAAAAAAAGAAAAGGAGACCCGCGTCTTGCCGCAAATGGGGGAGAAAAGAGAAGCCAGACTCTTATTTCACGATCATACTCGTCTAAAAAAGAATCCAAACCTCCATCCGCATTATCTTGGACTCCGGAAACAGGAAGGGAAAAAGAAGGGGGGCCATTCCACCTTTTTCTTCCCGCGACAAGATAGGGGAAAGGATACTTTGGGGGGGAGAGCCAGGTCGGGCTTGTATTATTTTTTTCCCGTAAGGGAGGAAAAAAAAAGAGAGGGGAGCACGCAGGCGCTCTATTAATTCTGGGGAGCGAGGGGGCGCGGAAAAACGAGTCGGCCGCCGTCTTTACTTGTTATGGTACGACTGAGAGAGAGGGGGGGGGAAGGATGCGTCACTACTCGACTACGGAGAAAAAATGAGAAGCAATCTGGAGAGGAAAGAAGAAGACCACGCGCACTCATTATCTCTCCCCGCCGCTCCGGAGTAAAAGAGGGAAAAGGAAAGGGAAGACTTCTTCCACTTTTCCATCATCATTCCGAGAGGAAAAAAAGAGCTCAAGAAAAAAAAAAAATGAAGCCCGCCCCGGCATTGAATCCGTAGATCTCGACCGTGTAAGGAAAAAAAAAAAAAGGAGGGGGGATGCCGAGGTGGCTCGCGACCTCGCCGAAACGAGGGGATAGAGAAAAAAGGCGCTTGCTTGCCCTATCCGCTGGTTGATAAAGAAAAAAGTGGGGCACCCCTCGCCCACGTAGAAAAGGAAAGCAACAGGATGATTCGCCTCTAGTCCAAAAAAAAAGGAAAAGAGTCTCTAACATTTCAAAAAATTGAGGGGAAACGGGGCGGAGCGCTTCCTCATGACGGGCGAGGAAGGAAGGGGGAAAAGGGGGTAAAAAAAAAACTGTCGTGCTTTTCTCCTCGAAAGAAAGGAAGGTAATTTCGGGGGAAAAAAAAAAAGCTCCGCTCTTTCTTGTTACCTCGGTCAGAAGGAAAAAAAAAGGGGAGGAAACCAGCCCTCTGTTCCCCCTATTCGGTCCGAAGGGAGGGAGGGGGAGGACGAGAGAGCAACAGGAGAGGGAAGCCATGAAAAGTAGAAGATCTTTGGGAGAAGAGAAAAAAAGGGGGGAACAGAAGACGGTCATGAAGAAGGAAGGAAAATGTCCAAGGGCATGCGGATCCCTTTTTCCTTTATCTTCTTCTCCACAGGGAGAAAAAAGAGGAAGAGGGGGGGAGGCCCTCATCTTTTTCCCTCTAGCCGGGATCAAAAGAAAGAAAAATTGGAGGAAGAAAAGAAGACTCCTCGGCCCATTAACAAATGGAGGGGGGAAAAGGGGGGGAGGCTCGTCATTCTCATTTCTCGTAGAAGGAGGAAGGTAGATTCGAAAAAAAAGGAGGGAAGGCCGAGCCGTTTCCGGTCCTTTTCTCGTCTTCTCGAAAGAAGGAAGAAGGCGCCACCTCCTCCACCAGATCCGAAGGGGGAGAACAAAAAATAAGGAAAGAGAAGCTCTAGCATTTCTTACATGACCCGCAGGGGGGAGAAAGAAATAAGCCGATTTTATACCGGGAAGGAGTCAGGAATAGGGAAAAAAGGATCATGGGCGCCACCTTGCAGTATCGTCCAGAAGAGGGGGATTGACGCCTTCATCTGAGAGGGAGGGAGGAGGAAGACGAGGGCGTCTCTGCCTTCCGCTTCGTCACAGAAAAAGGGAAGAGAGAGCCAATCTGCACACTTCTCGAAGGCGGGGGGGGAGCGCTCTGGTATTATCGTTACTGTGCGAGAAGAAGGAGGATGCCACCGTTCCTTTCCCACACGGAGGGAAAAAGCAGCTAAAAAAAAAAAAGAGGGGAAGATCCCATCCCATTAAGCGGGGGAAGAAAAAGGGAAATACCTCTCTCCATTCCTCACTTGTAGGTGGTAAGTGTTGTTAGGCACAAAAGGGGGGGAAAGGTGCCGCACGCTCCCCTTTTTTTTGGGGGGGGGGTGGGGGGGGGGGGGGGGGGGGGGGGGTTTTTTTTTGGGGGGGGTTGGGGGTCCGACCGGGGAAAAAGAAGAAAAGGGGGGCCGCGCGGTCTTTTCCGTTAGTGGCGTCGAGCGTTGAAGAAAAAAAAAAAAAAAGGGAAAAGGGGAAAAAGAGAGAGATCCATTGTTCTATTTCACGCTAGAACAAAAGAAGCCACTCCAAAAAAAAAAAAAGAAAAAAACAGGGTGTCATGCCGGTCTGGAAAAAAAAAAAAAAGAAAAAAAGAAAGAGAGGCGCCTCCTCGACTCTTTGTGCTAGAAAAAAAAAGAAAAAAAAGGGGGGCGAGCAGGTAGTCTAAAATCTCGTTCTAAGGGGGGGAAGAAAGGGGATGGGATCGTCCTCTTCTCACGAGTAGGAGTAGTTTGAGGGGGGCGAAGGGTGGACGATTACGGCTTGGAATTCCATAGGAAAAAAAAAGAGAAAACGGAGAGACTCCCGAGCGCGCCACTGTATATCCAATGGACGAGAGAAGGCAGACGAAAAAAAGGGGGGGGGCACGTGGTGTCTTTTTGCGCGGAAAGAGAAAAAGTCCCTATCTGGAGGGGGTGGGGAGAAAAGCCGCACTCTCATCTTTAAAGGGAAAGAAAGTTATGTTTTCCTATCCTTCAAGGTGGAGCATCATTTAAAAGGAAAGAAGAGAGGCGGATTTACCCGGTCTCTGCTCTGTCTTCCTAGGGGGGGAAAGGAGAAAGGAAAGCGGTCTCTATCTAATCTCCCATCCCAAAAAAAAGGAAAGGGGAGGACAGTAGGATCTGTTTTCGTTCTGTGTGTCGAGAAAGGGGGGGGGGAGTCTCTCCTACCTCTCAAAGGAAGGGAAGGGAGACCTAAGAAAAAAAGCAGAGCACCGCGTAATATTCCGCTGTCCCTCTAGAAAGAGAAAAGAAGAGAAAAAAGGGAACCACGTTTCCTCGCGAGGGACCTAATTCAAAGTTGTGGAAGAGAAAGGCTGATGTCGCTGCACAACTTTCGTTCTTTATCCGGATAAGGAAAAAAAAGAAGGAGGGGGCGGAACGCCTTCTTGCCCCTTGGCCGAGGAGGGGGGGGGGGAGAACCTCGAAAAAAAGAGCACGGACTTTTTCTCCCTGGGGGGGGGGGGAAAAGTAAGAAAAGAGGGCCGGCGGCTTAATTACTTCTGGATGGTAAAGATAGGTAGAATTTCGAGGGAAAAAAAGCACGGGGGAAAGCCCGGCAACAGGAAGTCTCCACCGAGAGAGGAGAGGAAGCCTGAAAAAAGGGGTATCATCGCGAGTTCGTGCACCTGAAAAAAGGAGAAGAAAAGGAAAGAGTCCACTCTCCTTATCGTCAGAGAGCAAAAAACGGTCGTCCAATCGTTTCGGGAGGGGGCCTCCATCCGAAGGAAAAAGCCGAGAAAAAAAAAAAAAGTCGCCCTTCCTTCTTCGAGGGAAGAAAGGGGATCTTTTACGACGCAGGGAGGAGGGGTTTAAAAGAGGAAGCACCGGTCCTCCCAGGGGGGGGGGGACGCGCGAATCATATCTTCTTCTCCCCAAGAGAGGGGGCATTCAGGGGGGGGAGGTCAACGCCCGTGTATCGTGAAAAAGGGGGGAAACGCGGATTGAATTTTTGTCTGCTAGATCAAAGGAGGTGCTAAAAGGAAAAAATCTCCAATCACTCTCTCAGAGAGGAAGAGCGAGTGTCCTCCTGCTTACACTTTAGAGATAAGGAAGACCTGCATGATATCTGAATCAAAGGGGGAGAAAGAAGCTTCCTGACCACTTATTCTCGGTGAAGAGGAGGGAACACTTCGGAAGGGGAAAGGAGGGAATCGTAAAGACCGTGACTTAAAAAAAAGAGGAAGCGTTTTCTTCCTTCGGGACGAAGGGGGAAGAACTCCAAGCCTTGCTTGCGAAGGGGGGGAAAGGAAAAGGAGGGAAAGCCGGACAACCCCCGGGCCGATAAAGCAAAACAGTCAAGACGGCTTCCCACTCGGGGGGGAAAGAAAAAGGCATCCAAGGAGGAAAAAAAGAAAAAAAACTGCTCTCCCTCTTCCCTTAAAGGAGGGGGGGAAAAGAGTACGTCCACATCCCTCAAGCTACTGATAGGAATGGAAGTATCTGGGAAAGGAAAGGGAGATGCGAGGGGCCGCACCTGTTTAAATTTTCTTGGGGGGAAAAAAAAAAAAAGAAAAGAAGGAAGTCCACGATCATGCGGTATGGAGAGAAAAACAAACGTTATTATTATAAAAATATATATAAAGAAAAAGGAAAGGGGGAGGGGAAATCCTGTCTTCTCGAGGGGAACGCGCCCATTCCCACCGGTTCTTCCCCGCGCAGCTCCGTGGGGGAGGGGGAGGTGATCATTCCCCTTTCTCTTTCATTCCTTAAGGTAGGGAGGTGAGGAAAAAAGGGGGAAGTAGGGAAAAAAAAAAAGGGCGCGCAATCTCTCTATTATGGGGGGAAGGAGAGAGAGTTCTTTTCATGACATCAAAGGGAAGAGTCCGGCCTCCTTCTTTACTTTTGATTGAAAGAGGGAGTGATCTTCCCTTTTTTTTTTGTCTAGTCTTGAGGAGTCGAACACCTTCTCCCATTCAATTCTTGGGGGGGGGGGGGGGAGGAGGAAAAAAATTTCTTCTCCAAGAAGAAAAAGAGAAAAACGAAAGAAGGGTTCACGTTCCCTTACTTTCCCCTTTCTAGGAAGGGGAAAAAGGAAGCAATCAGTCCTCTCTTCACCGAGATAAAAAGGGGGACCAGGAGAGTAAGAGAAAGAGAGCCGGGCCTTGAAGCCGTAGAGCTAGGAAGGGGGAAGGGAAAGGACAGCCTCGCGATCTATCCCTCGAGAGGGATGCCGGGAATAGCAGTAGACCTCGTGTATTCGGAGACACCCGGAAAGGGGGACAAGGGTTATCTTGGAGTTGAAACGATAAGGGGGGGAGGGTGGGGATCTCTCTCCCAAGTAAAAAAAGAAAAGGAAAAACCTATCTGATTCTCCTCGAGTAAAACAACCGGGAGTACACAAAGTCGACGCATTCTTCTTCCAAAGGAGGAAAAAAAAAGGGAGCGCTCCTCATTCACCGCGAGAAGAAGAAAGGTTGGGGGGGGGGAGCGTGGCGTCCTCTACCGGGGGGGTGGAGGGAGGAGATGGAGGAAAGGTTAGGAGGAGGGAGAGGAAACATTGGAATTAGGGGAGGGGAAGAGAGTGGGGCCAAATGGGAAAAGAATGAGAGGGGCGTAAAATAAAGATTTAAGACAATTAGGTCGGAAGGAGGCGAAGGTGTGACACGGGGTAAAGAAGGGAAGATAGGGTCGGAGAGTGGGGCGGGGAAAGAGGAGAATTCGGACGCGTAATATAAAGAGGGTTAGGAAAAGGGTGGGAGAGGTATAGGAACTGGTGGAAGGGGGAAGGAGATCATACAGGGGGAGGGGAAGCCCACATAGGGAGTCGGGAGAGAAATAGTGAAATGTTTGCTAGTGGGGGGAGGGAAACGAAAAGGAAGGGGGGGGGCGGAGAATGGCAGCATGTAAAGATTGGGGTGAAGAAGAATGAGGTATTGAGAGGAAAGAGGATAAACAGAGTGGTAAGGAGGCGAGGGTGGGGGAGAGGGGGGGTGAAGAAAATAGAGAAGCATCTAGGTGGAGGGAGCGGGAGGAGCAAATGGAAAAAGGATAGGAGAGGAAGCTCAGGGACGTAGAAGTTTTGGCGATAACAGTGAGGAGAGGGACCGATAAGTGAGCGGATGGAAAGGATTGACGATGTTCTCGATTGTGGCGCGCTTGATCAGAAAGGAAGAAAAGAGATAAAGAGGAAGAACAATAGCCGATGTACCTCCGCGAGTTTACTATGAGGGGGGGAGGAAGCGCTTCAGCTCTTCTATCCTCTCGCGGTGGCATACCGAGGAGAAGGAGACGTCTGGACCAGTAATACTTCATTAAAGAAAGAAGGAGTTATCTGAACACAGTGGAACAGGAAAAGTAAGAGGGAGAACTCCCGATTCCCAGTTTCCGAATTCGTTCCGCCGAATAGGGAGGGGAAAAAAGAGAAAAAAAAAAGGGGAGGGAACTGACCTTTTTTCAGCGACAGCAGCGGAGCCCCAAGCATCCGACAAAGGGAGAAAAAACGTGGGGCAGGGACTCGCATTCTCATGTCGCGGAGAAAGAAAAGGGGAGGGAGGAGAAGGAGGGGGAGGGGAAAAGGCCGTCTGGTTTTACTTCCTCTCCGGTCCGGCCGGTTGGAGAGGCTCGCGAAAAAAAAGAACAAATCCGCCACCAGATCCTCAGGGGGAAGAAAAGGAAGGGCTGGAGCTTCTTCTCTAGCGATAGAGAATGGAGGGGGGATAAAACCGATATGCCTCCGATGGCGAGAAAAGGGAAAGAAAGAGGGAGAAAGGAACGACAGTCCTTATCTTGACATGGGCGCAACCATTTAAGTATAAGAAAGGGAAAGGGCGACCGGACGCTTTTCTGCACCTCTCCAGAAGAAGAGGGGAGGGGAGGAGGAGGGGGGACGTCCTTCTTCTCTCCCCACCCGCACAACACGGAGAGGAAAAGGAGGCGAAGAGCGTCCATTGTATCTCCGTGGAGAAAAAAAAAAGGGGAAAGAGGGAGGGGAAGGGGCCACTTGTACTATTTCATTCCCACGCCGTCCTCGTACCAAAAAAAAAAGGCCAGGGGAGAAATTCCTATCCCAGCCCATGAGAGGGGAAAAAAAAAAAAAGACTCCAAAAAAAAGGCGGGAAAGACCTGCTCGCCGGTCCTCACGTGTAGGTGGTAATGTGGAAAAGGAGGGGGGGAAGTGCTCGCACGCCTCCCTTTGGTCCGACCGGCATGAAAAAAGGGAAGAGGGAAAAGGAGAGGGCTTGGCCTTCTGTTTTTTCGAGCGTGAAAATACGAACATGATCATAAAAAAAAGGGGAAAAAGGGGCAGATCGACGCCCACCTCCTTTTAAAAAAAAGAAAAAAAAAAAAAAAGAACTCACTTCCTCTTCGAGACCCCGGTGTCAGCAAGAGGAAAAAGGGAAAGGAACATTTTCACAACATCGACCTTCTCGCGCCGTCGCGAACGAGGGAGGAAAAAGAAAAAAGAAAAAGTGCTTCGGTGTAGGAAAAAAAGCGCAGGGGCTGGATCTTTCCTCTTCTCAAAGAGAAGGAGGGAGAGGTGTTTTCCTTCTCGATGTAACCAGACTGGGTGAAAAGGGAAGGAAGAGGAACGTTACTTCAGCCGCGACGCTCACTACCTAGAGAAAAAGGGAAAAAAAAGCGGGTGCGATTTTTCTTTAGGAAAGAAAGGGGGGGAGAGGAGCTACTTCCCTCTACTCCATAGAGAGTAAAAATCAGAAAGGGTGAAAAAAAGAGAAACGGAGTTACACATTACAACATACGTGGGGGGGGGAAAAAGGGGAAAAAAGGAAAAACTCCTTACTATTCTTCTCCGCATCAAGACGACATCAGAGAGAAGGGAGGCCTCTCGTTTGGGGGGAGAAAATGAGAAAAGGGAAAATGGATCGAGCTTCTCTATCCTAATCTCCGCCTGAAGTAGTAGAGGAGGGGAGGGGTGGACGCGCATTTTTTATCTTTTCAAAGAAAAAGGGAAAGGAGGGGATCCGGCCTTCACACCCTACTGCACCACTGAAAATCAGAAAGAAAAAAAAGATAGAAAGCTAAACCTGAGAGAGAAAGAAAAAACGTCTCTCGCTCTACCTCCGCCATTTGTTCAATTGGGGAGGAGGAAAAGGGCATGGCGCTGCCAACTTTCTTTACTTTGAGAAGAAGTGAGGAAAAAGGAAAGGGCGAACTCCTTCTTCCCCTTGTCCCGGAGTGGCCGCAAAAGGGAAAAAAAGGAGACTTACTTTTCGCCAGACAAAAGGGGGGG
>Ga0179593_1400248_pt1 | contig 21513 bp, 21 predicted proteins | sample CZODoug2_1_08_16_FD_185931 | JGI IMG/M metagenome (GOLD analysis project Ga0179593, IMG submission 185931) | Vadose zone soil fungal communities from Angelo Coast Range Reserve, California, USA - CZODoug2_1_08_16fungal (PacBio error correction) | ecosystem: Environmental > Terrestrial > Soil >...
TGGCGTGTTCGCACTGAAAAAAAGGTAAGGTCAAAGAAGAACTGCTTATCCACAATCCGGGCCTACACAAGCAGCGGCGGTCAGGGTCTCAGCTGGAAAAGAGGAAAAAGTGGTTCTAACCTTCTAATGCCAAGGGAAGGGGAAGTTAAAAGCGTGGGACACGGATGAGTTGCCGGGCAGCAGGATCGGAGTGGAGAAAGCTTTCTCCAGGGGGATAAAAGGGAAAAAATTCCGCTTTGAATAGCGGCGGGGGGAATAAGGGAAAAAACGCTGACGGGCCTTGAAGAGTCTAGTGAGGTCGCCAAACCACACTACCTCTCCGCAGGAATTCAGACTGCACGTTGACATGAGTGGAAGCATAGAAAACTATAGGGAGGTCCATTTTTTTTTTGGAAGGTCTTTACACGGCTCAAGGCAAGGGAAGAAATTTGCAGGCCAAAAATAAACCCCTAGCATGAGTTGTAATAGTTCAGGCCAAAATTCCAGTATGACGAGACGATGTCACGCAATCAGAAGAGAGAATCACTATCATCTCCAAGGGGGGAATGGAGATGGAATGGCGGGGTATGGGGGACTGCGCAAATCCCGACAAGAGCTGCCGGGTATGGCAATTTAAGAGATCAAGGGGAAGGGAGCCTTAGGATTCGAAAACACCAAAGATGAGGTTCCAGGCATAAGTGATTGACAGATGAAGTTGGGGTTGGAAAAAGGTTCCCTTCATTTTGACATATGGTAAAGGGGGAGAATGCAAGCCACAGAACGTCCTTAGAAAAGTCAGAGGAGGGGCACTTACCAAAAGAAAGGGGGCCTAATGCCCCTCCAGGTAATCCTTCAAGTAATTAATATGGACGCTTACAAACGAGGAGGAAATGGGAAGGGTGGTAGGGAAACCGGAGTTGCAGGATACTTATCGGGATGAACCGGACGGGGGCTAGGTCTTTTGGTCCTTTGCCTAAGTGTGAGAAACCAGCTCAGAAGAAAAGAGCAGGGTGGAAAGTAAATAGAAAAAAAAAGCATGAGTACCAACCCAAAGAACACCGCGAGGACAGGTCGAAAGAAAAGGAGAACCCTTTCCGAAAGGGGGACTACTATCTGGGGAGGTGAAGAAAGTGGGACGTAAGCAAATCAGGACTGTTATCCAAAAAAGTCGGCGCAAAAACGGTTTGGATTGCAAGACCGGACTGCTTCTTTTTGGTCTTCCGGGAGCCCTTTGCAGGCCCCTCGTTTTGCAGCAAAGCAGCAGTTTGTAAAGGCTTGCAGGCCGGGCAGAAAACACGAGGGTAAAAATCCCAGTCTAAAAGGTAAACACCCCTTCCAGTCCTATTACATTGCTACAGCCATAAAAAAAGGAAGAGGCAAAAAAGGCCCGCTACAAGGGCGTGAGGAAGGAAAGAAGCAAGGCTATGACAAGAGAGGCAACGGACTTGGGGAGCTACGTCAGCAACTCCAACGGAATTCAAAGAGCCAAGATCTTGAGGCCCGTTGTGCAGGCTCTTGCCCGCAATCAAAACGATAAGCAGGGGTCTATTCTCAAAAGGGAAAGGGCCCGCAGTCAGGGAGAACACAACCAACGTGCAAGCCGGTCAAGGAGAGGCCAGTCGGACTTCCGGCGTCCGCCGGAGTTTCCGGGAAAGAACAGGTCGGATGGAAGAACTGGAGAGGGGAAAGCCATCTACCAGTACCGCATTAAGAGAAATAGTAAAAGCGTTGAAGGGACGTGTTACGACGAAGAAACTCACGAGGGGGTCTAAGTTGCTACTTTAAAAAACACATTATCAATGAGGAAAAAAAGGGGGCGCTCTCTTGAGCTCGACTGGAGTCGGTCTTCAGATTCCGAGAAAAACTTCAATGGAAAGCAATGACTCTGTCTTCGCGGAAAAATGGGAGAACCAGACCCTTTTCGCGCAGCAAGGGGAGACCCTGAGGAAAAGAAAATTAAAACCTACTCACGTGGTTTGTGAACCGCCCAGGGGAGAGCTAAGTGGAAAGATCCTGCTCAAAAGCACGCAGCGGCCTCGCTATTGGGGCAGTAAAAACCAAAAAGAAGCCGAGAAAAGACTCTTACAAAAAAAATGAGTCTCCCTCGGAATTGTGTGGACCTGAAACGCCCTTGCCCTGGCTGGCATGCTGGGGCCGGCCGGCGAAGGGGGGACTTCATTCTTGCCAACAGCGAGGGGGAGAAGGGTCCGCAAGGATCATGGAGGCTACCTTCAAGGGGTACGCCTTCATTCAGCAGAAAAAGAAAGGATGCGGATGGCATCACTTTTCACCAGCTGGTCCACAGGGAGTTCAACCCGTTGGACCAAAGAAGCTTGTGAAACACGTGAAGCCAACAAAAGGAAGGGACAAAAATTGGCAGGGAGGGGGTTCCACACGGGGGACCGGGGGGGGGGGGGGGAGGGAAAAGAGATGGAGTTCACCCGCGTTTAAGGGAAGGTCGAAGAAGGAATGAACGTTCCGTCCGTACTAGGGAGGTGTAAAAGAAGGGGGGGCGGACTGTGATGAAGGAGGAGTGAAGGGAAATGGGGTGTGTGCGCCTTTAGGAGGGAAACTAAAGTCTGGGACCGAGAAGAAGCTAAAAAACGGAACCTGGGCACGCACGGGCAAGAAAAAGAGACCAAAAAAGTTCGATCTGTGGGATCTTGGGATCTACACCCGGAAAAGGTTCTTTCAGAAGAAAGGGAATAGGCGTGGAAACCTTCCTCAAAAAGATGGTCGGGGTAGTTTGAGAGGAAGGTTTGGAGGTCTACTTAATTTACCTAGGGAGAAGGAGGGATGGAAAAGGGGGAATGGAGGCCGGTGTCGTGCTGAGCGGACACCGGAGCCGGCCCCGGGCTCCAAAAAGAGGGCCTGATCTTTGAGGAAAGTTGAAAGTAAATTAGTCGCCCAGGGGTCCATCCCGGGTCAAAGAAGCCGTATCCTGAGGAGCACACTACTAAAATCGAGGGAAAGAGGAAAGCATGTTTAACGCCATCTCGTCCCAGGCGAGTTGACCTCGAAAGGAGGGGTGCGGGCTGCCCCTTGTGGAAGGGGGGTGTAAGTCAAAATATTGAGTTTTGTCCTCTGACCTGAGGGCACGAGAGAAAGTGCTAAGGAAGGAAGTGCAAAGCCGCGAATTGAGGGATCATTAACGGGAAGGGAGAAGAGTGCCCTTATCCTTAAGGCCCCGATTTATGTTGAAGATATTAGCATTACGGTGAATGAAGCCAGGGAGAGGAGAAACAATGGGGAGATTGGTCGTGCCAAGCGGCGACAGATTGCTGGGATGGAAGAAAACCTGCTTATATTGTCACAACTCTTCAATGGAAAAAAAGGAGAAATTGATGGACCTCAGGCACGGGAAGGGGCCATTCGGGGGGCTCCAGGGGTCTAACAAGAAGACTAGAGTACAGAGGGATCAGGGGAAGAAGAGGAAGCGTACTATGATACAATCCCAACTTTGGAGCTGTTTAGACGGTTGGAGGAGTAGTTTCAAGGCGAGCATAACGTGAGAAAGGGGAGGGGAAAAAGGACAAGAAAAAAAAGGACGGCTTTCCTGTCGTGACAGGTCTTGTGGTTGCTTTCAAAATTCACAAATTTCCCCCCTTCATAATCTCCTCTGAGGGGGAGGAGAGAAAAAAAAAGATACCAGTTGCACGAATCAGCGGAGCGTCGCACTTGGGGGTGGTCGGCAAAAAAAAGAGAAAGTACTCTTAATAGGTTTAGGCCGTATTATTAAGGGGAGAGGTCAGAAGAAAAAGCAGGGGAATGGGGACGGTTCAGGGAAGAAAAGGGCCTGCGAAATATGTCTCCTTCCCTGAAGTCCAAACTTAAAGGGGTCAGAGCAAGAAGGGAGAGACGTCTCACCATCGGGGAGGTCCAGGCAGGGCTGACTCATCTGCTGAGGCTCCTACGGAAGAAAGAGATGTCGGAACAACGGAAGGAAAAAGGGGCGAAGAAAATAGAGGCGCTCAGAAAAAACTGAAGGAGAAAGAGATATTGATGAAAAAAAATAGCTGAGGTAGCAATCCGACGCGAGGGGGGACCAAAAAAGAAAAAAAAGGAGCGGAAGGAAGCAAAGGCTGGTAAGGGACAGGGAATGGACATCGCCCCACCGTTGGGGCGCACCTTATGTGCCGAGAAAAAACAGTACCTGATAAAAGATGGGAAAGAATGTGAAGGGCGAGGAGAGAGGGGGAGTCGCAGAGTCACTAAGAGACAACGGGTCAAACCTTCCCGTCGATTTAATCCTGAACGAAGAAAAAGGGAAAGGGAATGAAGAGGAGGGAGGAGGGGGATGCTGGGAAGCCGCAAAAGGGCACCGAGGGAGAACGCAGGCTCGGGAAAGCTTTTCTTATTCCTCATTGGAAAAGGAAAGAGTTAGACTCCGCGTGGACAGGGTGGTGACCAGTGGAACTGTTGAGCGAGAATCCAAGTGCCTTTGCCTACATTAAAAGCCGCCTGGGGGGAAGTTAAGAGGCAAGCAGTCAACGAAGGCCGAAGGGTACAGGCCCTCAAGGCTCCGCGTCCTCCGGTTCCTCACAAACGAGTAACAGCAAAAGTGATTGCTAGCGTCGATTGAGTTTCTCGGGGTCCCCCTCCACGATTAGTCAGGGGGGAAGGGAAAAGAGGGTAGGCAGAGAAAATCTCCTTGAAGGGAAAGAATTGAAGCAGCCGGCATCACCCATGGACCTGGGGCTTGATGGGAAAACTGGGCGAGGGGGGCAGGTACTCGTTGACTCGGGGAAACGGGAAGAGGGGAAGAAAGTCCGAAGCAAAAACCCTGTCGAGGCCGTCGTGAAGCTCGTTTCAGAAAAGTCTAAAACAGGGCCAGGGGATGTGCAAAAAAGGAAGGACTCTTCACTCAAGACTGGGGGCTTCTCCAGCAGGGAGGGGGTAGTGGGGACGCGAGAGGCTACAACAGGTCTTATACCGAAAGATGGGCCCTTGAAGAAAAGGAAATTAACGCGGGAGCACTATCGACGGCATTTTAGAATTCAAAGAAAAGCTTTGGGAAGTGGCAAAGAAAAGCAACGCGAGGGAAAAAACGCGTCAAGAATTATCGCCGACGAGGTCAACCCAAAAAAAGCATGAGAAATCTCTGATATCAAAGACGGGGAAGGACGTGGGGGGGAAAGACAAGTAACGGCGAGGTCTGTTCCTAGACATTTAAAAAGAAACCATTTAGGGGAGACCTTTTGCAAAGCAATAGTGGGGAGAGAGCTTAAATGCAGGCTGAGTGGTGGGGAGCAACGACAACTCTCGTCTCCACTCACGTGAAGGGTTACAGGGGCGGGTGGGACAACTAGGCAAAGAAACAAATCGACCACTGCTTTATTAAGGGCCACCTGATTGAAGGCTTCGAGAAAGCCCGCTTTTGCTTCGAAATCAGCTTGCGCAGAGGGAAGGAGGAAGAGAAAGGAGGGGGGCGGATAGGTTGTTTAGGGCACGTGCCGCTCTTGCCAAGTCAATTCAGCTGTGAGCGTGATACAGAAATATGCAAGAAAAAAAGATCAAAGGGAACGCCCATCCGTCAATCAGAGAGAATCACTCATGGAGGGTCGAAAAAAAAATGAAAGATTGGCATGATCAGAAATGTCAAGCAAAGGCTGAAGCCTTCGCCTTTTCCAGAAAAATTGGGAAACAACAGAGGGGACCTGGAGGGTAAGACTGAAGCGGAAGTTCAAACTTGGACTAAAGGGTTGGAACTTAGAAGCGTATATAAAGTCACGATTTTCTCTTCGGATGGTATTCAGGGGGAAGAAAAGGTGCTCGAAAAGAAAAGTGGGCCACACCAAAAGCGGCTCTAGAATTATCTTTAAAAAAGGGATGGCGAAGGCAAGGATCCCGGGGTGATGGGGACCAGCTGATAAGAGGTTACCCTGGGGGTCAATGGAGACAAGAGAGCCTCAACAGGCGCACTCACATCATCTCGTTACGTCCCAAGAATCATAATCGCTCAGAAAACACAACAACTTTGTGGCTGCCCAAGAGAAGAGAAAAGCGTCCTGTTGACTAGCTCCCTCTACCTTGGCGTAACCAAAAAAAACAAAAAAAACAAAAGAAACACCCCTATTCCTTGCCGGTAAAGAAAGTAGAAAAAGCGCCAACCGCGTGGAAAAGGGGAACGACGGGGAGAAACAGGACGCGACCGGTCCGGGGTGCCTAATAAAAACTCCGCATCGAAAGGACTGCTGCTTCTGTAGTGGGGGGGGGGAAGTGGCGCATAACCTGCTGCCCCTGGAAAGAATAACCTCGATCGCCTTTGGCCCGTAGAAGAGGGGAAAACGGGAGAAAAACAAATTCATTCTGACGGCCAGGCAGGAGAGTCCCACAAAAGGTAGGAAAAAACGCAGTCTGTGGACATGTTCCCGGGAAGGAGAAGAGGTTAGGATCGACTTTTCAAAGAAGGGGAAAGAGTAGGCGCGGTTACGTGGGGGCCAAAACGACCATCCGTTGGCGGTGTCAGTGGGGAATAGGAGGGGGACGCGGGCCTTCTTGGGGCGGGGCGGTGCGGCGGTCACAAAAGCTGTATTGAGTCTCCACCTCTTCCGAGGGAAGAAGCAAAGGGAGACCGGAGAGATGAACGGGGGATATCGCCTTTCTCAAAAATCAAAGAAATCAGTCCGGCGCATCCTTTGAAAGAAGGGGGGGTAATTCCGACACCCTCCTGTGAGGTAGGTTTGGAAAATGGGCTGACCTATGCCATGTACAAAAGAGGGAGGCCAGAGGGAGGGGAAAAAACCTCGTGTACTTCATGGCGTGCTGATGACGGCAGCAATTAAACCCGCGCGGTGAAAAAGAAAAAAAGAGGGGGAGGGGGGAAAGGGTTCACTTGACGATGAAGCAAGAGTTCACGAAAAGAATTAGACAGGAAAAAATGTTGGGGGTTTCTCTCAGACGGTGACCTTCCTTCTGAGAGAAATCGGGCTCATCTCGTTGACAGAAGTTATGGCAGGGGACAGGCAAGCTCCGTGTAAACCGTCGTTGGGGGAACGCACAGGGAGGGTGGGGGGGGGGGGTCGAGGGGAAGCCACCTGCTTTCAGGTCTGCGGTTTCAAGAAAGGGGGGGGGAGGAAAGGAAAAAGGCCCTAGGGACTGTCAGTCGTCTGTCATCTACTCGGCCTCAATCCCTCAAAGGGAGGGACCGAGGGATGGGGAACGAGAAATCGCCTCCTGCAGCTGGAATGTGAATTGTGGCCCGAGGGGATAGAGGGGGGAGGGCCCAGCACCGGGGCGGCTTAAATGAAGCTTCCGTGGTAAACCCCAAACTGGAGGCACCCTCAAGCCTATTGGCTGGACGGGAAAACGGGGAAGGGGAAGGGAAAATATGTGAAAGGAGAGCCATGGTCGACCTTTTGCTCCCCTCCTAAACTTAAAGGGACATCGCCATCGGGCAGCAAGAACAAAGAACAAAGGGGAAGGAAAAGAGTTGGATTAACGTTGGCGGACGCTTATCGCAAGGGCGTCGCCTGTCCAGAAAAAAGCGGCTGAAGCTGGGAAGAGAAACAGGGGAGGAGGTAATTGGGAGGACGAAATTAACTTTATTGCAGTCCCGGGGGAGCCCTCGGTGGGACAGGGGAAGAACTACGCGAGGGAGATTCAGTAAGGACAACCAGGCACGCTGATCATCTGGAGTGAGGATTTTTGTTCTGAGAAGGGACCGAGGAGAGGGGAGGAGGGGGGAAAAGTGCAGTCAAAAAGTTTTGCGACGAATTAACCCCTCCCTTCCACAAAATGCGCGGGAGATCAAGGAGAAAAAGCAGCGAGGGGGGTCCCACGGAGCTTAAAGAACTGGCAATTCTCCGTTTCCCGTTGGCGGTAAGGGACCATGCCTCCTAGATGCTGGAAGAAGACTGTAAATAAGAGGGAGTAATTTACTAACTTCAAAAAGGGTAGAAAATCAAAGACCAAACAACATGGAGATCATTGGGTGAGTTGGGAAAACGCGGTGCCGCGATGCGGGGAAGAGAAGAAATCGGGAGGGGCAACAAGAGTACTAGGCAGTCCAAAGAAGGCTTCAATGTCCAGGGAGATCCATCTGCGGGAACCACGTGGGGTATCCACGGAGAGGACACAGACCCACTCGTAAGAGCGGGGACACCATACTCAGGGGGGATCTTCAGCTTGCAGGCCCCTTACGGGGGAAAGAGAGGAAAAAGGGAAAGGAACCTGACTGTATTGGAAAGCACGTTCCGTTCCCGACGTGTCACTTACTCTTAAGGGGGGGGGCGGGCCAAAAAAAAGTCCGCGCTGAATCCGCATGGGGGCGGTATCCTGGTCAGGCATCTTACCCTACGTTCAAATAATCATCGGGGGTGACCGAAGGTGCCTTACAAGCCAAGCAAAAGAGGACCAGTTGAACAGACAGCCAGCAGGGCAGGGTTCTTGTAAACGGGAGAGACAGTGGAACGAGAAGATTGAAAACTAAAAGAACGCGGGCAAAAGACCTCGAAACCTCCATAGGTGTTGAAATGAGAAATGAAAAAATTGACGCGGGGATTGAAGGCGCAGAATAAAAGAAAAGGAGAAGGTGTTAGCAAAGGGAAAGGAAAGTCGCCTTTGCCAGCGTCCTACGAAGAAGAAGGCCCTCCAAAGTGAAGGTTAGGTGTCCAACAACTGGTTCCAGATTTGAGGGGGGGGGACCACTTTAGAGGAGCCTGGCACGGGGGAACAAAGAACCGGGCCTGGCTCCGCAAGCGAGAAATTGAAATCTTTGAAGTACATTACGGCTAAACCCGGAAAAAGTGGAGAAGGAAAAAGGGGAGAAGAAGCCGGAGTTGACACTTAGACTACGTTGTGGGAATGAGGTAAGAAGAAAATACGGAGGAGGCCAACACCCAAGATGCTGTCGTCTTGGGATTGGCTCACCGCCGCACCGGACAATAGGAGTATCGAGAGACGCAGGGGGGCGGAGGCCCCGGAAAAGGGGCCGGCCAAGCCGAAGGGAAAAAGCCGGAACGGAGTGGAAGACTTATCGCTACTGGAATCCGGGGAGGAATCGCGGCGTGAAAAAAAGGGAAGCAGGGGGAGAAGGGAGACACGTCGTTTTCGGAAGTCCGATGCAAGAGAACGGATTGGCTTTGGGCATCCCGTGCGGGTTTAACCTCTGCAAAACTTTATCCCGCGTTGGGAAGGGGCAGAAGGGGTTTAGTTCGAGAAGTGCGATGCATTTGCAGCGAAAAGCCAGGGGGTAAGACCGCTTGTCCCCTCCATAACATGCGCTGTGGTAAGGGAGAAGGGAAGGGAAGCTGAAAATAATGAGAACCAGGAGCACAGGGTGGCTTGTAAGGAATCAAAATGCAGTGACAGGTCGTAAAGCCGAACCAGGAGTGCGTGTCGAGGAAAACAACCGGCCAGCGGCTCACGGAGATAAAGGAGGTTGTCGGGAAACGGATGAGGTGGGCTATAAAAGATGCTCGGGTATCTGATCCCATACGGAGAGAATCGGTTCTCAAAATGAGAAGGCTGACCCAAAAAGGGCCCACTGACATTCCCAAAAGGAAAAAGTATTTTTGGGCAAAAGACAGCTTTCTGCTTAATTCCTAAAATTCGAAAATGAAGAGGCCGACAGGGGGAAAAACGCCAGAGGGCGATTTACTCCTGTTGGAGACTTACAGCCAGACCAAAAATTTTCGCGGACTTGGGGGGGAAAGGGTACAAAGGAGCACGGGAACGTCACATTGGAGGTATCATAGGCGGGCTCGAGGGGGAAGAAGGTCATAAGGGTAGGGAAGGAACTCAGTGACAGCAAGGAATAATTCTGGGCAGGCCTGGGAAATACAGCCTTTAATGACCCAATGTCAGTGTTAGGGGGGGGGTGGGGGGTTTGGGTTGAGGGGGATGAAGCGTTGAGTTGGGAGGGACGGGGAAGAGGGGGGTGGTGAGAGGCGGAGTTGGGAGAGGGGAGGGGAAGGGCATGGTCGGGGGGAGGATAGGGGGAGGGGGGGGGAGAGAATGGGAAGTGGTGCGGTGAGGAGGTAAGGGTCGTATAGAGGAGCGGGTTTTAAGAGGGGGGGCAGGTGGGGCCGAGGGAGAGGGGGGGTGGGGTGGGTGGCAGGTAGCCCTGGTCGGACGGGTCTGCCCTAAAGCGCTGTTGGGGAGCTACGGATCATAAACGGTAGTAAGTCAATACGCATGAAGCGTAGTGTCTTGGAGGGCCGGGAGGCTCCTCAAAGGCAACAACGTAGATTCATTAAATAGAGATGCGATTCCTTTGTTGGCAAGCCTCGCCGTTCTATTTGTGATGAGGAACTGAGTCGACGAGAGAAACAGAAGGGGTACCTGATCTATCGTGTAAAAAGTCCGCCCACCTTACGCAGCGGGGGGAAGCCTGGCAGCCGAAAGATCTGGGCTGGGATGGCCAGGGAAGTGGAGAGATCAGGGAGGCCAATCGCAACGCGCCTCCTGGGGAAAATTTCACCGTGGGCACAGGATTGGCACCTGGTTTTCGGTCACCAAAGGAATAGACGGCAAGGCAAGGCTGGGGCGTACAAAACGGGAAAAAACGGAAAGAGTGCTTGGTCGTCAATGGGGCGGGCTTGGATTGAAAGGAAGGGAAAAAGTACTGAACTAGGGCCGGGGGCCTAGCGAAAGGGGAAAGGTTGGGGTGGGGGCAATCGGCTGGAAGGAGGCCTGAGGGGTGTACAAGAACTTTCTGCGCCTCTAGCGGAAAACGCAAAAAGCTTCATAAGGGCTCAAAGAAGACCAGGGGGGAAGGAAAAAACGAAAAAAAAAAAAGAAGGCGGGCTGCTCCTCGGGGATCGAAGCGCGGAGAAAAAAAAGAGGGGGGAAGGGGAGAATCAGGGCAATCATAAGGGGATTCCTCAGCCGCCAGGGGGTCGCGGGCGTTTAGATGCTTCAATTGGTTTTCCCGTCCAAGATGAGCATGTACAAAATGACCCGAAGGGAGGGAGGAACCGATCTGACAGTGGGGAGGAACCAAAGAATGCCAAAAAGCGGACCGAAAACCAAGTTCCTGCCACGGAATCTCTAGAAGGGAAACCAGCAAACCGCGCCCTTGGGGGGGGTTGAGGGCAGACTCAAGGGGGACGCAAGGGCTACGGGGGTCTAAATTAAATGCGATGCGGGAGCGGAGCGGACCGACCTTTTGATTTAGTAGGCTCCGCCTGGGGAAGCAGGTCGTGTGATGCGGGGGGGAAAAAGCATGAGTGGTTGCCCGCTGGGGACCTTACGGGCCGGTCGCAAGAAAGGTTCAAAAAAAAGCAAGAGGAGGCCAAAGACGCAAAAAGAGTTGGCAGAAAGAGGACAGTCTGCAGGAATAGAGCGTTCCAGACTGAAGGGGGGCCGTATGGAGGGGCGACCCGGAGAGACCTTCCTTGTGCGAACGGGGCAGGAAATTCACAGGGGTTATGCGGAGTGTCATGCCGGGGCGCGACAGGCACGGGACGGGAGGCAAAGGAAGCTCCAGTAAGGTCAAAAGGACTTTGACCACCATCAGAAAAAAGACCCAAGGCAAAATGGCCAGAGTGGAAAAGCCGGAAAAACTTCGGGGATGGGGTAAACTAGTGGAAAGAACCGCCTCGGCGGCGTCGGCAGGGCAGAGGCCAGCGTCAGCCTGCAGAGCTAAAACGGTAGATGAGAGGGGGTTCCTTTTGCGGACTAGGAGGAGCGGACCAGAGTGCGAATCTGGGTTGGGGGTGAGGGGGGGGGGGGGGGGGGGGGGGGGGGGGGGGGGGGGTGGGGGCATAAAGTCACTTAACTTTAACATTCAGGAATGTAGTTGGGGGGGAAGGGGGAGCCGGTCGGGGAAAGGGCGAGAAAGGAAAAAGGGGGATAGCCTGCAATCGGAAAGAAATATAGAGGCCCTGAACGAACTTAGGGATAAAAAAGTTATCGGGTCGCTTTTTTGGGGAAGACAAAAAGAATAGGGGACAAGGTTAATTACGGAAGAGGGGTTGTTCACGGGGGGAAATGAGGATCAGCGCTCCCTAAAGAAACTCGTGAAGAGGGAAGTAAGGGCGGGAGGAAAGCGATCCGGGCACCAAAAAGTCGCAGGGGACACAGGTGAAATTAAAAGACTTTGATCAATCGCATTCTCCCCGCATATTTAAACCTGATCAGGCCAAGCCCGATGAGATAAAGGGCGGGACGAGTGAAGACAGCGGGGGGAGCGTGAGAAGAAGGGACCCAGTTGAACTCAAGGAGATCAAACCCACGGAGTAGTAGGATTTAGAAAAAAAAAAAAAAGAAAGCGGTATCAAGAAAAAAATCGACTGGGGACCACAAGATGCTAACCAGTAAAAAAGGGAGGGGTTCACCTCCCGCCCCGGGGGAAGCGGGGAGACCAAGGAAATAGGACGGGGTGAAGATGGTTACAAAGATTAGGGGGGCATCAAGGATTTAGGGGAACGCTGTTCGAAGGGAGACCACGGGTGGAAACTGGAACCTTAACAGGGGATTATCAGATGAAGAAACCAGGGAAAACAACACACAGGAGTCCTTCCTGTCATTTATGCCGCGAAAAGAACCGGGACCAAAAGAATGAGGGAACGGAGGGCCTGGGAAGCGATGATCTCAACTGTTTCTGAAAAGAGGGCAGGAGGGGGACCAGGCGGTGCCTGAAAAAGCTAAAAAAAGATCACCGGGAATCCCATTCAAAACGGTGGGTGACTTGGTAGTTGAAACCGCCGGTCCAAGACGAGGGACTATGCGCAATGACTCCGCGGCAAAAAACCCCCACAAGGGAGACAAAAACGGGAAAAGCGTAAAAAAATTGGGGAGGGGGGCTATGGCAGGAGACGCTGGGGAAGGAATACGGCTGAAGAAACTAGGGGGTAAAGGGGGAGGGAAAAGGGGGTGGGCAGGAGATCCTTGGAAAGAGAAGAGAATGCCCAAAGAAGGGGAATGGGCTGAAACAGCAATAGAGAAGTGGGACAGGAAATCATGCAAGGGTGGAAGGTGAAGATAAAATTGGGAAGCCGTTGGGAACCCAAATGAAGTGCTCAGCTTCACCGAACAAAGTCGGGGGTTCCTAAATGTCGAACCAACGCCAGGTAAGCCCTGAACCCGACTCAGAATACGCAATCGTCTGGGGACCCGGAAGGACTTTGTCGAAAGAGCGATTGATAAGAACACCTATCTAAAACATCAGGAACTGGGGCTTGTTTGGAGGACACCTGGCATTAGCAACCGCCGGAGACTTCTGCATTCCCAGGTTCCGGAAGAAGGTCACACAAAAAAATTAGGGGGCCTGGCGCAAAACCACGCCAGAGGATAACACGCGCTCATTCGCCCTCACAGGTAAAAAAACCTGGCGTGTGACAACTGTCGTGGAAAATCGCGCAAAGTAGCCAGAAGCCATCTCCTCCGCGTGAGGGCGACTTGAGGGAAATGGTTAACCTCACGTTATGGGGGGGGGGGATGAATTACTCTAAAAAGCTCAAAACCTTGGGGAAGCAGAAGGTTTCGTAGAGTCACGTCAATTTGGGAGGGAAGCACGAAGATGAAGGAACAAACTCCCCCAATACAAATGCCTGTCAAGTTTCAGGGTTCATTAAGAGAAGGCGAAAGACCAAGCGGGCGGATCCCATTCGGAAAGGGGAAAAGGTCAGGAAAAAAGGACATGGCTTGCGGGTTAGAAGCATCGGGCAAATAGGTAGGATGCGAAATCTCCGGCATCTGAGAGAGGGTTTGTTCGTCCACGGTGCCGGGGGCCAAAGAAAGGCAACCGATTGATATGGGAGGACGGCTCCAGAATGTTGAAGGCCAGGAAAGAACGTGCTACAGCACGCGGAGATTCCTCCGAGAACGAAGGAGGCCAGTTCAGCTTCGGAAGCCGAGTCATTAAGAAGAACGGGAAAGGGCAAACAGAACGCGAGGACAAGTGGGCCTGAACGGAAGCGAAGGAATTACTCGTACCTCCTGAATTCGCCTGCCAAGGTGTTAAAAGGGGGGTAGGGTTCGAACGTAAACAGGAACTTTTACTCACCAGGTGGTCGGCGTGGGTTTTCTCGATAGAGAGAGAACTTCGAGCAAGCCGATTCGAAGCACTGGGAATACCAATGGATTCGCCTGACCCTCGGAAGGCGGGAACCGATCTTCTGAGGGTTGGGGGGAAAGTCCGGAGAGCCAAAGAAACCTGGCTAGGAGTCCACGGCGAGTCATGCTATTGAAGACAGCCAGACTACTCTCGAATTATTATGGAGATGTAAGGGGGGTAAGGCCGCGAATTCGCACAGATGTGGTTGTGGCGGGCCGGGTTCCTACTCCAGGGGGTAAGAAAGAACCAGGGGGAAATGCGTCTCCTGCACGCCTGGGCATCAGAAGTGCCCGACACGTCAGGTACAAATTGAAATGTTCACAGACACTTTCTGGGCACGTTGGACCCTAGCGGGGGCCCAACGGGCCGAGCCTTCCTCGAACCCTGGGGGGTACGGCCCTTTCTCCGAGGGGTCACGTCCAGACCCAGGAAACTCGGGTTCCGGAGGATCTCGAGGGGGGGGAAAAAAAGTAAGTGAAAGGTAAGACGGCGAACTGATCAAGAAGTGACTCTCTTCTGACGACGCCCATGCGGGTTGGAAAAAAGCAGAAGGACTCTGCCTGGGGGGCAAGTGGTCCTGTGGCTGAGTTCCCTTGGGTTGTAGAAGTGATTCCGGGGGAATTCACTTCATACATAAAACATCTTATGAAAGGGGGTGTTCGCCAATTAGGGAGGCAGCGATGCCCTCGATACGGGAGTGCGAGGAGGAGCCTTGGGGGCCAGGCTCTCGTCGACTAAAAAGAGTACCTGTGGGGTGGTAAAGAATTTTGGAAATCCTCAGGTTTCGCATGTCTAAATAAGAGGTCTTAGTGGGATTTGGGTTTCTTGGACTGCTCCCGTGAAGTCGAATGGTGGTCTAGAAGATTGTGGATTGGATCTCAGGGATTTGCCCTGGTCTACTGGCCGCAGGGAGTGTCGGAGAGGGCAGTTGAGTTCAGCCGCGTCTCCATCCCCTCGCGTGCCGGTCCTCAACAACGGTGGATGGAGAACAACGGCTGGTCTCGCCCGGTGAAGTGGAGGCTGCTCGCCAGGAGTGTGACGTGACCTCCTTCCTCCTAATTAGGGGGAGCACACTACTTGGACGAAGGAAGTCTAACGTGGAACGCGGCTGGAAATCCGTGCTCTCCAGAAAGGTCTTACATGAGATCACAGTACCACTCTGAGGGGGAGCAGGCAAGAGGTTTTGGTGAAAAAAAGACTTACGACCCGATGAAAGGAGCAGTTCACCTGCTAGAATGACAAGGGGACTGAAATGAAAAAACCCCCGGCGCGGTCAAGGCCCACTGAGGAGGAAGCTAGCTTAAAGGTCAGTCTTAAAAAAAACCATCGGACCAAAGTAAGTGGAAAAGGCTGCGGTTCAAGAGAGGAGTGCCGGAACTGTGACAGGCAGGTACTGGCCGGGTAGATTGGAAGGCAGTCAGAGATCCTTAGAAGCTGAAAAGAAGGCAGGGGCGGCGATTGCAGGCCCATCCACTCAACGGTCAACTAAAACACAGGATGGACTTCCGAAGTTACTGGAAAGGTAGTTTAGAAAGGGGGCGCGCCCTGAGGAGGCCTAAAAGCCCACCAACGACGAGGGGACGATCTCGGGGGGAATAAACTCCTAAAAAAGGATAGGGAGAGAGGGGTTATTAAGGGGGGGAGGTGGACTCTTGGCGGATAAAAAACGAGTCCTAAAGTGCCGGCGGTACTAGGAAGATAAAGGCGGCTTGGAATGTCGTGGCATCGTTTCTTGGGGGGGGATGGAATTAGATACCCCAAGAAAGACTCCAATCCTCGAGGCGTCTGACTTCATTAAAGGGCGCGATCTCCTAAGGTTCCTTTTGTGAGTGAGCCCGCCTAATCCCGAACTTCATGCGTTGGGGAAAAGTACGGCTTAAACAAGCTAAAGAAAAAAAGCCTGTTCCCCTTGATAAGAGGCCGGCCAGAGTAAAGAAGGAGGAGGAAGGAGATCGTCCCCGCTCATGTTACTTAGATAAGAACTGTCATAAGTTTGTTCATAATGGGGACCCTTGAAAGGGGAAAAAAGACCTCAGTGATGATGGAGGCGAGAGCATCTGGTGGTGAAGAAGAGGATTACGGACCAGTCAATTGAGAAATCCAAAAAAAAGAAGTGGAAGGTATTTTAAAAAGGAGGGGAGTGAGGTGGTGACCGGGTAGCATAGCTCTAAGCCCATAGGCAGTCCAAACCATGAGATGGTTCAAAGTGAAGGAACAGGGGACCATAGGAAAAGTTGGCGAAAGGAATGCAACCAGGTCATGACCAGGTAACCTAAAGAGGGGGGGAAAAACTGAAGTGACCCGTAACAAAGAGGTCTGAAGGATTTCCTGAGTCTTGTAAATTAACGGACGGTCAGGGAGCGCAGAAACCGGGGGAAACGCGTCAACGGAAATTAGAGGATCTGCGCGGTAATGTCTCCAAGGGAGAAAGAAGGGAATGCCATGACCTGGCAAGATGCCGCATACTCGAGTCCTTATGAGTTCCATTATACAGGGGAATTAAGCTAACAACGATTATTACCGAAATACCCAAGGAGTGCGAAGCAGGTCGCAGCGAAGGGGAGCACTTAAAAGCATCCAAAAACAACAAGGGGCGAAAGCCCCAGGTGGGAATTGAGTCGACAGGATTTGCCCTGCATGGGGCAACAAAGTCGGAAAGTTGGACATCCTGGCCATGGAATGATAACACAGAAATAGGGGCAAGTGGGTCCGGTGCGTGACTCAGAAAAAAGAGGGCTTACCGGTTTTTCGTAGGAAAGGGAAGAGGGCAAGGGAGCACCGGGTCAAGGCGAGCCTGAAACACGACCTCATTGTAGCAGGAGAAACCGGGGAAAGAGAATGCAAAAGGGAAGTATGGTCTGGAACCAATACGTTAGGCATCTATTCAAAGAGGTGCTACTACTTATCGGTTACATACCTATCGAGTGTGAATGGAATTAACCTGGGAAGGAGGAAAACATGAGAGAGCTCAGTCATTGGGGAAAGAGGGCACACCCCGGAGGTTGGGCGATCTCAAAAAGTCAAAGACGAGGGAACCCGACCAGAAAATTATCGCCCTTACTTTAAAAGGACATGGCTCAAAATAGGATCTGGGGAAGGGAGACCGACGTAAAGGGGTGTGCCCGGCCCACATTTCAGAGGGAGGGGGGATGGTCAGTGACACTCATGTCGGCGATTTCAACCAGTGGCGACAACCCGTTTCAAGCGCCGCCCACCGTGTGGTCTATCAGGGCACTTAGGGTGGGTCAAACAAAACCAGAATGGGAACTCTGTACAAGGCACTTAAGAAGGGACGGGAAAGGGCACCAAAGAGGACCGCAGCAGAAAAAGGGATGTAATGAAGCCACCTGAATGGCACGAGAACCGAAAGACTGGTCGGGTTCCCGCACTCGCAATACGGATGAGAGAGATCAAGAAATATTCTAGAGTTGGTTTACTTGATGTTGGGGAGTCGTGGCCAACGTTAAAAAAGATTAATCTTCGGTCCAAAGAAGTAGATTCAGGAGCAAGGGGCGAAACGGCAAACTGGCCTCCCGAAACAGAAGAGGACCAGGAATGGGGGGCCAAGTCCCTCGGCAAATGAGACTCATTCAATTAAAAAGAGAAAGTGCAAAGGTAATCAATAAAGGATTGAACGCGGAAGCCGTGGAAACGTAAGTAATCAGGAGGTCAACATTGTTAGAAACTTAAGGGTGGCTAATGGGTGCCTGAAATGTAATCATTCATATAGGAGGGAGGGTTGTCTTTTCAGCACGGTTGACATGGAGGAACTACCGGGCAGAGTGGAAAACCGATCATTCTGGGGGTGCCAAAGAGCTTACACCGATTGTACTGTCGCATGGAGCCAACACATTTCACTCAGCTAAAACCGAGAGCCGAGGCACGAAAGAAAGACAGACAAAAAGAGGGGGAAAGCATGAGAGTTACCCAGGACTCGAACAACAAAGGGGGGAGTGGAAAGAGAAAGAAAGTACAATGAGGGGGGATGAAAAATCCGCCCTCTTCACTGGCTGTGACCTCCGTGGGCTAGACAATTATAGGGAAAAGGAAGCGATCGGGGAAGTACGCAAACTTGCTCTACCGGCAAGACGCTACTGCCTAAGGGAGGGCTTACGGAAAGTGCCGTTTGCGCGCCAGGGGACGCGAAAACAAGAAATAGACCTTACTTGACCAAGTGCTCGCTTTGGGTTTCAAAATCGGTATTGACGGGGAAGGATTAGGGTCTATCACTGGTAAAGACTCTGGCGACCCTGTAGTAAAGGAGTGTTGGCATCTGTGCTAATGAATTAAAGGAGGGGAGGGTTGCAATTCTCCTCTTCCTTTGGAATTCCAAAAATGTCTTGAGGAAGGGTAGTTGCCTTGTAAGTGAGCACTTGGTGTTCATGCCTCTGGAAGAAAAACTTAAGGAAAAAAGTTTGTAAACCGGGCTACACCCATAGAAAGAATTCAGGCAGAGATGTCCGCCGTCCTGCTCTCTCACAAAAGTACGGCTCCCTTTGAAAGACAAAGAAGGTGTTCTCTCATAGACCCGGGTCGGAGGTTAGGGATCGGTTTCTGGCCTTAAATAAATGGCCCAGCTACAGGAAAGTATGGGGGGGGGGGGCTTCCGTAGGAGTTAGATTCCCAATGAAACCATCGGTAACCAAAGATGGTAGGATGGGAACAAATGCTCCGCGTTTTACTGGAACAATCCTTAAAATACCGGAAAGAAGATGGTGGGAAGGAGCACTACTCCCTGTTGATAACTGTCCGTCAGCTATTCTTCCAATTGAGGGCCCATCTGGAACTAGTAAGGGAGAAAGATGAGGGTGAAGCCGTGTTTCCATCGCGTCTTTAAAGGCAAGGTAAAGTTTTTGGAGGGGCCACACTTCGGGAACGGCTATATTTCTCTTGGGAGGCTTGTACCCACCCAGCGCAGCGGGTGCCGGGGCAGACTGATCAGGGTTACCCTCCTAGGTTAACACGAGAAGTCAAAAAAAAGACCTCCTTGTCCCGGAAGAGGCGGTCCGGAAGGGGGGGTCATTCTGACGGTATGTAGGGAAGATATGTCAGTTGGAGCGACTTACAAGGAATGAGGGGAAAAGAAAATGATAGCAGAGAAAAACGTGCAAACAAACATTACCGAGAATTTCTGTCAAAAACCTTGAAAAGGGGACAAAAAACTTCTCATTTTACAAGATGAGGGAATAAAATGTGCAGAAATAGATCCATAATGTCTTCAGCATGCAATCAGGGGCCAAAACTTGAGGGGACTATGGGGATGATGGTAAGGAGGGAGTGCGAAAAGTAGTAGTCGTGACCAGGAACGCGGCCTGGACAAGGAAAGACGAGGGGGGGATTTCTATCTGGGGGACGAAGGAACCTGGGGTAAATGTTCCAAACTGGATCGTATACAACTGCTGGGGTGGAAAGCCTCTAGCTTAAGCGGAAGAAAGGAGGTAGCGGGGAGGCAGGTTGTTCGGGAGGACATTCATGCTTCAGAGAGGGTTTCTGGATTAAAAAGTGCGCTTAAGAAAAGAGTTAAAAAAGTTTACCGGGGAGAGGAGAGAAAAGAGGGCCAGACGATCAGGGAACTGGGAAAATCATCGGGGTCCGCGCTCTTGTTACCTGGAAGAGCTCAGCGAACGTCAGGGCCACTTTTCATGGGACGACCTTTGAAGGGAAAAAAAAAAAAAAAGAGGCTTCGGAAAGGGGAGAAATGCTGGGGAGAAGATTCGGATAGCTGACCGCCGGCACAGGTCACAATATCACTTCAACAACAAAGTGGGAAAAATATAGTTGACCACCGGGAGGGGGAGGGTAGGCATAAAGGAAGAGATGAAGGGAAAAAAAAAGAGTGATACGACGGAGGATAACAAGCTGCTTTGGTACACCGGTGGGCCTGTCGGTCGAAAACAGATGACCCAGGGGGAGTAGGCCTGGAAGAATCGGTTACAATATTAGGCCGGAGAGGGCATTGCCTATGAAACGGGAACCATTCCCGGTCGGGTATTAGCGTTATTATGAAAACTCTTCCTGGAGTCAATGATAGGGGAGAAGCAAACAAATTCCGCTCACAAAAAAAACTGAGGGGGGGGCTCACGGATGGCATAGACAGACGATGTATTAAGAGGAGTCAGGTCATGGTGGGACAGCTTTAAAAGGTCAAGTCAGAAGGTCTTTGCTTCCCAAGAAGGAACGGGTTGAGGGGTGGAGGGTGACAGAATTTCAACGTAGTAAGGACACATTCGAAGAGAAAAAAGAGATTCCCGACACGGATAAGAAAAAGATAGAGAAGGGGTTAGAGGACGGTTTGCCCGTCTCGGTCACGGGATTAGGGGCAAGGGGGAGGAGAGCTAAGGACGGAGCCGTGTCGAAGACAGAACAGGAAGTCTTTAGAGGGAAAGAAGGTTGCGAATAAGGGGAAGACTTGAATTTACTCCAATCACCGGTGGCCGCGTACATTCTCAATGCAAGGCAGGTGTTACTAGGAAACGGCATTAAGGTGGGTAGGGGCTTCAAGGTCAGAGAAAAGAAAGAGGAGGTGAAAATACTGATTTGTCAGACAGAGGGATAAAGACTTGAGAGGGAGAACCTTAGGGGGGATGTGACTTCGGCTGGTTGGGGCGTTCCCTCATTCCGGTTATCACTCAGGCGCAGTGGGAGGCCAGAGGAAAAAAAAGCACTTTGGAAGGAACTGGCTAAGCACATGGGCGACGTAACAAGTAAGACTAAGGAACAGGGAAAAAGTAAGACTGAGGATGTATGGGCGCATAGCCTGGGCCTTTAGGAGTGGGCGCAGCCAGGGGACTGGAGGTCGGGGGAAAGAATTCTGTCTATTGCAGAATCGATGGAGAAGGGCGCCCAGAGTGGGCCGAAAAGGGGGGTTTACGCTTCAGAACTTCAAGGGGAAAAGGAAGAACAAAGGAGAGGAACTCTATGGGAACTCCAAGAGTCACCTAATGGGTAGTAGTACGGCCAGACTGGGAAACGGCCATAAAAGGAGGGAAATCAAAGAGGGGAACAGAGTCACCCGACCCTTATATGGTTCGAGCTAAAAAGAACAGAATCATATAGAAAGAGAGGAGAAGGGATTGGGAAGAACTGTGCGAGGAAAAGGCGGTTGAGTTTTGAGCGGCTCATCCCTGGTCTCGAGAGAAGGAATTAAGTAAAGGACGGGGGCAAACAAAGGACACATGGCTCCGTTTCCATAGACTTCAGAATAGGAGCAATTAAGGGGGGGGGAAGAAGAAAAAAGGTAACTTTAATCGAGAACAAGACTCTTAGGATGGTTCAGAAAAGGGCCCCGGAAAAAAGGCAGGAAGTGAATGTGGGGGGAGAAATTTACAATCATGATCACTTGGTCAGTAGGAGCTTCGAGGTCAGAAGGAAGAGAGAGACGAGCTTCACAAATAAAACGAGTGTCCGTTATACTTACGTAGTCAAGGGGGAAAGCCCTTACTCTGGAAAAGCTCAAGGGGGGGGGCATCAGGGATCTCCAAAAAGTCTAAAATCAAGATCCACTGCTTTGGGGCGGTCAAAAAAAGGACGGA
>Ga0179593_1658927_pt1 | contig 21511 bp, 31 predicted proteins | sample CZODoug2_1_08_16_FD_185931 | JGI IMG/M metagenome (GOLD analysis project Ga0179593, IMG submission 185931) | Vadose zone soil fungal communities from Angelo Coast Range Reserve, California, USA - CZODoug2_1_08_16fungal (PacBio error correction) | ecosystem: Environmental > Terrestrial > Soil >...
AAAAGAACGAATATCGACCTGATCAGGCCTTGCGGCAACGGGAGCTACTCACACACCAACTGGAGGAGAGAGAGAGTAGTCAAGGGAAGCAAGAAAAAAAGCGTCGCTTGCTTCCTGGAGGGTCCGTAAGGGGTTGAAAACCGGACGGAAAAAAAGGCTGGCGGACCCATAAAGGGTATTCGGTTAAAGGGGGGGGGGTGAATTAAAAAGGTGGAAGAAAAGAACAAGGCTGCTTCCGACGGGCAAAAAGGAGAAGGGAATATAGAGGCAACGAGGGAGGGGAGAAGTCGACCGTAAAAGTGACCGGGGGGCGCTGCCTTTGAAAGGGAAAAAAGTATGCTTGGTCGGGGGGGCTCGAAAAGGGGAGAAAACCAGTCGTGTTGAAGCAAAAAAAAGAAAGAGGATGAACCAATAGGAAATTCTCAGGGGTCCTAGAAACGGGGGGGAGGGGGATCAAGAGATTGAGGCTTGACAAACAATTGCGCAGGTTATATAGAGCCCTTGGCAAGCCATCAGAAATCTGAACCACGGCCAAGACTGAAAAAGATGCCAGCGGAGAAGACGTCTGAACAGCGTTTGTACTTCAAAGAACCAGGGGAAATATGAGGAAAAGAAAAAAGTCCAAGGGACAATGTGCCCCTATAAAGCCCCTCTATTTACTTGCTTAGTCACTTGATGTGGGTCCAGGGGAGGTGAGCATATCGTCGGGTTCTGGTGGAACCATTGCGCTCCCCTGGGAGGGTTCCCAGTCTGTTGCAAAAAAAGGAAAAAACAGAGAGGGGGCGGGGAGCGTTGGTGTATATCCAACGAAAAAAAAAATTCGGAAGTCTCCACGCAACCGGGTATGGCACATTAACGCAAGGCCTAGGTAAGAATGTGTCAAGAGATGGCGTTTTCTTGATCGTGCGAGTCGCCGGCTCCAACCGCTGTCCCAAAAAAACCTGAGGTCGAAAGGCAAAAGAATAGGGGGAAGGTCAAGTCGCAGGCGCCGATAGAGGGGGCACCTCCTATACGTCAAACCCGGAAGGAAAAGTGGTCATGAAAGGTAGAACGAGGACAGTCGTTGCTTGAACTCAATACTGGCTTGGGGAATATGTGTAACTCATTGAACGGATTGGAAAGGGGGGGGGAACCCTGGTGTTGGATGGGGAAGTGCGCATAGCCCGGCGCGACATGAAAACTATGGCCATTCTAGGGGACACGGACTGGTTGCAGGGGAATGTTTGTGAAACGACTGCACCAATGATGCTGTTCAAAAGCCCCCAGACAGCGCGGAAGTGGAGGGCTGAACCTTGGGAGGGAAAAAAAAGCACGCCACTACAAAATGCAAAGAAGGAAAAATGAAGGAAAAAACCACGGAAGGACAGCGAAGCGGGGATAGAACAGCTAGAAACAAGAAAAAGGTGAACAACTTGCAAGTAGAGGAGGAAAAGGGGAACGGTGCACACTAATAAATGAAAAAATTAAAAAGGGGGAAGATCTCAGACAACACCGGAGAAAGATGTGATCTGAGAGAGGCAGAAAGCTCGCATGGACGGCTCCGGGTATCGTGTCAGGGGGCCCGTATTAAGGAAAGGCTCGTTCCCAGGGAAGCCCCGCTCGTCAAGATGCCGTGGTGGAAGTGACATTGAAGGGATAGAGGGCTTTCCGGTCACAAAATCCCGGGGGTGGGCCATACCTCACGAGGAAAAGGGTGGTGGCGTAAAGATCAAAGGGGCATTCAGAAGATCTATTCCTGAGAACATAGCCCAATCAAAGGAAACTAACATACGGGGCATATGAGGGGTAAAAAGGGAGACCTGCAAGACAAAATCAAAAACAGGTTTGACCACCAAGAACTCATGAATAGACGTGACAAAGGAACTCACGACAAACGCAAGAGTTTCAAAACAGACTTTGTTTTTCCCCCGTGGATCCGTATCAGAAACCACCGACGCCAGGTGGGGGCGGAAGGGGGATAAACTAAATCGCTCCCCACCTTACAGTGTGGTTAAGCTACCGGCTGAAAAAGAAACCAGGCTCGAAAAAATATACATAAAGGTGGGGCCAAAAAGCAGGAGAGAGCAGGATCAGAACACGGGGGCATATATTGTAATGGATCAGAAACATTAATCGGCGGACGGCTGGGGGAATGTTGGGAAAAATCGGCGTGGAAGTGTAAGTTTCGCGTTGGAGACCCAAATAAAAACGCTTATCGAGGGGCCAACTGGTGTTCAACAGCGGGGTCGGCAGGGGGAAAAGAGCGTGAAGAAGAGACAAAAAGACCAAGGACCGTAAAAAAGTGAGAGGGATGCAAAGGACAATCGAGGAGGTGTAGCGGCATGGGGGGGGAAGGTCCAGACAGGGGATGTGAAGCTACAAAAGAAGGAAGGTTCAAAAAGAAGGGGGACGAAAGAACAAAAATCTCTGCGAAGGCATCCGACAAGTGACAGTAGGGCAAGGGGTCGAGTCCCGTGAAGGCTGCAAAGGGGGAAAAGAACCAGGAGACGAAAGGGGGGAAGTGCGAAAGAACGAGGGGCTGCGACCCCTCGGTTAGGGATGACAACGAGTAGGTTCTAGGTCGGCTGGGACGAAAAATAGTGGGGAAGGGGGCAACAATAAACGGGGGGGAATTGGAAGAAGACATAAAACAGCACGTTAAATCTGGACCATAAACGCGAAAAGTTCCAACTTTTATGTTGCGAGTTGAGACGAACTCAGGAAAAGAGGAAGGACGCGGCAAGAGCTCAACAGTGGGAATCGGCACACTTGCCGGGCAGGCCACCACCAATGTGACCAAGAAAAAGACATTGTGCGCTGGTCGCAGTCCGGAAACATGGGTGGGCCATCCGACCGGAGGGATCAAGAGAGGGAAGATCTCCAGGAAAAGAACTGGGAAGCTCTACCCACAAACAAGAGGAGAGAGGCCGTTGCAGAAAGGACAGGTGCCATGTGCGATATCGCGGCTGGAAGGAGGAGTTGAGCAAGGTTGCCGGATAGTAGGGACAAAGGAAAAAAAGGAACAGCCAAAAGGGTCAAAAGGGGGTGCAACTAAGCCAGTGTGCCAAGGCGCTCCACTTTCTGGCTTCGGTGCCGTATTGCCGCGAATAGGCTGAATTGAGGAGGCACATCTCGGGGTATTACAAGGGAAAAGAGCTGAGGGGTCAAAGGAAAGTGAGGTATCGGGTTTGTGAAGCAGGCAACATGGCGCGGAAACCGAGGTTACATCTGTTCAGGAAACACTATGTGGCCCATCCGATAAACATAAGGTTGGGGAGAACCAGGAGACCAGATTGTGAGGGAGACGCAATTTGGAGCTGATGCCATAATTTATGACAGGGTTGCATGGGGACGGGGGGACCTCAAACCAAGAGAAGAAAATCCTATGCATATGCCGCCTGGAAAGAGCTGGCTGTCCTCGATGCGGTTGCTTCAAAGGCTGGTGGAATAAGGGACGTAGTCGCCAAGACAACGAAATGTTCTGAGAATGGCCCCCCAGGAAAAAAGACCCCGAGGGACAAACCCTCTTCACTTTAAGGGGTTCTTGGAAAGGGAAGACGGAGACCGTTTCTGGTCACCCAGTAAAAACATGTGGAAAGGGGGGTTGGGGTGGGAAGCCAGACTGGAGGGGGGACACCAGTTGACCCGAGTCCGCCCGACGAAAGGGGGTATTCGCCTAAAAATTCCTTCAAAAATCCACAAAAGGGAGAGGGGGATCACAAGCCAGCCGAAGTTAATCAAAAAGAAGGTGGGAGGATCGCTGCGAACCTGCTATTGGGGGGTGTGGGTTGTCCACCGCTGTGACCAACCCGAAATGGCAAGAAAAAAGCATGGGATAGGGGAAGTAAAAAGGAAAGTCGGTACGTCCAAGGGTAATAGCAGGGCCGCGAGAGGAAAGTAAAGACAACAAACGTCTGAGAACGGGGACGCCTCCCAAAAACCTCGACAGCTGTTTTGCTTGAAAAAACATTGGCGTCCTAGAACTCTTGGTAACGTCCAGTGATGGGAATGGAGTTTGGGAGGGACGCATAGAGGGAGCGACTTCGGAAAAACGTATTGCCCTATAAGTTGGAAATGTTCTGGGTTAAAAATTAATTACGAAAGGCACCGAGGGGATCTTCACCGGGAACCCATATACCACGAGTCTGAAAAGGTTGATGAAAAACGAGGGGGACAATGACAGCAACGAAATAAAAAAAGGGGCAAACTTGGAAGGAAATTTCATACTGCCTCAAAAAGGTGACACACCCGGCGAGAACGAAATGACAGGAGAGGCAGAGACCGACACGAGGAATGAAGGGCGAGGAAAGAAAACACTCATATCACAAACCCAGACTCGATGGACAATCGAATCCAGAAAAAAGGGAGAAGGAAAGGGAAGTGTGAAAACGGGGGTGGAATTCAAAACTCGCATGGAATTCCGCAGAAACAAGTAGCAATGCCTGTCCACCAATCGTGATCTAAGGAGGGGAAGAAACCCGCCATGGGGAAATTTGCAGCAAAGTTGGAAACGCATTTGTCTTAGTTAATGGGGCTGTCCATTGACTTCCAGATTGGAGAAAAGGAAAAGAGTTAGCGAAGAGACCAGCCGGTGAGGTTTTTGTGTTTTTGGGGTTTTGGTTGTTTGTTTTGGTTGTTGTTTTTGTGTTGGTTTGTTTTTTGGGTTGTTTTGTGTGGTCCGGAGTCAACCGAAATCGAAACAAAGGAATACGACTAAACAAGAAGTTTTCCGAATGTCGCGGACCCACTAAAGAAAAACAGGGTTTGGGGAAAATTTTTCGGAAGTTACACCCTACGACAAAGAGTAGAGTTCAAGAACAGCCTGTCTAGGGTGAACGGGGGCGATGAGTTGCAGAAAAGCCGCACGGGGGGGGGAAAAGACGTAAAAAAAACGGCGCGCCAAAAACGAAACAGCAGAATACGCGAATTGGAAGAACGGGCAAAAGTCGCATTAACACGGGGGAAACAGCTGGGAAACCATCGCCGGCCATACAGGGACGGTTATCCTAAGGACAGCAAGCAAGGAAGGGAGGGGGGAATTTGAAATTAATCCCAAGGAGGTGGGAAAAGTCGCGTGGCTACTAAAAAAAAATGGCCGCCTCGTTTTGGCAAAAGGGGGGTGTTCAACAGCAAAGGCGGGAACCATAAGAAAAGACGTGAAACACTACAGAACTCCTGTACGGGAAAAGGACGAAAGTGAAGAGAAGGACAGAAGGACATAAGAATCGGGGGCCCATTCTCAAGAAAAAGGACGTTTGTCTTGGCAGACGAAAGAAGGTGGGAAAAACCTTGAAAACCGAATCGTCCGAAAAGGAAATGAGAACCGGAACCTGACTTTTCAGGATGGCGAAGCGACCGTGACTGGCGGGAAAGGCGCAACCAGTTCCAGAATCTGGCGCGAATTGAATTTCCAGGGAAAAACTCGGATAACACCCACGATAGGCAGGGGTCTACGAGGGAGGAGGGAACTCGTGTTACCGGGCACGAGGATTCAAAAATGTTGAAAGGGACCCACAGAAACGATAAGGGGGTAGCTGGACTCATAAAACAGCGAAAGGTAAAAATTGGGAAGACTACTCCCGCGCGTGCAGACGACGCAGGCAAAAGAGGACATTCGCGAAAAAAGAAAGGGAGAACGAGCTGGCGCGATAAACAAACTGCCTGGCGGAGGCCAACGCCTACATGGCTGGTCCGCCAGCGGTCCTTTGTTTCAATGTTGGAACTCAAATACAATCTGCCGGGTACTACTCGAGGAAGCAAGCCGAATATCGCCCAACCTGGCCGGGGGGAAAAATCTCCAAAAAAAACGGGATGGGGAGAGGACCTCGCAAGGGGTGGGGCAGGGCGATATTCGGATTGCAGCATGAGGGGAGTACACATATTGAGCAAGGTTTCATCTTCTGAAAAAAAAAAAAAAAAAAGAGGGGGGGGGGGGAGGGGGGGGGGGGGGGGGGGGGGGGGGGGGGGGGGGGGGGGGGGGGGGGGGGGCGGGGAAAAAAGCAACATGTAGTTGGTGGTGTGAGGACATCAGGCCTATGGGGCTTCCGGACAGAGAAACCTAGCTACTGGAATTGGGGAGGAACTGCAAATCGCTGGAGAGATGTTGAAAAAGGGAAAGACCGTCAAGAGGGGAGATGAGGGAGGGGGGCAACAGTGGCGCTGAACCCGGTCGGGGGGAGAATCTGTGCCGTAAAGGGTCCATACAGCAGCTCAGAAAACATAAGGTGCAAATCACAGAAGCGGGGGTCGCAAATCCATTCACGGAGCGTGCTGCGCATGGCCGAATATGGAATCTGGTACCGAATTGAAAAATTCAGATAAACCGATGCAATGAACGTCAGAAACACGGGAGCAAGCTGCTGGGCACGATTCTGTTTGACGTCAAAAGGGGGAGGCCTCCGGCAAAAAAAACAAACAAAGAGGAAGTAAAAACATGCGCTAAACCGACGATTGTCCTGGTTGAGTCGCCCTCGGTCCGGTTATTGGGTGAGTTCGAAAGGACAAAGGGTCGAAAAAAGTGAAACCGGCGAAAAGTATTGTCCCGCACGGGCTGTTGAACCCAAGTTGGCGACACGAGAAGACCCGACACGAGAGGGTATTTGGGATCAGCAAAGAAAATCACAACACCGTGGCAATTCCCCAATCCGAAGTTGAAAGACGTGATGGGTAAAGTCCATCGGGCTAACCGGGGAGGCGAAAGGACCGGCGAGGGTCCACCGCTTGTTGACCAAGAACCCGGAAAAGGATGGGGGGGGTCGAAAAGGGGGTGCAACGAAGCAATTCGGTAGCGTAAAAAAGCTGTAATGGGGCGGCGAGAGGAGAAAAGGGGTGCAGGAAAACCACAAGCAGTGGTGGAAAACTCATCGACGGCCACGGACAACTGGAGTATAGGGGAAATCACCGGGAGCTTGGCTCGTAGGTAAACGACTTGGGGAAGAGAAAAGGAAATAGGGGTGGTGGGCAAACCGGTTTAGGGGGGGAGCGCATAGGAGCCCGCGCGACAGGCTTAAAAAACTAGGGCAAAAGGACATAGATTGGGTTTCGTCAGGAAAGGGTTGACCGACTGCACACGTCTTTAGATGTGTCACCGCACCAAAAACGGGAGGAGACCACGATGGAGAAGACGACCGTCCACGAAAAGACAAATGCAAATGGTCAAACTTGGCGGAATTTAGACACTCCACCAGGAAATCAGTTACGGGGGACTAGAACTAAAGTCTAGACGAGCCCAGGTTAAAATTAATGGGGAAAAAAATCAGGACAGAGTTCAGAACACTCAAAACACATAAGAGACATCTCGCTCCGGAGAGTAAAAAGGAAAACTGTCGATTGTGTCAAGCCTCAGGGGGGTGTGTGTAGAATTAAAAAAAATAACAGGCTCCGTGTCAGACCAGGATTCCTAAACTGGGGCGCAAAAAATCTATCCGCCTCCGTCACTTATTCCGGGTGGGAGCGTAGAAAGGAAGGTGAAACTGGTCCTTAGGTTGGCGGGGGTGAGTCCCCCATCTTGGGAACCTCAACTTGTGCGCGTGGAGTGGAGTAAAAATGAATCCGGATGCAAACCGTCGAGCATAAAATATCCCAAACCAGAACAGTTACCACTAAATACGCCGAGAAATAAGTTGGGAAACGCAGGGAAAGGCAAAATCTAACAGGGTTTTGCCAAATGCAATGCAAACTATCGACATTATGCCTACGAACACGAGGGGATTCAAGCAAAGAACTGTCGAGGTGTAAAGCCTGGGGCATACACCACGCCGTGGTTGGACTAATAGGCGGGTACGGGCATCAAAGATCAGGGACGCTACCGAATGCGAAGGGTGCAACCATGCTCGACGCCTAGGGACGCAAGGGTGGGGGGCAAAGAAAAAAGCCGGCGCTCCGAAAACGGTTTCCTCGAAAGTGACCTAGAAAGGGGCGCGGCGGCGGGTGGCCGCATTAAAACGATTGGAGACGGGGGGGTTGACGAGGGGAAACCAAAAAGAGGAGGGGAGAACGTGTGGGCAATGGGTAAACACAAGGGAAATAAGCGTTACTGGGTAAAAAACTACGACAAATGCGAACTCATGGAAATAAGTGCCGGGAAGGGGCCGCTGGAGGGAGCGCAGGCCAAGAGACGAAAACAGGGACTGGTTGGGGAAGGAAAGGGGCACCCAGTCCCTTTTGAGTCAAAACGCATCTTGTACAGCAGCTCAGCGAAGCGGGGGCAGACAGAAAAATTAAGGGAGGGAGAGAAGGGGCTGAAAGCGAACAGAATAATCTTGCCAAAGGCCAGCAAGCAGAAATCTGGCTTGCGAACCGCTTTAAGGTTATCAAACAACGATCGGGCAAGGGGCTGGGGAAAAATGGTTAAGCAAAGAGGATTAAACTTCACTGTTTTTGAGCCAGCACATAAACGATACAAGCACTAAGCTGGAACCAGAAACATCGCAAGGAGGTTACCAGAGTGGCACGAATCAGCCAGATTACGGCAGAAATAATCTGGACGCTGTCCTAAGATTGAGTAATCTTCACACTGAAGAAAGTCACCAACAATGGACGCACTACAGTAGGTAAGCACCAGCAGGAGGGGTGAATTTGGGCCGGGAAAAAGGACTCAGACGACAGAGCCAAGCAAGCAAAGGCCTGGAACCGGGGGGGGAACACAGAGGTTAAAAAATCAAAAACTGGTAGTAGGAAAAGAGAAGATCCCGTTTCCGGCCAGTTTCCAGTGGCATATCGAGGCCAGCCGGGGACGAAGAGGAAGACGGAGATGGACAAAACCAAAAAAAAGAAAGCTGCGTACCCAGGGACCACAGGTAGGTAAAGGAATGGACCATTCAAGGCCGATTACATCATCGACACTTGTTCTGGACTCCGGACAGGAGGAAAAGCAGAGAAAGGATTTGGGTGATAAAAAGCGGAGGAGAGGGAAAAACGTAGTGAAGGAAGTACGGGGGGACATGCTTAAAAGTGCTTGTAGGTATTGAGCCGGGGAAGTGGCGCGGAAAATGTTGGGGGGGGTGCCGAAGAAGAGCAAATCGAGACCAACCAGGGACTTATCGTTGGAAGCAAACTAGAGCAAACAGAGTGCGGGATAAGCATTTGCGGCGCAGATATAATAGTTGCAAGGGAAAAACGCCATAAAGGGGGGAAAAAAGATGAGAGAGCCGGAAGAAGGAGGCCGCTGTCCATAGGGAAAAAAAACTGAGGGCACGATGCGGTTAGGTCAAGACTGGGGGAACCGACAACTTCTGAAACAAACGTCCAAGTGGAAGGCAGAAACGGAGATAAAGAATCATAGGGAAGCGGGTTCATCCAAAAATCGGTAGTTGGTCCCAGAGAGAAGGGCGTCGTTGAGGAACCATTACACTCTCCCATGGGTATTGGGGAAAAGAGGGAGTGAAAAAGGGTGCAACAACCGATGAGAGCCCGAAAAGTGGGTATTTGTCGAACGCGAGAAAAAAGCAAAGCCGACCGGGATAATGGAACATTCCAACAAAGAAGGAGATTGAAAGGGAGTGCTCGGCTGCGAGCGGGGAGCAGTGGTCAAAAATTTGTGGACCGACCGATGTCATAGGTCGATCCGGTGACCGTGAGAGATTAAGGGGAAGAGTAGGGGAAGAAAGTACGAACAAGCCCGATTATGGGAAAAAAAAAGCTGCAAAAAGGATCAAAAAAACCGAGAAGAAAGGTGATTGAACTCAAAGTCAAGCAATTGAGACTCGTGGTCATCTAGTTGATATGAAAGGTCGTGGTGGTAAAAAAAAATGGGGGGGGTTGAAAGGAGGAGCCAGGAAGAACAAGGCGTAAAAAAGGATTAAAGGCTTGTCGGGTCACTGGTCTGGTTCATGGGGGGGTCAAAAAGGGGGAACATAAGGAGGGAAACCCCTGCAAATGCTTAGGGAAAACCGAAAAAAACTGAGGGGAGATCAACAAGGGAAGAACCAACGCCAACTACTAAAAAATGCGCTTGCAAACTTTGGATACAGACTGAAAAGAAACCACGGAATCAAAAAGGAAAAGAGGGGTAGAAAACTACTGAGGAAAACCCAATCCGGGAAAAGAAAAAGAAGCACGGATTAATTGCGTCTTTCAGGAATTCAAACACCTAAAAAAACCCAGACGGAGAATCAGGGAAAAAACAAAAAAAGGAAAAATAGAGAGATGGGAAAACGTTTGGAAATAAGGACGGGTGATCGAGGGGTGGAATTCCTGAGCTCGCAGTAATCCGAAAAAAATCGAGGGAGACCCGGAGGAAGGGGCAGAGGATCTCAGGGAGTTCTAACCGCGAGAAACTCGTGTGTGGAGAAGTAAGCGAAATTTCCGCAAATTTTAAATACTCAGGGAATAGTGGTGGACAGACGACTGCCAAAAATCAAACGATCATACTCGGCGCTCTTGTGGGGGCGGGGACATATCCAGCCGGTGCATGAAAGTAAGAGGGCAAAGAGAAGAAGCCACAATCCAAGACAGGGGGAACCAAAAAAGGAAGTTGCCGAATGTAAGCCTGTCTCCTGACTCAAAGCTCAAAAAAGGTGGGGGGGAAAAAAGACCTTTGATATAGGGACCCTACGAAAAGATCGAGGTGCAAAACAAGAAGTTTTCCGGAGTTGTAACCGTCGCTGAGAGGAAGTACCACCGACGCCGGGTGAAAAAGGGACGGTTAAAAAGAGAAACGCAAAAGAAACAGCGTGACGCGACCGGAAATGGCTCCGGGGCAATCGGTAAGCAGAAAGGGGGGGGTTGGAACAGCGTTGGACCATCAGACGAGATCAAAAACATAGAAAAACGGAAGGAACGAGGCGAGGCAGTCGGAATAACCAATTATATCGGGGGAGATCGGGAAGATTGGTCGCTGGCGCAATAAATAAAACTCAGTCATTAAAACCTCTGGGGGAAGGAAAAGCACGGAAAAAAGAAAATGGAGGCGAGGGGGTTGAAACATAACGACGAACTGAATGCGCGTGTAAAAAAAAAAGGATAAAAAGGCAGGAAAGAGAGGAAGGAAGCAGGGGTGTCCCGACTCAAGAAATGACGTTTTCTGGGGAAGTCTAAGAAAGAAGGAGTTCCAAGGGGGGAATAACGGCATGAGTGCAAGAAAAGAGGCGAATCGTCTGACGTAAAGTAAAACGCAGAAGTGGGGAGTATCTCCGTGAAGGCAAATGCGCACCAGATTCCATGACTTTACCGGGGGAGAAAAGGGGGGGCTCAAAAGGAGAGGACTACAAGGCGCGTGGAAAGAAAAACATACATGGAAACAGAGATTACGGACCCTGTGTTTCAACAGCTTGCTTTCAAGACCTTTTCCATAGAAAAGTGCCGAAAAAGCCAGAGGATGGAATAGAGGAAGCAAATGAAACTGTACGGTCGTTACCTACCGCGGAAGACGAATGGTTGGTCACCCAAAAAAAAAAAGAGGTAACATTCTCGGCATAAGGCAGAACGAAAAATCAAGAGGGAGGGTAATAAAACTTGGCCTTGCAATTCAACCAAAGGGGGGGACTCACAAGGGACCAAGAAGTGGGTTCCAGTTTTGGGCCATCCGACTCGGCAACCTGCTCAACAGGAAGGGAGAAAAAATCTCCCTAAAAGGAAAGGGCGAGGGCAAACGGAGCGGGGATCAAAAACACGGAGGATCGGGCCACGCAAGGCCCAGGTGAAAAGCAGAGTCGGCTTGCTTCCTGAATGGCAGAAACAGAGGGAAAAGGGGATGGGAAAAAGGGAAACGAGGAACACGAAAAATGTCGCTTAAATGGGGAAAGTTGACAGAGTGCAGATTACAGCATCACGTTCATGGCTTCCGAGCTGTAAAAGAAGGGGGGAAATCTAAAATAAAAAAGATTAGGGAAAAGAAAATCGCTGAGTGAGATGAAAACGAAAGTACCAGGGAAAGTTTAAGGGGGACCAGCTGACTGGATCGTTTATTTGGAAAGGAAATGGGGGGGGGGGGGAAGCCAGAAAAGTCAGGCAAAAGTCCAAAGAACGCGGGAGAAACCGGGGCCTAGAAGGTTGGGGAAAAAGAAAAAAGAGAAATCGAGGAAGGGGAGGACGAGGAAAGAGGAAGGGAAAAATCCTGGTGTGCAGGCAAAAAGAAAGAAAAACTGCGCGCAACTCAGGATCCGCTTCGAAAGCTGCTGTCGGCACGAATGCTTTGTTGAAAGAGGGGAAAAGAGGTCGAAAATCAGGAAGGGAAAAAGTGGGCCCCAATGCGAAGCAAAGGGGAAAAGGGGAAGCCCTCTTCAGTCATTATTTGTCCGAGGAGTTCGAGTCGAGGAGGGAGGACCGGAAAGAAAAGTAGTCGCCGCCCGGGACTGGCTGTTGAAACATTGCAAAAGCGAAAAAGACGTTGGTAGGGGGGTCGACCACGCGAACTGCCACGCTCTCAAAAGAAGATAAGGGCAAAGCCAAGAAACGCCAAACTGTTGAAAGTGATGAAAGCTAGATAACCGTGAATATCGCTGCGAGCGCATTCGAGGTAAACAGCGGGAAAACAGGGGGGAGGAGGGAAGGAGCAAGTTTAAAACTTCGGGTATCGTCACAAGGAATTCTGCAGCGGCGAGAGGAATAAACAGGGGGAAATTAGGGTTGGAAAAAAACACTGCGCGGGGGTGCTTAAAGGAAGGACTAGGCAACCTCTACAGTTGTGCTTGAACTCACGACGAAGAGGGGAACGGGAAACTAGGAAGAGAAGTTCTAAAGAGAGTGGAAAAAGGTCGGTTGGCAAAACAATTTTGGGTTTGAAAAAAGGAGAAAAAAACATTAGAAAAATGCCCTGCGTGGGGGGCAGATGGAATGGGGGGGGGACGGGGTTCGTCAAGCGGTTGCAGAAGGGGACGGAAGAATCTTGGAAAAGGCCCCGCTATGAGGGGCGGCAGCACCACGATGCTCATGCTCTCAAAGGACACATAAGAAAGATTAGGCAAAAAAAAAAAGTTGAGAATGTCATAACCAAGCGGAAGACATTTTAACGGGGATAGAGAAACGGCAGAAAAAAGAGACACTCAAAAGTGGGCAAAACAATGAAAGAACTTAGGAGGGAACGAGTTGAAGGAAAAACACTCATATCACACAAGAACTGGATTGACAAATCGTATAGAAAACGGAGGAGGAGTTTGGGAAAGAAGCATGGGGTGAGAGGGGAAGAAGAAAGCTCGGTGAATTTAGCCGTGGCTCTGGAAATCGACAAGGGAACCAGGCTAGGGTTCTCCGAGGAGAATCAAATAGTAATAGGAGAATGGTGAGGCAGTATGAAATTGTGCCGCACAAGGTTAAATGAGGAAGATTGAGGGAGGGACTGTCCGAGGGACAGAGTGGCATCAGAAAGGCGCTTGTTGGGGGGCGGTGGAAAGAAAGCTGGGTCGTTAAAAGGCAAAAATAGCCACCAAAAAAAACAAATAAAGGAAAGACTCGAAAAAGAGTTTTTCAAAGGTGCTCGCCGGGCCTCCTTGCGCTCAAATTACCTGGGGGTAAACGACAGGGAATCAAGAGACGTAAAGGCCCCTAAAAGAAAAAGAGGAGGTGAAGAAAAACGCATTTCCTTGGGCAAAACTCTGAGGGAAGACGCCAAAAAAAAGGAGGGGGGGGAAGGCAACTCTCTAGAAGATAATTACCGCGTGCCGCCAAACGAATTGCCAAAAAAAACTTGGGAAGCTCGACCCCAGAGGCGGGGGGGGGGAAAAGGCAATCGCGCGCGGAGACTCAAGGAAAGGGTTATCGGACTTTACATCAACGGGAAAAGTCGCGCGGCGGAAGTGAAAGGAAAAGGAATCCCTGAAAGAAGGAAAAAAACGAGAAAAAAAAAAAACGCTTAGGTAAAGCGAGAGGGGGGTCAAAATGCAACAGCATAGGAACCAATACCATGGGAGGTGTACTGGGTTCCACCAAACTTGCGGAACTAAGCAAGGGAAAAAATGAGAGGGGGAAGCCCGGAGCAAAACAGACGTTGTGCTTTGGAAGGGAGATAAACCAAGATTTGGCACCGCTCGTGCCGACATTCTGGCAGGGAAGACGGCATCTACTGGGGAGCAGGGGAAGAAGAATGCTGCAAAGAAACGAGGCAAGAAGAAAGAGTGTCAAAGAGAAAAAAGGGGGGCGGACAAGCCGAAATCTGGAAGTGCGAACCTCGCGTCTCGATTCTCCCAACAGAGAAGGTCTCGGGATCCAGGAGGGGGGGAGGGAAAGGCTTCAACCCGGGACCGTGTGAGGAGGACAAGGGGGAACCCTCACATAAAGCACTTTTAAGCTGACAGGCGCGGAAAAGGTCAACTTTTAACGAGGTACAAGAGCCCCGATGTCATACGACGACAAGAAAAAGAAAAACGCGGGGGGGGAGGAAAGCTGAACCAAACCGTGGGCGAGGAGGGAGAAAAAGGAGAGACAAAAACACAATTGTACAGCCTACTGTGGGGCGGGTCCGCCCAGCGTTCCATTTGGAAGGCCATAAAAAAATCATCTAAAGAAGACAAAAAAAAAAAAAGCAAGCCGAAATATCGCCCTGCCTGCAGAAAGGGAAGAAAACAAAAACACGAGGAGGAGGAGAAGATATCCCGTTGCCTCACTGCAAGGCCAGGGCGATAGGAGAGGTAGACTGGGAGAAGGGGGGACAGATTGAAAAGGGGAAAGAAAAAACCTGGAAAAAGTAAAAACCCAGCCAAAGGCGGGGGGAAAGATGAACATGAATTGCCGGAAGGCCGATTACATCAGCCACGGGCTGGCACCGGACCAAGGATGTGGCCTAAAATAAAGGATAGGAAAAAAAAAGAGGGGGGGGGCATGTAAGACGTAAAGGGACTTTGAGATGGTCGCATCGTAAAGGTGAGGTGTATCGTTTTTCCTGTATCAGAAAAAGGGAGGCGAACAAGAGGAAGTAGGGGTAGGCAAAAAATCGATAAACCAATAGGGACTGGGAGGGTAGGAAAGCAAGCGGGGGCAGGGCCATATTTCGGCTTGAGCTTTGCGGCGATGGCCATATAGGGCCTATGGGGAGGCATCAGAATAGAAAAAAAGAAGAAAAAAAAACGGTCAGGATGGCGGCGAATGCGGTTGACGGTTCAAAGTGACTGGGGAAGAAGTGAAAGAATTCCAAAGAAACAAAAAATGGGGGGTCTGAGAATGGGCCAAAATAAGCTAAGGGAAGGTAGGGCAAGAAACTTTCGTCCGGTTTTGGAACATGATTTCGCAAGGGCGGAGTGAAAACAAAAGGGTAATTGGTGACCTCCCAATGGGAAACAAAAAAATGGACCCACCCGCGCGCCCGAACGAAGGGTGGTTTGTATTCGCCCTAAGGAGTACGCTCTCCAAAAGGGAAGGGAAAAACTCCCGGGCGGAAGGAAGAAGGAGTCGGAGGGTCAATAAAAACTAGACCGTGGGAGGAGGGAGTAAAGAGGAGAGGGAAGCGAGGTGCCAAACTTGTAAAGGGTGAGAGGGTTGCAACGAAAAAGTCTGTAGCGTTGAGAGTAATGTCGGCAGCGCGAGAGAAGGGAAGGGGGGGCCATTACGTTAAACTGCGGGGTTCTGCACTCGCGACGGTCGACACAAAACTAGGAGGGTTTGGAGAAAATAAGGAATAGGTTTGACAAGGGGGTTCAATACAAGAGTGAAATAATTGGAGGGCGTTGTGGCAAACCCTTTTTGGGGGAGATAGAGTAAAAGAACAAAAAAACAGGGCAAAAGGAGTTAATGGTCACGTGGAAGGTTTCATTGGTGGCGATGTACTGGCAGAATGAAAGGTTTCAGAAAAACCACGAACAAGAAAACCCAATACAAGCAGCGAGGATGGTCCGCACGCATGGGAACAGAGAAAACTCCACACTAAGAAGCTATGCAACCTGGGAAAGTGGAATACTGAAATAAAAACCAAGAAGTTGACCGAAGAAATACTCACAGCTTAACTAGAACGGGAAAAAGGAAGACGGAAAGAAAACGATCCCGGAAAGGCCATGCGAGCAAGGCCACAACAGAAAAAAAAGACTGGATTTAAAATCGCAAAAACAAACAAAGGATATAAGGAAGAGGTAGGGGCAACAAGGAAAGGGGAAGGGGGGGGAAGAGTCAAAGCTCTCTGGCCTCCGTTATGGGATGAAGAAAGACCGGCAGTTATCGGCAGTTCAGGAAAAAGCGAGAAAAGGAATTTGATGGGTAGTGCAGTATGAAGGTCCGAAAAGTTTAATCGCAGTGATAGTGGGGTAAAAAAGAAACATATAAAAGCCAAAACAGGGGGAGTAGGGGGGGAGCAATATCGCAGCCGGTGCGAACGTTCCGATGCAAACCGTCAAACAACCAAATGAAAACAGAAAGGGACCCAATAAAGAAAGGAGTAAAAAGAAAGAGAAAAAAAAATAAGAGTTGGGTAACTGTGGCAAGGTCCTAAATTGCGCTCAAAATAAAACAGGGTGAAAAACGGTTCAAGAAAGAGAGGAAGGTTACACAGACTACCCAATAACTATGGGGATAAAAAACTGAGTAACGGTTGAGTCGCTGAGTGCACAGACCACCCGCTGTTGGTTGGGAAACGGGATCGGAAAGACCTCATCTAGAGAGGCCGTAAGAACGCTACAGCATTGAGAATTGCAAACCAGAGAACAAAGCAGAAAACAGTCGGGTGGTACCGTTAACCTCTCCGGACTCAGGAATAAAAACAAGAGGGATCGTGGAAGGCCATAACGAGATTCGGCGGAATCGTGGAAGGGCAACATTATCCCGTTAGGAGGGATTCCAGGGGGGGGAGTTGAAAAAAGAAAAAAAGTAGCGAGGACCTCTTGGGAAATGTGTTAAACAGCAATTAGGCGGGAACCAAGAAAATTGGAGTTCCTGTGAAGAGAACACTAAAGAAAAAAATAAAAGAAAGGGGATTGGAAAGGGGCGTCTAGAGGGGAAACAAAAAACAGACGTGGGCGTGGAAGCTACGAAGAGGTTCCCCCAGTCAGGTTACGGAAAAATCGTTGAAAAACTCTGCGAGAATCATGAAGGGAGGAGGCTGCGGGGAGAAGCAACTGTGACGCTGCAAATGCAACATATCCATATAAAGGGGGCCATCCGCAAATGCAAAAAGAAAGCGAACGATGATGAAGAAAAAAAGATACAGGCCAATTGGTTCTCCAGGGCGGGGACTGAAAAAGGGGAAGGATGGTGGAACAAACCGGGGTCACGAGACCAAGAAAGTGAGACCTAAGGCAAAGCCACAGGGGTAGTTAAAGCCCCGATTGGACGAACTCAATGAAAAACATTCCGAGGTTGAGAGAAGAAAAGAAAGGAGGGGAGGAAAACAAGACGGGGAAGAACACAAAAAGGAAAAAACCCTAACAGGTGGGCTGGACACGTTCCTTTTTATGTTTTGGGGAAAAGAAGCAACGGGAAAAAGAGACACTGGGGGAAAAAGAAAAGGGGAAAAGGGAACCGGGCGGAACGGTGAAAAAACAGGAAAAGAAGAGAGAAAGCCAGGGTGAAGCAAGGCCATGTGCAGGGCGATATGGGGTCGTGATTGCCATGGAGATTTCTTACCAAGGAAGGAAAGGGGAAAGACCAGAGGGAACGCACATCACTAGGGGGAATTGGGGGGAAATTGAAAGAAAGTGGAAATCGCCACTTGTTCTGAGAAGGACGCGGGACAGCCTTATCCTGAGAAAGGAGCTGAGGGAACTGAAGAGGATGTAAGAAATTTTCTCTTATATGCCAGAGGAAAGGGCTTGTAGGGGAGGCAGACAACATTTGCTTAACCCTCTGGGGGGAATTTGCCAAAAAACCCAAGAGGAAAAACAAAATATTGCCTAGGTGGGGGGAGCACCAACAGCGTTGGGGACGCAAGGACGGCTTGAACGAGGGGAGCAGGAGAGGAATGGGGACAATGTTCAGCCGACAGTGAAAAAGGAGCAGAGAAACGTCAGGCTGCGCTTCGCAGATGCGGCAAGCGGTTTGGGAAAGAAAGTCAGAAAGGGGAAGAAAAACGTAAGGGGTCGGGAAAAAATGTCCCCCTGCGCTGCATCCTCGATTTTCTGCTTTGAAGAAGATCAAGAAGGAACGTGGTGAAAAAGGAGGGAGAGGGAGAGTGAACCGAAAAAGCTCAGGTATGGGTTAAAAAAAAAAAGCCCCGAATTCTGGTAACATGGAAAAAACTAAGCAAGAATTGGAGTTGAAAACGCGACTTCCACGACTCCACTCCGAAAGGAGGGGGACAAAAGGAACAGAAGGGGAAAGCCGAGACGTTAATCGGTGGCAATGGACATAAAAGGGGGAAGGAAGAGGCTGGGGAAGGAGACAAGCAGAGATGGTTAAAACCGATGGGACGAAAACGCAAACTGGGAGAGTTAAGGGGGGAAAAAAAAAGCCTTGTGCAAAATGAGTGAGGGGATGTAGAGGGGGGGAGAAGGCGCGAGATCCACCGCCGACCTTTTGAAAAAAAGGGAGTCGTGGTCGCAAACAGCATGGAAGGGGCTCAACGAAAATCGACAAGATTGGAGTGGAAAAAGAAAACCGATGGGAGAGGGTTAGGTTCAACTTCGGGGGTCTCGGGGGGGATGGGGGGGGGGGGGAAAAAGGTCGGTGGTGAAAACAGTGGCGATTTTGATCTCCACGTTACAGAGGAGCGAAGGAACGGGGGGAACTGCGAAAATTAGGAACAGGGTTTCTTGGTGCTAGGGTAGTCAGGATGACGGGCAGAATGCACCTAGATGGAGAGAAACCGGGACAAACAAAAAGCGGGAGAGGGATGGGAGAACTGGACAATCGCAAAGGAAAACTAGCAAAATGCGATGGGCAAACTTTGTAGAGATTTCAGAAGAAAAAAGAAGGACAAGGTAGAGCGGGGAAAACTCCGGCGAAAACGCGCACAGACAGAAGCCGAAGGAGCAAAAAGGGAAGAATTCCACAACAGATCACACAACCCAAGAGTGTACAAAGACCGACACGCTCTCAACAAAAAAAAGAAATAGAAAAAAGGGAACAATCCATTTGTTGTTTGAGATGTGGGGAGAAAGAGAGGGGAATGGAAACTCCGTCTCGTGTGAGGGGGGGACTGCCCTTATTCCATCACCTGGTTATAGAAGGCTAGTCCCCGGAGGGGGAAGGGGAAAGGGGGAGTCAGTATAATGGTTAACGGGGGAAAACGCAATGGTTTCTTATTATGGAGGGGGAGGACAAAGTATTGGGCGCATGACAGCAGAAGAGAGTAGGGGGGAGGGGGACAGATCCATCCGGTGCATTCCTTCAGGATGCAAATAGAAGACCTAAAAAAAAACAGAAACCGATCAAAAGAATCGAAATTTTTCAGGTCGGCCGCCGGGGAAGTGCAGCCAAGACAAAAACAAGGGGGGGGGGACACAAGGAATGGACAAAAGACACAAAAATACGCCAAATGAAAAAGGGTATCCTGGAGCGACGCTGAGTTAACCACGACGAGTTGGGGGAAGGGTGGGAAGAGAAGGATCCAACAGGGACGCTCAGGGATCAAGAAAACAGGGACCAAACCCTATGACCGCAGGATGGGGGGTGAAAATTAACAAAAAACGCAGCGAATTGATCCGGGGAATTCTCACGTCGCGACGGCGGCGGGAATGCCCGGTCTGGAGGGAAGAGCGGGGGCAAATTTCGCTTGTGCGACACACCAAAGTCTGGCAAGCATAAAAAAGGGAAGAGGAACCAACCATGAGGAAAAAAAGAACGACGAAATGAAGGGAGACTCCTGTACCATACAAGGAATGGGCTGAACAACAATCTGGAAAAGTGGGGGAAAGGAAAGACTGGGGAAATACTAGAAGGAGTGCAATTTGACGTCTCGTTCCGACACAGCTCTGGTCACGGTCATCCTGACGTTTGTTATTGCGAAAAGGTCGAAGGTCAAAGAAAAAAAAGATATCTGGGGACCATAAAGAAGCCAAAAATAAGGGCTCCAAAGGGGGAGCGGGTGAGCCTAAAACAATACATCTATGGGGTCTCAGGAAGACCCTAGTAAAAAAATGAAGAACCGGGTTGAACCATGAAGAGACTCAAAGAAAGGGGAACAGATTAAAGTCCACTTTTTACGGTCGGGGATACACCGCGATTTGCGACGACGAAGACCAGCGCGACAAGTTAATCTTTACAAGGAAACCGAAAAAAGGGAAGAGTCAAAATAAGGCAAGTCAGTACCAACGCACTAAATGGGGGAAGGTCCGCCACGGTAGGTTACCAGTTTTGAAAAACTCGGCAACCTGCTCAATCGGCGGGAAAAAAAACGAAGACGCAGAGAAAAGACAATCAACAACAACCCGAAGGAAAGAGAGATGATAGAAAAGAAGTGTCCAGGGCGATATGAGAGTTGCTTCTGGAGAATGGCGTAACTTCAGATTGAGCGGGTTTCCCGAGTCGGAAAAGAAAAAGAAAGACACAAAAAAGGTCGGGTCGTGGGGGAAGTGCACGGCAAGGGGGGCGATTACGCATCAAGTTCTGCTTCCGACAGCGGGACAGCCTTATGGGGTCCGTGCGGAGGGGAAGAAGAGGCAACGACCTAAAGGGTGGAAATGCGCGGTACAGCTGAAAGTGGCGATTTATTGAGGCGCAAACAGTGTCGCTGAACCTCTGGGGGAAATCTGGAACGGGTCAAAAAAAAAACGCTGAGGGGTGGGGAAAAAAACCGGCAATCCGAGATTTACTTGAGCCCAAATGAATGGGGCAAGATAAATGGGGGAAGGGAAGTGACCCAGAGGGACGGAACAGGAGAAGGTCGAAGATCTCATAGCTGGAGAGCAACCGAATGCGGGAGTACAAAGAAACCTTTAAAGAAAAAAAGTCCTGTGTTAGATCCAAATGCAGAGAAGTCCGAGAACCTTCTTGTTGTCAAACCCCTTATTCGGGCCGGGATGGAAAGGGAAGAGTTTAGTACAGTACCGCTCAGTTAGGGGTTCCGAAAGGGGGCTGTTGAACTAAAACCCCCTCGAAGTCGCGCCGAACGAGCTTTGGGAATTGACTACAAAACCACTCGAAAATAAGGGAGAATGAAACCAAGCTGCCGAGAAAACTTTTATCCTATGTCAAGGCAATCTAGAAAGGGGGGAGAGAAAACAAAAGTTCCACAGCCACACAAAAGCGGGGACTGGCATAGGTCGAGCCTTGGGGTGAAAAACGTGGAATTCTTGTAGAGGGAACATGGCGAAAAGAAGAACGAATCCTATTTACTTTTCAAAAAACCACGTGGTTTTCTGCCGACAGGAACGGGCGAAAAAATCGACAATGAAAAAAAACCTGGCGTGGGAGAGGGGGACAAAAGGGGTGAATTGGTCGTGGTGAAAACCCTGTTTTTGGGGAATTTAGCATCGGAACAAAAAAAACGAAACTGCGGTGGTAGTCTTTTATTGGGGGCTAGGGAAAATACGGGGGAAAGCCGGAACGACTGACCGGCTTCTGTCACAGACGCTAGCGACAAAAAAAAAAACTAAACAATCGTAAGGGGCTGGGAAAATACTGCCAAAACCAAGGACAGACAGTTGAGCTGGATAACTGGCACTAAAATCCGGCGAGAAAAAGACCAAGTAACCCACACTGCAAAAATAAACACAACAAAAGATTGACAAACGACGAG
>Ga0179593_1264886_pt1 | contig 21509 bp, 17 predicted proteins | sample CZODoug2_1_08_16_FD_185931 | JGI IMG/M metagenome (GOLD analysis project Ga0179593, IMG submission 185931) | Vadose zone soil fungal communities from Angelo Coast Range Reserve, California, USA - CZODoug2_1_08_16fungal (PacBio error correction) | ecosystem: Environmental > Terrestrial > Soil >...
ACCTCTCTCAAAAAGGTTAATGAGACATGCTACGCAATCCTCGGGACTGGAATCTGTCAGGGGATGGTTGCGGAAATGGCCGGCGGGAAGCTGAGCGGAAGGGACTCGAAAAGGCGGATTTTGGGGATTTGAGAAGAATGTACCTCAGTTGGGAGACAGTCTTACGGGGTCATTGGGCGCCGGTGGGGACAGGAAAAAGTTCGATTGATTTAAACCACGGCGGGGAAAGGCACGATTTAGAAAGAAGGACATGATGGTCTAAAAGAGGGGGGGAAAAGTCCTTTAGTCAAGCTGCGAAGACCGTTCATATCTGCTAGGAAAGGCAAGCTTCAACTTCTAAAAATGGTCGAACTCTTCAGAAAAATCTTGGCGGTTGGGAGGCGCAGGAATTGAGCTGAGCAGCAAATAATCCGTACGTAAAAAATGCGCACTGACGCGGGAGTCCAGGGCGACCGGAACCGGAAGCCCGGGGCATCTGAAAAATTCTGCCGACCAACTGAGCGCTGGGCGCAACGTCACATCTTGAGGATGATCTCTCCTACTGCCAAAAGCCTCGGGGCAAAAGAGAAAAGAAACGCATGGAAGGTCGCACCTGTGCGAAAAACAACTGAAATTAAGAGGGTCTGGTACGACTTACTTGCTAGAACTAAGGAAGAACGAAGTCTACTATTCATCGCTGGGAACCAGAAGATTACACTAGCAAAACCTAAGATGAATTATATACAAAAAGCGTTACACATAAGAGTTATCCTCTTATGGGAGATTATTCTACCGCATTGATTTGTCTTCAATTAAGGTCTTGGGGGAGACTTTATCGTAGGGTGCATATTAAACACTCAAGGCCTGGGTCTCAGTCTTGCTCTTAAAGTAGATTTTTTCTAGAAAGGAGCATCTAATGTAGAAAACTAAAAAAACAGGAGAATCGAGACACCTGATCGCAACCGCACACGGACGATGGGGGGGCCTTCTATGAGTTCGGAGGCAAGAAAAGAAACCCACCTCGAAACGGGATGCTAAACGAAAGATCAGGTTGCGGCGAGGCAATCGCGGCTCACGCGCCGTTCTACGATGCTTTTGGCAAATAACGACATGGGTCGATGAAAGGGGGGCGGCCAACGAAGAATCTGCGTAGGGAGGCCGGCTGAAAAGGCATGCTTACGAAGCCTGGGGAGACGAAGGGGGCGGTGGATTTTACCCAGAACAGAAAATACTTACATCAAAAACGATGGCGAAAGGGACGATCAAGGCTCGGAATATTGGGGGTTCCTGGGGGAGTCGTTTCCATCTGCAGAACCTCGGTTGAATAGGATGAAAACAAAATGGACAGGAATCAAGGCACGGGGAGATGATCTCTGGCGGATTAAGATTATTGAAGAACCCAATCCGGGGGAAAGAGAAGGAAACCAAGAGGTTTAATCTCATGGTGACTGGTTGCAGTTCGTAAGGGGGCAAAACTTACATCCCTATGCGCAAATAAGAACAATCCATAGATGACGGAAGGAATATCATCCAGGTCAACAACGGAGATTTTTTTGGGGCAGTTCGAGGGAAAATGGTCTCGTCCAGGAGAATCGCCAACGGAAAAGGGGGGGGACAACAAAGGGAACCAGGGAATATTTAAAGAAGGGGGAAAAAGAAACAGCAGCGCGAGCAGGAGAGGTGGTGCGAACAGCAGGTCCTCGGCAATTCAATTTATCAAAACATTTCGGGGTATCTTACAAACTTGGAATCGGGGGGAGTGATTTCTAACCAGGGAGGAGGCTTGTCGGCACATCAATTGAGCACGCCGCTAGGCTTGGACACGGGGGGGAGGTAGGAAAAAAAAGGAGTCTCCTTTACAACATCGGTGCAGAATAACTTCTCTCAAACAGAAAAGGTCTTTTAAGCGTCAGACCCCGACCTTCCAGCAAATCTCATGCTTGCTAAAAGAAAATGGAGTGGGAAAAGGGAAGTCCGCAATAATCGGGCAAAAAGGGTCCGCATAAGGGGTCTCCCCTCGGCGCACTAAATCCATCGGGAAGGCCTAGTCACAACAACAATCTTGATCGGGGCAAAGGGATTGCACGAAAACTTAAAGAAAATGAAGGATTCCTTACTTTGGAATGCCTAGATCGCGCCGACGCTGAGAGGGGGAATGACTTGGGAAAACTTACTTCTACCCAGTGTCGGGGACCATTTTGTCTATTTTGAAAAGGGGGGAATGAGTATACGTACCAAGCCAGAACCTTACTGAAGCCCTTTACCAGGTCAGGCCAACCGATCGCGGCTATACTCAACATTTGAGGCATGTCTCTTGAAGGACAACGCAACAGCCACATTCTAAACGGAACATAAAAGCGACCATGAAAACGGGAGTGAACATCTAAAAAAGGAAAATCTTTGCTAAAATCAGACTAAACGGTAATAATTAATGCAGGCTAGGCGCAAACTAGTAGACCGGAACTAGGGGCCGTATGATTTTGGGGGGGGGAAAAGGGAACACCTTCGGAAGATCCAGAGTTCAGGGGGAGATGGGGACAGCATACCAACATATGTTGTACTTCGAAAATTGATTCAGGGCCTCTTGGGACCGGGATCGAAAGTGGTCAACGAGGGGGATTTTGCACACTTCGGAACGCCCTTGGGGACGGTTCGAGTATGCAGAAAACGACGCATAAGAGAAGAAGTCAGTCTCTAGCGACTGGGAATCGAAAAAAAAAAAGGATCCGGAATTCAGAGTAGGTTACGGGGGGCGGGCATACTCATCTCTGTGAGGAAAAAGAGACCATAGTTGTCAACATTTTGAGGGCCCGCCGTCGGGGAATATTAGGGTAAGACAGCAGAAGGTCAGAAGGGAAGATGCTTAGGATTGGTATGGGACAATAAAGTGCAACATATCAATGAAAAGAGAGAAAGATGGGCGGGGCGAATGTTTACGACATCATCAAGAGCCCCTTTGAGGAGATTCTCCCGAACAAGGGTGAATGGACCCAGATTTCAGGGGGGGGTATAGTAATAACATGAGATGGGGCGTATTCCGGTGATCACGAAATGTTTCACAGCCGGTCGTGGTGAAGGAGGAAGAAGAGGCGGACTCTTTCAATTCTTGAAGGAAAATGGTTCACGTAGCATACATTTAACTCGAAATGACCAAGAAGCGAGAAAGTTGTCAAAAGGGGGGGGGCGAACTCATATAGACTCCTGGTTTTAATCATAGACCAGCATTAATTTGGGGGATATCAACAGCACCTTAGGAATCAGTTTGGAAGATAAGTCTCGGTTTTCTTCTTCCAAAAAACATATCGCGAAGACTCCTTGCAGTTCGAATTGTGAAACATTCAAGATAAGCACGGGGTGGAGTACCGTTTGGTCTCTACGGGAATTGCCTATAGGAGAGAAAGAGGTAGCACAAAAAACGAGGTATTTAAGGAAAAAAGTGGCGAACTGAGTTCTTTTATTCGCGCGGCGGAAGGTACGAGACCGAGCGGAAAAATGACAGGGGCGGGAAGCTAAGCAAAGACGCTTGGCTGAAGTTGCGGCGTCTGTTTTTGCATGAAACGGCTGGTCACTCCCGATCATCGCGCTTGCTCCTGAAAGGGGCGTCATGACCGCAGGGCCTGGGGAAAGATTAAAATCAGCAGCCGGCACAGGCCGAGTTGAGAACGCTGCAAATCGATTTACAGAGTAGGCCGTGCTGGAACCAGGTTCTTTAAGCTCTAATATGCACACTCCATCTCTGCTGGTCTACCCAAGGGGTGTCAGCAGGAGCATAAGGTCTCCGAGGAAATTATGCGAGGCCGGGGAAGGATGGAGAGAACCGAAAGAACGTATTCGGCAAAACAATAACAGTTCAGAGTTGAAACGGCGGAAAAGAGATTGGCGGCACAAGAGACCAAGGAGAGGGGGAAAGCGGAAAAACTCAGGGACGGAGAGTGAGTCTTTGACCATGCAATGATCCGCAGAAAGCGGGGGGACTCCGAAACGCCGATCGGAAAAGGTTGAGAACGGCCATTGCTTATCGAGTGAATGGCTGATTGCGGAAAGCGAAGGAGCCTTGATAGAACGCAGCCCTCGGAATACACCGGGTGCAGGAAATAAAAAAATCACAAAAGAGATCTGGTGACAACTAAGGGTGGTGCATCTGACTTCGATGGTGACGTGATCGAATAGCGCAGATCTGATCCTCAGGAAAGTACGTGCCACAAAGGGGGGGGAGCCTTAATGGGCTCGGGGTGGACAGAGTGTAAGATTTGAGGGCATCGTCGGGAGGTAAAAAGGGGGGTCAGCCAACGTCCTTTGAGGAAGGGATCGCCCAAGACATGGGCAGAAATATTTGAAGGTTGTCAGGTGAGCGACGACAATCGAGGGGAATGTGGGTCTCGCGTTAGGGAAGGGGAGCCGAAAAAGCCTGAAGGGAATGGGGGACCAGCCAATACGCCAGCCTTTGGGAGTCCAGGACATCAGGAAGGGGCCATATTGTAAAAGGGCATCAAAGAGGCCGGTTCGAGGTCAAAAGGACCGCGCGTGGAGGATCAGTAGGATGGTTGCTTGCGAGAGGAAAAAGCCGGGACCTACCAAAGTAACCGGAGGGGTGCAACTCGATTTACAGCACGAAAGGAAAGGGCCGGAAACAAGCTATATTGAAATACTGTTCTCAGCGGGGGAAAAAGGCATGGGTCATGGCGAAACTTGGCGTGAGAAAAAGACTGCTCAAGGGAATGAAAAGGACCAAAAGTTCGCCCGGCGGGAGGGGATCAGTAACAAAGGTGCCAAACAGAGGGGATTCATGATTGAGAAAAAACGAAGGGGCCGGGGCTCGGGAAAAGATCAGCCTGCAGGCTCTGGGGGAACAACCGAGGGGCAGCTGCCATAACCTGAACTTGAAGGGTGGCAAATTTGAGAGAAAATCTTTGGCAGAGGGTGGTGTTACTTAGATTAATGCTCTCAAAACCACCCTGGAAGAAGGATTAACATAGAGATATTAAAAAAAAAAAAATCATCACAGGCACCACCTAAGCCTCAGAGACACTAGGAGCTGCACTTCAAAATAATCTCCCTGAAAGGACGCCGAAGGGCAATTTCTTCTCAGGGAAGGGTATAAATCTCCTGCTGCAACAGGCATTATCTGCTGAGAAATTCGGAAAGTTGGTATAGGGGGGGAAAAACCTGTTTGGCTCAAATTAAGGGGGAGGTTCCAGGGGTCGCCATGGGGGACGAAAGGGGAGGACGGGGGAGGCGCGGGGGAGACATTGAGGAGAAAAGAAATAAAGGGAGCCTAGCAAAAGGGAAGGTAATTCGTGCGCCGGGGGAAATGGTAAAACCGTAATACTTATTCGTAGTTAAGGGTGCGGAGACCTGAGTCATCGGGGGGGTAGGAAAAAAGGGGGGGGTCTCGGTCACTAGATCTGTGGGTCTTTGTGACCCTTGAAACTTCGTGCCGAAGAGAAAACGGTGCGACTCTCTAAGAGACGTTGGAAAACTAGGGAACCGGATCAAGCCTGCTCGTTAATCCACCAACTTTACAACTCTTAATAAGCTGGCTCTAGACGTGAGAGGAAAAGAGCGTCACATGTAAAGAGACGAAGAGTTGGAAAGGGGTAGGACAAAACACAGCACCTTTCGTGTCAGGGGGGAGACGACAGAGTTTGGAGAATCAGGCGATCGCATTTGAGGGAGAGGGTCTATCGGGAGATCGAAAAAAAATGCGAGACTCGGAAAAAAGGGAAAGAACTTTGAGCTTCGACTCTCAAGTGGAAAACACTCTGGTTAGACGACAGAGGGGGTGCAAGGAGGGGGATAGAGAGAAAAAGATGAGTTGAGAGGGGAAACGGGCGAGAGCGAGAGGGGGGATTGTGAGGCGAAAGATTATAGCGGGGTGTTGCATAGTATGGTATAGGACAAAGGGGTCGATACACACGGGGCCAGAAAGGCGGTCCGTAGGTTTCTGGTGTTCATGCTCATTGTGTGGGTTCTGCCTAATCCACATTCGCTAGGGGGGTGGCGGGGAGTTGGAGGGGCCGATAAACTAAGCTACTAGGAGCGATGGGTGGAACAGCACCCTCTCGTTTCGGCGTCCATCACACAACATTAAATGTATGAAAATTACATTTTGTCGCCCCCGTTGCTTGGTTACATAAGGGGAGTCTTGACTTAGCGGCTTGTGGGTGCCGGAAGATAGCCAAGATCTTTGGGAACAGACAGGTAGTGGACGGTGAAATGATCATAAACAAATGTCTCGGAGCTGGGAAAAAGGGGGGGAAAATTTTGAAAAAAACGAGAAAAAAAAAGGCTGAAGCTGGGGAATGAAACCACATCCCATAATCGTGGAAAGCAAACTGAAACAGAGAAAGCGATGAAGGCGTTTAGTAAAGAAGGCATCATAAAGCCCGCTTAAAGCCGGAGGCGAAAGAAAGACAGAGATGGTGAGTCGCGCGCGCGAAAGGAGTCTGCGAGAAGGCAAAGAGATGAGGAATGGTAAGGAATACCATTGATTTCTTTGAAGGGGGGCGTGCCGGAAGCATGAGGGAGCGAGCATTAGGGAATCTAGAATCTAGGAGGTCATAGCCAGACATGGGCTGAATAGCCCCCGAAAATAATCTAGAAATCCGCGAACTGTAGGTAGGATTATTAGCGACTATATCAAGCGGGGAGGCGCTATGTAAGAGATCGTGAAGACACATCTCAAATCGCGTTCGACCTAATGAAAGACAGAGAAGATTAAATCTCGGTGGGGGTAAGTTATTTAGATTGTCCGCTAAAAAACCTCGAGAGGGGCAAAGCAACGGCGAGGGTCGACAGCATGCATGTTTTGGCCCGGCGATTTCAATTAGCGCACGAGAGCAAATACAGCACAAAAGGGGAGTAGGAGAAACTAAGTGCGTTTGGGCATCTAAATGGGGGGAGAGCCGCGAGGCGACCAGTAGGGGGGGGGGACAAAAACGGACCATCGTAAAAAATGTACTGTCAATTGCCAGGAGGTCTTAATGTTTTTAAGAAAAAATCTCAGGAGAGGGCCATAGACGAAAGACTGTTCCTACGAAATGAGAGGAGGGGGGGTTGCTCTTCAGCTTCAAGCGTCTTGCTAGGTCGAAAACAAGGATGGGGATATAAGGGAGTCGACCCTCATGTGCCGACGGCTGGAAAAGGGGGGGTAAATATGGGGAGGGGCGCATATTCTTGGCGTTAAAATTCAATAAAAATCCTTGCCAAGGGAAAGGAAAGCTCGAATACATTTCGAGAACGGTATTAAAAAGGCGTCGATAAAAGAAGGCCTCTCATAACAGGGTCGTACAAGAGACCATAATATCGGTCGTCGGGAGGATCAACAAGCCAGAACTCCTATTAGGAATGGAGAACCCGGAAGATCAATCGAATAGGTAGAAGGAAAAACGTCCGCTGTGCACTGGGTGGACCAAGAGGCATGGAAGGATAAGGAAATTCTTTTAAATGAATCCCTTAAAGAGCTCCGGGGGGTATTCGATCAAAAAAGGATTGTATGTAGAACCAGATGCTGAGACGATTGGAGGAAATGAGAGTAACGGAAGAAAAAAGGCCAACCCTTTATCATTTGGGGACAGATCGAGTCTCGGGATCAAATTCAATGTAGGAAAGGGTCATGGTGAAGAGAACGCCTCATCATGACAAAAGAAAATACAGGAACTCTATTACCCCGGGAGAAATCAAAGGTTCTTTAGAAAGTCTCTAAGTTACAACTCGACGGACGATGCGCAAAAAATTCACACCTCTAAGAGAGGAGGTTGGGAAATGTATCAAAGGGACTTTAACTAAGAGAAGGGGCAGGGGGCACGTATCTAACATCTTTGTACGTCGATAGGGAAAAAAACGCGGATCAGGCTCACTTCATCGTTTAATTTGTGGGGCAGAGGGGTTAGGTCATAGGACGGAATGCTGGGGATCGGTCCTCACACAATGCAAGGGGAAAAGGGAAGGAGATGAAGGAGCGGGTAAGCTAACACCTGCGTAAAAGGGGGGTTCGTATTCGGGGCTTGTTCAAATACTAAGCTCATGTCTCAATAGATAACGGAAGAGGGTTTCATCTTCAACTAATTTTTATGAAAAGAATCGCTCGGCGGGACGAGACTACCAGTGAAAAAAGGAAAGCAAATATGAGAGGAAGGGGGGGGATGGCAATTAACCAGATTGCAAGGGGCGATGACGCGACGATGTTGTATGCGAGAAAGGGAAAGGACATCATCAAGGAGGGAAAAATTGGTGCAGAGAGAAGGAGTCCGTACCCTGGGGACCTTGGGACCGACAGAAGGGATTGGTCAAGTCGCAAGAGATAAGGCAATGAAAGCTGGAGCCGACTTGGGGAAATAATCGAAGTGGATCAGGGGCACTAGCGGCAGGCAGCGTTGAGAATTTTTTCACGTGGGGGAAGGAAGGTAAATCGAAATGTACAACCTGGGGGTGACCATACAACGCTACTGATGGTAAGCAAAGAAATGGTGAGCCTAGACAATCCGCAGGAACAGGAAAGGAGCCGTAACCTCAGGACTGCCGGATAAAAAAAGTGCAAAAATGTCTGGTCCTCTAGGAATGGGGGGGGAACTCTTACGCAAGACGCTGGGAATGCCGTTCCGAAAATGGGGAAAAAAGAGGAAATGATGGTTATCAGTGGTCTGTAAGGGGATAGCAGGGAATGAGGGCGCGCTAAGCCAAAAAAGAAAGGGGTTTAAGAGCTCTTCATGTTCCAAGGGAAAAAAAGCCAGAGGGCGTATTGAGCTCGCGCGAGGGGATCTCCGGACGGGGGGAAACAAGAAAAAGGAAATGAGACGCAGAAGGAGCGGCGTGAGTGGATACTGAGGTTGGGGAGGAAGAAAAATGGAATCACGCGCGCAAAGTCGGAGGCCGGACTTCGGCGACGGCTGGTGCGTTTGAGATGAACATCAGTGCACCCCGTCTATCAAAAGATGCAGAAAAATTCGGGAAGAAATGGGGCTGACTGTATTCTGCTCAGACTATAGGACCGAACACATGTACCAAAGGTAGTAAAAGAGTCGAGGGGGCATCCGAGTATAGCTTCAGGATAGCTGCACCATAAACAGGAAGAGGAAGTAGTAACCAATCCATTAGGAGTTGAGGTTGAGCGAGATGGACGCGTCTCTAAAGAAGAACTAAACTTAGTTAAGGGGTGTCGTGGGAGACCACGGACTTTAGGATCGAGTTTGCGTGGAGTGAATGCCGGGGCATAAAAATTACCTCTCACGAAGAAGAGGAATCAGAACTCTATCGGGGTAGGTCTTTTTCCGAACTAGAAAAGGTCTTAAAATTCGAACAAGTGCTTTGCGTTAGGAAGAGCGGATCCTTTATCTCACAGTGAATGCAAAATCCTGCGTGGCCTTTGAAAAAACGAAAATCAGGTCGGGAAAAAAGGGACGTAACCGCGACAATCCATGTGGAAGAGCAATCATCGATGAGCGAGGGGGAGGTGAGCATGTTGGGTACATTGTAAGGGGGATTGTTGGGGCGCGTTTGGGACAGGGGAAAAGAGGGATGTGCAGACGTCGAGAGGGGAGGCCAACGGAAGAATGTGTCAAAAAAAATTCATCGGAAAAAATGCGGGTTAAAATATCAGGTTGAGTGGTTAGGGGGCACGTGATGGCAGAGCTACGGTAAAAATCGTCTGTGGCTTATTTTTATGAGAGCGTACTTGGCCTAAAGTACTATCTAAAAAAAAAGGGGGACGAGAGGTCCAACGAATTCAGCTTTCGGCAGGGGGGATGGTTCCAGTCGGGGGTCTGTAACCCTCGGAGGGAATGGTTCCATACTGTAATCTCACTTTAATATCAAAGCGGGGACTTATGGCGTGTTCTCGAAGGCTAAATACTCGGAAATACCTCCACCATTCCTACCGGTTAAAGAAGATTCGAGCCTTACGACGGGGGGAGAATTTAACCGGACGGGAAATAACTGGGGGGTACGACAGGCAATTGAAAAAAAAAAGAAAAAAGGGAGGGGGCTATTTCTCATGTATTTGGGATGGGGAAAAGGGGACCGCCTACGTTAATTACGCTAACAACGGGAGGGAAGGTCTACCTCGACTGCAACCCACTGAAGGCTCAACTTAGTTAGGAAAGTATGACGAAAAAAATCCTTTTCAGGTCGCCTATAAGGGGGGAGGGGGGGGGGTGGGGGGGGGGGGGTAAGGAGGGGGGTTGTTGGGGGGGGAAGCAAGGGGGGGGGGGTGGTGGGGGGATGAGTTGGGCCTTAAAACTTTTCCCACTCTCTCTTCTCACGTCTATCCAAACCTACTCCACTGCAGAATTTCCTTAATTTTCTCTCCTCTATCCGGTCAGATTTAAAGGAGACTCGCCCCCAAAAAAAAAAAACGAGGATTAGGAAAAGAGTGGAGACTCCTGCAACTGACAAAAAAAAAGATTCACATAGTCCTGCTATCGAGACTCAACTCCGTGAAGGCTGCAATGAGCGGGTTCTGATTAGGGGGGCTAAGACCGCCTCCTTCGTGACAAAAAAGAAGGAAAGGAAAAGGAGGGAAGTTGAGGGAAGAAAGAATGAATAACTCCGGGGGGCGACACATTAATGTGTCGTAAGAAAGACGGGTAAGGGGGCTCTGTTCAACATTAGGGGGCTCCCTATTGAGAACAAAAGGACCAATATGAGCCCTGAAAAATTGGTCCACAGAGAGTACCGTTAATACTGCTCTATGTAACAGTAGACGCCCAATGGCAACTCGCTCGCAAAACAAGAATTGGCGGGTGGGAGGGAGAGAAGCGATGACAACCTGCAGTCAAGGTAGAGGGAATTATTACAGCAGGGGGGGGCACGGCTAAACGAGAGTGGGAAAAACCTGCACTATGTCAGCTTTCCTATGTGCAGGGGGCCTGAGAGAGGGATCAGCGAGGAAATCAGGGCTGCTTTGTGCGGCTGTGACTAGGGACGTAAAGATAGACCAGAGGCTCTTTCTACTCACAAAACACCGCCCCAGAGAAAAAAAGGTCTGTTGACTAACGTGTGAAATCGAAGGACGATGGAAGGCCACGCGAGCGACGATGCAAAGCGAGGAGCGACGTGCCCCGAAGAGGGGGAACGGCGAAAAACAAAAGGGCAATTAAAGTATCGCACCATGATGGGAACAACGCACGACATTACGAATGGTTAACACACTGAGGAGGGGAGCTTGATAAGAAAAATGGCTGTTGGCCCGATCAAGAAGGAGTGCCAGACCACTAAAACGTCGTGGTAAGAGGATAAGGAAAAAACCGGTCTCTATGCTCAGGGGGATGAGGTCGAGAACAGGAGCGAATCCCTCTTGAAAGTCCGCACAGCAAAAGGAGGGCAAAATCAGAACGCTTCTGGGGGGAAAAAAACAATATCGATTGGAAGGGGGCTAGTTTCAGGCTTCTTAAACTCTTGAAAAGAAGAGCGCCTTAGCTCTGGGGGAAGGTCAAAACGACTCACCTCGGGCACATGGTTGAATCTCTGAAGCGCGCTCAAATCGAGGAGAAAAAACTTCAGAACGAATGTATTAGCTTGTTCGCACGGAGTGAGTGGATGTCGCTACGTCCAGGCAACATAAGAATCGCTTACGAGCCGGTGCGAGCGAACGACTAACATTCCTAATTCAGGTGACAGTAAGAGCTGAAAACTTCACCAGAAGATTCACTAATGGGATGAATATGGAGAGCGAGGCATTGGGTGCCGGGAGGAGAAGGTAAACCTTTCAACCTAGGGTCAAAGGTCCTAGGGGAGGGTCAGAAAGGAGGGTTAGCGCGGGGTGATCAAAACAAAAAAAATCGGGATGGGGACCCCCTAAGAATTCAATGCAAGCTACGTCAGAAAAAAATTGAAAAGTCGGGGGCCCGGACGCGAAGTTGACCCGCAGCGCCAGGGAAGAGAAGCACATTCGTTCAATTCAAGTCAAATATGTTTTTGAGAGGCTGCAATGGGGTCCAGAGCGCCAAGGGGGAAACTCACAGGCTAAAAGTGCAGAGCAATGCGTAACGGAATGAAAAGGACTTTTAACCATACCCTCTAGATTAGAGAGGAGATCCGGAAAAACGCTCTCGGTAGATCAACGGAAGGAATAAGGAGAGGCTCCACCCCAAAGTTGAGACGTACCGGAGGAGCTTCGGAGCGGCAAAACTCTTCTGTCCCTTGGGGTTAGGGCGCCGAGGAGAAACTGGTGAACAACATCGCAAAGCCGGCAGAACGAGAGGGAGGACATTTAACCAGTATCAAAAAAAGGGATAAGAATGGTTCCAGGAATTCTCCGCTTTGGATCGAAAAAATAGATGTCAAGTCACAGGGCAGGAAGGGCATATCGGATGGTCAAAAAAGTGAGATGGAGGGAAATTCGGGAGCGAACGTCTATGCTGGAAAAATACACCTATCGGAATAAGTTGGGGAGATTGGATCACATGGACGGAAGTCGAAGGTAATACTGGGAAAAGAACCTAAGAAAAAAAGAACTGCGGCGAAGCAAGCTTTGTCAGGGGAAGAAAAACCTCGGCCTCGAGGGGATAAATGAGCTTGATAAGGCAAGAAACTTCCTAGGAAAAGGAAGGACCAGATTGTTAAGATTACAGATCTAAACAGGGAAATCATCTCAAACAGGGGAATTATGTCGATGAGGAGAACCGCAAGGAATGAAGGGACTACAAGAAAAAAGGAAACCATACGAAAAAAGGACCTAAAGTAAGCTCCAGCGCTTGAAAGGACGGGAAAAAGACCAAGATCGATGTCAACACAGGGAAGAAAAAAAGCGCGGCGAATTTCCATTGAAGAAGGAAAGGAAAGCCAATGGCATCTGAGGTGTAAGTAGAGTGGGGACTGCAATGCTAGGAGGGGTAGAAAGGTATGCAAACGGTCTGGCGCGGAGCAGGGTCATCGCATTGGGGAAAATTTTAAGTCTTCAGGAAGGTCTTTGCACGGGGCAAGGAACTCAGCGAAAAAAATGTTGGAAAGGGACATGAGGTAGAGCTGGGCAGCGACAACGGCTTAACATTCATGAAGTTAGGGGGGAGGTGGCAGTTAAGCTAATTTATTTCGGTCAAATCATATCCTAAAGGGTTGAACAAAGCCTTTTGGAGGGGCCGCCGACGACTGCGGTGCATAAAGCGGGAGATACGGTTACTTGATAGTCGATCATATGGGGAGGCCACCAAAAAGAGAAAGAAGGAAGGCTTTAAAGCCTCAGCGATGTCGAAGCAGGAAAAGAAAACGAGATTGCTTAACTGACTAGATGAGATCCAGCGTGGGGGGAGTTCCATAGAGATGGGTTTCAGGAGGCGGAGATTAGGCCGGGGAATCCTTGAGAAGGACGACAAGGGGGGGGGGAAAATAATATCTGCTGGGAGCCGATTCAGGGAACAAGGGAGGATACACCTGTCTAGACGAGAACTCCTCCGGGCGCACAGGTGAAAGATGATTTATGACCTTTCTTGAAACGGTCGATAGCAAGGGGTTTTCAGAACAAGACGTCAGGAAAAGGGGGGAAAAACAACGTCTCACTTCAAAGACTGGAGCCTTTCTGAACTACGTAGGGAAGGTTGGGCTTCAAAACCAGACGGGCACACTGGGCCGGGAGAAAAAAAGGACAAAAGGAGGGGTACTGGGCTAAAAGTTTTCGCCTCGCCGTGTGACATGGAGGAAAAATGACAAAAAAATCTTATTGAGAGGCTCGAAAAGGGAAACAAGCATGGGCGTGGAAGGGGCTAGAAGGCAGGGTTAATCAGAAGCCGGGGAAGACATGGCTCAAATAAGAACGCTGGCGGGGGGATTGATCGTCTGGGGAGGGGGGGGGTTGGGCATAGATTTGAAAGGAAAAACGTCGCTAAAGGAGACGGGCTAAACCTAAAATGTTCGGCTCTGAATGAAATAGCAGACGGCACACAAGCATAGATCGCCGCGGGACATCAAGCACGGACTTGAAAGTCGCAGAGGCGGAAAGGGCGTAAGAGGCGGATAATTAAAAATCCAGCGTGGCGAACAAGAGGTCCAGACGGGTCTTCAAATCAACTCCTGTCGGTGCGGCAAGGGGACCCGGAGCGACCAAAGGCCGACAGGAGTATTTCAGCACGAAAGAATCCAGGCAGGGGGGGGAAACACAAAGAAATTGAGCGAGCAGAAAGCATCTTACACTATATAGGCATTTCTCAAGCAGGAGTTCTGGACAAAGTGTCGTAAAGGGAAAAAATGGACTTAAATCCGCCTAGAAGGAGAAAAATAGGATTCTTCGGTGGAAAGACAAAGCAGGAGGGCGATATCGGCAGATATGGTTCGTGCTTGCTGAAGGTAAAGATCGGGGAGGATCTTCACCCATCACATGAAAAGCACCTCCGAGAAGGCGTGGCAAGAATCTTCAACAGAAGTCAGCGGGGAAAAATTGGCATCGGTACTACCATGTAAATAGCGAAATAACATAAGATGTAACTACGACCGGCTTGCAGCACACATGGGAAGGGAGGTATTTATTGGGTGCGCGGGAAGGGTAATCGGGCTGAGGGGGGAAAAACGCGTTCGATCCTGGACAAGAACCGTCGGGCCACAATGAAGAGGGGAAAAAAAAGCGGGGGGTAAGAGTTGAGGGCCAACATGATTATCACTACAGGCTCGGGGTACAGCTTATAGTAGGGCCAGGAAGGTCAGAGCGGGACCAGGACACGCAAATATGTAAAAGCGCAGTTACCCATCATAAGGGATGTGAGAATCATCGGCATAAGGGAATAAAATGTGTAGCACTGCTGGCCCGAAAGCAAAAGTTGAAACAGCCGGTGAACCGATGAGGAGGCGTCTGAGCGATATTTGCTTAGAAAAGATCCGCCCCCTCCCCAAACAAACCAGCCACTGGTGGCCTATCGAGGGGCCAGAGGGAAGATTCTAGGCTGCAATTCCCCGCAACGATGCGTGAAGAACGCCGAGAAAAAGGAATGAAAGGGGGGTCAGGATGGCTCCCGGGGATTTTAGAGGGAAATGAGGAACGATAATTAACTTCAACACAGCCACGTTGACGCAAATTCACCACAGTATAAAGGCGCCAAAAGTTGATTCCAATGTGGCCAAAAAAACCGGCGTTTCGCACGATGACGCGGCATAAGTTGCCAAAAGCGAGGAAGAAAGCGGCGAGAAAGAAAGGAAGACCAAGGAGAGGGAAGGCAAGAGAGTTGGTGGGGGTTGGGGGAGTCGAAAGAAGAGAGAGGAAAGGTGAAAGGTGGGAAAGACAGAGGGAACGCAACACAAAAAAGGAGGGTACGAGAGGGGGACTTGACAATTGCCCCAACTCCTGCACCGTACCTAGAGACTCCTCGTCCTTAAAGAGTCAAGTCGATTATTCGCCGCCGGATCAGAGGAAGCGAGAAAAACACAAAAAGTCAAATTTTATATAAAGGTGTCAGGAGGGTTGGTTAGTTGACCAGGAAAGGAACTAAGGTTGCGCCATCGTCGGGCATTCCGAAGGTCAAAGCGAGGGCGCGGGAGTGGGAAAAGAGGGGGCCCGCAAATTGATAGAAAGTCAATAGGAGGGTGGGGGAAAATGGAAATCTCTCCGGAGAAATGAAACCCGTTCACTATCTGCACTGGGTCAGGACATCTGAGTCGGATGATGGGCTCCTGAAAAAAATGGGGGCGGGGGGGTGCGCAGGACTGCAAGGGAAGAACGTAACTATAATGACAAAGGTCCCGATGACCATAAACCGGCGAGGGGGTCACTGACCTATGGGACAAGCCTTTGGAGCGAGGGAGCAACCGAGGCGATGGGTAAATGCGCTTCCATCGGGAGGTGTAGAGAAGCAGGCAATGACCTCAACATAATCTAGCTTAAAAAGCCGAAAAATTGGGTCGAAGGAAAAAGAAACATCGGTCGACAAAACAATCCCATTGTAAATTAACCCTCATTAGGGGAAGAAAATGTGATCATGAAAGGACTGTCTGGAAAGAATAGTCGAAGCGACAGGGAAGAGTCGGGGGTGGAACAATAAAATCCAAACAACCCTAGGACCAGTAGGAAGTGTCGTCAAGAAGGGACTGGGGAATGCTCTTATGCGGCTAAAATTGATTTGAGCCTAAAGAAAGAGTCAAGGGTTTGCCAAGGTATGCAGGGTTAAAGCAGGCAACTCACATTTCGCGGCGGCGAGTATGGTGAGATCAAAAGGGAGAAAGAGAGTCCTCCAATCAACAATTCTGACAGAAAATCAGTCAAAAAGAATTTTAAAAAAAGATAGCGATTGTAGGAGAGGGCGATTTCGGACCCATGACAAAGGCTCAGACCTCTTGTTGGGGGCTAAAGGAAAAGACTATCATGTAGAGAGGGAAGGGCTCCTCTCAAAAGTGGCGAAGCAGGTCAGAAACTAAGGATGGGGAAGGGACGCATCCTCCTTCTGTAGTACTTTCGTCGGGGGGCTAAAGAAGAAAAGAAAGGACATGAGAAAAGAACTGCGGGAGAACTCGATGGGGCGCCATGAAATCAAATGGAGGGGTGACACATGAACTAGCGAAACGCTCATCTGTAGAAGCCGCGCAAAAATGTAGGGGGAATGAGTGTGAAAGACGGCGATCGGGAGGGTTTTCCGGAGTGTCCTGCAAACAAGGAAAACTAATGTCTATTAGATAAAGGGGGGGGCAAGGAGCAAGCCTAGGAGCTCGGACGGGTGAATTAAAAAAATAACAACAAACAAACCAAAAAAAAATTATTTGCAAACACCCCTCGTGCCTAAACAAAAAAAAACAAAAAATTTAAGCGATTCATTCTTTGGGAAAGGGACGTGACACGTCAAACTATCGAAAATGATGCGGGCACTTTCAAAAAACTACGAGTTTGTGGGCGCCGCAAAGTCAGACAGGAAAGCAGGGAACCATGCCAACTTCTATCGGATGCGATTTTATCGAACGCGGTGAAGAGAAAAAAAGAATAGGCCGGAGCTCAAGTAAGGGGATCAGGCCGGCAGAGTGCGCGGAAAAAGTCAGAAAGCAGTGGCTGTCATTCGCCACCCCAGGTTCGATAGCGTCGGAAACATCAATTTTCGCCTCGGGTCACCGGGGTAATGGGAGGCGCCCGATAGGACGACGGACACAGTGACCTCAAGAACGGAGAGAGAATCTTCTCCAGGAGGGTCAAATGGGAGAGGTCTATCACCCGTACGGAAAAGCCTTCTCCGCTTGTCTCAACGGAGAAAGGAGATAGTTCAGTCCCTGCCATTAGCATCTCGCCAACATAAAATTTATGGGGCTAAAACTTAATGCTGGGCGCAATCGTCTAAAAGATTCACAACCGGTCGGGGAGGGACATAGTGCACTTTGGCCTCTCAAAGCTATGAGAGAAAGGAACTTTTGCCGATGGGGCAGCTAAGAGCTAGACGCGAGTCTAGAAAAAAGACAAAAAGGGCGAAACCGCGTCGGGGTGGGGAAGGGGATTTTCCCTCCATAAAAGCGTTACTGAACGAAAAAAAAACATCTTTTTGCGAACATCAGAGAGCAAGGGGACCATAGAAAAAGCTTCAAAAAAAAGGAGCTAGAAAAGGACGAAAGAATGGAAAACGAAACGAATAAAAAATAAATCGAAAAAAGATGAAGGAATCCTCATTAAATCTTCTACTGTAAATGCTTCGAAAAAGGGAAGAAGAAAGAACTATTGACCCGAAGCGTGCGAGTTTTTTAAATAGATCCAGCTGAGCGCTGGAATCTTTATGGGGGGCACGGCTATCTCGAAAGCTTGGAGCGTCCGGAATGAGAAAAGAAGGCAGAATTGTAGAAGTTTGGTTCGGCGCTTGAAGGCTTGTCTTGGGAGCGTCCTTAACACGAATCCTACCATGTGAGATGATAAACCTGGCGAACTCTTTGAATAGACACTATACCTGAAAAAGGTTCAGCGGGGGGTCTTCTTCCAATCGCATAAATTCCACAGAGAAGCTAAGGTTGGTTTCCTCCGAGAACACCGCCTGGGAGTAGAAACACTTAGTAAAAATCCCGGAGGAGGGGGTAATTAGGAAGATCCAGAAAATATGCTTGAAGACTCTGTGGCGGCCAAGTCCGGAACAAGTCAGAGACGGTGATGCTGCCGAAGGGGGGGGGGGCGCGAATGGTCGAACAGAGGCGCCATGCGGAGAGAAAAGGGAAGGAACTTTGCGGGGAAAATTGAGTGTGCGGAGAAGCAAGAGGAAGGACCTGGGGAAACCATTGACGACCGCCCTTTTGTCCATAGTTAATCGATGGTCGATAAGCGATAGTGATGGGCACCATTAATGGTGGTCACTCGCCAACGGCTCCACGAAAAGACAAGGTCCATCCAATAGCTGAGATGAGGATAAAACATATGGGGTGTAGAATAAAAAGAAGCGGCAGAAATTGAATCAAATATCATAAGGGGAGATTATCCTTCTTATCTAGGGCAAGGAAGGATTGTTCAAATAAACCGAGATGTCGCCAGCCCTGGTTCGTTTAGATGCGAAGCGGTGGCGATGGGTACAAGTGTTTTCGGGGTTGGCAGACCCTGTCCTAATTAGTGGTCACAAAGAAAATCTGTGGGGAAGATAGACTCCTTGGGGAACCTCATAGGGCTTGTGGGGAAAAAAGGAGGGGACGCGAATTTTTAAAATTAAGTGAATCTTGGAGGGGAACTCGGCGACCGAGAAGCTGGAGCTTGAATGGTAAATGAGAGTTTGGAGAAATAAGAAGGGGAAAGAAGTACTAAAAAAACGAGGTGGCAGGGCAAGTTCGCATATCTCTGAACGCGGTTAAAGACATCGGCAGCTTACCCCTTCCCTATGCCGAGTCCCTTAAGAAAAGGGGCCGCGGGAGGAAAACCATTACTGCCTTGAGGAGGGGATGCACGGAGAGAAATGTAAACAGGCCAGAGCGATAGAGGATGAGAGGTCCATGCTAATCGGGTATTGAATAAGGTAAAGAACCGGACTAACATCACCTAAAGGTTAGAGGAAGCAAAGCTGATCCATCAGGGGGAACGGAGTGAGACCAGATTTGGGGGAAACGAGCGCGACCGCCTCTGGCAAACATATCGTCTGTGTCCGAAAGAGAACCAAACCGGTCGAGACGGAAGGTGGAAAACGTGAACGGGCCTAACCTAACTCCTCAAAAAGGAAAGTCAAGTGTAAACGGGGGAACCGTCAGCGGGATCGGAACAGTCACGAGGGCACTTTCGGAATGTCACATTCAGAAAGGTGAAACCAGTGTATGGGAAGAGAGCGGGGGGGGGAGCAAGATGGCCGATAAAAAAAAAGGGGGAAAAACACCATCAGGAGGAAACACTTTGGCATAGGAGAGACAAAACAAAAATGGTTTAAATAGGTCATAAAAGGCCATGTAACAGGAAAAAAGGTCGCACAAACAGGTAAGACCTGGGGCAGCGGGGTTTGGGGGTGCGACGGGGAGTAAACCTGAGGCTCATAAGTCGGGAGGGGGGACCATCCCTAAAGGATAATTAGCACAATCGTACCCAAGAAATTAGGAATAACTTTCTAGTGTCGCATGAGCACGACGAGGCAGGGTAGGGTGGGGGCCTCTACTGAAAACCCATGCGGACAGGAGAGGACGACCAAAATTTCTCATTGAAAAATCCCCAGCTACTTAATCAAAGGTTTCGTCTCAATCGGCAAGCAAAGGGGGTATAAGGTAAAAGACGCATACTCCTGGTATGGACAGTAAGAGCCAAGTACCTAGAAGGTTCAATAGCTCAGATATTTTAGGTGCGCCAGCGAAAAGCTGTCCTGCCAAAACAACAGAAAAGCGGGCAGAGATATGGTACTCAATCTATAACGTGGAGGGGATTTACACCCGGTCAAACTAAGGGGGACTGTTCGAAGAGAGGAAATTAAGGGGGAGGAAGTAAATACTATTTGCTTTATGTGGAAGGAGGGGACAGCAGAGACGATACGGCAAAATAGTCCCAATCCTGAAATTCATGGATACTGGAGCCAAAGGATTTTTCATATGGGGATAAAAGAAAAACAAGGGGCTTTTCAAAAAACGCAATCAAAAGGGGCGAGGTGCGTCCCCAACTGATCTGCTGCTCACAAAGAAAAGTTCGAAAGACTAGAAGGTGGAAAGACAGAGTATTGTGCAGGGGGTTAAAAAGGGGGCGGAGTGTTGACTGCAGGATGATAGCTCTAACACAACAAAAAGGAGAAAGGGGGAAGTTCCTGAAGGGAAAACAATAGCAGTCCTGCAACATATTAAAGCAATTGCACATCTTCATGGAACTTCTCAAGGATTTAAGTTCGGCGCTCAGCTAGAACACGCCAATGACAGGACAGTTCGCCTAAGTGATCAACAGTGAGGAAAGGTTGTTGCGTTTAAAAAAAAACCATAATTAAGACCCGTTTGTGATCCAAGTTAGGAAGGTGGGAAATTCCCGAAGTGTACTTTTTAAACAAGGGTTCACACTGCCGAAAGATTCTCGAAAAGCAAAGAAGATCACCAATCGCCGCATGCCGTTCATGGGACGCATAAAGAACGGGATTCAGTGATTGGAACTCTTGGAAAAAAGGGGGAGGGACCGTGTCGGGATTCCGAGACAAAGCGTGAGGGGGGAGTAAAGTCATGTCTCTTAAAAAGCAAAACCTTTCCTGAAAGGGTAACTTACCCACTACTACAGAGGACATGACAGGGGGCTATCGGAAAGCGACGGGGGGAGGGAGGACGAACCGGATGAAAAAAAAAAAAAGGCTCTGGTGGTTACGCGTCACAAAAGAAAGGGGACTTTAGAGTCCGGCATTAAGGAACAAGCTCGCGGCAAAATCCATCTGGGGGACGGTCACCCGATCACCCATAAGATGACACCCCCCTTTATTTCCCGTATGTACTAAAAGGAAGGATCTTTAATGAAAAAAGGGCTTGAGTCCAATCCTAAGATCGAAGAAGAATGGGGGAAGCCCTGGGAAACGCTAAAACGAATGGGTTGAAAATCGTTTCTCACGAAGGTAGATGTTACAAGAATCGAAGGGAGGAGTATGAGAGATCACAACGGGTATTTTAGCTGATGCCGGAGTTTTACCGGTGTCTTCGTGGGGGGAATAAGCTTAAAAGGCATGCGAATTAAAGTCTGGTAAAAGAATGTGTACTAAAAAACTGCTCGAAAAGTGATCCGCAGCCGTGCCGCCCTCGTAAATAGAGAGCCAGGCTTTTCAAACCGGAAAGAAATGGAGTATTCAAGAGGAGGGGACGCATGGAAATAACAGGTCAACTCCTCAAAAAAAATCTTTAAAGTGACGACGACGAGTACATGCTTTCTCAGGGGAGCCGTAGAAAGTATCACGTAAAACAACGAAGAATGATCTTTGTGTGACGATAGAAAGTAAAGTTTGAGTAGGTCCGGGGAACAGGGCGCAATAGACGTAATCTTAGGGGGCGGGACCATCGCGGTTTCGTGTGAAGCTGTGAAGTGGAAGATATCTATAGAATGGTCTGAGGGCAGCCGCTATCGATGTATAGTGGGAAGTCTGAAAATGCTTGAGCCTGTGTGAGGCGTATGGGGACTCGGTCCAAAACAGCCCCATATTAAAGAAATAAGGGAAAAAGAGGAATCTCGGAAGTCGGTT
>Ga0179593_1567785_pt1 | contig 21508 bp, 34 predicted proteins | sample CZODoug2_1_08_16_FD_185931 | JGI IMG/M metagenome (GOLD analysis project Ga0179593, IMG submission 185931) | Vadose zone soil fungal communities from Angelo Coast Range Reserve, California, USA - CZODoug2_1_08_16fungal (PacBio error correction) | ecosystem: Environmental > Terrestrial > Soil >...
GGGCAAAGAAGAGGGCCTCTCGGAGGGGGGGCACCGGAAAGACAGAAGGTTTTATCGTGTTGGGGAAAAGGTTGGGCAAAAAAAAGGGGGGGTACCAACGTCAAGGGGCTTCGGAAACACTCTTGAGCAAAGGCAATAAGCCATGCACGACGAAAGGGGGGGGGGGGGCTTCCTCCTACCAGTGGGGACGGGACGGGTGGAAAAGAGGGCTCCACGATAAAAAGACTCAGACGGGACAGTTTTCCCACCGGATCTTGTGCGGTGAAAAGAAAAGAACCCTCACACCCGGTCACCGGGAAATGGTTGCCCATCAGATATCAGAAGGGAGGTCCTTTGTGGAGTGGGGGAAGGGGGTTCTGAAACCCGCGGTTTTCCGGGGTTTGTTGGGGACAGACGTTCTAGGGGCAGAAAAACGTAGGAAAACACCTGCTAAAGATACAAAACAGCCGAATTACGGGGGGAAAAGTGATCTTTCCTCAAAGGACAAGATCAAAGTCAGTGGAAGGGGGGGTTGGGGGGGGGCGTTTCGGGGCAAAAGTGAAACGAAAACACTTGGGGGGAGCCCACTCCCTCGAGAGAAAAAGAGCCCACTTCGCGGAACAATGTGTACCTTCCCTTCTCCCTACGGGGGTACCTGAAGGCCAGGCAAAGGGGCGAGAAAGACTTCCCCTTCCAGGAAAAAAGGGGGGCTTTCCAGTGAGAAGGAGGCGCTTGGCAAGGTTGGGGGGGGGGGAAAGATTGCGGTGAGAAAACCCAGTTCCAAAACCCCCATCAAAAAAAAAAAACATGGGGGGTGGGATTGTTCCACTTACCGAGGAACAAGGGTGCTTTCCCGAAGGAGGGGAGTGACCAACGGGGGGCCCGGGAAAGAAAAGAAATTATGAGTCGGGAGCTCCTCATTGATCCGACTCGAAAAGTAACAGAAAGGGTGGAATACTCAAATGTGGGGGAGTACCTCCTCCTCTTGGCCTTGACTGGGGAGAGTTCTCTGCACTGGGTTTCTTGGGGGGGTCCGCTCCCAAAATTTTTTGTGTCGGGAAAGACTTCCCCCTAGGGATTCAAAAGGATGATAAAAAAACATCTTCGGTCTCGTGTTGGGGAGGCAAATCCCGATCGAAGAAAAACACCACCCCAACACGAATCAAGAGTTGTGGTCCCCCAGCGAAAACCTGCCTCCTGAGTAACGACGGCTGGAAGGATGGAAATCCAGGGACCAAGTAGTCTGAAGTTTGGCTCGGAAAACGGGGAAAAATCAGGCATTTCGACAACAGGAACGGGGTGACAGAGATCGCGCAATATTTAATGCAAATTTGGTGGAAAATTTGAGGCGTTTTTAGGAACCGCGATCTATGGGAGGTTGTTTGAGGGGAAAAGCGAAGCAACCCATGGCTAAAAAAGGGGAGCCCTTTAATGAGGGGAAGAAAACAAGACCCAAGGAGAAAGATGGCTTCACACTTGGGGCGGGCGTACCAAAAACGGGAAAACATTTCTAGAGGAGTGTGTGCCTGGGACTAAGCCCTGCGCAGCAAAGACTCCTACCCGGGGGGCGAGAAAAGGAAACGGGCAAAGGAAATGGTTTTTTGGGTTTTCCGCAGAAGGAAAAGGCCCCTTTGAGGGAAGTCCCCTCATTCTAACTAGGGCGGTAAAAACAAAAAAAAGGTCGCGGGGGAGACCTGAATGCTGGGGGGACGAAAAACTCTCGTAGAAAAAACGGGTAATAAAAGGGAAAAAAAAAAGGGTGGAGGGGGGGTGGTGGGGGGGGGGTCCGCGCAGGAAAAGAACCCGTCCGCAAGGTTAAAAAAGGAAAGGGAGGGGAGACTTCCCATCTAGCTCGAGCGGAAGGTTGTGCGATAATCAAGAAAATCGACCAAGGGGGGGTTTTAATTTCCGGAAAACCGTAGCCAAAAAAAAAAGGGGGGGGTGTGTCGCCTTAAGTTCGTCAAAGAAAAAGTCACAGTGAGTCAACAATTAAGACGAGGGAAAACGGAGTCCTTCGAGCTTGGGGGAGCCTCGAGCGGTTTTATATGATCTGAAAAAAATCCATCACTCCAGACTGGGGGGAAAGGCAACTCTCACAAACAAACTGCCAACCCTCATCGTCAAGCTTGCAACGAAACCCTTTTTCCGAAAAAAAAAAACAAGAAGCCGATTTGGAAGGGACACCCGCAACACAGGGGGACCATCCTGCTCAAAACAAAAGAAAAAACCGCTTGCTGAACAGGGCAGGGGGGGGCTGGCCAAAAAGAGGACTTTATATTATTAAAAAAACCGAAAGTGGGGGTCTGGGACAGAAGGAGAAAAGGAGACATCCAACAGAAGAGGGAGGTGTTGTCTTTTTTGGGGTGTTAAAACTGGGGGTGAAATGAGGGTCCCCATTGGTGACCTGGACGAAAAAGCACCTCTGGAAAACAAGAAAAAGAAGCTACCTAACTGCGTTGTCAAAAAAAAAAAAAATCTCAAAAAAGGAAGTAAAAACCTTCCTGAGACCGGTGCGCTCCGACCGAAAAAATGGAATCGGGCCTCAAGCCTCATAGATGTCTGCGCCAAAAGAATCGGAAGGTTCTAAAAATTAAGGCAGGGGGGTATCTTACCAAGGGCCTAATAAAAACCGGGGAAAAGTCCGGAAAACGGGAAGAGGAGGAAAAAGATAGAGAGGGGGGGGAAGTTTTTCCGGGGGGTCAGTAGCGAGCCCTGGAGAAACAATTCCTTCAAGCAAAGTCCAAAATCCGCCGAAAAGCAAATGAGCTGGGAAAACTCTAAGAAGTTTCGCGAACGTCAAGAGGGAGACGCCGTGGTCCCTCTTGATGTTCTCTGGGTTAGGTTTTGGAAAAAAGGGGTGTCTAGTTCGGGACCCACTTGGGAAAAAAAGGAACTTTTCAATCGGAAACACAAAAAACAACGGAAAAAAGAACATCCTATTCTGGGGAAGGGTAGATTGGAGAATAATATCAAAGCACCCAACTAAATGCCCTAATATATGCACGTTCCCAGTGGAGAGGAAGAAAAAAACTTTCTAGGTTATCAGGGGGGAAGGCTTTCAATTTTTTTTGCGAAAAAAAATGGCTATCTATTACTTTACAAGGAAAAGGGGGAGCAAATCGCATTATGTTGGGAAGTTCTTTCGAGGAGGCACCAGTGCCATGGAGAGAAGGACAATATGGGAAATAACATGATCGAGGGGGAGAGCCAATACATCAGGTTTTCCCGGCCAGAAAATTTTACGTACAAAAAACTACGAGCTCCCATGCACGAGACTCACCCCCTGTAAAGAGAAGAGGTTTCCTGAGGCGTCTAAAAAAACTAACTGTGGGGAGGGGGACAATACATCGAGCCTGCCGAGAAAAGGAAGGACCTTACTGAGAAGGAAGGAAGACGTCCAGTTTTTTCCAAGACCAATTTGGGAAAATGTAATTCGCCACCCCTCCGGCTGGACCTTCTCGCCATTTTAAAACATACCCTCTCCTATGCCCTGTCCAAAATTTAAATAGAAGGGGGATGAATCGGGGGCAGGGGTTCTTTCCCCAAAGAAGTGACCTGGGGGCCTCCACTTTGGCCTTAAAAAAATAGGAATTTTACTTTCCAAAAAAATTTCCTTTTTTGGGTAACTGCTAAAGTCATGGAAGGGGGGGGACAGGAGAGCAACAGGTCCAGAGCGCCCCAAAAGGGAAGAAATCCGCCGAAAACACGCGAAGAAAATGTTTTCGCGAGCAAGGGTTTCCCGAAAAGATTCAGGGGTTGTCTTCCTCTCGGGTTTTGGGGTTCATCAAAAAAAAATTCTTTAATTCTATAAAGAAGGAGCTCTGTCAAAAAAAAAAAAAAGTCACGCACCTTGTCGGGAAACACTAATGCCAGGGGGACAGGCTTTTCGGCATTAAAAAAGGGGGAGCAGAGAAAAAAACACCCCCTGTGGGACAGAGAGTCCTGAAGGACCGACGTAAAAACTGAAGGGAAGAACTTGGGTCTCCGGAGGAGAAGCCAGCCGGAAATTCAGTGGAGCGGGGGGTACCTTTTCAAAGGTGGGTTGAAAACTCTATGTGGGAAAAAAGAGGAGATCATCAAATGGGGCAGCCCGGCTTTAAAAAAGAGCCCTCTCTTGGGAGAGCAAAAAGACCGCATAGCCTAAACATCTGCCCCGAAACAAATGAGATTCTGAGGGTTCCAAGTCAAAAAGGGGGGAATGTTCCTCAGCGGACACGAGAAATTCCGGTTGCAGAGAATCCTGGAGTAACTAGGGGGGGGGGGGGGGGCCATTCGAAGGGGGTAACCTACTAATATACTAAAATAGGACAGAAAATGAGCCGATCTGCCTAAACTTCCCAAAACCAGGGGGTTGTAAGTCTTTCATAATCGAAACAGAAAATGTGGTGGTGCACGCCAAGGGGGGGTACTGTCAGAGCGCAATCTGGGAAAGGAAAAATCTCATCATCAAGAAGATGAACGTATTTTGCTGGGGGGGAAAGTTTCCAGGGGGTGACGGGGTTGATGTTCGTAGGGGTTCGGTTGGGGGGTTGAGGGAAATGGCCGCATGGAGGGACAACCCCGAAAATGCGACCTAATTGAGCAAAAAGGGGGTTTTCTCCAGGATGGGGAGGGGGGGGGACGATGGGGTGTTTTCTAGGAGGGATCTGGGGCGCCCTAAAAGGGGGGGCATAGAGAAGGAGCTCTATTAAAATAACAAGCGGAGGACTCCGCTACAAGCTCCTAGAAACACGGAGCCGGAAGTCCCTAAAATTCCACCGGGTGGGGAAGGGTTCTTTCCGGATAAAAAAAATAAAGTTTAAAGGAAAAGAAGTTACAGGGGGCTGTCTTCAGAAAACGTCTTCCAATCTCCAAAAAAAGTTCCAAAAATCAATCTGGGGTCATTCAATCAAAGAAAAACACTCTTGGGGAGAAGCACGAGAGGGGGGCAGCTGGTCTGAAAATATCCGAGGGAAGGGTACTAATCCGTAATTCCTCTGAAAAATCGGGCGCCCTGGGCAGGAAAAATCTTCAACAACAAAAAAAAGAGAGAGATGTCCTGGAAAAAAGACCCGATGTAACACTCCCCGTTCCGTGAAAAAAAGGTCGTACCCGTTTAGGGGGAAGAGAGGACCAGACCACGCGGAAGGGGAAGGAGCCCGCCAAAAAAAAACCTGAATTGTCCAAAGGTGGAGGGAGGGGCAACAGGGGGCATCCGAAAGGGACGGGAAGCGGTTCCAAGAAACCACTCCCAAGGACCGCGGGCGGGAGCAGGTGAATTTAGATGCGGTGATGAAAAAAAAAACGCACGAGGAGTGCCGGGGAAAGGAAGAACGCCGGGATTCAGCAGACGGAAGGGGGGTCTGTTTGGGGGGGGTCGGCAAAAAGGGGGATCTTTCCGTGGGGCTCGGGCAGGGGGAAACGCCAACAGGCACCACAGCCGAAGAAAAAACAACCCACGAACTCGAGAAAAAGGAAATTGATCGGGAAGAAACGGGGAAGATTAATTTGAGGGGATTTTAAATGGAAGGGTTTTCAGTCACCACGATCCGAGGAAAAACAACCAAAATACTACATGGTAACGTCAAACTTTAGCAAAAGGAAAGTCCCAAAAAAAGTCCCCGTACGGTCAGAGATTGAAATTCGGAGATGCAGGAAAGGGGGGGGAATTGCGCGACGAGGAACAAATGGATGTTCCCATCCGCCTTGGGTTCCTGGGTCACGGCACAGGTCTGAACTCTTTTCAAGGATTTTTATGGGGCTTCTGGTTTCTAAGCATGAGCAATCCAAGGGAGGGGGGAGTCTCTTCTATAATTTATGCCGGTCACGGAGGGGGATAATTGCCGGAAAGAATAAGTTAAACGACTAATGAAAAAAAAAGACTTCTCATGGCAGTTCAATTTCTGAGAGGATATGCGGGGGGGAATTTCCTCTGTCATAAAATAGATGGGTTGAAAAGCGGCCCGAGAATGAGGGGCCTTATCAAAAAAAAAAGGGAGAGGCTGGGGCGAGTAAAGCCGGGCGCAATCCGCCGATCAGGAATTCTCAAAAAGGGTGAGGGGGGCCGAAATGGGATGAAAAGGTCCCCAGAAAAAGGGAAAGAACTCAGCATGGGACTCGGAAAGAAAAAAGGGGGAAAGAAAAAAAAAGTATATAACCTGAAGTTTGGGGGGGGGGGGCCCCCCAGGAAAAAAAAAACCAGAAAAGGCTTGTCTCTAAAACATGACTCTCTTTAAAAGGGGGAGGCGGGAAACTGTAGGGATGCGGCATGGGGGGGGTGGGGGCCACAGCCATTACTGGAACCTGGAGGGTGGCAGAAAGAAAATCTATTGGAAAAAGGTTTTTACGAGGGGGGGGAGCCAAAGGAAAGGCGAAGCATAAAGGGAATTCCCGCAGCCTCCAGACGAGCGACACTCTTGGGGAAGCCCGGAATGGGGTACCCAGACAGGGCAGCATGCCGAAAAAAGTATCCGAAAGGGGCGGGGGTGAGGAGGGGCTAGTCTCCCTGAGGGAAGCGGTAAACGAACCCTAAAAGACTAACACGGTTTCTACCCCGAATACCGTCATTGAGATCTCCCTGAACTTTGGGGGGGGTCTCATAAAATAAAGGTTTATTGGGGGGGGCAGGAGGATTCATGACTCTCTTAACAAAGGGAGGGGAAACTTTTTCGCGTTCTAAGATTTTGGTTTTATCCTCAAGATCTTCGCGGAGTTCGAGCTGAAAAAAATTGCATGAAAGAAAAGATTAGAATTGGGAGGGGGGGGGTGTTTTGGTGGTTCCTAGGGGGGGAAAAAACGGAAACTGCACACGGGGGGGAGATTTTGAAATCTGGGGGATTTGAACCAAAAGAATCAAAAAAGGGGAGAAAACCTCTTGAACTAATCTTAGCATGAAGGGAGAAGTTTCTATGGAGGGGAGGAACGAATCGGTGGGGTTTTCCAGGATGTCACTCCAGCCAACGGGGGGGGGAGGTGGACTTTAATTTCAGGAACCATGCGTCATTGGGAGAAATTACCGGGGGAGGAAAAAAAACGGGGATCGAGCCGGGGGGGCAAAAGCCTCCTCTTTAGTCTTGGGCATTTCCCTCTCACGTGGTTCAACCTCCCTTAAACGAATTTGGAGAACCAGAAGCAAACCTGCCAAAAAAAAGAATCATCTTCAAAAAGGAAGGAGGGGGAACGAATTTCGAAAAGAGGAGGTGGCATCGCCACACGTTGACCTAAAAAAAGAAGGGCCCTAATATGCGAACGGACAAGTTTGATCAGCCAAAAAACTTCATATAAAAAGAGCATGTGCCACCTCGGTCCCCGAGAAAGGGGAAGCGGATCTTACAAAAAAAAAAAAAAAAACAAAGACGGCGGTGGGGTGCAGGTATCAACTATTGGTTGGGGGGAAAAACGACAGCAATCCCTGGGGTAAAAGCAAGTTGGGGAAGGGGGAAGGGGTGCCTTCGAAAAAAAAGAACGGAGGTTAAACAGAACGACAGTCCCTCGGGTCCCACAAACTCCCCCCAGACGCACATTTCCCCGAGGACTACTACTCTCCAAAAAACTCTAAAAAGGATACGGGGGAAGGAGTCTTTCAATAACTTCAAAAAACCTCTCATTGGAAAAAGGACGCGGCAAAAGGCCACTCGATTTCCGATTTAAAAGGCAATTGGAGAAAAAAAAGGGGAGAGGGGAACAAAAAAAGATAACGAACAGCCCACCAAGCTCCAAAACGGAAGAATTATTTGAACAGAGGAAAAAGGGACTTTTTCCGGGGGCGATGAAGAGGGGGGAAAAAAAAGCCTTCGCCAGGAATTCCTAAAACGGATAGCCCGCGCAAAAAGGAGGGGAAAATTATCTTAAGGAACGGAGAGTTTGAGGGTTCGGGGGTTCTCTCAGCGGGGGGGGGGGGAAAAAGGGGGTCCACCCAAAACGCGACTGGCCAAAAAGTTCGGGTTTTCAACAAAACCGCGTTCAAAGGGGCAGGGAGGGACAGGAACTTGACCAGGGAAACTGGGCACTGGGTTGCCAAAAGAGCTTACCTCAAAAAAAAGGAGGGGAGCCAGGGGAAATGCGCGTTCATAGAGCACGACCCACTCCGAAGGACAGGCCTTGGCCGATCAAAGGGAAAAAAGGGGGGAGGGTGATCATTGAGGGGAGGGAAAGTGGGTATTGGCGAGGCCAAAGTGGGGACCCTTTCGGAACGAAACAAATCCGTGCAGAGGGGGAAAAGGATGTTGGGAAGGGGGTCGAGGACAACCCTTCAAGTGAGACGTGATCGCGGGGGTTACGGAAGATAAACAGAGGGAAAAAGGAGACCAAGAACGCTTCGGGGAAGGGAGCAAGTTTCCACTTGAGGGGGGGTTGGGGGTGGAATGACCACTGGGGATCCCAGGGGAGGAAGTAGGGGGCACGCAACTCGTGTGAGAAAAAAAAGCTTTCAAAAAAGCTGGGGGTTGGAGGCCATCATCGGATCCTTCCCCCCAAGAGAAAAAAAAAAAAAAAAAAAAAAACGTTCGTAAATCTTCAGGGGGGGGTTTTTAAAACAGAAAAAAAAAAATTGAGAATTGGCTAACAACCCCGTTGCCTGAGAAAAGGTGTTAGGAATTCCCGAAGAGTTGTACAAAACACCAACCACAAATCAGAAAAAAAAAAAAAAAAAAAAAAAAAAAAAAAAAAAAAAAAAAAAAAAAAAAAAAAGAAAAAAAGAATTGGGGGGAGGCATCAATTGGGGGAGAACCGATGACAAGCATCTTGTAAAGGGAACCCAGCAAACGAGGCGAAAGAACAAACCGGTGCGGGTACCGCGAGTGGTTGCGTGGCAAAGACGGGCGGGGGGAAAAAGGAAATCGAAAAAAATATTCTGGACAGGAAAAAAAATTCCCTGCGAGAAAAGGTAGCCAGGAAGTCGTCAGCGAAAAATCTAGATCAAAAACAGCACACCGAAGGGTTTTCCGAAGCTACAGGGTGAAAAAACCCAGATCATGTGGGAAAAAGCCGGGGAATGGGGTTTGAAAAAAGCAGCGGGGGGGGAGTTCCCCAAAAACATCAGTTCAAAAATCTTCGGAGAAGAAAGGCTCTCGACCAGGGGACCCAAAACCCGGACGGAAATAAAGATCTCGAGGAAAAGTTTAACCAACGGGAACGGGATTTGGAACAAAACAGAGATTTTGAACAGGGGAAAACTCTACCTTATCGGTCCACCAGAAAAGGGCCCGCGACGGTGTGTTGTTCCGGGTGGGGGGCTCGAGAGAAACACCCTTCAAAAAGCTAAAGCCGTTGGAGGGGAAACCTCTAAAAAGGAGTCCATAAAAAAGCCGAGTGGGGGATTAAATGAAAAAAGGAACTTAAAATCGGGGGGTTCGCGCTCGACTTGAGAGGGGCTAATCCGCAGGGAGGGGACTGCACAGAAGTGAAAAAAGGTGGACCTTCTCGTGGGTTCTCTCAAAAGGAGGAAAAAAGAAGCTGGAGATGAAAAAAAAAGCTTCCGGGTCCAACCGAAAAAATACCTCTTAATGGAAAACTAAAGCCCTTCAAACCGATCTGAAAAACTTCCTTGTATTTCCGGGAAGAAGGTGCAGAGAAGGGTCCTTGCCAGGCCACGCTCTCCTGGGGAGGATTACTCCCAAAAAGGGGGGAAATTATAGAGGGGAAAAAAAAAAAAAAGCAAACCGGGGGGGGGGATTCGCCAATCCAGAAAAGACTCTAAAAGGCCTCCAAATGTGTTACCGTCAAATCAGGGTGACACCAAGAGGGGGGTTTGGGGGGGTTAAATCCTTGGGGGTTTTTGGGTCCCGAGGGAAAAAAAAAAAATCTTCAAGAAGCGGGTCAAGCAATCCACTCTGGAAAAAACGTGGGGGTTGCTGTGGAGGGGGAATTTCCTTTTTTGGAAAAGGGCGTTTAAGGGGGAAAGGGAAATGGGCAGGGTTGAACTTGGGATTGGCGCAGGGAATGAACAACAAAGAAAGGGGACTACCGCCTGAATTAATAGCCAGGTACTGGTCTCCGCCTCACGCGAGGGGAAAAAAAAAAGGATTGTTTCGGAATTTTCGGCCGAAGGTTTGTGGGGGGGTTTCAAATTCCTCCCGGGGGGACTAGGGGAAAAGAACAACCTGCGACTCAACAAAGGAAGAAAAGATCCGCCTCTAAAAGCCGTCGGTAAGCATTTCCCTTGGGAAAAAGAGTTCTTTAAAAGGGGGGAAAAGTCACCAAAAACAAGATAAGGTGTTAATGCTCAAGAGTTTCGGAAGCTATTCGGGAGGCAAGGGAAGTCAAGCTCAAAAGGACCAACTGACATCTCGTGCCCAAGGGGGGCATTCCTTTCGAACGCGGGTGCGAAAAAAAAAAAAAGGGCGGCGTGGTAATGTCCGCTGGTCATAAAAAGAAAACGATAAACGGGTAAAAGAAAGTCACTTTAATGACCCGCGCAAAAAAAAGAAGGCAAACGCCGCTGGGAAAAATTCTCAAAAAAAAAAGAAAAACAAAAAAAAAAAACTAGATTTCTTCAGGAGAGGAAAAAAAAAAAGGTCTCTCGAAAAGGAAAGGGGGTGGTTTATCGTTTTAAAATCGAGAGACCAGGGCTGTAATTACCAAAAAAAAAAGCCTCGAAAGAAACGGACCCGCCAAAAAAGCGCGGAGACCTGATGTGGGAGGCGAGGGGGGGGGGGGGAGTCCTCCGGTTGTTGGAGGGAACGGTAGACCTGCAACAACTATCTATTGGGGCGAAAAGATGGGAAATTAAAAACTGGTTCCTTGTGAAAGGGGGATCAACAAAACAGGGTTCAAAAGGAGTTTGCATCAACTAACGACAGTTATTTCATCGGAAGGTATGGGGGTGTCGAAAAGGGGGCTGCGGAAAAAAAAGGGTGTTATTGGGTGTCCTCTTCGAGGGGGGGGGGGCAGGGACCAACGAAGGCGCCTCACACTCCACCAAAAGTAAAACAAAATCTTCCAGAAGTACTGTTAGCCTGTATATAAAAGGGGTCCTTTATTTGGGAAAATGGGGGAGTTATTTCCAGTCTAAGCCAAACTAAAACCCGAAATTTCCTGGGTGAAAACGTAAAAACCTGAAAATTTCAAATAAAATCCAAAAAGCAAAGAGGGAAAAAAAATATTTCTTGAAAAGGGGGGGGGCGTCCTGCAAAAGGGGGAGTTTTGAAGATGGAGGGGCTACGGGCCAACCCCAACCTGAAGGGGGGGGGCCCCCAAAAAAGGACAAAAGGGAGTCCTTGGGGGGGGGGGTTTCACGGGGAGGGGCCAGGGAACACAGATGGGGGGCTATCGCTAGAAGGGCTTTAGGGATCAAGGATGTTTCGGGGGGAAAATAAGGGGAGGAGAAATGAGGGAAATTTCCTTTCCAAAACGCTCCATTGAGAAAGGCGCTCCCTGGGGAGGGAAGGAAGTCACCAACCTCTAGCCAGGGTTGTTCGGGGATGAAGTTTTACGGAGAAAGGGGGAAGGGGATAACCGGGAGCAGACTTGGTATTTCAGTCTTCAAGGAAAGGGAGTCTACTTAGGAGAGGGGGGGAAAACGCGCAAGGGGGGGTCTCAAGTCTCAGGAAATCTTGGAGTCATCTTCATGGAATCTATCTAAAGGGGAATCAGGTCCCTATTTGTGTAACACTAAGGCCCCTCCAAAAAGGGGAAAGTGTGTATCTGCCCAGGAATGGATCCTTGATAAGGGAAAAAACACACTTCTTTAGGAGGAAGGGGTCGTCGTACTAAAATTCAGGAAAGGATGGGGGGAAAAACATCGGGGGGGGGGAAAGAAGTCCTTTCAAGCAACTGGGGGAGCGTAAAAAGCTGTTTGGGGCAAACACTTCTGGGACGTCCGGAACAAAGAAAAACGATTCTATGAAGTGTGTGGCTTAAAAAGGCATTCACTCTCATAGGCCTGAGAAGAGGGGAAAAACACCAACGAGGAAAGGTGGAAAGAATCTTTGACTCCGTAAAAAGAGGATTCTTACCCCAAAAGGCAGGAAGGTTCTCCAAGAAGGTGGTTGTGTTTCGGGGAGCTCTCCCCTGTACAGGGGGGGAATCCCCGGGGGTGGCCGAGGGGAAAAACCACTCAAAAAGAAGGGGGCATTTTGGGGGGGCTCAAAAGGGGGGGACGTGAAAATTGGGTCAAGTTTCCAAGGAAAGTCTCCTTCCGGGAAAGGGGGAGGAAACCCAGGTGGGGGAAACGTCAGATTGTTGCGGGGGCTACTAGGAGTGGTCTCCGGGCTTTCGGAGAGAATTGCTTGAAGAGGGGGGCGAGGGGAAATGCAGGGGTACAGGGGAACAAAGAGGGAACCCCGTCCAAGGAAAGCTTTTGAAAGGAGGAAAAAAAATGACTTGGGATGGGAAAAAAAAAAGCGGGGAGGAAAGAGAAGCGTGATCTTCATGCTGAAGGATTGAGAGGAAGAAAAATCAAAAGCGTTGTGGTAAAACTACTGAAACACCTATCGAGAAAGAATCAGGGATGGAGCTCGATAATGGGGGGGGCTTGAAAAATTCTGACGGGGCGTACTGAAAATCAGGGGTCTTGGGGAGGACCTCCAGGGGAAAAAGTCTTGGGACCATCCCTCAAAGGACACCCAGGGCATGAAAAGAAAGCATCAACCTAAAAAAAACACAAGCACTGTAGGAACCTCATTTAGGGGGGGAGCACAAGGGGGCCTAATTCCAAAGACTTTGGCGAAATGAAACGAAACCCAAGGAAAGGAACATGGAGGAGCCACTGTCGAAGACGTGGGGGGCACTCCTTCAAAAGAAAAGTTCCTTAAGAAAGTTGGGAAAATCGATATAGAGGAACAGATCAGGAATACATCCTACTTCGTGGGGGGGGACTTTACTATTTGGGGGGGGGGTGGGGGGGACGCATTTAGGGGACAAGTACAGGGGTTTTGCCTGGTGGGAAAGAGAGTTCTAGAAGAATGAGGGAAAAAAAAAAGGGGACGCGACCTCAACCGGCGGTTTCCTCCGCTCCCCTTGAGAAAAGGGAAAAACGTCGCTAAAATCGCGGAAAATGAGGCAGAAAGGAGCCCAGAGAAGAAAATTCTGCAGTGCTATCCCGTCTAATTGGGGGGGGGGGAAGGGGGACGATGAAGAGAGGGAGGGGATAAGGTATCCGGGAAACCCTCCGGAGCCAAACTGGACATCTCTGAGTAAAAAACAACGGGGGGATGAGGGGAAAATATTCCGCGTGAGGGGTCAATTATCAGGTCTGGGGAGATCCTGCGACAATGCCGGGGTCTCAATCCAAGGGATCTCAAAAAAATCATAAGCTTAAAAAGAGGGGGGGGAGGGATGGACAGTGTAATGTTTCGAAAGGGGTTCCTCTACTTCAAAAAAAAAAAAAAAGGGGAAGGAACCAAGAGACGTAGCGGGGTACCCTCAGATTGTGAAAGGGACAAATTTGGGAGGTCCAAAGGGGAGGCCAAGGGTACCAGGGGAAGGGGGGGCACCTTTCTTGTTTGGTTTTGTTTTTTGGGGGCCGAAAAAGCTCCTTAAAAGGAGAACTCCTATGGGGAGGGGGTCCAAGGGAGAAAGGGGGTTATATCTACCCGACCAACCAACACCTCCGGCCTTGCGGAGAGCATCATATTCAAGAAGGAGGAAAAACTGCGCAGGGGTTGAAACAAAAAATGAGCAGGAAATTTAACTGCCAATTTGGGGTGGGCGGGGGGGGGGGAAGGTGGCCTATTGCAAGAGGGACGGAAAAGGAAAAAAAATCCGGGACCAGAGTGACAATGGGGGTTGGACGGTTTGGAGGGGGGAACTCGTTTTCCGGAAAAAACGTTGAGAAGCCGGCTGGGTCGAATGAAGAAGGGAAATCCACAGAATCGAGGAAGAAAACCGCACAAAACTCGAGGCGAGGGGTCCCGGAAAAAAAAAAGTCAGTTACAGAAATTTTTAACGAGGACGTAGCAAAAAAAAAAGCACCCATGACTGAAGGGAACACAATCCGGGGGGAAAAACGTCCTTCGGGGGGGGGACACGCAGGGGGGTTTGGGATCCATAGGCGGGGAACAACTCCATTCGGAAGCGGGAAAGCGGGCGAGGAAAGGAAGTTTTGTGTGAAAAAAAACAAGTCCAACAGCTTGAAATAATTTAAAAAGACAAAGCGCCAAAACCGCCGGCGGGTTCCAAAAAAAAAAACACCTCTAGGGGGCAGACCCAACAAAACACCCCGCCCCTCCAAAAGGAGCAAGGGAAAAAAGGCATCAATTTATGGAACGATGCGAAGAAAGTACCCACCGAAAGTTCGACCGCCCGAAAAAGGTGCACGTGTAAAAAGGGGGGGGACCCGGCCAACGCCAGGGGCCGGGTCACCCCCCGGAGAAGTGGGAGGAAAAAGTCTTGGAAAAAAATTCGGAAACAGGGGGGGGAGTCTCCTCGGGAAGTTTCCAGAGAGGGGCCCCTCACACGAACGCGAGGGTCTAACGCCCGTAGGGTCCGAGGGGTTGCCGCTGAAAAGTACCACGAGCGCGTTTGGGGGGGGGTCAATAGATCAGAAAAACACTTCATTCACTATCATGGCAGAGCCCGCAAAAAAAAAAAGGGCCCGGAAAAGGGAAGGCGAAGTGTAAGTTGAAAGCCGGGCCACGAATAATGGAACAAAAAAAAAACTTTGGCACTCCATAATCCCATGGGGGAGGGGAGGGGGACCTTACTCCTCGGGGAAAACGATGGGGGGAAGCTTACATAGGAGGGATGGGTCAGGAGGTTCAGAGAACAAGGATTCCCAGGACTCGAACTGTTCTTTTCTAGCTAAAAGAAAGGAAAAGAACAAATGCCTGGAAAAAAAGGGCAGAGACCAAAACCGGGTGTGGGTCGCGGGGGACAACGACGGAAGGAGAAGATTCGAAAAAATGGGGGAAAAAACACGCGGGACCGAGCCTTGACAGAAGAGAGGTTTGGGGGAAAAAAAGGGATCCTCCAAAAAAGCATCAAAAACTCGCCCCCGAAAAAAGGGGGATCGGGGTTTCCACTGGAAAAGAAAAAAAAAAAACCTTCAGGGTAGGAAAAAAAAAATGGTCACATATCCCTGCTCATACAGGAAGGAGACTAGGGCCGGGGAAGGTTGCATCAGGAGGGGAGATTCTCTTGGCCCCCAAGTTAGGCTGCTTCAAGTTAAAGGAAGAGGGTCATACGAGCAGAGGAAAGCACAATCACAAAAGGGGGACCTTTATGAGAAAGAAGAAGCCTAGGGGGAGAGACCCATCAACATCTGGGGGACGGAAGGCGGGGAACAATTCACCAAATCGGAATGGGGGGGGGGGTGGGCACTCCATGGGGGGGGGGAGTCGAGAAAGGAGTCAAATCCGGCATCGGGGGTAAAAAGCAAGCCAATCTGAAAAAAGAAAAGCCTGTTTTTCTTTTAGTGGAATTGCACCGGGGGCACTCACTTTACTTTTGAAAAAAAGGGGGGTCAGGGGGGTGGGGGGGGGTTTAAGCCGGGGGGGGCCATGGAAAACCCCACAGGACTAAAACCCTACCCGAAAGAATAAGGGAGGGGCCGGGGAGCCAGAAAGCAAGAGGGCTGTGTGTAAAAATGGTTTCGTCTGAAAAAAAAAAAAAAGTCAGGGGGAGACTACGAGTGGGGTCGGGAAACTCCGAAAAAAGCCGATTAAAAAAAGGGGGAAAAAAAAAAAAGCCCCGGACGCGCAAAAAAGACCATCCTCCGCCCGGAAGAACCTTCTGGAAGAACAAACGTGAAACGAGGACAGTGCAAAGCACAGATTAAAAGGTTGAATTCCTCAGGGGCGGAGGGGCACGATCGGGAGCAGGGTCGGCTACCTTAACAACACGTTACAAGAGAATCACGAAGAAGCAGGAGTGCAATGGTCAGTCCAAGGGAACTCTTGAGGAAGAAAAGTCGTGTGCCCCGAGGTAAAAAAACAAATGACGATACAAATCGAATAAAAAGGGAAAGGTATCAGAAACGTCCGCGGAAAGGAATCGAAAAGACAGAATGCTCCTCCTACGAAAAAACACAAAAAAAGAAAAGGAGGAGGAAAGAAGGAAACCAACTGCGCTCGATGGAAAGTCTCGGGGAAAAAAAAAAAAAGAAGAAGGGGCCGTAAAGGAGAGTTTGTACGGAAAGGATTGTTCAAACCAGAGGGAAAACCAAAACTCAAAGGCGGGGCTCCCCGCACAAGGGAGACCGAGCAGGGCACTCACGGGGGGGACCTTCCAAAAGGGGGGGTTGGGGGAAAAAAAGATCCCTGTGCACCTTCCCAAAAATCTCGGAAACGAAAAAAGGGCGCATAACTTCGCTCCGGGGGGGGGGGGCGTTCAAGGGGCCCAGGAAAGCCGTTCCAGAGTCCCGGCAAAGGGAAAAAGGACGGACGGGAGTACAGGCTTCTTAGGTCTTTTGGGGGGAAAAAAACAGGGGAGGAGGGGAAGAGCCCGCAGGAATTGTTCCTCGGAAAGTCGTGCGGATTAAACAGGGCCCAACGTAAAGGGCCCCTATCAAAGAAGGGGAAAAAAAGGAAAAAAGGTCTCCATTTGGGGGAATGGAAAACCGGGGAAAGATTAAGGGAAGGGGGGGGTAATTCCATTTGAGGGGGGGGGGTCAGTCCACGGGGCTCCATCCCGAGGTAAAAACTCGAAAGAGAAGTAACAAGGGGAAGGGGGAATACACCTGCTAACAAAGTCGGAATTTCAGATGGGGAGGGCCCTTGATTCTGGGGGAAAAAAAATTGGGGGGGGAGGGGGAAAAAAAAAAAAATCACGACAAAACAACTGGCGTGAAAAAAAAAAACGCCGCCGGTGGTGACGGGGGGGTTCACGGAGGAACGATTTAACAAATGGGATGTTAAGAATCGAAATTGGCCTAATGCGTTCGCATAAAAAAAACGGATTTGAAGAAGGCCTCCCACAGGCTATTGGGTTAAGGGCGGAAAGGAGGCAGTGTCTAATTTCCCAAAAGCCGCTCAAAAGGGAAGGAAAAACCTGGGGTCCCTCTGCAAGAGAAAAAAAAAGAAGGCTCTTATCCAGGGTCGAAAAAGGGGGGGAAACTCTCCCGGATGGTTGTTAGGCAACAGGCCTATGGGCTAATGCAAAAAAGAAAGAATATCTAAAACTCCAAAAAGCTAGGGGGGGAAAGCTGGTGGGAAGCACGCGGGAGGAGGAAAAAGGTCGAAAAACTTCGAGGTGTAACAGAAAAAACCGGATGAACAAAAAAGGGGGAAAAATGAACGAAAAAGGGGGACTGCTGCGGATGGGGGGCAGATAAGAAATAGTCAAGCTTAAAAAAAGTTTTTCGGAGGACCCAGAAGGGCTCCCTGAAAACATCAAGGGGAACCGTAGCAAGGGATGGGCGCCAACACTGGTCTTATGACTGAAAAGCTTTTGGTCAAAAAGTCTGTTCAAAGGAGGTGGAAAAGCCCTAACGCACTCTACCAGTGTCTAGTCGGGTTTGTACATCGAAAGCCATTAAGCGATGCCGGGGGAATAAGGTAGGACTCAAACCACCAACTCTATTAGGGGGGGAAGGGAGCGTCCAAGGGGGGGAAGGGAATGACCCTGTATGGTTCTCCTCGAAAACAATTAGGCTCCTCACTGTTGGGGGGGGGGTGCGTGTCTCTGACCTCGAAAATAGAGGTCGGGGGAGAAAGGAAAAATGTTTGAATCGAAACCACGACCTTAAAGGGGAACGAAACGGGGGGTTAATTGTTTTTGGGGGGGGGGGACAAAAGTGAAACGGCCCCAAAGGGGGAGGGTCAGGAAAGTCCAGGAAAAGAGTACTGGAGAGGGAAAAAACAACTGAGCAAAGGGGGGGAGGGAAATAAGCATTCTTTTCTGGGATAAAAATAAAATAGGAAAGCGAAAGGAATAATACAAAAAAGGGGTGCAGGGCCTAAACAAAAGTCACAGGGGGTTTTTATGGGGGGTGGGGGGAAAGTGGCCGAGCCCCGTAAAGAAGATTGGGGCGCTTAAAAAAAAAAAAGACATAAAAAAAAAAAAGGAGGGGGGGGGGGGGGGAGTTAAACCAAAAGCACAAGGCCCTCGGCTGAATGGGAAGTGGGCCCAATTCCGGGTGAGATTGGGGGGGGGGGGCATCAAACTATAAAAGAAGGTGTTTTTGGGGTTTTTGGGGGGGGAAGGGAACTGCTCAAAGAGCGGGGGGGCGCCCTGAAAAAGTGTGTCAGCATGGAGGGACTCGTAGTGGGGAGTCAAAATGAAGGAAAGCTTGGGGAGGGGAGAGGGACCAAAAAAATCCACGAGTCTTGGGGTGGCGCAAAAAGGGGGGAAGCTTTTTTAAGGGATAGGGAAGCCGGTGCAAAAAAAGCAAGCCTCCAAAAGAAGGGGGTTCATTCACCTAGGAGAAAAGGCCACAAAAAGAAAGAGGGGGGGGAAATCTGCACGTGGCGCGGACGTGGGGGACCCGGGGGAAAAGGGAGAAAGGGGAAGTTGGTGGGTCTCCAAAAGGTCCAGAACATTGAAAAAAAGAAACCCCTGCTTCACTGGAAAAGAGGGGCGCCGGCCCTATATGATCCGGAGCAGGGGGAAAAGGAGGGTGTCTATAAAATCTGAAAATACAGTCTCGGGAAGGGGCCTTGGGAAGTGGTTTGGTGGGAAAAAACGAAACCATTTTGTGAAAAAAAAGGGAAAGTCCAAGTTGGGCCAGGAGATCTCACAGAAAAAAGAACGCAAACTCGCCGCCGACCTGGAAAAAAAACGTCGGGGGGGGAATCCAAATCAGCACGACAAAGGCCTAACCCTTTTCTAAAAAAAGCTCAAACTGGAAAGAAAAAAATCTCCTGGAGAAAGACTCAGGAGCCCATCTGGGACCTGAGGGCATCTGAAAAATCTCGGGGGGAAAAGGGAGATTAAGGCATTGGAAAGAAAGGAGTGAAAGCAATAACTAAAAGGCCCAAAGGGAAATATCTCAAAAAAAAAGTAGAAAGGGGGGGGGAAATTTCCTGTGGAAGGATGTATCGGCGGATGAAAAAGGATCCCAAATTGCCCTTAATAAACGCGAAAATATATCTCCAAGAAAAAAGAGGATGAAGGGGGAGATCCATCGAATGGTGAACCGATGTGGAAAAGAAAGAGGAAAGCGGTATCGCGAAAAAAAAAAAACCGCGACTGTTCGCGGGGGAGTAAAGGGGGTGAGTGCGGCCAAGTGTGGAGAAAACCGGAACCAACTTGGGAACCAGGAAACGTGGGAGCAATGGCGGGGGAAAAAAAAATAAAGTAAAGCAACAAGAGGGGGAGGGAGAGGGAACAGCGACGGGTGGAAATACTACCCTAAAAAAACTCGACCTTGAAAATAAGAAAAAAAGCATATAGGCAGAGCCGTGAAACTGGCAAAAGAAAGGTAAGTGGGAATCAGGAAAAGGGGATACAATTTTTCGGGGGGGAAAAAGGGGCGATGCCAACAGAAGATTTAAGTCAAACAGCCATAAAAGGGCAGGGACTATTATTGGGGGGATGTCTCGGGGGGGGGACTTGGGGGAGCGTTTTGGGGCAAGGGAGGTGTAAAAAATAAATTAAATAAACAGATGATGGGACCAAGACAATCGATGTTGACCTTCGCCAAAAGAGGAACCGGGGATTGGTGAAAAAAAACCCAACTTGGGGAAAAGAAAGTACGAAAAAAAGGGAAAAGGGGGAAACGCTCGGTGGGAGAGGACTTAAGAAAAGGAAAAGCCTAATGGTTGGGGGGGGGGGGGAATGAAAAAAAAAAATACATCTCCAAGGGGGCCAAAAAAAAAAAGGTAGGGAAGATGACGAAAAAAAAAAGGGGGGTGGAACAGCCCCAGATTATAAGGGGGGAAGGAAAAAAACCAAAACCAACCAAAGGAGGTTTCTACTCAGACCGGGGGGAATGGACACAAACCCCGGAATCCAAATCGCCTATTTCAGAAAAGGGGTAAGAGGGGGGTGCGATCGCAGAGAGTCTTCCAAAAAAAAACGGGACGAGCCCAGCTCAAAAGGGAAGGGAACCGCGTAATTAGGGAAAAGAGGAGAAAAGACAGGGGGGGGGGGGGGAAGGGGGGGGGACTTCTGCTAAAAAAGGGGCAGTCAGGGGAAAAATGAGACATCAACAGGTCGAGTCGAAAGCTCAGGGAAAAAAAAAAGAAAAAAAAAGGGGAGACGAAGAAGGGGACCGACGCGCCGACTGGTCCGACAAAAAAGGAGGAAGAAAGCTTCAAATATTTCAGGAAAAAAAAAAAGAAAGGGGTGTGGAGGGGCATACTCTCCCTTGGACTTCTCTCAAATGACGGACGCAACCAGGCGACGGGGCAAAAAAAACAAAAAGGAGAAGAACCCAAGAATGTCAGCTTCTTTGAAAAGGAGGAAAAGGAATGGGGTGGGAACAACCAGGAAAGGGTCATACATCCACATTTGCCGAACATCCGAAGACTCTCTGGGGAAAAAAAAAGGTTTTTTCCCAAGGGGTACGAGAAGGAAAGGGGGTGGTTCAACTTAAAAGTCATGGAAAAAAAAAAAAAAAAAAAAACGACAGAAAAAAAAGGACTACTACTGGACTTTAGCGTCTGAGCGTAAAAAATCATACCCGGGAGAATTCTTGAGGGGAAATAGTTATTGATTGTAAAAGGCTTGGTGTTTGGAAAAAAGCTTACACAACAGAGGGGGTACTAGGAGGGAAATCCTCATCAGGTTGAACGAAAAAAAACCTTTGAAAAAAAAAAAAACCCATATCCGGAAAAGCTGGGGACCGATCAGAGAAAGGTAGAATCAAAGTTATCTGCCCTAAAAAAGAAGAGTTTCTGCAAAGACCCTTCTCCATTCAAAAGATCAAAGGAAAAAGCCAGCGGATTGGAAGAAGGTGGACGTCGTTTGCAAGAGTCAAAGGGGACCGGCGGGCCCCCGGAAGGGCAAGGAAAAAAAAGGCTGCGGAAAGAATTGTATAGACGATACTGGCCAGCAAAAAAAAAGGGGGGGTATTCCTATGCAGGAAAAAAAAGGCCAGCAACATCTGTGGCGAGCGAAAAAAATCACCAAGCTGATGGGGGGGGGTGGTTGTCACTCAGGGGGAGGGAGGAGGGAAAATCCCAAGGCATCGGGGAAAATAAAAAATCTTACCGGGTCCCGGGACTGGCGGGTAGTTTAATTTCAGAAAAATTTGAAAAGGGGGGGGTCCGTAATTGAGGGGTTTTGGTCACGGGAATGGCTATGGTGGAAATTAACAAACAAAAAAAAAAGGAAAAATTACTACCATCTGAAAACTAAGACAAGCATTTCCGGGATCACAATATAGGACGGGAAGGAGTGTAATTGTTTGCGGCCTTTGGAGAGGGACATACTGTTTGTCGGGGGACACAAAAAAATGAAAGAACCGAGAGCGATGAAAAAGACAGCGTGCTCCCCAGGACAGCCAAAAGACACACAAAAAATTCACTTCTGGAAAAAAGGGGATGAAGGGAGGGGGACCTTCCCACGGAGTTGCGGGGAAATTGATGGAAACCGCAACGAAAGAAAAAAAGTTTAAATGCGGGTTGGAGTAGTCGATCGTTCTGCCGAGGGAAGGTCAGGTCAAGGCAGTCCCGGAAAAAACAAAGGTCTCTTAAAAAACCATAGAGGGGGGAAATGGCAACAGGGGCCC
>Ga0179593_1616298_pt1 | contig 21508 bp, 22 predicted proteins | sample CZODoug2_1_08_16_FD_185931 | JGI IMG/M metagenome (GOLD analysis project Ga0179593, IMG submission 185931) | Vadose zone soil fungal communities from Angelo Coast Range Reserve, California, USA - CZODoug2_1_08_16fungal (PacBio error correction) | ecosystem: Environmental > Terrestrial > Soil >...
AGCAGTGGAAAAACGATTGATGGACGGTTTGCAAAAAACTCCACCGAAAATCCGATGGGGGTGGCAAGCGTCAAACGGTACCAATATACAAACCAACGCACAGGTGGCGGCCAGGGGAAAACATCTCGCTAAGTTTAACGGAGAAATCGCCGAGAAAAAAAAAAAAAACTATCCGTGCACAGTTGTTAAGCCGTTGTTGACGTTGGTCGAGGGGAACCAAGCCGGGGGTCATAAAATTTAAAATGTGGAATGCAAGCGCTGCATGAAACCTTATCCAGGGAACGGAAACCCGGCTTGGGTGCTTGTCGGTCACAAAAGACCAAAGCTCACGGAAGAGCCAGCCGCTGCTGGGTCAAAAAAAAAGAAAAAATGGGGGAATCACGAATACCTTGTGCTCATTGGGGCGTGCATGGATCAGCCGGAGTCGACTTGGCGAAAGAGGAAAAAAAAGGGTCTCGTGGTAACGAAAAATTCGGGTAAAGGGCAGTAAGTAGTGAAAAACAAAAAAACGTCCGGGTCCCGTGGGGGAGCCTTCAAAAAAGGAGAAGGAAAGCCTGTCGGGTTTTGCGTTGCGAGAACAAAAAGGAAAAAAAAAAAAGCTGATCAAAGTGACTTGACTAGCCTATACAAGGCGGCATACTGACCGTGAGGAGGGGCACAAAGGAAAGAGCGGGCTAGGGCCTTATTTACGTGAAAGGTTGGAAAGAATCGGAACCAAAAAGGGCGTTCAAACCCGGCCGACATTCTACAACGTGTTCTCAAAAAGGGGGAGGGGGACCATTTTTAAAACGCCCTACGTTGCCTAAATGCATGCAAGGGGGGGGGGCGACAAACACGTTGGGGTGATTAGGGGAGAGGGAATGGGAAAAGACGGAGAAGAGAAGCAGGGCCTTTGAGTCCCAGGGGGGGAAACAGTCTTCCGGAAAAAACAAAAGAATCGCGGGACGGGGCATCTGGTGGGGGGGAAAAAAAGGAAACTAAGGGGGTCCACGCGGGGAACATTAGCGGGTTTCCAAATCGTATAGGGGAGGAAGATTTGGTACAAAGGCGTAAAACAAGGAGTAAACAATTACACGCAGTGGGAGGAAAGGGGTAAGGCTGGGGAGAAAAAACGCGAATTATTACTATAACTAATTGTGGAAACCTGAAAAAGAAAGAGGGGTGGGGCTGCTGGGGGGGCAAAAGCACATCCAGGTCGAAAAAAGAAACAACAATTGGGGGTCGTTGGGATACCTACCAGGCACAAACCGTGCTTAAGGAAGGGCAAAAACTCCTGCTATATTCGAGGCGGGTTGGGGAAAACAAGGGGAAAATGCTAAAAACAGGGGGGGAAAGGGGTAGGCCCTTGGAATTTATAGGGTTAAAGGGGGTTGTACCAAAGAGACGAAAAAAACATAATTGAATTGGCTAGGAAACTAACGGAAAGGCCACAGAACAATGGTTAGAATTTAATTTGGAAAAAAAAAAGAAAACCACAAAATCACGGCTGACAATCCCCAGGAGGAGGCCCCGGGAAACAAACAGAAGACAGAGTCCTCAAACGGTTGGGGTTGGGGGGGGGGGGGGACGGACCTGAATCATAAAACCATGCAAAAAATGCAACGTAATCGGCTACCGGGAAAATGTACTGGAAAAAAATAAAAGGGAAAAAAAAAGAGGGAGTAGGTTCCTAATAAAATGTAAACAAGGGGGACCTACCGAAGGGATAAAGCCCAAACTCCGAGTCCTCAAGAAAAGAAAGGAAAAAGGACTGATCCCGCAGCCACAAAGAGTGTTTGATGCCAAGAAGAGGGTAGACAGGACTGGCACTTGGATATATTGTTAAATCGGACCAGAGGAAAGAGGTAAGTCTTACTAATCTGAGTGGGATAACGAAAGGACTAACCCGAAAAGGCGAAAATTCGACTGCACTGAACTAAGAAACAAAAACGAAAGGGAAATCACTACGGACAAAAGAAGGGGAAAGAAGAAAGGGCCAACATGACTACCTCAAAAAGGCAACAAAAGAAGGTTAAAATCAAACAAATAGGCCTCGGCGAGCCAATGACGATCAAAGAGGGCTGGCAAAAGGCCACGGGGGCCGGTTTGTTTGAATATTGAAAACCTCTAGGAAAAAAAGGTCGAAAAGTTCTCATAGGGAAAGGGGGACCGAAGGGACGATCAAGGAGTTTTTTGAAAAGCAAGAGGTTCGGGGAAAAAGACGAAAAATCGGGAGACGTACAGAGCCCAAAGGGATGAGGAGACGTTTTCTGTGGAATGAAGCCGTTATCGGGTTGCCTTTGGGGGCCCAAGGAACCCCGGGGGGGTTAGGGTGGGGGTTTGAGCAAAGGTTTGGGTCAAAAACGAAAAAGAGAAAACTTTTTCCAAGTCAAAAAGTTGGAAAAAAAAGAGAGATGTTGGCACCGGCATATTTGGAAACGTCGGGCCACGGGAAAAAACACTTAGTGTTGCCGTCGGGTAAAAGGACCAGGTGTCCTGACCTAGATTGGGAATGAGGGCGGGAGGGGAACAAAGGGGCGCGAAAGTCCCTGTTGCGGGGCAAATATAGAGGCCGAGCCCGGGATTTACCGCCCGTGAGGCCGATGGGGGCCTTGGATATCCGAGTCAAGGGGACCAATCGGCTAGGGACAGACAATGGTGAGGGGGAGGGATTTTCTGCCTCACAAAAAAGCTTTGGCCAGGGTGGCAGCCGGGCAGGAGTAAAGCGACAACACCGCCGGGCAAATAGGTGGACAGCCATACAGTGAAACCCTGAAAACGAAAAAGAAGAATTTCGAAAGAGGAGGGGGGCATTTTTGACCCCGAGTAAAACGTTAGTTCAACTAGGGGGGGGAAAAAAACTTGCACGGAACAGGGAAAAAACCACGGGGGGGGGGAGGGGGAACAGAATACCAGAAAGAATAGCCCCTAAGTGGCGAAACAGGAAAGACCGACATTGGCCACTCGTGTTAAAATGAGTAGTCGCAACAAAAAAAGAGGAAAAGAAAATTGTTGGATAAATCGCACAACTTCAAGGGAAGCTAAAGCAAATAACAAAAAAAAAAAAAAAGAAGGGTTAGGGGGAAAGGGGTGTACGTCCATGTTTCCAATCCTAAAATAAAAAAGGTACATTAACAGAACATGCGATTCCGCAAGAAAACCAACAAGGGGGGGGGAGAAGGAATCGCCAAGGGAAAGATGTGGGGGAGACACATCACTGGCTTGAATAAGGGAAATGAGAAAAGGGGAGAAGTGACTGGGGAAACATAAAGAGGGCGATTTTAATCAACTGAGTGACCAAACTGGGGGCAGAAAATTGTACCGCGTGGGGGGGTGAAAAAAAAAAAAAAACAGGGGAGGACGCGTCCCCGCCCAAAAAAGATGATAAGGGGGGGCTCAAAAACTGGGAACGGGTTTGATTTTGACCTTCAAAAGGAGTATGAGAAGTCCAAAGGGGCCGCAGAAAAAAAGAAGACCTGGGAGAGCACGAAAACCGGTGACGGGTATAGGGGGGGGGAAAGAAAGGGGGGAAAGGTCGTTAGCTTAAAATGACTTGACCGGCCCTGCCACCCTGGACGACTTTTAAAGGGGAAAGCAACCTCACCCAATTCAATTGATCAGGAAAAAACAACCGTGCGGAAAATAACACTTCAACTGATAGAAAAACAGTAAAAAAAAAACCAAGGGGGGGGGGAAGGCCCGGGGTAGAAGAAAACTATATTTGAAAAAAAAAAAAAGGGGTCGAAAAGGAAAGAGAAACTTTTCGACAGAATTGTTGGAGCCCGCAGGGGGGAGACTTAACCAGACTCTAAGTGCTGCCACAGGCGGGTAGCAACTGAAGAAGAGAAGCGGGAAGAAGGGGATAGGCCTGAGGCAAGGAAAAATTCAAGCAGCCGGGGGTACAAAACAATAAAAAACTGGACGCAGGGTGTTCAGGCTACAATAAAGATTGGGAGGGGAGAGGGGTTTGCTTCAGACCAATGCACTAAAACAACGAGAAAAGAAAAAAAGTCGCCTTGTTAAAATCCATCTCTGAAGAAAAAAACGTAAAGGGGAAAAAAAAAAAAAAATCGTAAGGGGGGGCACCCACCCTGTTGAAAAGATGAAGGGTTGGCGTTTGGGTGTGCAAAAAAACTAGGGCAGATCGTCCCGAAGAGACCTAAAACCTCAGTCCACCGGGGGGTCCAAAACCAGCGTTTCCACAGACCGTCCTGGAGGACGTGATCAAACCAAAGCCAGTGCAACCAACGGGGAAAAGGGAGCCGCAGCGGTCATTGGTCGAAGACGCCCGGGAGTGATAGATGGTGGACAGTTGTTGCGGGCAGAAAATGGGTAGACACTGTGGGGAACTCCTGTCAAAAAGAAAATAAAGGGGGTGAGTCTCGCTTTCGGGGAAAGGAGGGAATTGGACGGGGCCTCAGGGTCATTGGCCCAGACAGACGATTTGATTCTATAGAAAAAAAAGGGGGGAGGGGGGGAGGAAAACCGATGCCAAAAATCCTCTATCAAATGCCACGTAAAAAAAAACAGGAGGGAGGGACAAAGGAAAGGGCTGGTTTAAAGAAGGCGGCAGCGAAAGACGAAGGGGGTAAGGAGCGGAGCAGCAGGTTTTTGAAAAGAAAGACCTAGGTCGCAACACCATTCACCTTCGGCAAAAAGGGGTTTCGGGGGGAGAAGCCGGCAAGAAGTTTTGAAACTGAGAAAGGGCCTACATAGGGGGACCCTTCGGTTATGAGAATCAAGCTGAAGGTTATGCGGGTGGGAAAAACGTGAACACCTGTGCGGGCAGAATTTTGGAAGCCGCTGCGGAACAAATGTAAAAAAGTGGGGAGTGCAAGAGGCCCTTTTGCCGAGAAGCCCGAACCTAAACAGTATCCTTGTGCGGTGGGGGACAAAAAACGAGAAATCATGAAATCATCCCACAGGAACGGGGGGCGGGGGGAAATATGTCGTACCGAGCAGTAGAAAGAAAGAATGTAACCGAGTTTGTTGAGAAAAAAAGGCTGACAAACACTCTCTCTCAAAAAAAAAGGATTACGAGATAAAGGTACTTGGGGGAAGAAACAGCCAGCAAAAGGGTTGAGCGAAGGGGGTGAAACTGGGAGAAGTGAGAGGCAGTTTTGGAGACAATCAAAACAAAAAAAGGGACAGGAGGACACGGGATTTTCCTTCGATGATTCAATGTTTTGGCGAGCGGGGGGGGAAAAATCTTCCGACATTGGGGGCTAGAGCGGGCCTTAGCGGGAAAAAGGCAGAAGGTGAGTCATTTGGCAGCGAACCGTCGAATGACAAGAACAGGGGGGGGGGAAAAATCACTTCCAAGAAAAAAAAAAAAAAAAAAAACAGGGCGATCCTCAGAAGCAAGAGGTTTTTGCAAGTACACTTCAAAAAAAAAAAAAGGGAAGGCACGTAGCAAGACGTAGGACGGCCGATCACGTGAAAAAGGGAAAAGAAGAAGGTGACGTGAGACTTGGGGGGGAAGACTTGGGCGCCAAAACTCTGTAGATAAGAAGTCCAGGGATAAAGACAAATAAGCCGAGAACAATCCGCGCAAAAGGAAGGAAAAAAACAGACTCAAGGGAAGATGCCGGGGTATCGGATCTAAAAATTGGCCAAACTTTTTGGGGAGTATAGGTCTCGAATATTTTACTATCTTAAAATGGAAGTAATCAAAAGAACATAATGCCCCACAGACCTAACGTAAATAAAAGTTTTATTGAAAAAAGAAAAAAAACCAAACTACCAACGGGGAAAAAAAGAAAAATCGCGGATGGCAGGGGAAAACAAGGTAAGACCACAAAAGAGTGATCAATGATTAGGGGAAAAAGCCAAAAAATAAATCTGCCCGCGTGACCCGAGGAGTGAATGGGAGATTCGACAACAATTTCGGTTTGGGGACATTGACAACGAAGCCCCCAGGTAAATCTAGGAAGTTTGCTTCCACAAGGTTAAGGGAAACTAGGTTTCGACCGGGGGAGAGGGACGTGACGATAGGAAACCAAGAAAAAAAAGGGGAAAAAATGATCCCACCGTAATAAAACTGGGGTTTTCGCTCTGAGAGGAAAAAAAAGAAACCGGAAGGAGAAAAAAGGGGTCCCAAGGAAAATTGGGTGTCGTGGGTAGAGGGCAGGTTGGGGGGTCGTAATCAGAAGGGCTCAACAAGAAAAGGTCACCTCCTCCAACATCTTGAACTCAATCCAATTGGACGAAGGGGGTCAGGGGAATGACGATTCAGGTCCCAAGAAAAAGGGGACAAAACAAGCGAGGGCCGTCGCAAAACTTCGGCGAGGGACGAGTGGTGGTGGAAATCTTGGAAAAAAGGGATCGGGGCACAATTTTCCGGCGGCAAAAGGGGGAAAAATCTGGGAGGCAAAGACCCGGAAAGATAGGAATAGGAAAAAAAAAGGAGAGTCCCGAAAAAAAAACATCCTGGCTAATAAAAAAGATGCGCATAAAAAAAAAGCCACAAAACTAAATTGGTTGATGGGGGGATTTTAAAAAAACCAAAGGAAAAAGGGTGGCCAAGAACAGATAACGTCAGGTGTAAGCTCAAGACATCCGGAAAAATCAGGTTGAAAGCGGAGCCATTTTAACAACACAAAGGGAGGAGAGAATCCAGAAGGGAGCCATGGAAACAGGGGGGCTTTCAGGGAGGGGGGACCGCGAAAATTCAAAAAGAAAAAGCCGGGGGCGCCCCCAGTTTTTTGGGAAAAGGAGCAAAAAAGGAAGAAAAACAACGACGCGGGACAAGCGAAAACCTGGAAAGGTGTGGTGCAACAAGAAAGGAATGTCAGCAAAGTGAAGCAAACAGGTGTGATAAACTCGGTCCGAACAAACGCAAGGGCCAATCGCAAAAAAAAGAAAAACTTTCACCAAACAAAATGGGTAACAAGGTTTTGGGGAAAACAACGTCAGAAGGAAAAGGCGGAGGAAGCAGGTGGTCAACAGGGAAAAAGACATAATACGCTCAAAAACGGGTAGGGGAAAAATATAGAGTAAAATCATGTCGGGAAGGGCTGAAAAACGACTGGGGACCTGCGGACGAAAAACTGAAGGAAAATCGGAAGTTGGCGGGGAGAGAAGAAGGGAGCGATGTGCAAAAAAGGGGGTGCACTGTAAGGCCAGGAAGGTACAAAGCAGTAAAAGGAATCAGGTTTTTCCAAAAAAAAAACTGGAACGAAAGGACGAAGCGGGTGGCTACTCCGTGGGGGAGCCGAGGGGGAACTTCCGTTGGCAAGTGGGTAAAGCACTTTCAACATAGGGAAAATAAACTTTGTACGGGAACAATGGCCCCGAAGGGGAAGGTGTGAAACATACGCAGACGGCACATGTATCCGGAAAAAAGGTCAAACAAAAAAAAAGGCGGGGAGTGGGAAAAACCAAGACCATAAGTGTCCGGCGAAAAAAAAAGGTGAGCTGTTCCGGGTGAAACCGCAAATTCCAAGTCGTGAAGAACTAGCGTACCACTTAGGAACTGAGAGCACAGGTAGAAAAAGGGGGCCCCGTAGAAGGGGGGAATAGAGAAAAAGAAAAATGAACAAAAGCAATTCGAACGCGCCAAAAAAGAAGGGCCGGGGGTGACAAGACTTACCAATCTAAAGATCCGCCCACAGACCAGAGGCTGCTGCAAAGCGCAAAAAAAAGGGACACGATATTCCACTGCATGCAGAAAAAAGACCACAGAGAAGTTGGGGGAGAGGTTTTTGCAAAAAGGCTAAAAGGGAGTTTGAAAAGGACTGGGACAAAGGAGAAAAAAAAACAAATTGCAAATGAAAAACCCTTCCGGGGGAAAAAAGCGTACGAATATCCGCGAGAGGGTATAAGGGGGCTTTACGGATTGACGTTTTGGTGTAGAAACTTACACAAAAAGAAAGATTGGGTCGCCAAAGACATGCGCGCACCTCAATTAAAAAACTTGAAAGGCGGAAGTGTGAAACCGACCAGGGCGGGGGTGGCTAGAGGAAAAGCTCAAAACGCCAGGAGCTCGGCGAAAAGACTCTTTCAGTTCTTCAAAGCAGGGGGAGGGGGTAGGGAATAGTGCTCGAAAGGGGGCGGAATGAAAAGGAGCATGGGGGGGCACTCGTTTTGGAGAAGAAGGAAGGGGGGGGGTTCAAGGTCCGGGGGTAAGCGGAAGGGGCTGAAAACGGGGAGAAAAAAGTGAGTGGAGAGAAAATAGGGGGGGGTTGCGTTGGAAAAACGAACAAGAGGGGGAACTCTGGGAAAAAAAAAGGGGAATTGACGATACAAAGAGGGAGCTTCAAACAAAAAAGTTATGAAAGAATGGGGAAGCGGGACTTATGGGGCGCAGAAAACAAAAAAGTTGGGGCCTACTCCTCGAACAAAAAAGGAAAAAAAAGTCTTGGGAAAAATACCCTTTGGTTTGAAGGGACACGTTAGGAAGGGTACGGAAAGGACAAACTACGTGGCCTACATAAAGGAAACCCAAGGGGGGGACTGAAGGTCCCACAAAACCTCGTGGGATGAGAAGTGAGTGCAAAGGATTAATCTGGAAACCCTGGAAAAGATGAAAAAAGAAGAAGGGTCCAAGGGACGGCCAAATGTAAAGAAAAAAACAAGGGGGGAGCGACTGGCCTGTGCCGCCTAAGGCCAAAAAGGAACAACGTTGTCCCGCAGGACCATGTAAGAGGTGAAAAAGCGAAGCTTCTTGAAAAAACCATGAAGGGGGAGGAAAGAAAACCGCGTGGGGAGCATTAAGGAGGAGAATCGAGGAATACGATTTTTAAAAAAAACAAACATGCTGCTGAACATCTCAAGGAAAGAGAGCTAAAAAAAACAAGGGGAGGAGGAAAAAAGGAGAGGGGTGCTTGGGAGGAAAGGAGAAATCAGACAAAGAAAAAAAAATTCACAAGCAAAGCCAGGAAAAAACCTCGGTAGGTAATTCGAGGCAACGTTTGGGAAAAAAGGAAAAAAAAAGCTCAGGGAAATAGATGGCTAACCAAGTTAATGGAAATCCGGGGGAGGGGAAAAGTCCATAAACGCTGGGAAGGGGTAGGGGAAAAAAAGGAGTACCGACAATGGATTGTCAAGACCTCCGGCTGGAGGGACCCAGAGTGCCATCGCCAATGTTTTCTAGGAAAAAAAGGTGCCAAAAAAAAATAAAACCAACAAGGAGGGACTAAAAGGAGGCGGGCCAGTTGTTGTTTTTTTGCTCCGTCATATAAAGAAACGGACAACGAGTTGCGACCGAGCACAAGGGGGGAAGGCTAAGGACCACGTAGGCAGCCTTCCAGTAAAGGTACGGAAGTGGAGTAAAAAACAAAAGGAGCCAAGAAGAAGGGAACGAAGTGAAACACCCGAAGGGAGAGGGAAAAGAAGGCGCAAAGAAAATAAAAGCCGATAAATTCCCGCCGAAACGCACTACAAAGATGAAAAAAACCGCATTGGGTAAAGAAAACTACGGGGGGAGTGATAGAGCGGAAATTGCGGGCAAAAAAAAGTTTCTATATAATTGTAAGGGAAATCGGGCCTGAACTAAAAAATTGAAGGGACGCATTTAAAAACCCCAAACCACGAAGGAGCCGGAGAACCGAACGAAAAAGATCTAATAAAAAAGAGGAAGACTCATTTCCAACCAAACACAGAAAAGAAACAAAGGAAGCACGCTCTCCACAAAGCGAGGGTGTTAAAGAAGGAAAAAAGAAAAAAAAAAAAGATGTACCCTATCTCAATGTGCAGGTTTGTAAATGCATTTTCCTAAGAACTCTTAAATTCTATCGGAGGGGGAAACCTGGGCAAGGAGGGGGCCAAATAAAAAAAAATTATTTTTGTGAAAAAGATGACGGGGGAAAAACGATGCAAACAAAGGGAAAAACGCCGGAACAATCAGCCCAAAAAGGGGAAAAAAAAAGAAAGATCCCGTAAAAAAATTTAATAAGATGGGGGGTGGGCGTCACAAAATGAAAAGGAAAGGGACAAAAGGGGGAGTGTGAAGGAAGCAGGTTGGTCCCTGAAGCCATAGGAAAAAGAGAACCGTGGAGACCTTCAACCACGTGCCGAGCAACCTCTTGGTCCCTTGTGCAGGGGGAAGGTGCAGGGGGGAAGACAGGGCCTAACCGAAAAAGGGTGAGCACCAATAGTTTAAGGAAAATGGCGAACCTTCCGGCTCTGACTGAGAATTGGTAAGTAGCAAAAGGGAGGAAGGTCGCAAGGTCCCCCTGGAAAGAAAGCAAAAGGGGCGAGCGCTTTAAGGGGGACGTAATATGGGGGCTTCCACAGAGAAATTACAGGAAAAATGCCAAAAGGAAGGTTTTTGCTAGTCGGGAAAAAGGGGTCGCAGACGAAACGACATTGGAAAGGGTTGGTGCTTTTCAAAGGACAGGGGACACAGACTTCCGGTGCAAAAGGGAAGAGACCGGCAGGGGCCTTAAGGCCACGACCTGAAAAGGAACAATGTGGGGGGGAATAATAAAAGACAGGGTGAACCGGCTTCTGTATACAAAGAGTCGAGGGAAAGACGACGTGCCGTTTACTGTTGGCGGGAACTCGGGAAAAAAAAAGACTTCAAATCAAATGCCCAGGTTTGTTACGGAGCACAAACAAAGAGACGGACCTCGTTCAACCAGGAGAATGGGACCCCCAACTGGGCGTTAAAATTGAGGTAGGACACCACAAACTGAAAAAAAAAAGTAAAATCGGGCCGAGGAAAGTCCATAGCGTCGAAAAAAAAAACAAGACATAAACCCTTTCAAACCGCTGGGGAGGGTGTCAAAAAAAAAAGGACAGGTCCAAGAAAGGGCGAGGGCCAGGGGTCCTTAACAGAAAATTGGGTAAATCATCTACAAAAAAAAAACCCTTGTGAGGAAAATTTGCCATGTAAATGTTACTGCGGAGTGACGAACGGTGGACCCAGAGAACGAAAGGGACCAGGAAAAAAAGGGTAAGGGGGGAGAGGGACCATGAGAGAGGGGATACCTTATGTTGTTGGCCGGTCAACAAATGGGGGAGACGTTGTTGCAAATGCCCTTCAGGGGGGAAAGGAGTACAGAAAAAAAAGCTCGTGGGTGATGATCCTCACGTAAGAAAAAAAACGGGGCTGCGGTCATTGGGGATTTTGAAAGGAGGAGGAGAGGAGGGAAAAAGGGCGAAAGGGCCGCGACTGGACCTTATGGGGGGAAAAAAAACGCAAAAAAAAAAGATGGTTTGAAAAGGCGCTAAAACGGATGGGGTAAGGTCTGGGAAATTAACAACAGGGAAGGGGGAAGCACGCCGGCCACTTGAGAGGGGGGGGGGGGCCAGAAAAAACCAAAAATCAAACTCCATGAGAAAACAACCCGATGCGAGCATATACTTAAAATAAAGAAAAAAAGGGAGGAGGGGGGCACGGTTATATAAATCAAAAGGAAATGGAATCCGACAGACAAAAAAAAATGACAAATTCTCGAAATAAATGGGGGCCACGCAGAAAGAAAGCAGGGGCTACTTGAATCTAGAGACCTAAAGAAAAAGGCAAAACTTACAAAAGGAACGGGAATTCGTAGCCGGAAGAAGAAAGTACATTCAAGCATCAGGGGATATGAAAAGGGAAAGAGCTGGGGGGGTCAGAAAGAGATGTGTCGATCTTCCGTGGGAATGACAGGGACAAATACAAAAACTAAACAAATTGTAAAGGAGCAGGGGAATCAGTCATACAGTGGTACGAAGACAGCCGTAGCCGGTTTGTGAATTGGGGAAAGTGGGAGTAGTGCGTTGGCTAGGACAGAACCAAGGACTTTCGACAAATTAACTTCACCACGTTGCAGCAGAAAAAAACCAAGACAGGGGGTAGGACACGGGCTTGGGGCCACAAAAGATCTGAAAAATTAAAAACATGTAAGCAGAGAAATGGAGAGGTTCAATTTTTGAGAAGACCCGAACCCACCGATAGGGGTTATCGAAAGAGGGGGGAAGCTTGGGCAGCGTGGTTCTAAGGGGGTGCACCTCTTCAAAAAAGACTGGGGCAGAAAAAAGAGGGCACACAGGGGGGACACCGCCCTTTCAGTTGGTTAAGAGGAAAAAGTGCGGGGAAAAAAGGGGACGGTGGGCAGGGGGAAGGGGAAAAAGGAACCCATTGACAGGACATTATATATAAAAACGGGGAATGGGGGGGGGGAAGGGGGGGGGGGGGTGGGGGGGGGGTGGGGGGGAGGGAGGAAGAGGAGATGGAAGGGGGAGGGAGGAGTGGGGGGGGAAAATCGGGGGTGGTGTGGAAGGGGGGGAGGAGGTTGGAGGGGGGCGGGGGGGGGGGAGGGGGGGAGAAAAGAGTGGGGGGGGAGAGTGCGGGGGGGAGGGGAAAAAGGTGAGGAGGAGGGAGGACAGGGAGAAGGGGGGGGGAAGAGGGAGGGGGGGTGGGGTTGGGGGGTGGGGGGAATGGAGGGTGGAGTGGGTGGGGGGTGGGGGGGGGGTGGGTGGGGGGGGCGGAGGGGGGGGGGGAGGAAGCGGGGTGGGGGAAGATGGGGGTTGGAGGAGGGGGGTGGGGGTGAGGGGGAGAGGGTGGGGGGGGGGGGGGGGCGTAGGGGAAGGAGGTAGGGGGGGTTGGGGGAAAGGGGGGGGGAAAGGGGTGAGGGGGGGGGGAGAGAGAGGTGGGGGGGGAGCGAGGGGGGGGGGGGAGGGAAGGGAAGGGGGGAGGAGGAAGAGGGGGGGTGGGGGGGGGGAGGGGTAGGGTGGGAGGGGGAGGATGGGGAGGGGGGGGGGGGGGGGAGACGAGGGTATAGGGGAGGAAGAGAGGGGAACGAGTGAGAGGGGGGGAAGATGGGGGGGGGCGGGGGGGGTGGGGGGGGGGAGGGGGGGGGGGGGGAGGGGGGGGGGAGGGAAGGGGGGGGAGGGGGGAGGGAGAGGGTGAAAGAGGGGGAGGAGTGGGAAGTTGCGGGGGGAGGAGGAGGAAGGAAGGGGGGCAAGGTGAGCGGGGGGGCAGGAGGCGGGTGAAAGTGGGAAGGTTGGGGAGGGAGGCGGCGAGGGGGGAAGGGGGTTCGTGGGCGGGGAGGGGGGGAGGAAGGGGGAGGGAGGAGGGGAGGGGGGGGGGACTGGGGGAAGGGGGGGGGGGGGAGAGGATGGAAAAGGGGGGGGGACGAGGGGAGGGGGGGGCGGGGGAGGGTAGAAGGGGGGGGTGGGCAGGACGGGGAGGGGGGGGGGGAGGGGTGAAGGGGGTGGGAGGGGGTGGAAGGGGAGTGAGGAAGACAAGTGGGGGGGGTGGGGGACGGGGTAGGAGGGCGGGACGAGATAGGGGTGGGGGGGGGGGGGGAGTGTTGTGGTGAAGGCGTGGGGGGGAGGGGGGTCGGGGGGGGGGGGAGGGAGGGGAGGGAGAGGGGAAAGGGGGGGGAGGGGGAAGAGGAGGCAAATATGGGGGGGAGGTGAGGGAGGGAAGAGGTAGGGAAGGGATGGTGAGGTGGGGGAGGGGAAGGTGAGGGGGGGTGGAGTGTACGGGAGGGGGGGGAGGGAGGGGGGGGGGGGGAGGGGAGGGGTAGGGGGGGATGGGGGGGAGGGTGCGGGGGGGGGGTGGGGGGGGGGGGGGAGGAGTGAGTACAGGGAGGGGGGAGATGGGAGGGGGATAGGGGAAGGGGGAGGGGGGGTGGGGGGTGGTGGGGGGAGGGGGGAGGGGATGCGGTGGGGGGGAGGGGTAAGGGGTGGGGAGGGGGGGGTTAAAGGGGGAGAGGAGGTGGGGGCGGAGGGAGAAGGTGGGAAGGTTGGGGATAGGGGATTAGATGGAGGTGGTGGGGGGGTGGGGGGAGGGGGGGGGGGAGGTGGGGAGGGAGGGGGGGGGGGGCGGAGAAGTGGGGGGTGGGGGGGGGGCGGGGGGGGGTGGGGAGGATGGTGTGGAGGAAGAGGGGGGAGGGGGAGGGGGGGGGGGGGGGGGGGGTGGGGGGGGAGGGGGTGTGACGTGGGAAGGGGGTGGGGGGGGGGTGGTGATGGGAGTAGTAGGGAGGGGGAGTGAGGTTGGGCGGGGAGGGAGAGGGGGGGGGGGGGGGGTGGAGGGGGGGGAGGGAGGGGGGAGGGGAAGAGGAGGGGGGGGGCATAGAGAGCAGGTGAAGGGGGGAAATGGAGGGGGTGGGGGCGGGGTGGAGGGTGGGGAGGGGAGGGGGGGGGGGGTGGGGGGGAGGCAAGGGAAGGGGGAGGGGAGGTGGGGGAGGTGTGGAGGGGGAGGGGGGGGGGGGAAAGGAGAGAGGGAGGAGGGGGTATGGGAGTAGGGTGGAGATAGAAGGAGGTGGGGGGTGGGGGGGGGGGGGGGGAAGGGGGGGGGGGGGGGGGGGGGGTGAGGGGGGGTCTGGAGGGGGGGGGGGGGGGAAAAGGGGGGTGGGGTGGGGGGGGGGAGGGGAGGGGGGGGGTTAGGGGGAGAGGGGACGGGGGGTTAGTTGGTGGAATGGGGAAGTGTGGGGTGAGAGGGGTGGGGGGGGGGGGGGTGGGGAGAGGAGAGAGGAGGGGGGAGGAGGGTGGGGGTGGAAGGGGGTGGGGGGAGAGGGGGGCGGGGGGGGGAGGGTGGAGGAGGGGGAGGGGACGGGGAAGGATTGGAGGGGGGCAGGGGAGAAAAGGGATAGGGGGGGTGGAGGGGGAGGAAAGGAGGGGGGGGGAGAACCGGGGGGAAGTGAGAGGTGGAGGGGGGGAGGGGGGGGGGGGAGAGGGCGGGGAGGGGGAGGGTGGGAGGGGGTGGGTGAGGGGGGGAATGGGAGGGAGGGGGGTTTGGGGGAGGGGAGAGGGACGAAGGGGGGGGGGAGGGTGAGGGGGGGGGGATGGGGGGGGGAGAGGGAGGGTGGGGGGGGGGCGGGGGGGGGGTGGGAAGGGGTGAGGGAGGGGGGGGGGGGAGATTGGAGGGGGGGAGAGGCTGGGGGAGGGGGGACTGGAGGGGAGGGGGGGGTGGAAGGTGAGGGGGAGAAGGAGGGAGAAGGGTGGGGGTGGGGTGGGGGGGGAGGGGGGGGGAGCGGGTAGGTGAAAGGGGGGAGGGGGAGAGAGTGGAAGAGGGGGGGGGGGGGGGGTTTGCGGGGGGGGAGTAGGAAAAAGGAGTGGGGTGGGGGGGGGGGGGAGGAAGGCGGAGGTAGGGAGAGTGGGGGGGGGGGGTGGGTGGTGGGGGGGGGGGGGGGGGAACAGAAGGGGGGGGGGGAGGGGGTGGGGGGTAAAGCGGAAGGGGGGTGGGGGGGGGTAGGCGAAGGGGAGGTTGGGGGGGGGGGGGGGAGTAAGTTGAGAGAAGGGGAGGGAGGGTGGCGGGGGAGGGGCAGTAGAGGGGGGAGGGGGGCGGGGAGGTGGGGAGAGGGGTGGGGATGAGAGGGAGTGAGGGGGGGGGGGGGTGGGGGGGGGGGAACCGGGGGGAGGGGGTGGGGAGGGGGGGGACGGTGGTGGGAGGGAAGGGTGCGGGGAGGAGAGGGGGGAGGGGGGGTGTCGCCGGGAGCCAAGCCTCATGGAACGTTTTCGATCCAATAACCATGTCTGGGTCAAAGAAAAACACATAGGGAAGGGTTCTTCTGCTAAAGATGAGTGGTAAAAAGTTCATCGTCCTTTTGGGGGAAGAAAAAGCTCCACGCAAAAAAAAAAGTACGTCCAAAAAACAGTTCAGGAAGCAAACTGGGGAAAAAGGAAAGTCCTTCCTTACAGGGAAAAAGGGAAGCACAAAAACCTACTTTCTACATCCAAGGGGAAAAAAGAAGGGTGTTTATTAGGGAGGCAATGCGTGTAGAAAGTCGGTGAAGGGAAGGTAAAGCCCTGTAACAAAAGCCTCCCTGGGGGAGGGAAAAAAGACTGGAAGGGAGACCGCCAAAAAAAAGGTAAAAGAACATTTGGTGGGGGGAAAAGGAATGGCCCGAAGGACGCGGGGAAAACTATCACACAGGGAAATAGAAAGTGTCAAAGATTTTGGTTACAGTAATCTTAGGGGTAAACAACAAGAATCAAGCGAAACACGGGGGGGAGCATTAGGGTAAATCTTGAAAAGGGAACGCGAAAAAAACTGTCAAGAAGCACTGAAGGGAGGGGCTGGAAGATCAAAGCACATAATCTCTCAAAAAAAAAAAGAGGTAGAGAGAGAAGTTTCAGGTGCAAAACATAAGAGAAAACACGGGGAGCAAGGCAACAATAGGTAGGTGGAAAGAAAAAGGCGTTTTTGAATACAAAAATCCAATGGGAAAAACATAAAACGCCTGGTAATTTTTTCCCGGTGGATGGGAAAAAGAACTTACGAGCCCGAGCGGGGAAAAAAAAAAAAAGGAATTCTCGAAGGACAAGGGGGGGAAGAGTTGCAAAGCGCAAGGACATACCACCTTGGGGAAAATTGGAAGTTTGAATAAAGAAACTCAAACGAAACAACTGCAAATAGGGGGGGGGGGTTGATCGTCCAAGGTTTAAAAAAAGCGACTCTAAAACCCGATGTTTGGGAGAAAAAAATTCAAACAATCAAGGAAACTGGGGAATGTCGGCAACGGAGCGTTCTGACAGCCCGGCTCACCGTAAAGGGACGGAAAAAAAAACGGCAGACTACCGGAACCAAAGAAGGGGTTGAAAAAGAAAGACTGGGTGCCCGGAAGGGAGCAACAAACGACGGAAATCTGGCAAACCGGCTAAAATAAAAACCAAGTTCTGCCCGCCTGACCAGACAGAAAAGTGGTGGGAGGAGGGGGGGAAATCGAAAACTGAACTTTGATAGAGGAGGGAAATGGAGGCAAAAAGTTTCCTAGCGAAGAATGGAGTGAAAGGGGGGGGGGAGACAAAAAGCGACACCTAAATGCCATCACCTTGCCGCCCGGGTTACAAAAAGAAAAGCGGAAAGGGGGACACTATCCGAAACTTGCCCACAAAAAAGGACCCAAAATGCGAAGCAACAAACAGAAAAACGATGGGAAGGAAGCACCTCATCTTAGAGGGTCGAGGACCTTCAAATAAGGGGAGAGCCGGGGAAGAAAGGGCGGGTTTTGAAGAAGGGAACTCTATCCCCAAAAAACCGCGGGAATTCGATGGGATGAAGGGGGGAAGGGCCTCGGAATTGTGCCCCAAAGAACGAGGAGGGTACTAGAGGAAAAAAAAAAGCAAAAAATCAGGCCTCCTCCAAACCGCTGGGATGAGAAAAAAGGGGGGAAGCGTATCAGTAAAAGGAAAAGGAAAAGGACTGGTCCCCAAGGAAGACATTTGAAAGGGGGGGTTTTTAGGGAGTTGGGAAGGAAACACCGTAAGACAGCATAACCGAATTTGAGGAAACGAACCTGTGCCCAAACGCTCACAAGAAGGGCCGGCTTAAGGGCACGGTCCGTCCATGAGACCGCCCAACAAGGGAGGAAACGAGTGACGACCGGGAGAAGGACGGGATTCTGATTGGTAAAAGACCAAAAACGGTGCGCAAAGGGGGGGGTGGGGGTCCAAGCTTCAGTTCTGCGTTGGGACGGAAAGCAGGCCAATCTAATGCCCCCCGGAAGGGAAGAGAACTTCCGGTCAGCGGATCATAAATCATTCTAATGTGGGATCGCATCAACAAACAGAAAAATTGTGAATTTTGGAGGATGTCTTTAAAAAAAGCTACATCGAAAAAAAAGGGTGAAAAGTGCAAAAAACGATAACGTCACTACACACGACAAAACGGGGAAAAAGACCGTTGGCCAGCAGCAAAGTGGAAAAGGAGGACGGGAGCGGAAAAGGTCAAGTCGGCGGAAACATTGTGACAGTTTAAAGTAGGCAAAGAATCGGGGTGACGACTTCACGACAGAGGAAGACAGTTTGGGGGGACTACACAAGCGATCAAAAAAAGAAGGGGGCGTCCCGCGACACCGCATAGAGACGCGTTAAAAGTAGGGAGAAGAGAACACAAGGGGGATAAAAATCCGCAGCAAGAGGACAAACCGGGCAAAGAACACTGTAAGGGGCAAGGGGGGTTTCCCTCCGCAGGGGGAAAGAAACGGGAAAGGTGGCATTTACAGACATGGGAGATACTCGGAGAAAAAAAAACCAACCAAACACCTTATAGGGGGGGGGGAAAGGGAATAACCATGTCTGTTTTAATACTGACAAGGGAGAACTGAACGGCGAAAACCTGCATACAAAAAAGGTTGAAAAAGGGGGGGAAAAGTCACAAGAAGCAAGGGAAAGTTTAAAAAAATATAAACCCGAGAGGGGCCGGTGGGCAAAGGCAAAAGAAAGGGGTTCAACAATTACATTTCGTCAGGGAAGAGGAACGAAGGTTGTTTTTTTGTCCTGATGAGACGGCCGCGAAAAATTTTATGGATGAAGGAGGAAAAGAGGGAAAGGGGGGGGACGTTCACGGAAGGGAAAGGGATCGACGTTTGACAAAAAAAAAGCTATTTAGGGCGGTGCCCTGCCCAAAAAACTGAGGGGGAAGGGGGGGTCGTGGGAAAAAAAAGGAGCAAAGGGAATTTAGGAAGTGGGCGCCCTCCACCAAACGGGAATCTGGGGAAGGCAGAGAACATCAACCAAGGCCCGGCAGGGGGTCCGGAAAAAGCAAACGAAGGAAATCCAAATGAGGGTAGCAAAGCGAGGCACGCCGTAGGGGAAGGGTAGGGGGACGAATTCAGGGCCGGGGGGCACCAAAGAGGAGAAACTTGGGCAACGCCTAAAAGGGGAAAGAAAAGCAATGAGGCAAAACTAATTTTAAAAAATCTAGAAGATACACAATTGGAAAAACGAACTAAAGGGGTCTGGGGGGATTCAAAGGAAAAGACGATATGACTTCACATGCAGAAAGGGACCACAAAGGGCCCGTTTGGGACAACGCGTGGACCAAGGAGAAGAAAACGTGGGGCAGATCTGGGTGTCTTAAGAAAACACAAGAAGAGTATAAACTAACAAAATGGGGAGAAGGAAAAGGGGTTGAAAGCCATCTCTCTGAGGGGAATGATAAAATCAGAAAACTTCGGAGAAGAACCTTTTGGGAGTGGGGGGGTCAGGAAAGAAGGGGGGGGGGGGGTTGGGTGAAGATAAAAACTCCCGGTATTTGGATCGTCAAAGCGTTTCCAAAAAAGAGCCGGAGAGATAATTCAGGAAACTGCTTGTTGGGGGCGGGGAAAGACACCGCCAGGGCTGCTGATAGACAGACCGACGGGACGCGACAAGCAGACAATGATTGGTGAGAGAAAGGGTCTCAGGGGGGGGGGGGGTTGCAAACGTGGGACTTGCATTAAGAAGGGGGGGGTGAAACTGCGTGAAACTTGGCGATAAAAGTAGGGTGGGAGGCTGAAAGTAAGGTGTAATCGAGTCAGAAGGCCAATCCACACGTCCAGACATTAGAAGAAGAGAAAAGAGCACATGGGTGAAAAGGTGGCAGACGAGCCAAAGTGCAACGTAAGAAAGGCAGAACACATGAGGGCTGGGGGTATGAGGGAGGGGAGTGGGAGCGAAAGAGAGCCGTGGGGGGGAGATCAATAGAGGGAGGGGGAAAAAACAGTCGGTTCACACGTTAGAGAAGAAGGTCTCAAAGATCCAGGCCGGTTACCTAGCCTGCTAGGGCAAAAGGAGAAGGCACGATGAAGGAAATCGGGGGTCGGAATGGTTTGAGGAGTGTCAGACCTAATCCCTGTGGGCAAAGCAAGTGGTCGCGCAGCAGGTCAGGGTCGGGTGGACAGACTGGCCGGGGAATGCTAAAGAAAGGCGACGGAAATTAGCTGTCGGGGAAGATTGGTGGAAAAAAAAAAAGGAACAAAATCATTAATCAGCCTGATTAAAAAATTAAGGAGGGGGAGGTATGGAGACATGGGAAATGCCAAACTCCTCGAAGAAAAAGAGGAAAGTTTGGGGAAACAAAGGCTTGAGGAGTTCTTAAACTCAAAAGTCCACAAACACACGATGGGAAAAGAAGAGAGATTGGGATAAAAAAGCAGCACGTATCTCACAAAAAAAAAAAGGAGGGGGGGAATAGTAAATTAGCTTTGTTGCAGATAAACCTCACGGTAATGTGGGGAAATCAGCTGGACAAAAGCGTCCGCGGGTGACCAAAATCAGGCAAGGAAAAAATTGAGGGAGGGGAGCACGGGGGAAGAGGGAAAAAGACGCCAAATGTTTGACAAGAGGTACGGGCAACGCAGCGAAAAAAAGTAAGGAGGATCAAAAAGGGTAAGAGGATTCACACTCAGAAAAGATTCGAACCTAAGGTGGGAAAACCGGGAAATCATACAAACCAGGAAAACAGTGGGAACGAAAAGCTGAGGAAAGGGAACGAAACGTTGAAAACAGAGTCTGCAGAGACTGGGTGGGAAACACGAGGGGTTGTGAGAAGAAAAAAAAAATCCACCGGCAAAAAACAGCGAAGGGAGAAAGAAACGGAAGGGAAAAGCACAAACTCAGACCATAAGAGTGGCAGATGCCCGCTGGTTTGTATCGGGAAAGAAAGGGGGGGGCCCGGAAGAGACGCCGCACAAAACGAGAGGGGGAAAAAACTAAAGAGGGGGGGAAAAGGAAACAAAAGGCTGGCAGACCGCAAAGACCTCTTGAAACCAGAAAAGAGGCAACCCGAAATTCCAACAATTTCCCGAAAGTGCTCAACCAAGAGACAGTCGAGGACCCTATGTCGGGAAAGGGCAAAGGAAAACTTTCGCAGGCGAGACATCGGAGAGTGGCGAAAACAAAAGATTGGTGGATATTTACCCAAGGGGGTCCACCAAAAAGGTCTGAAAAAAATGAGAAGGTTTACTACTGTTTGTGCCTGAGGAAGTGGTTGGGGACCTACTTAGGGAGGGCTGATATCGAACAAAAAAATAAAAGGGACAAACGCCGACGACCGGTTTTCGCGATCCGTACAAAGGAAGAACTTTAATGTGGGGGTGAGTGTGGGTATATAGAAGACCAAAGCAAAATAATCGAAAAGAAGACCGGAGCCCTGCCAAAAGCCCGGAGACAACAAAAGGAAATGTGCAAGGCGGGCTTGGGCAAAAAAAAAAGGTGAACTTAAAAAGGACCAACTCCACCAGGGGAAAAGGAAAAAAATAGTTTCCGTCCGCCGGGGGACGAGAGACTGTGAAATGTAAACAATCCTGGGAAGGGGGGCTCCAGGGTTACCGACAAAGAAGTTCGAGCGAAAATGAGTGACCAAACAAAAAGAGAGGCTCTAGAAGAAGAATCGCCTTTCTCAAGAAGGGGAAAGCACCCTCCACGGACCCGTGGAAGCGGGAATAAGTAAGTGGTGGTCGCATGTCGAAAAGAAATTGGAATGGTGAGGGGGGGTCCATGGGCCAGGGGGCCGCCCAACGAAAAACTTCAGGCACCGTTACAAAGCCCTGCATGACATTTGGGCAGAAGAAACCAGTGAAAAGACTACGAAAAGAAGCAAAAATGAAGAAAAAAAAGCGGAATTGACGTACCCGGTTCACCAATGAAGGAGGAAGAACGATATCCCAAGTTGTGTGGGGGGGCCGGAGAGAAAAAGAAGACAAAGGCACCAACGGATCAAGAAAGGGGCCGAATGACTAGCGGGAACCAAATGGTAAGGTCCGTGGTCAGGACAACACAAATCATGGGATAACAGACAGGGATCATGGCCATCTGAACTAAAACCGAGGGTAAGGAGGTTTCCGGGAATCAGGAAAACAACGTGTTTCCGGCTCAGGAGATGAAAAAA
>Ga0179593_1453671_pt1 | contig 21507 bp, 41 predicted proteins | sample CZODoug2_1_08_16_FD_185931 | JGI IMG/M metagenome (GOLD analysis project Ga0179593, IMG submission 185931) | Vadose zone soil fungal communities from Angelo Coast Range Reserve, California, USA - CZODoug2_1_08_16fungal (PacBio error correction) | ecosystem: Environmental > Terrestrial > Soil >...
AAGGTAAGGGTGCCTAAAACTATTCATTTAACTTGACGTCTCGACTGAACGACGAGAGGAATGAGCATCCATGGGGACTGTACGGGCTCTTCTTAGAGAAAAGTCCGATTTCTTTGGAAAAAAAAATCGGTACCCAACCGGGTCAATCAGTGGTGGCCGATGTTTCTCGATTTAAAACGACTACTGGGAACTACACCCTATCCCAAAAAGTCCAGGGTGCTTATGGCGCCCGATATACAAAACCCGACCTGGGGAATTAACGCACTCGGATCATCTCGTGGGAGCTGTTTCCGAACGCGTCAAGGGTGCCATGGTGACAAACCCCGGCTTGGACATTCGGACGTCCTATCCAGGATTTAAAAACGGACGGATGACATGAAAAGTCTCGTATCGACCTAGAAGTGGGAGACACGAATCCGTTCCATCATTTCCAAGGGCGACGGCGATGCCTCAGAAGCACCTCGATTAAAGAAGGGGGAGGTCAAGGAGGGATTACGTGTATCTTCAAGAACGAACAAAACTGGTAGAAGTAAGCGTGGGCCCCCAAGGGGTGAAAAGCGCGTTATCGGACGCAAACAGCGGATCACCGAGGGAGGATGGCTGACGGTCTATGGCTGAAAAAAGGGGACGATATATAGGGTGTCAAAAAGTCAGAACCTATCGACAAAAGGAAAAAAGTCTGTTGTCAGTCAAGGAGCTAGGGCCGTGGATGCAGCGTCGGGAACTAGGAAACAGAAAACGTGCTACGAGGGTGTCGGAGAGGCGCGGACAGTCGTGCGGTCATAAACCCGGGAAACGAATAGGACCTGCTCGAGGGCCGTCCAGGGAAGATTAAGTACGAAGGGGCAGAGGCTCCGACGGGCCTGTCCCGAGTGAACACGCCGATATGGGGCCCTGTTACGGCTCGCGTCGAGGTAGTTTTTCATAAGAAAACTGGAGACCCGATTCCCTCGGGGCTTTGAATGATTCGTCAGCAACAGTTTCGAGCTAATGGGGGGGGAGATAAAAAATGGGGGGGAAAAAGCCCCAGGTGGACCCGGCGCAAGTCGGTGGGTAAAGGACCCGTTGAGGGAGGGTTCACAGAGAGGGCATAAATGGAACTTTTAGTCGGGATGGCCCAAGTTAGGGGATGGAATAGGTACAGAATACCCAAATGGGGGGGAAGGGGAAGGTATTTTGGGGGGAAGCATAAAGGCCCTTCTTGGGAACGGACTATGGGGGAAGGGGGGGCTGGGACTTCAGGTGGATTTGAAGGAGAGTTCCGCTGTGCCAGCGTGACCTACAAGCTATCTAGGGGGGCCAGTGATGGCGAATTAGGGAGCCTTTCAGCTTGCCGGAAGTGAGCAAGATAAAAGAGGCGAATAGTGAGGGGTACCGAAAAAGTGGGAAAGAAAAAATGAAATCCTCTAGAACGCAGTTTCTAAGAATCAGACCAGTTGCGGGATCGCCATCAGATGCTCAGCGGCGCCAGACTCCCCTTGGGGCTAAAGGTCGAGGTGAACGGGAGGGGGGGCGCGGCTTTCCTGAAAATGCAAAATAGACCGCGGCGGAAAGAGTCAAGGAGGGACCAAGGATTCTTACTGGGGAGGTGATTTCTGGCGGGGCGGGGAATGGGAAACAAAATTAAAAGACGGGTCTCTATGACTCAATCTCGGGTCGATAAACTCTGCGGGCCAGCGAAAAAGAAGGCGAGGACGAACATCTAGGGGGGGGGGGAAAAAAAGGAGAGTGGACTTCAAGTGGTCAAACATCGATCGGGATTTGGGGGGGATACGCACGGCGCTGTCGTTAGAAGTGACCTGGCGGGCTCATCTGAGGCAAGGGCCCGGCTTGTAAAGAAAATCTTGACGCCACGGTTCTCCAAGAATCCTGAAGACGCCGCGGGTCTGCGGCGGTTAAAGTATACCAACGTCTACCCAAGGTTTGAAGAGGGGACGTACCATGGGTCAGCTCAACTGGTGAGCCCGGGAAAGGGGGGAAATGGAAGGGAAGGGAAGGGGGGGGGTAGTGTCTAGACCGTGGAGAGAGATAAAGGCGCTCGGGGTGAGTGTTGGGTCTATAAAAGCGACCAAAAAATAATCAACTCACACTCGCATGAATTGAACCTGTTCCCGTAAGTTGGCCGGCATGACAGAAATAAGGAAAAAAATGAAAGAAGGACCACTGTGAGCTCGGTCCATGCAAGGGCAAACAGGGGGAAGGAGAACCGCAGTCGGGAAATCCTCACGTCCGTTACCGGGGAGGAGCGGGGGAACAAAGGGGCGAGGAGATCGAAAAAACGATTGGTCGAGGTGAAAGGTCAGAGTCCAACGAGGGAAGCCGCTTATGTCTGGGAACCTGAAAAATCAAGGAAGGAGAGGCGACCAGAGAGAATGAGGAACTAAACAAAAGGCAGGGAGGGGGGAAGCCTCCCAGCGGTACCCTTCGCATCGACAGACTTAAACGTGGCCTAGGACGATAGCCCCAAAGGCTGAAAGGACCAGGCAGGTCATCTTGTGGAACATTCTTTGCAGTTAGATTCACTGTAGATTGGGGGGGAGAGATGGAAAGAAACGTTCCGAAAAGAAGAGCGCGGCGCTCAAGAGTTCGGCAACCCAAGGTCGTGAAATGCTCCCGGTCATTGTACAAAGAAAAAGAAGGTTGACTGAGAACTCCCTCATGGGCAAGGGGGGTTGCGGAACCCGGCTCGCACAACAAATACGAAATCATTCGTCATGGGCATATGAGCCAGCGTCCTTCGAAGCACAAGTCGCGGTAAGAACGATCGGTCAAGACAAAAGAAAGCCTCGTCGATTTGAACACCCCCCAAACCTGCAGAGCTCGTGAGCGGATGAGGAACGTTGCAACCAGCTCCGGCACGATGAGCCAAAATCCGGCCGTAAAAAAGAATCGGAGAACCGCCGAGAGAGGAGGGGAATGATAAAGCGGGGAGGGAATCTGGGCTCGGGGAAAGCGAAAAATTCGCGGAACGAACTGAACTCGAGGCTAGTCTATATCTCACATAGCGCTCATAAAGGGGAAGCGCACGTCTCTCGGCATCTGCTCAGAAAAAAAAAAAAAAACCAACGGATGGAGAGGCGACTCAGGGTATACGGCGGCGGGACCAGCGCACTATTGCTCATGGAAAAAGACGGCGTCAGCGCAGCGGGCGAAGAGGAAAGGAGGGAGGAAGTCGCGAAGACAAAATACCTACAGGAGCCAAGAAGGGAATGCAAGACTCGCCTATATAAAAGATTTGGTCCAAAGGTGATGCTCTGGTAATTGACAAAAGTCGGATCCTGAGGTGGCCGATGCCAATCCTAGAAGATCATCACGGAATCAATAAAAGGCGACCTGTGAAAGGATTAGGGGGCCCTGCGGTCGCTTCAGAAGACGAGGTTGGAAAGCCCATGATACCGCTACTTACTTGCTGCTCGTTAAGTTTGAAAAAGGGAAAAAACCGGGTCAATCAGTGCTTACTCGAAGGCTCTATTTCAGGGGTCTGAACAAGCACGATTAGAAGGGTTGCCGAGACGGGGGAGAGCAGCGATCTTAGTCGGCATAAGCACGGGAAGGGGGGCCAAGGGGAAAAAATAAAGGGGCAGTCGGAAAAGCAGCAGGAATTCAGAAAGTTGTAATGTCAGGAGCTTGTTGGGGACTAGGCTCAGGGAGCGCACAATCTCTCAATGAGGACGAAGCATCATGGTAAAGCGTTGGGCTTCGCCAGCGAAATGGATAGCTCATACCAAACAAATCGGGAAACCGCAAGCGTCAGGGCTGTCAACAATCAGCGAAAGTGAGAGGGGTAGGGCCGCTAGCCAGAGCGGCGGAGATTCCTAGGCGAAGCCGCTACAAAGTTACATAAGCGAGGGGGGGAATCAGGGGAGGGAAAAAGGAAGTGGAAGCAAGACTTCGAGACATTCGCCCCGAATCTTTTTTTTGGTTGTTGTTCGACAGGTCCGGAAGGCTTGAACGGGTTTTTTCCTGTAAGAGGGTCATGACTGGAAATCGGAGGAGGCACGGAGAATTTCAATATTGGAGAGCGTGGGGGGGGGTTAGAAGCCCTTGAGACTAAACCCCCTAAAGAGGGAAATTAGCTCCTATGGGGGTTGTCGCGAAAGGCCGACCCCAACCTCCAGGACAGGAAGTAGCGTCAATGTCCGATTGCGTTGGGGCAGAACGGGGATGAAAGCGTGGGAAGTGCAATCACACCACCGGTCTCGAATAGGGAAAAGTGGGGGAGAGGCCCTCAGGTCAAAGGCCACCGAAGGGCGGCGTGTTTATCTCGACAAGATCAGGGGGGACGCGGCAAGGATGCAGAAGAAGGGCTGAGAAGAAGACAAGAGAAAATAAGAGGGGGAGGGAGAGAAAAAGTCCCAGGTCTCTGACTGAGAGGACAAGCAATGCTCGGTGAGGACATATATCCTGGAGGTAGCAGCGTCACTGAGAAAAGGGGAGCAGGGACCGAGAGCCTGGGGTAAAAAACTAACTCGGCTTGTCGACTAAATGGGCGCTTCTCACGCGACAAAGGAATAACTGTCCATCAGCGGTCCAAACCTTTCAGGGAGAAATCGCGACGGCCGGGGATTACGAGAAATCAGGGCTTGAAAGCATCAGCGGCATAACCGAGGGGGAAGGGGTGTGGGGGGAATTGGGGAAAGGCGGGAAGAAGAGACTGGAGGGGAAAAAGAAACGTGGGGGGGAGAGAGGAGAAAAGGAAGGGGGGGGGATGGAGGGGGGGACGAAGGTCATGGTGAGGTCGAGGGGGGAGCGGAAGAGAGAGGATAGAGGGAGGAAAGCGTGGTTGGGGGAGAGGACGGGTGAGGGGTGGGGGGGAGACAGGAGGGGGGTGGGCGTGAAAGAGAGGGGGGGGGGAGGGGGGGGTGAGGGGGGGGACGGGAATGGAGGGGGTAGGGGGGGGATGGAAGAGGGGGGTGAAAGGGGAAGGAGAGGGGGACGCAGGTCGGCAGGGGTGGAAGAAGGAGGAGGGGGGGAGGGGGTGAATAACATGGCGGGGAGTAAAGTTGGGGGGGGGGACAGGGCGAAGAAAGGTGGAGAGAGAGTGGTGAGGCGGCAGGGGGGGGAGAAGGAGAGGAGGGTGCGGATAGGGGGGGGGTGAAGGGGGAGGGGTGGGAGGAGGCTGGAAGGGGGTCGGCGGCCGAGAGGATGAGGAGGGTAGCTGGGGGGGGGGGGGAGGGGGAGAAGTGTGAGGATGGGTGCGTGAGGAGAAGGAAAGAAAAGAGGGGGTAGAAAGGAGGAAGGGGAGAAGAACCGGGCGAGGGGAGCTGGAGGGACGAGGGTGTAGGAAAAGGGAGAGACTGAGATCGAAGCAAGTGGGGAAGGAGCAAGGGCAGGGGCGTAGGAGGGGGGGGGGCTGGGGTATAAGGGGGGAGGTGGGGGGTGAGGCGGGAGGAGGGGAGAAGGGGAGGGAGGAGGGGGAGGGTGGGGGGGAAGGTAGGGACGAAGGAATGAGGGTGGTTGGGGTGAAGAAGAGGGGAGGGGACATGAAAGAGGGGAGGAGTGAATGGGGGGGTGGGAAAGGCGAGAGGGAGGGCCAGGGGGGAAGGCCGGATGGGGGGGTCGGGTGGGGGCGGAGGGAGAGTTGGTAGTTGAAGGGTGGGGGAGGAAAGGAAGACAGGAAGGTGACGCGGGAATAAAGGGACAGAAGAAGGTGGGAAGGGGGATGACCGTGGAGAATAAAAGGGAAGGGTAAGGAGGGAGGGGGGTGTAGGGAGGGGCAGGAAGGGGTCGGAACGTGGGAGGGGAAGAGGAGGGGAGGTGACGAGTATGGGGGAGGGGTCGGTGGGGGTGAAGGGCAGGGAGTGACGGGGGGGGAGGGGGGGGTGGGGGGCGTGCGGGGGATAAGATACAATAGAAAGAGGGAATGGTGTGTGAGGGGGATAGGGCGGCGGGTGATAAGGACAGCGGGGGGGTGTCGTGGGTGAATGGGGGGGATAGGGTATGAAGCGAAAACCAGAGTAGGTGCCGAGTGGGAGGGATGGGAGAGGAGAATGGAGGAGAGGAGTGGGGTTGGGAGGAGATGGGGGGGGGGAGGTGGTGAGGAAATATGGGTAGGATGGAAGTGGGAGGTTTTGAATGAGAGCTAGATAAGGGCGAGTAAGGGGGAAGTAGGTAGGAGGGGTGAATGAGGAGATGGATGGGGAGGTGAGGGGGGGAGAAGGGTGCGGGAGTGGGTGGGGATGAGGTGGGGGAGGGAGAGAGCGGGAGATAGGAGTGCGGGGGAAACGGAGAGAGGGGGTGGGGAGAGGAGAAAGAGGGATAGGCGGGACGGGAGGAGAATTATGGTAGAGAAGTACGGGATGGGGAGAGGGGAAAGGGGGAACGGAGGAGGCGGGGAAGTGGGGGCGGAAATTGAAACGGGTGGGCGGGGTGGGGTGGTGTGCGTGCGAGGTGTGTGGGGGACTCCGATGGAGAACCGGCGGGGGGGGGGGGGAGGGCGCGGAGGGGGGGGAGGATTTGAGTTGGGGGGTGCGGGTCGAGGGGGATGATGGGGGGAGAGTGGGAGAGGGTGGATGAGGGTATGGGGGGAGGAAGGGGGGGAGTAGGAGGGAGGGGAAGTAGGAGAAGGGGCGCAGGTGAGGGGAAGGAGGAAGGGGGCAAGGGGGTGATAAGTGCGTGGGGAAGGGGGGAGCGGGAGGGTAGTGAAAAGGAATGGGCGGGCTGTGGAGAGGGGGTAGGGTGAGGGAAGGGGGAGAGCGAAGGGAGGGGGGGGAGGTGGGGGGGGGGGTCGGGGGGAGAGCTGACATGCAGAATCAGGGGGTGGATACACTATGGTAGAGGAGAGGATGGCGAGGAAGGCGAGGATAACGGGAGGGGATGGGTGGTCAGGGGGGGGGGGGGGTTTGAGTGGGGGCAGGTGGTGAAGAAGCATGGGGGGCGGCTAAAAAGGGGGAGGGTAGGGGAAAGGTGGGGGGGAGGGGGGGGAGAGAAGAAGAGGAGGGGGGAGGGGGTGGGGAGAAAGAAAACGGTGTTGGAGAAAGGAGGACATATGTAGGGGGGGCGGAGTGAGGATAGGGGATGGGAGGGGGGGGGTGCGATTGGTGGTAAAAGGGGGGGGAAGAAGGGGTGGGGGTGGGAGAGGGGGTAGGGGGAAGAGAGGAGGGCAGGGGTGGAGGGGGAGAGGTAGATGGGGATATGAGGTCGAAGTGAGTGGGGTGGGGGGGAAAGGGGAGGGTGGAGGGAGCGAGGGGGGGAGGTGGGGACGGGCAAAAATGGAGCAACAGAACTGGAGCGAGGAGAAATGGGGCGAGGTATAGACGGGGGGATTGACGGGAGGGGGTGGGGGGTAGCGGGCAGGTGAGGAGTGGGAGGATATGTGACAGAAGGCGAGAGGGAGGTATAGGAAACTGGGGAGGGAAGGAAAGGGGGGGGGAAGGGGGGGGGGGCGCGGGGAGGGAGGAAAGGGAAGAGAGGCGTGTGAGAGGGAAGGAATGGGGGGCGGGGGGGTGCAAGAGGGGGGAGAGGCTAGGGAAGAAGGAGGTGGGCGGAGGGGAAGAGAGCAGGGGGGGAGGGGAGTGGAGAGTGCGGGCCGGGAGAGTAGAGAAGTGGGAGTAGAGGTGAGGCAGGGGGGGGGGAGGAGGGAGGAGGAGGATGAATTGGAGAGGGGGAGAGGGTGGGTGGTGACAGGGGGAGGGGGTAGGCGGGGGGAAAGAGGGATGGGATAGATAGGAAGATATATAGGAAAGGGTGGAGAGAATTAGCGGGATGGAAACTGGGATGGGGGGCTAGTGGGAAGATCGGAGGGGTGAAGGAGAGGAAAGGGGAGTGGTGAGGAGTCGGGGGGGGGGTGCTAGGGAGAAGCCCCGTAGTGAGAAGGACGGGTGCAGGGTAAAGGAGAGGGGAGATAGTGAGGGGGCAGAGAAGGTGGGGGACGTAGAGGGGAGGAAGAAGGGGGGGGGGTGAGAGGGGGGGGTTGGAGGTCAAGGGGGGAAGTGAAAGTGAGAGGAGTGGAGGGAGAGAGTCGGGAAAAGGGGAGGATAGGAGATGGACAGGGGGAGCGCGTAGAGGGATTGGGTGGGGCGAGGAGAGGGCGATCGTGGGGGAGGTTGGCCGACTACAGGAGTTTGTGTGGGAGGGTGGAAGTAAAGAGGCTGCAAAAGGTAGGTGGGGGGGTGGGGAGGGGGGGGTGGAGAGAGCAGAGGAAAGTCGCGAGAGGGAAGCGGGGGATAGTGGGCAGAGAAGTTTGGGGGGGGGGGGGGAGAGGTTATGAATAGGAGGGAAAGAGTGCGGGAATAGTGGGTGGGAGGGAGGGGGGGGGAGAAGGGGGAGAAGAGGAGGGGAAGGGGGGGGCTGTGGGCTGGCGGAAGGAGGGGAAGAGGGGTAAAATAGACCAAGTTCTGAAAGGGTTTCAGCCTAAAAAGGAACCTCTGACCCGACTGCGGATGACATACTCCATTGGGTCGAAGAGAATTCCTTCTGCTGGGCCTTGGATGAGAAGGCGGAATTTGTTTATAACAAGGGTGAGAGGAAGCCATCGAAGAAGGGGGTTAAACTGTAGCAAAGGGACTAGCATCAAGAAATAAGAGTGCATTGAAGAACAATGGAACAGAGGGGTTCTTCTAGCTTTGCGTACGAAGGGAGGGGACATCCGCAATCCACCTGACGCATCGAAGCCAAAAATACTGCTTCACCCAACGGACACGGACAACAAATAAGGCCAATTAAACAATTTTATTTGGAGAGCACATCTCCGAAAATTTGCCCATTAAGAAAGTGGGGAGCCACGTCAAAAGTTTTAACTGGGAGCCTGGAAAACGCGCCCTCAATTTCACTTCTTACAAGTGGGGGGCTCAATTCCAAGAAGGGGATCATAAGTAGACGAACTTTCGGAGAGAAGCAAAAGAAATCCCCATGGGAGAAATGCTTCCCCGTCTTCGGACGAAGGAAGGGCGTTGGGGAACGAGAAATAGAGGGCGGCACCGGAAGACGGTTAAGGGACCTAAGCTTAAACGTGGTTGACCAGTCCCAGTTACGTCACTCAAAGGGAGACGCGCTGAAGTGTTTCACTGGCAGGCACTAAGTCAAAGAGATGCGCGGCCACTAGGCCGAGAGTTGACCACGCCGTAGGAGGAGCAGGCTGCAGCAATGGGGGAGACCTCGTGAAACGCACAAGATTTTCCTGCATCTGATTCCTCCACAATAATATCGGGCAAGCTATAACTCGTCAGCTCGGAGACCGGCGGAGCAGATTGATCGCGCAAAAGAAGGAGGAGTGGAAACTTGGCACAAATCCGTGCCTTACGAAAAGGAAAGGTCCTTTACATAGAGGTAAGACTTAGGCAGAGGACCACCCCATATAAGGAGGAGGGAAAAGAGCTGGAAAGCTTATGGATCTCCTTAAAACCTTGAGTTAATTAACCTATTTGAGTTGGGGATAGTATATGAGGCATCATTCCTCCGTGGAAGACGGTTAGTATACAGAGAAAAAGGGCCGCAGGGAACCGGTTTTAAGGTTAAAATGTATGAAGCAAGGGATGGGTAAACCATTCTATGACCAGGGAGAGTCGATCTTGTAAAGAGGTCGGGTACAACAAAGGGGATCTAATCTTTCAACCAGAAAAGGAAAGGGGGTCTTATTTTGGCGCATTCCATTCCTCGGACCACAGGAATGAAGAAGAACCGAAGGCTGACCTAAAATGAGGACTAGGGGAAGGACCGTCACGTAATGGAGGAGAAAGGATCGGGGAGAGCGAGAGGGAATCCTCGCTACGGCAGCAATAAGCGGTCATCGAGGAACAACCACAACAACTGGAGGAGGAAGAAGGGGGAGAAAAACTGGATGTGTGCCCCCGGACGGGGTCTCCTTCGGGATCAAAGAAGAAAACTATTAAGGGGGAGAGAAATAAGGGAAAAAACGTTCTCGGCTGGCGAAACTCACGGAGAGGTTTTTCCAGCAAGGTCCAGGGGGAGCGTTAGGATTCCACGGGAAAAACTAATTCCTCCAATCCAGGGAGTCGATTTTACCTAAGTTTAACCCTACAATGGAATTAACAATCTCTAAGGCAGAGGCATAGATGGGACTCCCGCATCTTCTCAAAAAAAAAGGTGACCATTTCCACAAAACAAAAAGGGGCTGGTGGAAAACACATGGGGTTTTCGAGATAAATACCTTCTTCCCTGAAGCCTCATAGAACGATCAAAGAGAAGCGAAACAAAAAAGTCTGTCCTTCGAGTCAAGTATTCCTGGTGGGTCAGGGACAGAAAAAAAGAGATTTGGCCTACTAAAGGATGAGTGGACATGGATCGGTCAGGAAGGGGATATCTTCAGACCGTCTACCTTCTGGAGGAAGCAGATCAAGGGTCCTATATGAAAACTCTCTTTGTGAGGAAGATCCCTCGAAAAGAAGAGCCTCGTAATAGGGAGGGCCACGAGGGAGAGACAAACGAAGCCTATATCCTAAGTTTCTTAAAGAGGCTTCAGCATCTCTTAAAAAAAATCCAAAGGGGATCTCAAGTGCCCATTGATCCTTCCGGGTAGAAAAGGAGTGGTCAAAACAAAGAAGACGCGTTTGTTTCTATGGGAGGGGTTGGAAAGGGGCATCTCGGACTGTGCGAAAAGAAAATACCCCGGCGCGAGAAAGTCGCCTTGTGGGAAAGGGAAGGGACGCGGATAAGCGCAAAAAAAACCCCCTACGACTAACCAGGGGAACACTGTGCTGGGAAACGTTACACGAAAGGAGGGAGGGAACTTGGAAGCAAAAAACTACCGCTACCTATTTTTCGAATCCTAAAAGGGAGGGAGTAGCGCCCAGGTTCAATGAGAGCGGGGAAAGGGTGGGAGAGAAAGGGTTCGATAAAAGGAAATAAAAAAATCCCCCCCGAGGGCCGCAGAAAGAAAGGTTGGAGGGGGGAAATTGACCTTGGGAGGGTTCCGGCGTTCATTCGCCGAAAATATTATGAAAGGGGAGAAAAAGGATCAGAAAATGATTGTGGAGCTTCTCGAATCAAGGGAATCCTTATTGGTGTTGGCCTCATTCCAGATTAAGGGGGGGACTACTATTGAGATTGAAGGGGGGGAAAGGACTAAGGGTGGATTGTCGGAAAAAGAAGGGGGTCTCTGTAGTGCATGAGGGAAATAACGGAAAGAAGGGGGAAATCGAGAAAGAGGGGGCAATTTCTTGTCAAGGCGGCATCTATCAGGAGATTAAGTCCAGCTCGGAAGATGCTCTCGATGGCGGGGGCGTCGTAGGCGAGGGAGAAAAACAGCTCCGCTCTTAAGAGTCAAGTGAGTCCTACTTGTGACGCGCAGAACCAGGGTCTTCTTTCAAAGCCTAGAGGCGAAACAAGCGGTGAAATAATGGGACGGGACTTTAGACTTTTGTGCTGTTGGAAAAGGAGGTGCTTCGCGGAAATCTAGGGGGGGGGGGGGGAATCCAAAGCGATCGCTCAAACGGTGTGGACCGGGGGAGATATTCTAAGTTAAAGAGGGAGGGGGTCGAGTTTGGGGCCTCTCATCCCATGTAGGAATAAGACTTCTTAGGAGAATGAAAGCTCTCTAAAAAAAGTCTACCGAATATGGAAAAATTCGATACTTGAAAGAAAGCTCGAGGGAAGAAAGGCATGGAAGTTCTATAAGAAGCTCGGAAAGATGGGGAGAAGGCGAAAAAATGTGTCGGAAGGGTTTCTCGCTGAAAAAATCTGCGACTCAGAGGGGAGAAATACCTGACTTCACTTAGGGGCTGCCATCTAGTCTAAGAAAACACGAGGCCTCGGAGGGGAAAAATGGTTGGGAGCTGCTCAGAAATTCGATCGGGGGGCGAAAGGTTTCTCTACGGGACACTGGGACAGACTTCTTTCAGAGCTAGCAAAACCAATCCCTTTACGGAAGACGGAAGTTGCTTGGTGGGGTCAAAATAAAAAAAAAACTTTCTAGTCCACAAGGAGGGATCGGTTTGGTGGTAAGAAAAAAAAAAGCTGTCTAGCCTATAAGGACAAAAGCATCCCCTCGACATGGTTGCAGGGATTTGTCCGGAATACAGAATTAAAGAAAAAAAAAAAGGGCACTTCCCGGTGGGAATGGAAAAGAAGCTTTCGTCCTGCAAGGGGACGGGGGTGCTGCAGTGGGAAAACGCGCGCGGGAAAAACCCGAAGAGGGATTTAAGGGAGGGAGGCCGCCGGAAACTTCCAGATCTAGATAAAAGGGGGAATCTAGAGGTCGGGGAAACTCTCAACTCAGAAAGGAGCTTAGGATGAAAATTATCCGCACAGCTCATGTCATAAGAACGTCGCGAGCATTGGAAAAGGTTCGGGCGAAAGGAGAATCAAATCACACTCCACGAAAATACTCGGAGGGACACTGACCCTGCGAGGTGGGCGCCTGCGTGGCCGTGAAAAGAAAACGCGAACCAAGCCTGGGATAAGTGGAGAAGGGAAAAGCGGGGGGTTAATTACATTCGGGGCGTGGCGTGATTCACGGATGGGGGGCACCTCATATTTCACACGGAGGGGACGGGAACCGAAGAGAGCTGCGCTCAGAGTCTCGGCCACCCGCGGAGGAAAGAATTGTTCCGATGGAAAAGAAAATGAAGAAAAGGTTCAGGTCGGAAGAGCGTAGGGAAACGGGTGTGGCGACCGAAAACTACAACCAGCAATCGAAAATAATTATAGGAATGGAAGGAGGACAAAAATCGGAGAAAGCCCGGCCCATTCAGAATCGCCGATCGTCAAGAACGCCGAGAGGGTCTCCTTCCGATGAAAGGGAGGGCGATCTTCCGGGGAAAGGGCTCATAGTAAGACTCCTCGTTCAGACAGCGCTCCAAAAGGACTTACAAAGGAATCGGGGAAGCAAGAAGGACTGGAATGGGCACTAGAAGTGATAGTTTGGCTCGCGAAGCCCGGAGCAAGAAGAGCGGAAGAGGGAGAGCTCGATCGACGTCTCGAGAGAACATAGGTCGGAATAATGCGCGGGTAACGAGCGAGTCTAAGATCTCGAAAAGAAACAAAAGAGAGGATGAAAGAAAAGAGATGATCTACGGAGGGACGACAGGAAGGGATCGAGCGGGGGAGGGAGGTGGGAAGGGAAGCGAGGGAGTCAGAGGGAAGTGTCAAAAGAGGGGGTTTTAAAACATGTATTAAGGAGCGCGGTGATGGGGAAGCTATCCACAAGACGGAGAAGCAAACTGATGTCCAGGAGGGGAGAAGGGGCGTTACTAGAGTGGTTCCAAAGTTCAGGTCGCAGGGTCTGAAGAAAGGGGTCTGGAAAGAGGGTAAACGAGGAAATCCGCCTCAGAGAGCGCGCGTGAATCTCCGGAGCTCGTGTCCGGGCCTGAATGCTTATCCAAAAGGGGAGCTTCTATACAGGGAGGGAGGCCCATTAGCAAGAGAGGACTTCTCAGTGAAAGGGGGTGATCAAGTCTCCCACCGTGAATCCCGGGGGCAGTCTTCGCGTAACAGAAGAGGTTCTGCGTTACAAAGAACAGAGCAGGAAATATCTGGTAAGAAGATGGCATCTAGCGGAGGGGGGGCACGTTATCATCTGAGCGGGGGTCCACGTAAGTGCCTCTACTAAAACATAGACGTAAAAGAGTCCTGAGGAAAGGAAGGGATAGGGGGTAACGGCTCGGCAAGGGAAAACGCCATCGAAAGGGGGAGCGAGCAAAAAAAATCAGGGAAAAAATAGGCGGTTTTCCTGGAGGGGAGTTCTGCGATAAGGGTCTCCCAGGGACAGGGTCTGGCTTGAAGGAGAAACGAGCATAGACAGTCACTCGTTAAGAAAATGGCAAACCAGAAATCAGACTTCCCTTACGAGGCGCATACCGGGGAGACGGGGGGGGACCAAGCGTCCGGCGAATAGAAGAGGGGCAGATGCTGACGATGAAGAAAGGTAAAGAGCGTCTTTTAGTTCTGAGAGGGGGGGAGGGTAAACTCCCCCAAGGGTAAGAAAAAGGAGGAGAAGCGTTCGACAGGGAAAGGGGAAGAAGGTGGGTTTTTTCTTTAATTTAAAAAAGGGGAAGGAGGGGGAAAAAATAACTGAAAGGGGGAAGGAAGGATCAAAGATGATTTGAAAAAAGGAGGGGGTTGGGAAACATTAGACAAAAGAAGAACGGAGGGGAATATTTGTGGGGGATCAAAAGGGGAGACGGGGACAAAAGGAAGAAGCAGGACCGGGAATGATCTCCGGCAGTGTGGAAAAGGTGTACGGGGGGGGGCGGTCATTCGGCAAAGGAAAGCGAACCAAACATGGGGGGATCTACGTGGACCTCCGAAGCAAAATCACCCGGTTAGGAGAGGGTTTAGCTATAAATTGGGAAATATCGCTTCTGAGGAAGCACTGAAAAGGGAGGATTCATTCCTCACAGGAAAGAAAAAAAAAAAGAACTCCTTTTACGCGAACAGGAGCCACAGGGGGATCGAGGGGGATACTTAAATTCGCTGGATCCAACTCGGGGGGGGGGAGGTACCTGATCGGGGACTAGGAGAGGGGGGTGTAATTACAAGAAGGACGTGGGAAGGGGGAAAGAGCCACAGCTGTCGACATGGTCTGCGGGGCGAAAAAGATGCCAATCAGCGGGGAACCCAGGAAAAACAGTCTCGGACAAGACCTGCCGCGCGGAGAAGGCGGGCTGAAAAATGAATCTCAAAGGGAACCTAACCTTAAAAAAGGGTGCAAAAGGCGAAGCTTGACGACCAGTTCTGCAGGACCTAGAGGAAAACGGGGCGCTTCCGAGCGGAAGGAAAAAAGAACCAAAACTCGAGCGAAAAAGAAGGATACAATAACCGCTTTATCTACGCAAGGGCGGGGGGACGACCTCAATCTCACAAAAGGGGCCTTCGAACCGACCTGGAGCAGGAAAGCGTCGGGGGCCGAAAGCTGACGCAACCACCCTGAGAAAATAAGCCGAGTCACGCAAGAGAAAAAAATCATGACAGAAAAAACAATAAGGCCACTTCCAAAAGGGGAGGGGGGTATTAAGTGACATCCATACAGTGGCCCAGGAATTGATGAGAAAAAGGGAAGTATTTTCTTTCGGCCAACAGAACCTCCAGGGAAGGGAGTGGACCACGAGTGAGAGTATTTGGAACACTGAAAAAGGGATCAAGATGAAAAGGAACGAAGGGATGGGGGACTAAGAATTAATTGAAGACTTTTGAAACCGGAGAGGAGGGGGAAGGGCCAAAATTGAAAACGCTGAAAGGGGAAGGGGACCTACTCCTTTACCTGACTATATAGGAATGTGGTCAGTCTCATATAATCCGGAAAACTTCAAGGTAAGGAAAAAAAACGGTTCTTCTAGAGAGGGGGGGGATGTGAAAAACTAATTCCAGATACGCCACTATAGGGAGGGAAAACATCTACCGTTTGGAAAAGAAAAAAGTGACCGTACAACTAAATGGTTAAAGAGAAGAGTGACTGTGGAAGCACAGACGGTTTCCTATAAATTTTCTAAAAGAACCAGAAGACTACCACTCCGGAAGAAAGAGAAAGCGGCTGATGCAAACCCATACCTTGCTAGGTAAATCAACGCCAGGAGGGAAAAGTCACTAAAAGTTGGAGCGGGGCTTCAGGGAATAGCAAGGAAGGGAAATGACAAAAGTCTTCGTCTGAATACCTCACGGGATTTCTGATGCGAGAAGAGGGGCCCGCCTAAGACAGAGGAGGTGCGCATCGTATATGTCGATCGAGGGAAAATGAAATTTAAGGGGGGGGAAAAAAAAAAAAAGAATGGAGGGACTCAGTGGAACGGGTGTTGTACCTGCAAACAGGGGAGGAAGAAAAGCGGTAAACAGTCGATGGCTCATCTCAAGAGGGGTTCGGAGGGAGGGGGAAACCGGTATCTAGGGCCAGCATACACCAGAAGGAAGTATGGAGGGGAAAGGGGAGGCAAGAAAATCGCTCCACGAGAGGGACCGGGTCAGCGGGAAAAAGGGCATTGCGGCAGAAAACGTCTCAGGAAAAAAGCCGGAAGTAGGAGTTAGTGGGGTCGAGAGGAAAGACGTCAGGGGAACTAAGGAGTAATCTCTCCGCAACACAAAAAAATAGGATAGGGAAGAAACGCTCTATGGGAAGACGACTGAGACGCTACCGAGAAGTACGTTAATCCAATGAAAGTGAGAGAGGGCCGAGGGGGCGAAATCACAAGTCTGGCGGGCCAGCATGAGGAAGAAGAATCTCCGGAGGCGGAGGGAGGAAAACGAAACCATACCCAATTCCGGAGGGGTTGGCGGCTAGAAGGGTGAAAACCGAAAACGGAAGGGGGGGAACAATCGATCAAGAAATCTAGAGAAGGGGGGAAACTCAGTATCACGGCCCGGTCTGGAAAAAAAAAACACCCGCGGAAGGGCGCTGAGGTCTCCCGGGGGGAAGTGAAAAAAACGGATGAAAGGGAATGAAAATCGATCTACTCGCAGATGAGTAAACAACTCAATCTTGGGACAGCTCTTCCATGGACTGAAAAAGAAAAAGGGGGAGGGAATACGCGATCCTTGAGCATTGATCTGGGGAAGGAGGATGGGCTCAAGACATTCTACAAAACCTGGGGGAATCGCTTCCCAGGAAAGGCAAAAGCCGGTAAGAGAAGGAGAATACCTCAGAAAGACGGCCCGGACTCTCTTTAAAGACTTTAGGAGGAAAACTATATCGAGGTGCGGTAAAACCTGGGGGAAACTGGAAGGTGAAAAAAGCATTCCCAGAAGCTCCATTCCACATGTGGGAACTAAATCGGGAAAAACGTACGGGGTCGGGGGCAAAGTCTAGGGGACGTTAAAAGGGCTATATCCCGGAAGGGCAATCACGGGACATTCGTGGAAAACAACCAAGGGCGCCAGCTAAGTCTCGACTTTCCAGTCATAAGAGGGAAGAGTAGTATAGGAGAGGGGGACGAGGGAGAAGCGGGAAAGGTAAAGAGAAGGTTCAAAGGAGTTCTCCTACCAATTCTTCAGACGTTGAAGGGTTACTCTATATTGGGGCCCACAAGCAGGAGGAGTCGCAAAGGTAAACTTCACGACTAAGTTTTGTCGGGAAGGGAATGGGGGAAGAAAGGGGTCCCATCTTGGATGGTGTTTCATGAATGAGGGGGGAATCCATTTGGAGAGGGTATTCTCTAAATAACGGATTTTTCAAAAAAGGGAACGAGTGAAAAAAAAAGAGGGGTGAAAAATAAGTTGCTTGGGGGGGGGGCGGGTGGGAGAGTCGCAAGGGAAAAATTCAATAAAGATCAAAGAAAGAATGCCAGGGTATGGGGGGGATAGAGGGGAACTCGAAAAACCACAACTGTTTTTATGGCCTTGGATTGAGAAAGGCAAAGGAAAAAGAACAGCTTGCTAAGGCTTTTGGCCGGGGGACTGTAGGGTGATTTCTTGATTGTGAGTAAGCCTTCTTGGCCGGAAGAAGAAAACGGTTGTCCACGGGGCGAACGCCATTTGGGGGCGAGGGGTAGGCGATCCGGACGACGATAGATAGGGCGAGAGGTGGTCTAAAGGGACTCAGCGCGGAAAACTGAAGAAAGGGAATCTCTCAGACCAAGGGAGGGCGGTAGGCGCGGCGAAAAAAAGGGCCATCCGCAAACCAGTGGTGTCACTGGTTAGGGAGGACGAAGTTTTCCTGCGGAAGGTCACTCCTGCGAAAGAGAGGAACTTTTGTTAGAGGAAAGGAGGCTGGGGATCAGTCGGGGCTTGTTGAAAAACTAGGGCGAATCATCGGAGTGACCTCTGAGGGTCGACGGGGTCCTTCCTAAAGAATGGGTATCAACTGAGATCCAAAGGTGGCTGACCGGGGAATAAACACACAGACTCTGAGTGTCAAGAAAGAATTTCCTTCCGTGAGGAAACCATTCGAGCCAGATGGGGGGGGGGAAGGGCGGAACGTATAAAAAACCGAATTCTTGAGTGCTCGTGCGGCTAAATGGAGGGATCGCCATGAAGGGAGGACTGACTCTGCCGAGAAAGGGGCGAGGGGATCATCTCAGGAGAGAGAAAAACCACGAAGGCCGTATGGCGGGGGCTTTTTAAGCAGAGATCCCAAGGAGGAGAGCGCAGGGTGGTCGGAAAAGGGGGCAAGTCAAAGGGGTAGGAATCCACGTGAAAAGCATGCGAGGAAGATTTAGATTCCTTGAGGGGGGTTGGGCTCACCGTGAGATAGCCAAAAAATAGAAGAAACTGTTAGGGTGGGTCACTCGAGATGAACCAAACCTACTCTCGCCAGACAGGGGGGGAATGAAAGCTTAAAAGGGGAGTCATGGACAAGGACGAAAAAAAACAAAGAACTTGAAACGGTCGACTCTTAGGCAGGAATGGAGGAAAAGGGGAAACATGGGTCGTACGGGGGGGGAGAAGGGTCACCAGTCCACGACAATGGGTACCTAACGAGACGATCAGGGAATATTTCGCCGAAAAGGGCACCTCGGGGAGGATGTCTGGACGGCGAAAAAAAAGAATAAATACGGAGGGAAAAGAACGAGGCGCTTTCAGGTCATTGACGAACGTATGCGGGCCTTAAACGATCCATGGAAGAGGGAATCGGGCCATTCTTGTCCAAGGGGAGGAAGCATAAAGCGATCGGAACAATAGCAGAAACGTCTGGTCGTGTCATGCAGACGAAGGGGGGGCCGATGCAAAGGGGGGGGGCGGGGCGACCCCCAACAGAAAGGGCGCAAGGGGGGGTGAGTGAAACATTCTGTCGAGGGAACGAACACTGGGAGTGGGGGGGGGGGGGCAGGAGCAGATGGGCTCACGTGATACACGCTAAAGCCTCGAGAAGACTCGGTCAAAAAGGAGTGAAGAAAAGACAAAGTTGAAAGGGAAAAAATAAGGGGGGTGTTCGCAAAAAACTTGAAAGAGAGGGGCCCTCTTATTGAAAGGTTGGTCTAAGGGCGAAACCCCGAAAGTGAGGAGACTGGAGAGGGTTCGTCATTGGCCGGGGAAAGACGTCTTCAGAAAATATCAAAAGAAGTCTCTGAGCACTATAGAAAACGACCAGGGAAAAGCGATTTTCGCATGCTCGAGGGAGGAGGGTCGTATTCTGGAGACGTCCGCCCGCTGGATCCGCCGCGGATCAGCAAAGGGAACGAGACCTGAAAAAGCATCTTCTACTAGGGAGGGCCTGGATCCAGTATGGGAAGGGAAAGGGTATGGCGGGAAGAGGTCGACTGAGGCATAGGAGGACCTCTTGCGGGCGAAAGCGCTATGTCTCGGGGTCTCGAGCGCACAATGAGAGACTTAGAGGGGACTAAAAATCACTAGATACTAGAGGGAAAGCCAACAAAACCAAAATTAGGATTATTAACGGGGGGGTCTCAAAAAACTAGGGGGGCTTTCGAGAAGGGAACTGTTATAAAACTAGTGGATCTAGGACAATTATCTGCGAGGAACGAATGCTTTCTCGGGGGTCTTCCTCGGGGGAAGGCTATCAAAAAGAAAAGAAAAAGATTAAGAACTTTCAGCCTGATGAAAATCTCCTGCGGAGAGGATTTGTCGCGAGGGCTCGGGGGGGATGGGCGGCTCGGTAAAAGAGGGGGGGGCAGAAAAGCCATCAATACGATGAAAAAACGTCGAGAAAGAGCACCGACTAGGCGTTCTTTACCGATCGAGGAGGAGCAGAGACTCGTGGTAGATGAGGGGACGGGCTGTTCCAAGTGAGCCTTCAAAGGAACTGTGCGTTGTCGGTGTAGGGAACTTTCCAAATTTCAGGAAGATGGGGACAGGCGGGAGGGTCGAAAATTCGTCGTGAGGAGGAAAAAGATGCAGAGAAAGAAGAGGGTTCCGATACGAGAGGGCAGCGAGCGGAAAAGTGTGGCGGGGGACGTTGGGAAGAATGAGAGGGAAAGATGAACAGTGCAATAAGATCAAGCATGTCCGCAAAAAAGGGAGCAACGGCTCAGCTTGGGGGGAGACGACTCGGCATCTGGGCCAAAAGCAGAAGGAACTGCTTCGGAGGAAGGGACAAGAAGTGGAGTCATTGGAAAGGTCTTAGAGGGCAAGGGCGATCTCCATGGAAAGGGAAGATGAAATTACGGGGAGACTGTCTCCTCTGACCGAAAAGGAGAGGATGGATTTTTCCATGCGATCATCTCCGGGAATCGGTTGAGTGAGACGGAAGGAGGCCAGCGCGCTGAAAGTTAGCGTAACCCTCCAAGGTGAAGAGGGAAAAAGGGCTGACCAAAAGGGGGGCCGCCCTTCCTAAGAAGCAATTGAAGACGAACAAATTCGACAGGTCCGTGGGAGGAGATGGGGGGGGGTTTCTTGGGTTGGACTGGAAAAAAGAGGGAATGACAAGAGGGGGGGAGGGGATAGCTAAGTGGGGGGGCGAGCCCTTGCGCAAAAAACCGAACTATGGGTCGAATGCTCTACCCAACCTACCAGCCCTTCCTTAGAAAAATAGGACTGGCCTAAAACGGCAAAAGGGCAGATGAGGAAGGGTGGGGAAGTGCACTAAAAAAAGGGGAGGATCTAAGTGGAAAGGAAGACCGAGAACAACCATCCTCCATAACAGGCGAGGGTTTTAGCAGAAAGAGATGGGAGACCTCTTGCGGAGGGCATGGAAGGGGGGAGGACGCGAAGTGCGCAAAAGGAGAAGACAGAACGAGGGGAGAGATGATCCCCAAGGAGAAAAAAGGGGTCTCAGAAAAATGCTCTTTATGGCCACCGATCGGTGGCGGGGAGAAGCGCCTGCCACGGATTCGCTTGGCAAAACCGCGCTGAAGTCCTACAGAACGAGGGGGACGGAAAGGGCTCTCGCCCCGACAGGAAGGGGATCCATAACCGTTCCTAAAGAAGGTCCCCACCGGGGAAAAAGAAGCCTCTTCGATCAAAAAGGGAAAAGGGTACTTCACGCCGAGAACATCAACAAGTTAAGATAAAAAAGGGTGCGATCGGGGGATCCGCTGGGCCAAGGGGGGCGATCCCGCGCATGGGTCTGCGCGAGAGACGGACTTCGGACTAGAAGAGGGGCGAGGGAGCCAAAAAAAAATCGCAGGCATATCTCCTCGTGAGAAGGGAGACGGCTGTGGGAAAAGATGGGCCCGGTCTACAAGCAACAGGGCTCGCTCGGACGGCTGGGGGGGAGAAAGGGGAAAGAAACCATCATAAGAAGAACCTGAACGAACACAGGAGTACTTCCAAAGAAGAGAACGATGAGCAATTACTTAACGAGGGGACTTCCCCAAGGGGTAAAAGGGAAGCCTACAAAATAACTTTGGAACAAAAGTGAAGAACTTCATAAGATGTCTTGCGACGGAACACCAACGGCCCAAGGTCACGTTTTGGAAAAAAAACCTGAAGGGGATCAGCAAATACGGCCAGGTTGGGAGCAAGGGTTAGGAGCAAGGATCTCGCCTGCAAAAAGAAGGGAAAAAGCACGAAGTAACGCGGATGACCGGGGCAAAAAATGGGAAGAGATACAAAGAAGGCAGGAGGGCGGGGGGGAACAAAAAAATACAAAGGCCGCCGTGGCCCGAGAGTCCTGGCCGAGAAGAAGCTTGTCGGATCCGAAATAAAGCCGGGGGAAAATAAACGTCTTATCATTCTAGCACTTGTGATGGTCATCACGAAGGGAAGATCTTTGGGCACGAAGAT
>Ga0179593_1540174_pt1 | contig 21506 bp, 38 predicted proteins | sample CZODoug2_1_08_16_FD_185931 | JGI IMG/M metagenome (GOLD analysis project Ga0179593, IMG submission 185931) | Vadose zone soil fungal communities from Angelo Coast Range Reserve, California, USA - CZODoug2_1_08_16fungal (PacBio error correction) | ecosystem: Environmental > Terrestrial > Soil >...
TTACGCTGCCGAAGGCAGCAAAAAAACAGCTTGTACAAAGCATTTCGGAAATCGAAAAGAAGAGGCCGGAGCGACCGGGGGTGGAAAGCACCCGCGGAGTCCTCAAGGGGGAAAAGGACGACTAACGTCGATCGGCCAACTATCCCAAGGGCCGGATATCAGGACTGGGAATTAGACAACAAGAAAGAACAGGAAGTTGTTCCAGGAACCAAATGTAACGCTCGGGGGAAAAAAACTCGCTGCCCCAAAGAAAGATTGACTGAGGAAAAAAATGAATTGTTCGAAATTCACCGAAGAAGAAAAATTGTTAATTAAAAGGGGGAAAGGGATTCACCTGGCGCGAGGAATCATCACAGAAAAATGGGCCTTGGGCAGAAACGCAAGGCCTAGCCTTCAATACAAAAAGGAAACAATCTGCCTGAGAGGGGGGGGGGTCATCGTTTTCGCTGGAACCAACGAATGTTGACATGGAAACGATGTGAGAGGGATGGGAAGTGGGAAAGAAAAGAGTCAGCGGGCACGCACCAGGGCTTGAATCACGGGTACCCGAAAAGAGGGGGGAAGGCAACCAGCTGGCGGACTACTAGGTTTACCGCAACAGGGTGGAAAGTGGGGGGACGGGAAGGTTGGAGACGGAAAATTCCGCGACGGAAAAATGTTTGGACGATCCGTCTGTGGTTCCGGACCGGGATCCGACTGTCAAGGTTCGGGACGAAGGGGGACCGCAAATCCGGAAAGTCACCTTGGGAATATTTCAAGGGGGGTAGCTGCTGAGGGGAAAGGAAAGGGAGGGACAAAGGGAGTCCGTGGGATCAATCAAAAACGTCAACTTAAAAAGGGAAAAGAGCTGCTGATCTATCGGCGACGGATCGGGAGGGAAAAAAAAAAAAAAAAAAAAAAAAAAACAACAAAAAAAAAATAAACCGACGTTAACGCGCGTCTTCACAAAGCGGGAAAGACGACTGACAAAAAGGTCATGCGGAAAAGGAAGTCAGGGGTCTGAGGGGGAGCAGTTGGGGAAAAAGGCAATTCAAAGCCTAAAGGAGACCAGTGAAGGAGGGTGTTGGGGGGGGGAAGGACCAGGTCAGCACCTGCCCAGGGGCATAGATCACGACGGAAGTATGCCTGTAAAGCAGGCGGCTAAAAAATTCAAGCATAAAGGGGGGGCTCGTCGGGGGGAAAGAACAGGAGTGGTTTCTCATAAAGAAAAAAGGGAACTCGCCAGCGGAAACCCTGGGGGGGTTTGCGTTTCAAAAATGCAAACAAAATCCCCGGAAACGGGACGAGGGGAAAAATGTGTGAAGGGGGACCATGGGTTCCCCATGGGGGGCTCACCTTGGAAAGAAACTGTTGGTACCCAGGGTTTTCCGCTAAAAAAAGTAAAAACTGGCCTGGAGCAAAAAAAAGGGCTAATCCGCAGGAAAAAGAAAGACCCATGGAAAAAATTGGTCAAACGCACACATTAGTGGAAGGGGGGGAAGCGTGTGAGTCATCAAAGGGGGATCGAAGGGGTGTAGTCATCCCAGAAAAAAGGTAGGAAAACCCCCGAGGTAGAGGGAAAGAATTTTTGTTTTAGGAAAAAACCACCGGTAAAACGAAGGGGGAGGAACTCCGGAGGGGGGGGTTCCAGCGACGTTCGAGGGACCGAGGGGGGACAGAGGGCCTTGGAGGGTTGAGGGAGCCAACGGCCACATGCTGCATCCAAACTCAAAAAAAAAGAAAAAGAAAAAAACAACGGCAGGAGGAGGGAAAGAGAGGGGACAGCATGTCGACGGTGGTCGAAAAGTGGTTGCGGACACCAAAACAAAAGGGGATAAGGTACCAAGGGGGGAAGACACGCGACTTCGCCTGAACCCCTGCAAGGGAGGGAAAAATCATCACTGCGGTTTACCAGGTGGTGTCCGCAAAAGGGGAAGCGAAAAAAAAAAAGACCTGCAGAACCGGCGTGGTAAAAAAGGGGATGAACCTACAAAAAAAGGGGAAGACCGATGACTCACAATAGCTTTCCTGGGAGACACTAAATAGTTGCCGTCCAGGAAAAAGGTTTGTCACATAGTAAATGGGAAATGGAACGAAGAAAGGTAGCCAGTAGTGGGGGGAAAAGAAAAATTGGGCGTAGCGAACCTGGGGGAGACAAACAACCAAAAAGGGAGCCCAGGAAAAAAGGGCGATCTAGAATCCGAAACGCGTGAGCGCCCGCGCCCTGCGGGCTTGGGTGCAGAGACGAAAACTCAAACCAAGGGGGGTACGCTGAGAAAGAGGAGGGGGGTGGCTTAAAAAAACTAAAAACGGGGTTCCTGCAAATAGGAGCAAGAGATCTCGTGCTTGAAATGGTGAACTCATTACACATAGCAGAAAGGGGAAAAAAAGTACGTTCGGAAAGGTTAACCAGCAGGACTGAACTGCCCGCAAAAAAAATCCATAAACTTACGACCATTCGTGGAGGAGGATTAACTGTCTAAGGGGGAAAATAACGAGAAAAAGGGAAATACGAGAACGCTAAGGAAACTACTGACGTCTAAAAGTCCGGTAGCGAAGAGGCAGGAAAGAAGAGCCGAGGGGGAGGGGGGGATCGGGAAAAAATGGCCAAAAAGAGGGGGTGTATTAGATTAGAAAGTACCGATGTGGGAATTTGACGGTGTTGAATAAGGAAAAGGAACGCAAAAAGGAGGGAAAGGGGAAAAACGTTTGATGAAACGGTCGGCCGCAAATTGAATCAACCAACGACCTCTCGAGAAGAGCTCGGGAGACGTTGGGGGAGGGTCCAAGGAGGGAAACTATCCCGAGCGAAAGAAAAAAAAACAGTACTTCGGATCCGCAAGTCTTGTTTGAAAACCAACAGCGTAGGGGGGGGGCTCGTAAGGGGGTTGCCAAATGAAAAAGGACAAAAAACGAGGGGCGTCACCCGAGTAAGGGGAAGCCCTCTGGTGCCGTTAGGGGAGGGTATTGCGACCAGGGGGGATCATGGGGGGAGCCAGAGGAGCACCCGAAGGAAAAAAAGAAAGATCGGTTTGAAAACCATTAAGTGATTAAAGGTGTCCCCTCTAAACGAAGAAAAAAGAAATCAAAAAAAAAAAAAAAATCGCAGCGCACGGGAGTGGGAAGGCTTTGCGGAAAATAGGATCTTAATCACTAAGTCACTTGAGCGGCAGCAACAAAGGTTGAAGGGGGGGTCGATGAATTCGAAATCTGACGAAAACGGGAGGTCCACTTCAATGGGAACTTGCAATGGAAAAGCTTGCCTGTAGGGGTAATTCCTTCAAAAACCTCACCAGGGAAAAACCAAAGGAGGGGGACCTTGGATTGCAGCAGAGGGGGGGGGAGCGGTGCAGAGGTCCCATAGTGTTCCCTTTTACTATCAGTGATGGGGGGAAAAGAGTTAAAAAAAGTCCGATAGTCAACCGCCGCGAATCACTTGGGGGTGGTGCGAAGAGGGAAGTTAGGGGGGGAGGGGACAGTGTAAGAAAGGGGAATTGCGCCAGTGGGGATACAAAAATACGGAATCCGTGACGAAAAGGACTGCGGGCTGATCAGAGGCCGTACCATCAGGGGGTGGGGGGGCAGGGAAAAAAAAAACCTTCCTAAAAGAAATCCATCGAGAAAAGCAAAACAAAACGGGGGTGAAAGGGGGAAAAAGGGGATATATGGTCCGCCTACTTCATCCGAAAAAACTGGTACGCCCAAAAGAAAAGGCGAAAAACCGAAAACCTTCGTCCGGGGGGATCAACAACAAACTGTCTCAATTAACATTCTAAGCCGCTACTAACGTAGAAATCGCAACAACTAAGGGAAGGAGTTCAGGGAAATAAATGAAATTACAACCTCAGGGGAAAATGAAAAACGAGAAAAGCTTACTTCAACCGCTGCAATGTTCCATGTGCTGCCCCTGAAAATGGGGGGGCCGCGTTGAAGTGGAAAAAAAGGAAAACTACAGCAAGGACAGTTCAAGGGAGCAACTCAATCGACAACTGCAAAAGAAAGTGGTCTTTGTTAATCGGAGGGAGGAAAGCAGGGGTCACGATATTCGCAACAAAAGACAAGGCGATTAAAAAGAGCGTTGAGGGAAGGGAACGCGTGAAAAAACATGGAAACGATGTTGACGGAAGGGGGGAAGGGGGGGAAGGGGCAACTCGGCAATCTGGTCAAGGAACCATGACTTTCATCAGGGGTCGCCAATACCGGCACCCACAAGGGAGCTAACATCTTTAAGTGGGGGGGGGCGACGTCGGTGGGGGGGAGACGGTGAACTAAGGAAAAGCGGGACTTTTTTTAGCAACACGGGTTGGCCCTATCATAAGGTGTTTGAATAACTGGGGAGAAACACTTGGGGGGAAAAAACGTTTTCCGAGGGCTGCTTGAGTTCTGATTTCGAACCTTTTGAATGTCAGGAAAAAACCCGAGAAGGAAAAGTGTAAGCGGCAAAGGGGCAAAGATAAAAAGGGAAACAAACTTCAACTGTCAAACAATCTTCACGAAATCTATCAAGGGGAAGAGTAAGATACACACAGGCGGTGCGACGACGTCCTTCCAATAATGGAAGGAGAAGGGTCCTTCTAGAAAAAAGAAGCTAGAGATGTCGGGGATCTAGAGATAAAGGCAATGAGAAGGTGACAAGAAGAAAAGGAGGTGCCATAAAATTTTGGGGGGGTGGCCGCAAATGGAACTGGTGTGGAAAAAAAAGGAAAAAAGATGCCGGGAAATGCGCGAAAGCGTCCAGCAGACCGATGAAAATGGGGAGGGGGGAAGTTTTCGCCCCCACGTAATTGTGGGGAGGGGGCATAAAGCCCATCATGACGCGCATCGGAGGGGGGATTTCGAAAGGAATCAAGAGGAGGGACGCGGTTTTGCGGATGGGTAACAAAGCGCCAATGGAATGGGCCTCCCTTGAGAGGGGGGGCCACGGGGGTTTCGCTTAAAAAAAAAGGGGGCTTGAAGGGAAATCCGTAGAGAGCCGAGAAATAAGGAAAAAAAGTTAGAAACTCTGTGAATTAAGGGAAGCACTACATTATGGAGGGAAGCGAGCAGGGTGAAGGGAAAGGAAAGAAGCTAGTGGGAAGCTAGTGGGATGAACGGGAGGGGTGAACGCATGGATGGGTGGTAGAAAAAGGGGGGTTTTGCGACCACCACCGAGCAGTGATTCCAAAAAGGGGAAAAATAAGGAAGGGGGGGAAAAAACCGGAAGGCGGAATGGGGACAAGACGGGAACTTTGCTGGGAACCGTGGGGGTCGGAACAATGCGCGAAAAACACCGGCTACATCTGCATAAGAAAAAAACAACCAACAAAATGAGGGAGGAAAAGAAATTCAGCAAGGTTAAGAAGGTTGGGGGGGGTTACAAAAAGAAGCGTTTGTGTCGACATGTAACCCAAAGGAAAAAAATAAAAACGGGTAGTGTAAAAAAAAACATCCACGCGAACCCGTCCCGCTGTAAAAAAAAACGGAGGGGAGAATGAATGAAAGAGGTTGGGGTGGGGGGGGAAAAACGACCAACGGAACAGCGACCCCTCCGGGAAGAATTCAGAAAAATGAAGCAAAAAAAAACAAAAAAAACACACTAGAAGAACGGGGAGACACCTGGCAGGGAAAATCTAGAAAGGAGATACCAACGAAGGGGCGTTCTAAGGGGCACAAAGAGCTATGCGAGATATTATTATCCAAGGGAGGGGGGGGGACCGAATTAAAGAAGGGGGGGAGAGTAGACTAAAAAGGAAATCAGGGGGACTAGACAATCGAAAAAAAGGGTGAAAAGACCGCAAAAAAAAAAAGAGTGCTGGCTTTTGCTAATAAAAAAAGTGCTATCAAAAGGGGTTTTAAGCTGAAAACAGGGCACAAAAAACACAGGTGGTACTGAAAAAAAACCTAGCCGAAAAAGATCGGCGTTCCGGAAAAAAAAGACAATTACACAGCAAAGGAAGAGGAACAAAGGGGGCAGTAGTAGGGACTGAAAAAGAGCTGAAGCTGCTCCCAAAAAAACAAAAATAACTTACTGCCCGGGGGAGGAAGGGAAGGAAAAAGAAAGATGCAGCAACAAAAATAGCAATAACTCATACACCTGGACTCAGAAAAAATGAAGAGTTACAAGGAAAAAAAAGGAGGGGACTAGGGGAACCTCTGAAGAGGGGCCTCAAAAAAAAAAAAACGGGGCAGGGGGTGGTGATCAGGAAGAAAGGACTCTGAGTTACTCGCCAGGAAAACTCAGCTAAAAAAAGATTGGGAGGGCGTTTGGAAGACTTTGTAAAAGGGAATCACGAAGGAGGCTCAGAAGGCTCTTCAAAAAAAAAGACCATAAGTGTCGAAGAGCGCTGACCGCCCTGAAAAAAGTGTGTGCTTCCCCGTAGGGCGAGAAAGAGCCTGACGAATATGGGGGAACAGGGGGAAAAATAACTGTTCTCAAAAAAGGGGGGAAGGGATCTTGGTAGAAACACGCCCTGTTGGCGAAAAAAAAAAAACACTTACAAGGCTGGTCACCAAACAAATGGGAAAGAAGGGGGTGCGTATTTGGGCCGGGAAATTGGGAGGGACGGAAAAAAGGAACTTTTGGAAGGAGGGGGAAATATGCAAGGGGGGAAGCGAAAAAAAAGTTCCCCAATCCCGAAAAAAAGAGCGGTTGACCATGGTGAATTCATTGGGAAGCCGAAAACGATGAAGAAAACGCAGGCAGCTTGGGAAATCTCCGGTGTAGTGGTGAGGGGAGTATCGGAATCACTGAAATCAAGTGAAGAAAAAAAGCCACCAGAGGTTGTCGGAAAGGAAAGCTGGGGGGGAACCGTTCTAATCCAGGCCAATCTGAAGGCCAAAAAAGGGGATTAGGGGGGACAATTCACAAACCTTCCCCGCGCAAATGGAAAAAACGCCGCAAGGGAAAAGAAAAAGAATTGAAAAGTCACGGGGTTCCTGGGGGGGGGAAAGTTGTTACTGGATGGGCAAAAAGTAGAGGTCCGATACTAAACAGGCAGAGGGATAGTTGCAGCGACGTGAAAGGGGGCAGGTTAGACCTTTCCGGGCGAAAAAAAAGGGCGGCCACATACTAGAACCGTGTCCTGGGAGGAAATCGAATGTAAAAAAGTACCTCTGTGTGTAAAAGAGGATTGAAGCCGTGCCAGAGACTCGAAAAAAAACTGAGGGATGGTAGAAAATCTCCTATATTATTTTAACATGCACCGGGGACAACACTCTTTATCTTAAGAGGATCGCCTCAGAGGAGGGAAATTGAAAAAAAATGACTTCCAAAAAAAAGGGGGGGAAGGGCAATGACGCTTTGCGCAATGACCGTGAAAACTACAACTTCCGAAAAGAACAAGACACAAAAAACCCAATTAGGCAAGTCGGATTATCTTAAAGGGACTCGGGAAAATATCCCCCCGACACCGAAGAAGGAAAAAAGGAAACAAATATTTAACTCAGGACAGACGTTAACTCGCTGCAATTGTGAAAATTTGCGGGGGGGTTAGGGGGTGAGAAACAAAAACAGCAATTGACAATGGGGGAATAGAAGGTTCCCCGGCAAAAGGGGAAAGCGGGGGAACCAATTAAACCTGGGCTTTGAAGGAAGACGCCAAAGTAAGAAATGAAAAAAAAAAAAAAAACCCTGAAAAGAAGGCCGCTTCAACAGGGAAAACCGAATCTTTGCTGGTCAAGTTTCGAAACCCAGGTCATGGAAGGTTGGACGGCGAGTGTAAGTTACCAAAAACTCAAAGGACAAGAGGTGAACACGAAACTTTCCAAAAAGCACCAGGGCATCACGTGGGAGCAATAAAAAAAAACAAGGTCCGGGCAAAGAGGGCTGAACTACGCAGGGTGGTGAACCAACAACATGCTGTTGAGGTGTTGCGGAGGGGAAAAGGGGGGCTGGAAAAGCTAAAAAAATAGCAAAGCAGGCGGAACGTGGGTAAGCACCACCAAAGGGGGGAGATCCTATTAAGGTCCGGCCTTCCAGGAAGGGGGGGAAAGGGAAAAAACAAGTTTAAGAAAAGAATCGCACCGGAAGTTTCGAAAGGTTGAAAGGGGGTGTAAGCCCTTTCGACGAGCCGTCAAAGGGTAGAAGTGAGGGAAGGGGACGGGAAAACAACTGTCCGCGGCCAGGGAAATTCTATCAAAGAAACTTTAAAAAAAGGGGGATCGCCGCGGGTCTGAGATTCGCTACGTCCATGGGATAAAGAGGCAAGAGGGGAAGAGGATTGAGGTATCCAGAGAGAAGGGAAAAAGGCAAATTCTCAGAAAAACCTAAAACACCTAAAAGAAGGGCGTACGAAGTGTGTTGTGGCGCAAAATGAAAGGAAATCAAGAACTTTTGAAAAAAAAGAAGGTGATGCAGAAAGAGAAGCCGATTCTTCTTGAACAGTAGGGAAGGGTTTCCGCAAAAAAAAAGACCCATCGGGACGGAAAAAGAAGGGAAAAGTTTCGATGAAAAAGCAAGAAAAGGGAGGGGACCGCTCACCACGCACACGGGAAGGAATTGTCGAGAGGTCATGGAGCCTGGGGGGGTTTTGTGGGGGGGGTTTGAATACGCTTCACCAGAGTTATTTATTCGGGGGGAAAACACAAAAAGTTGAAAAGAAAGTCGGAAAGCAGCTGAGGGACATTTTAGGCAAAGTGTGGAGGACGACGCGCACTAAGGGGGGGTCTCAAAGTAGCAGGGTTTGAAAAGAGCCAGGGTCAGAAAGGAAAGGGGGTGTGAGTTCATCCCGAGCGAGTTTTCTGACCAGGTCCGCAAAACGTGGGCCCGAAGGAAAATTTTGCCCAAAAAGTAAAACCGCAGTGCGAAGGAAACTTGAACATGTGGGGAAAAGAAAAAAAAAAAAAAAAAAAAAAAAAAAAAGCTTAGGGGGCAAAAACGTTGGAAAAAGTGCGGCCGCAAATAAAAATGGGGAATGTGTCTTTGTTAACACGGGGGTTGTCTCCACATGCAAATCGACCGCAGAAGGGCCCGAACAACAAAGGGGGAACTATGAGAGAGGGCCATCAGTGAGACCTTTTTTTCGAGCCAATTTTGCCCACCGAAAAGCAAAAAGAATCCAAAAGGAAAGGGCACAAAAAACAAGAAAAGGCCCTTGAACCCCTGACCGGAGGGAGAGAAGAGGGGGAGGGGTACCTTGGTGTTTTGGGGAAAAAAAGAGCTCAGAAGGGGCTAAAGGAGAACCTCCTTTTTCGAAAGAAAACGTCGGGGCAACAACACTAGCTTTCAAAGGAGACACCATGGAGGAAAAAACTAGAGGAAAAGGGAGACAAGGAAGGTCTTCAGGGAAAGGGAAAAGGGAAAGGCTAAATGGAAAACGAAGAAGAGAATATTGAACCGGAGTGGGGGAGGGGGAAGAAATCAATGGCGAAAACAGGGGACAACAGGGCAAAAAAAGGGGAAGCCCAATGAATGCGAGGACACCTGACGTTTGTGAGAAAAGCCAGACACTTTCTTTGGGGACTCATCGAAACTCAACACAGTTTGAAAAAAGCTGTTTCGGAAAAGCACCGGATGGGCCCTTGAAAAAAAAAAAAAAAAAAAGACCGGGGAAGAAAAGAGGGAAAATCTGACTTTGGAAGGAGAAAAAAAAATAAGCATCCCTGTGGAAGGGGAAGGGCCGGAATCTTGAAACCAGCAGGTGTCGCCAAGAAGAAAAGCTTGGGGGGGGAATGTGCCTGGGGGAAAAAAGGGGATAACTCAGAAAAGGAGGAAAGAAAGCCTAAGATGACTCCAATTAGAAGTCGTAGAATGAAGACCGAAAAAAAAAAAAAAAGAAAAACAGGGATCTAAAAAATGGACCGAAGCGACTTAATTCGTCGGGGAAAAGGAAAAATAGATGAAGATTGGGGGAAGGTGAGGGGTTTTTTGAAACGAAAGGGGAACCCTCCCGCACGGAAGCAAAAGGTCCACTTTGGGACTGCTCAAATTTATCTCTGGATAAAACCAACGACATAATCAAGGAGGAAAAAAGCTGCGGGCGGAAAAGGGGGGGGGAGTCCCCGAAGTGGAAAAGGAGGGAACCCCAGAGCAAAAAGAGTCGGATCGCCAGAGGGGGGGCCTCCAAAAAAAAAAGTGGGGATGGAGGAAAAAAAGAAGAACCACTCCGTTTTGGGTGGGAAAAACGCAACACATTCAACCGGGGGGGGAGGACCTAAAAAAAGTTAAATCCAAAAAAGGGAAGAAAGGTTCCGGGGGAATCCTACCCGCGAAAAGAAAAAGATGGGGTCAGGGCAAATATTGCCTAGCAACCCCAAGGAAAAACCAAAAATCTTTTGCCAAAAGGAAAAGGGGGTGTCTCCGCGAAACCGATAACTCTACCGATAATTGGTAAAAATGGAGAGAAAAAAACCGGGTGCGGGAAAGGGAGGGGGGGGGTCACTTGAAGAACACAACGGGAATGTGATGAAAAAGGGGGGAAGGTGAGCGACAGCGGAATTTCCCTCCTGCCTGCCCAAGTTTTCAAAGGGGGAAAAAAAAGGGTAATTCTCACCACCTGAAAACGGGAAACAATTTGAGAAAAAAAGGAAGCTTGAAAAAACTGCGGGGAAGAGGAAACTTTGGACAGAAAAAGGGGGGGGACGGGGGATCGTTGCGCAGGAAAGGGGGGAACAGCCCGCACTGGCCTACTTTGGGGGGGGGGGTGAGAAAAAAAAAATCAGGGGAAAAAAAAAAAAAAGGGGGATTCCTCCAGAGTGTTGGTCCCAAAAAACGAACGGGGGAAAATGGGCGGTGCAAAAAGAAAAAGAAAAGAAGGAAGTCAAAAGAAAAAAAGGGGGTGCAGGTCCTTGCACGGTAAAGGGGGGAAACGGACCATCATCATGGTAAACAACAAACAAAGTGAAGGGAAAAAGGGGGAAAGGATGGGCCGAGGACCGGACAAAGAGGGTTGTTAAAACAGTCCGGTCACGGATCGGGAAACAAACAAAAAGTCACCGGCGTCGAAAAAGCTGCGGGGAAAAAGACTTCAGAGAAAAACCTATCAAAGGGGAAAGTATTAATGGAAACTTGAGAAAACGACAACTATCCAACCAGTACACCTGCCACCAGGAACCAGGAAAAAAGGGGGGGAGCGCTTGACTTCAACTCGCAAAGGGAAAGGTCAAAAGAAAAGCCGGGCGAATGAAAAAAGAAAATGGGGGAAAGTCAGAGGGGGCAATGGATTCACCGTTCGCGGGAGGACAAAACACCTGGGATTGAATCGGAAGCCAGTGATGAAGAGTTTTCCCGGAAAAAACGGACGATTTAACAAGCCTGAAAGGGGAAGGGTCAGCGGTAAAAAGAAAGGAGACACTTCATGGGAAGACCGGATGGGGAAAGGGGGGGGGAGCTCAGAGGTCATGAAGTGGACGACAAATTTAGGGGGTCGCATACCGGAAAAGACGGCACCAGCGGCAAAAACAAAAAAAAAGAGCGGGAAACCATCGGGGGGGGGGGTGTTGGGCAGGAAGGGGGGAAAAGGGGGCGTGTTCTACTTAACCAGCGATCAGACGTTTTTTATCAACACGAGGGGGGCGAAGCCGAAAGGGGCCGGGGGGGAAACTTCGGGGGGGGAGGTTTTCACAGTCCCCGCGCAATCTTGACCTGGGTTTGTGAGAAGAAACAAAGTTTTTGAAACAAAAAAAAAAAAAAAGGGTAAGCGGGACGAGGGGGGGAATTTCAACAAAAAGGGAAAAAAGGCAACAACCCGGTCGCATAGAGACGGAGTCCGACCGAGAAGGGGTAAGATCACCAAAAGAAAAAAACGTCTTCACCTTAGACGGAGATTCTATCTAGCCGGAAAGGGGGGAGGAATCAGTGTCCCTGAGTATCTGAGAATGAAAAAAAAGGGGGGGGGAAAAATTCAATTAAAAGGCGAAAAGCCTACCAAAAAAAGGGGAGGGGCGAAAAGACATCCTGGGGCCGGGGAGAAATCCCTACTGAATATGCAGTTGGAAAAGCATGGACTAAGTGGGAGGCAAAAGCAAGAAGCAAAAAAAATAGGGGAGGTTGTGAGAAAAAAAAAAACAAAGTGACGAGCAGGAACCTGGGTTTCTTGTCGAAAAGCAACAAAAAGAAAGAGCGGGTCGCTCCACGTGTTCGGATGTGGGGGTAGAAAGGGGAAAACATGGTGATGGCAAAAAGGGGAAAACATGTTCGCGAAAAAGGGGCCTTTATTCTGGAAAAGAGGGAGAATAATATTTCGAGTTAGGGACTAGGGACTACGCAACTACATGGTGTCTGAGGGGAATAGCTTGTGAGTCAAAGGGGGGGGGTAGAAAGGAAGCTAGTGGGGATTCCAGAAACGAGAGAAAAAAAGAGGTGTAGCTAGCGCAGGGGGGGAGGAATAACTAAAAACGGGGGGGGAATTCTCAACTAAGGAAGGGGTTTTTTGTCACACGAATTCGGGGAATGTCGCTGGTACCCAAGAGGGGGGGGGGGGGGGGGAAAGTCCTGGGGAGGGGGTTGAGAACGGACCACAAAGGGAAGAGGAAAATCTCTATCAAAAAAAAAAAAAAACTGGAGAGGAGGAAAAGAATCATGGAAGCAGGGGGAGAGCGGAAGGGAGGACAAAAAATGAAGGGAAAAAAGATACCCAAGCGAACATGGGAAAGACTTCCTGCTGTAAGCCCAAACCCGAGTTCGAAAAGGGTTGAACCGGTGGTGTCGCAGAAGTCGGAAGAAAAAAAAGAACTTCGAAGAACTAGCAGGGAAAAAAAAACAAAAGGTACATGATACACCGGAGGAACTAAAAAATTTTACCCGGGAGACAGGAAAGGGAAACCGAAAAGATGGGACGAGCACGAAGGGAATTATCACCAACGGGGGGGGGGAAAGGAATAAAGCCCATGTGTTTAAGAAACTGGCGAACAGGAACCGGCAGAAAAGGGAGCAAAAGAAGATCGAAATCCGAAAAAAAAAAAAACAACCTGCTGGGAGAAATCTGGCGGGCGGGGTGGTGAGGGGGGAAAAAAAACTCAAAAACGGGTTTCCGCTGCGCGAAAAGGCCTTGCCACTCCGGGGGGGGGGGGAAAAAACGCAAATAATAATAGGGGGGGAGGGGAAAAATTACCATTACAAAGAGATCCGGAAATCTTCAGTCAAGGGGAAACAAAGCAGGAAAAGGAAGGAAAAAAACAAAACCAGAAAAACTTCGTAGGAAAAAAAGGGAGGAAAAAAAAAAAAGGCTAATTGCCCTGGGGGCACAGCAACCTGACTGAAAAGAAAATCACTGAAAAAAAAAAACTCAAGGGACGAAATGACGAAAAGAGAAAGTAAAGAGCCAGATGTGAAAGACGCGGCGCAAGGGGGGGAAATCTTGGGGCTTCAGAAAGAGCGTCGCCGAGAAAAGACTAAAAAACCGGATTGGTGGGGAAAGTTGGGGTTTGAATACGTTTGTGACAAGCAACGGAAATTAAGAATTCACGGAAAGGTGAAAGGAAGGGAAGAACCAACTACATATCAAGGGTCCCGAAGAAAGGAGAAGAGGGAAACGTGGGTGGGGGGGGAAAAAAGCCCTTCGACCGAAAAGAAAGTAACTAAAAAATGGGGAGGGCCCACAGTGGGTGTGGGCTAAGCGATTTTGATCGGGGGGAGAAACACGCAGGTTTAGAAAACTCAAAGGAAAAGATGTTTTCGGGAAAAAAACAGAGTAGTTCAGCCAGCTGGGAGTAGGAGGGCGACCGGGAAAGGAAAGTCAGGGGGAAAAGCCGTAAGCGCCAAACCCATCCGCCAGAAAATGACGTTTGGGGGGTCAATGAAGTGATTCATGTAAGGAGGAAAACGAGGGGACCCAGAGAGAAAAGGGGCCAGATGATAGTTGTGAAAAGAGGGAGTAATAATCCTTGGAATCACTATCACTAGCAGGGCAGGCCCCGAGGAAAAAGGGGGGGGGAAAAAAAAGTGGGGGGGAAAGAAATACAAATCCATGGCCCTAGGAAGGAGGTTCCGATGGGAAGGAGGGGGGTGGTATTCGGCAACACCCGGTAAAAAAAAAACATTTTACCCGGACAAATGAAAAACATTTGCAGGGCTCGGGGGGGGTCCTTGGGAAGAAAGAAGGGGGGGGTAATTGGGAATCGTGGGGGCGCAGTAGAAAAAGGGGAAAAAAAAAGAACAGGACTCGTCATAAACAAAGGGGAAAGGGGGGTGGTGGGAGCGGGAGGGAGGGAAATGTAGAGTGGAAAAGTCTCCCAGCAAGGGTGAACGACTCTAAGGGGGGGAAGCCTCCTGACTTCCGAGACTGAAGAGGCGTTAAACGGGAAGAGGCCGTCGGCAGCAAGAACAACAAACAAAAAAAAAAAAAAAGAAACATCAGAATTCTCTCAAAAAAACAAGGAAAAGGATAGAGAAAATGGGGGGGGCCGCCCACCGGCAACACTATGGGAAAAATGACGTCTTATCGCACTCACAAGAGGGTACACCTTCGAAGGTGGACAGAACCCCTAAAAGTACAAAAAAACAGAGAAGGAATTCACCCGTATCACCAAAAAAGTATGAAATAGAGGAGAGGGACTTCAAAAAAAGGGTCTGCAAAGAGAAACCATTTACCAGACCCAAATTAAAAAAAGAAATGGACCGCCTACTTCAAAATCCTTGCCATTTTCATGGAGCAGTCAAATTTGCGGGGAAGGGGAAAAAAAAGAGTTACCACCGATGTACAAGGGAAAGGAATAGTGGAAATTGATTCACCGGTCGATCGAGAAGAGGAAAAAACCGGGGGATTGTAAAGAAGAATCGCCCGGAAATGATTTAAGAAAAGGACCCCAAAACGAAGCACGCGGAATTTGTGAACAAGAAAAGGACGGGAGGGGGAGTTCGACAAAAGAAAAAAACATTCCCTGAAATGGCAGGGAAACGAAACGGATGGGGGGGCGCGCTACGGCCAGAGGGGGGTGAAGTACTGGTCCAAAGAGTTCAAAGAAACCTGCCCACGTAAAAGATTGGCTGAACAAAGGGGGAAAGGTCAACGGGGGTTTTTGAGGCTTGGGGGTGGTGAGAAAATGGACACTATGCTAGAAAAAGGGGACGACTTTTTAGCAAAACACGACTTGTGGGCGAGATCGTTGGTTCGGCGAAGAAGGCACTTAGGGAAAACCAAAAATTTTTCCCTTCTTGAAGGGAAAAGGAGTTGGTGGGGGGAAGAGCTTTCAGGGGGGACGGGAGCGTCAAAGGCACAGGGGTTACAACGTATTAAAACAACGTCAACGGGACAATCAGTGCGAAATAGAAGACGCGCCCGATGGCCTCGTCCAACTTCGTTAGAAGAAACCACCACTTTTTTGGGAGGAAGGAGAGGCGTACCAGATGCAAAAACAAGACGGGACCAAAGAAAGGGACAGAGTCAAGAGTCTGATCCATTCAGGGGGGGGATCTAAGTGCTGAAAAAAAGGGAAAAAAGGACAGTCTAAAGGACCCAGGGGAAAGGGAAAAAAAAAACAGTAAGTTATTTTTTTTGTGGCGATAGGGGGGTCATATCCTACTGGAAGGGGGAAGCCAGGCTGCCTAGGGGGGAAGGAAAACTCCGAAATGGGAGTTTGTCAAACGAGAGGGTCTCATAAAGACAAAGAGGGAAAACGCCCGCAATCGGGAAAAACATGGGGGTGAAGAAGCCAAGACAGTCGGCGGTCGAGAGGGGAGGGTAAGGGGGGGGTCGGCGGGGCCATGGGAAAAAGGGTTGTGCACGGTCTCTTGGGACGAGGAAACAGGAGTTGGTATTTCTTCAAACCAAATGAGTAAGCCTCGAGACAGCTCGTTACAAAGGAAAAGGGGAAACTTTGGACCATAGTGTCAAGGAAAATAGGTTTTTTCAAAGCCAGGGGTCTTCAGGAAGCTAAGTGGGGTTTAGCATCAACCGGAGAAAACCGGAGGAAAAAGGGGGCAAGGTGGTCGAGAGGGGGCGAACACCAAAGGAGTTAAGGAAATAAATAGAATGGGAGGGGGGAAAGAAGAGGGAGGAAGGGGGAAAGAGATTGGGGGAGTAGAGGTAGCCGAGGAGATGTAGAGGTGGATATAGTTGAGCTGTATTGGGGGGAGAGGAGAAGGAGCAGGGGGGGGGTATATTTGTATGGGTAGACTAGGGAAAGGAGACAGGGGAGTTAGGTGAGGATGGGGGGGAGATAAGAAGGGTGGTGGAGAAGAAAATGGGAGAAGCCGATGGGGAATGGGAGAGGGGTTTATGGGACGGGAAGGATAGGGTGGGGAGGAGAGGAGATGGGGAAGATGGGACATAGTAGCGGGCGGAGTAGCGGGAGGAAAGAGAGAGAGGGAGTAAATTAAGTACGGGGGAAGGGGGTGAGTGATGAGGGAGAGTTGAAGAGTAGGACGGGTTTGGTTGGGGAGGGACGAGGAGAGATTGATAGCGTAAGTCGGGGAGAAGAACAGAGGCAGGAGACGGGGGAGGAGATGGGAGGGATGAGGAGAGGCAAAAAAAGAGGGGGCGTGGGGGAAGACAAAAAGAAGAGCTTGGGGATTGCGAAGAGGGGGGGTGGTTGGGGGGTTGTAGGGCAAAGTGAAGGGGGGTTGAGGGAGGGTAGTCAGCGGGTAAGCGGTAAGTGATGGGGCGGAGGAGCGAAGAGATGGATGGATTGGAGTAGGATATGAGGTAAATTGCAGGGTGAGGGGTGGAAGTAATGGAGGGGGGGGCTGGGAAAAATAGGAAGCGGGGGTCCAACTGAGGTGGTTGGAAGAGAAAGGGGGGGGGTAGGAGCGTGAGAAGGAAAGGGAAGGGGGAAAGGTAAGAGGGGGGAAAGCAGTGTAGTGGAAGGCGGGTGGGGGGTAGAGGGGAAGGGGGTGGGCGGTAGGGGGGATGAATTGAGGCGTGCCGAAGATGGAGAGGGGAGAGTGGCAAGAGGGGAAAACAATGTTGAGATAGGGGCGGCAGGGGATGGGGAGAGGGGATAATGGATGCAGAAGGGGACGAAGTGAAGAGGAATTGTGGGAGATGGGTTGCGGAGGAGGGTGGAGGAAAATTGGGGGGAATGGAGTCGTAGGGGTGAGAAGGAGAGTGATGGCATGGCGGAGAGGGGGCGATAGAGCGTATGGAATTTGGTATATTGGAGGGTAGGGAGGGGGTAGAAGAGCTGTGGAGGGGAGTGGATGGGCACGGAGGGGAAGAGGGAAGGGGTGGGAGGGAGGAGAAAAATCTGACGGAGAATATAAGGAGAGGGTGGTGTGCGCAAAGTGGGGAGTGGAGGAACAATGTAAAAGAGGGAGGGTGGTGAGAGGGAGAAAGGGGGAACGGCTGAGTTCACATGGGGATTGAGGGGGGCGTGGGGGGCGTGGGGAAAAAGGGATGCAATGTAAGGGGAGGGTCGAGGACGTGGCGAGGTAAAGGCGAGAGTGGGGGTGGGGGCCGGGGAGGAGGGTTGCGTTGCGAGAGGGGGAGCTTGGGGGGGGGGGAAAGGGCGAAAGGTAAGTGGACGATTGGGCAAAGTGGGGAAGCGGAGGTGAAGGGGGGGAGGGATGAAATTAGACATAAGGAGAGAATTGTATGGGTGGGGGGTAATGAATGGCAGGAGGGGAAAGGGACAAGAGGGAAGGAGGAGCAAGAATGGGTAGGTAGTAGTGGAGGTGGGGGCGTTCGTAGCCGATTAGAGCGGGAATTAGGAGTGGTGAGGTGTTGGAAATGAGGGGCGGAGAGGGCGATCGTAAAGGATGGGAGTGGTGTAAAAGGGGGGGGGGGGAAAGGAAGAGTTTGACGTAGGGAAGAAGATGGAGGGAAGGGAGAGGAAAAAGGGGTGAGAGGCGGGGGAAACAGGAGGGAGAAGGAAAGGGGGGAGTGGATGCAACGAAAATGGGGGGGGGAGGAAGCATGAGCTAGAAGTGGGAGGGAAGAAGTAGGGGGAAAGGTAAAGATCGGGAGGGCATTTCTCTAACTCCTGGGGGGACAACTTAAAAGGCTCTGGGGGTAAAATTCCACTTTGAGAGGCGTTGGGTGTGCAAAAGGAGCTCGACCCAAAAAAAGTCTAAGAGAAAATTTCAAACAACACAACCGGAAAGGAAAAAGAGGAAGCAATTGAAGGACCGAAACCACCGGGGAAAAAAATACCCGGGTATTGGTAAACAGAAAACATCCACGCTGAACGTCGCGGGGGTGACCAGCGGGGGAGAGAAATCACTGCGGGGGGGGGTGGTCTGCAAAAACAAAAGAAACCTCCGGGGAGAAGGTGTGGATGACTAAAAACAAAGAAAGACTTAGACAGACATTTTATGACTCACAGAGAGCTTCCTTAAAGGGGGGGCGCCAAAGGTGAAAGACTAGATGAAGTAGCCCACTGGAGGTGGAACGAATAAAAGCCCATGGTAAAGTTAAAACCTGGAACAAAAAAGGAATGACAAATTTAGCAAATTACTCCATAACAAAAACAAAAAAAAATCTTGGGAGGAAAAACCGAGGTCAAAAAAAAACACGAAAACCCAAAAGAAGGATGGGGAAAAGCGTAAAAAACCGCAAAACCTGGTTCAAGGTGCCCGCCTGCGCGGAAGAGGGGACGGGAATGCGAAAAAACTGCGGATAGCGCAGAAAAAGACTTGCTGCCTGGAAAGGTAATTAAAACAACTAGACACCCTGGGAATCAGGAACAAGTCGATCTTGAAAAAAAAAAGGGGAAGCAAGGGAGGAACAAAAAAAGGGCCCATGCAGTATGCTGAAATAATTCAAAGCAAAAGGCCTGGGGATAACTCAGAACATGAAGACTCAGAGTGACGAGCACAGAATAACGTAAAGAGCCATCGAAAAGGCGCGAAACAGAAAGGGGGGGGATCTTAAGAGAGAGTCTACTTCCGCGAGAAAAGTCGCATCAGAAAGGGGAAGTGGGAAAAGGGGGGGACTACGGTTGAAATTCCGCACGGAAAGCTTACAAAATGACGCAAAAGAAAAAACGGGAGGCTTCAGGAGAACAAAAGACATAGGAGACCGAAAAAGAAGTGTTGCCCGGGAAAGAAGTGGACAGTTCTAATCAAAGGGGAAAGCGGAACCAACAAGGGGGGATCCCACCAGGGAATGGATACAACGTCGAGAGGGGAATCACAATCTTAAGTATAAACCCACAGTTTGCCTGTACTGAAAAGGTAAAAAGGAAATCAAGGTCTGTCCACACGAAAGGGTCAGCACAGCTTTTCAGGGGCCTGTTAAATGGGGAAAAAAAAAACAGGGGGTATGGAGGTAAAAAGAAAAAATGCAGACCCACGGTGCAGGTCCACAAAAAACCTCCCCGAGAAAGGACCTTTCGTTACATGAAGAAACCCGATGGACCCTAAAAAAAACCCTCCCAAAAACCAAAAAAAAAAACCCCCACAAATCGGAAAAACGGCCGTGGAGTTGAAAAAGGGACCGTTAATCAATGCACGTGCGCGAAAAGAGAATTTCACTCGGTGGGGGACCTTGGAGGGCTCCGCAAGATCCGGGGGGGAAAAGACTAGGCCAATTTGTCCATGAAGTGGGTGGAGGGCGCAAAAGAATTCAAACGGAGCCCAATGTGAACGGAACAATGAAACTTGCAGCGAGTGAGAGAACTAGTTGGGTTCCTTGGAAGGGGTTTGGTAGGGGGGAGACAGTGTAGAAGTACGATATCCGCCGCGGGATTGATGTGAAATAAACTAGGGGAGGAGGCTGCGGGCGCCCAGCGGCGTCCACCCAATGTGGAAGATTCGGGCCTAAGAAGAAGAGAAAGGGGAAAGGGTAAAAAGGGGTTGATTCTAAACTCGTTCAAAAAAAAGGGTAACCCATCAGACAAGTCTTCTCACAAAAGAGGAGGAAAGGACTTGGTCAAACGAAACCAAGCCCTGCAAACCACTCTTGGCGAAAAACAAAGCGGCCGTCACCGGGGGGGGAGTACCGGTGGCAAGGAAGACGCACAGGAGCAACAGGGCACAGGAAAAAACTTCGAAGAGGAACCACTAATCAACAAAGGAGTAAAAGAAGGGAAAGTATCTTACTTGGAGGGGGCTCCAAAAAGCACCAAAGTAAAAAAGATCCCAAGGAACCAACATTACGCAAAAAGAAAAAAACGCGCTTGCAACTTTGGGAAAGCAAGGGCGGGGCGGAAGTGGGGGGGTGGGGAATCACAACCTACAGGAACCATGGACAATTGGGAAGTGGAAAAGGAAAAAAAGGAGGGCAAAGTATAGAACCGGCCGCCCGTCAGAAAAAGTCAACACATGGGAATCTCTCAAAGGGAATGGATATTCCGCGAAAGCAGGAAAATTGCAACACTCACTTTGCAGATCCTTTACCAAGGGGAATCAGGGGGGATGGGGGAATCGGAGCTTGAAAAAAAAGTACAACGAGGTAAAAGATTTTCGCCGGGCGGATGTAATTGACGCGTCCAGAACCAAAGCCAAATCGGGGTCAAAAGGGGGAAAAACAAATGAACTTTTTCGCAAGTCGGCGCCAAAACCTACGCAAAAGAGTGGCTGAGAAAAAGAGGGGACAAGTCGTTGAGGTGTGCTTCAAAAGGAGGGGGGGGGATAAGTACCCGCGGAATAAAAGTCTATGAGCAACACTACTGGGGGGAGGATCCAGTGGGGTTAAAAATAAAAAAGGATCTGACTGGGAAATCTGGCAAAACAGTTAGGAACGCGCTTTCAGTGTGGGAGGACCGGGGTCCCATTGGGGGCGCGGTTACGAAGAGTTGAAAAAAAAAAAAAAAAGTGTAAGTTCGTGCCGTTCGGATTTGAAAAATGGAAAATGAAAAAAAGAATTCAACAATCCGGGAAGAGGACGAATCTTACGAAAAAAAGGGGAAACGAGCTTCGGTAATAAAAAACCGACGTTTTCAAAGGGGCCATATGGCGAAGAAATACGGAGTCGAAAGGAATCAGAGTAAATCAAGTAGATGGTCCCACCATTCCTAGGGGGAACGGAGTTAGGGGGGTTTGCTGAGCACTGCAGGGACAAGGGGACTAAAAAGACAGTAACAACACGAAGGGCAAGTAAGTTTGGGGGTGGGCGTCAGTCCAGGGGGCAGAAACCTGAGGACTGAAAATTCAAGCAGGCGGATAGGGCGTCAAGAAGAAAAGAAAGGTTATTCTTTTTGCGCAGAAGGGGGTGCAGCCCACGGAGGGGGGGTCGCATAAAGGAAAGAAAACATCTTAAAAAGGGGGAAACAGTTTCGAAAGGGTATTCACAAAAGCAAGCCCAAAATATCAAGCAGACCGCGGGGGGTTCGGGGGGGGAAAGGAGAAAGGGGGCCTTGATGCACCCGGTTGTTGTTTCCGAAACCAGTTCGCTAACGCTTCAACATGATGGGAGGTCACCCCCTGAAGGGGGGGAGAAATCAGGGTTCCAATCGGCAACTGCGTAAAGTTCATCGGGGGAATTTGCGCGCACAGGGCACAGGAAGCTAGGGGGGGGGAAGATCAAAATCAAGGAAAAAAGTGTGGAGGGATCAAGAAGTTTCTTAACAAAAAAGGGAGGGGTCCAGCAAAGGGGGGGGGGGGGTAGGGCTACAACACCGGGAAAGCAGTGATTCTCGAACTCCGGGTCCAAGCACTTCGGGGGAGAAGGAACACCTACCTGGTATGGGAAAAGGGATGTTACCGGGGGTCCCGAAAGACCCCCAGAGAAAAC